>Ga0318547_10000787_pt1 | contig 10674 bp, 10 predicted proteins | sample GRESIP169b2f20_FD_203515 | JGI IMG/M metagenome (GOLD analysis project Ga0318547, IMG submission 203515) | Tropical soil microbial communities from Luquillo Experimental Forest, Puerto Rico - GRE.SIPMG.169b2f20 | ecosystem: Environmental > Terrestrial > Soil > Tropical forest > Bulk soil...
GAGCGCCTCGCCGTAACCGGTATCGCCGTCGACCAGCACGGGCAGGCCGCAAGCGCGGCTGACCTGGCGGATGAAGAAGCAGACCTCATCCACGGTGATGACGCCGAGGTCCGGCAACCCCATCGAGGCGCTCATGCCGGCGCCGGAGAGGTAGAGCGCCTCGAATCCGGCCGCTTTCGCCTGCAGCGCGGCCATGCCGTTATGGGCGCCGGGCATCTGCAGGATCTCGTCGCGGGCGAGCAGAGCACGAAACCGGTCGCCGGCGGCCGCGCTCTGCGAATGACTGCCGATGAGATAAGTCATCGGGCAGCTATGCCGCGCGCGTGCGGTGCGCGCCGACGAAGGCCGGGGCCACCTCGCGCATGAAGCGGTCCATCTCTTCCCTGACCTGGCTGTGCGGTTTCAATCCCACATTGAAGTACAGGATCACTTCGTCGAAGCCCGCGGCTTCAACCTTCTTCAGAGTTTCGGTGATGCGCGCCGCATTCCCGAGCAGGACGGAATTCTCGGTCAGGTCCTCCGGCCGCACCTTGCGCAACCGTTCCACCATGTCGATGAAATAATGATAGCTCGGCGGCGCGGTCTTGGGGTCGCCGGGAAAAGCCGGAATAACGCACTCCTTGTAATAGCGAACCTGGCGGGCGCGCTGCCCGTCCTCCTGCGTCTTGTTGTCGGCAAAATGCGTGAAATAGCTGCACATCAGCCGTCCGGGCCTGTTGCCAGATTTCGCGCAGCTCTCATGATAGAGGTCAGCCACTTGCTTGAGGCCGCCGTAGCTCATCGCTGCGGCGAACGGCGCGACAATCAGGCCACACCCCAGGCGCGCCGCAAGCTCGATCGAGGGCTTGGAGAATGAGCCGACGTAGGTCGGGATCGGCCTCTGGACCGGCTTGGGCGTAATGCGCACGTCATCGAACTGATAATGCTTGCCGTGATGCGAGATGCGGCCCTCCGTCTGCCACAGCCTGCGCACCAGCTCGAGCCCCTCGTCGAAGATCGACTGGTTATTCTCGAACGAGACGTGAAACGGCAGATACTCGCGCTTGTCGTAGCCGCGGCCGGCCGCGAAATCGACCCGGCCGTTGCTCAGGAGGTCAAGCGTCGCAAACTGCTCCGCCACCCTGATCGGGTGGTGCAGGGGCAACACCGTGACCGCCGGCGCCAGACGAATGTGCCTGGTACGCGCCGCGATATGGGCGAGCACCAGGTCGGGACAGGAGAGCACTCCGAGCGAATTGAAATGGTGCTCTCCGATCCAGGCGGAATGCATGCCGAGCTGATCTGCATAGAGCGCCTCCGCAGCGATGTCCGCGACGAACTGGTTTGCCGAGCGGGAATTGTTCTCATAGTGATTGTCGCTCAGCGTAAAATACCCAAACTCCATGTTCCTCCTCCCTTGCTCGCGTATCTCTCCCTAGCCGACATTGCGCAATAAGGCGAGACCGCGGATGGCACAGCGCCAACGTTCGCTCGGCGAGCATCTCGAATATCAGGAAGCGCTCGCCGCCGCGGCGCGCCGGCTGGCTGATGACGGGCAGCGGGGCATCGGCGCGGTCGCCGTCAAACCCGTCGCCGCAACCGATGCGAACAGGCCCTGGCATGGGACGACGTTAGCGCGTGTTTCGGTGCGTGTCTTGATGCGTGACTTGGAGTCAGCGGAGTCCGCGATCGTCGTGTCAGACCCGGGAGATGACCTCCGCCCAATCCTCCAGCATTGCCGTCTCGTGGCCGGTACGGATGTGCATGCCGAACTGGCGGTAGCCTGCCGCCTTGATCGCGCGCAGACCTTCCATCAGCTCCATCCTGGTGCCGGTGAAAGTGAAAGCGCGAATGACCTCGGCCGTGATGATCTCTTCCTCCTCGGGACGAAGGAACATGAGATGGCCGCGGTGGTTCGAGAGATACCGCGCATCGGGCGGCTCATATCTGCAATAGATGTCGCGGTAGGCATCGAACTTGGCCTTGAACTGAGGCGGCGCGGGAAATCCGAGCGAGCCGAGCTCCTCTTCCTCGGCATTGTTATGAAAGATGATCGCCGCCGCGGGCCCAGCCTGCGCCCTGGCGCGCGGGCTGTCGGCGGGCTCTCCATCGGCAAGCACGCAGCCGCCGCCGAAGGCCGTTGCGTAGAGCGCGGCCGGATCGCGTCCGGCCTCGCGCCAGGCCGCCTGCATGTCCGCCATTGCCGCACCCGCGGATTGGGCGCTGCGCATCGCCGTCATCCAGTGCGCTCCGAGCTTTGCCGTTAAGCGACGCCCGCGCGGCCCGAATGCGGAAATGTGCAGGGGAATGGGATCAGCGAGGTTGATGAGCCCGAGCTCCGGATTGAGAAACCGGACTTTGTGCGTGCCCTTCTCCCCGCGCCATTCCGTCATCTCGCCGCGAAGCAGCGCCTGCACGACGTGAACGTACTGCTCGAGCCGCGCCAGCGGAATCGCCCGCAGCCCCATGGTGCGGCGCGCGGTAAACCCGGTGGACACGCCGAAATCGATGCGACCGGGCGCGAGCGCGTTGAGCGAGGCGAGCGCCCCCGCCGCCACCGGCGCAATGCGGTTTGAGGGGATGAGAACGCCGGTGCCCAGCCGGATGCGCGATGTCTTCACCGCAGCCGCCGCCATGGCCACGAACATGTCGGCGTTGAGAAGCTGGGTGTCGTAGAACCACGCATGCGTGAAGCCGAGCTCCTCGGCGCGTTTCACGACCCTCCATGAATGAGACGACGTTGCGAGCTGAATGCCGAAATCCACGATGCCCTCCCAAAGCAGGAGTGACGCACCTGCCGTATCGCGCTACCGAAGGTCTCACCGCGCCCAAAGACATGCAACCGTCACATTTGCGTCTTCCCGGGAGCTTTTGGACCCCGGGCTGTAGAGAGAGATTTGCGTCCCGCAGGACTTGCAATTCCTGCACGGCGCTCACAAGTGAGCGGCGCACTGGTGCATCGGAAAACCGAAACCCTTCTTCCATTCGCCGAATGTTGAAATCACCGTGTCGTCCCGCGGTTGCGGCCGCGCGATCATGATCCCGCCAGCAACGGTCAGGTACCGACGGAGAGCGTCATGTCGAATATTCTCTGGATCATCGTGATCGGCTTCCTCGCCGGCATCATTGCCCGCGTGCTGTCGCCGGGCCCTAACAATCCTACGGGCTTCATCCTCACTACGGTGCTGGGCGTCGTCGGTGCCTTCCTGGCGACCTTCATCGGCCAGACCGTCGGCTGGTACCGCCTCGATCAAGGCGCGGGGCTCATTGGCGCTACCGTTGGCGCACTGATCGTGCTGTTCGCCTGGAACCGGCTCGTCGTGCGGCACGTGCTGCGCGATCTGGGCGTTCCGTCCGATCCCGGCGCGGGAGGCGCGCGCACGCGGTTCTAAAAAGCATCACGAGAAACATTCAGGAGGCCACCATGGGACTGCTTGACATACTCAACGGAATGCAGAACGGGCCGGGCGGCCAGCGCCAACCGGCCAATCGCAACCGCGGCGGCGGAATGTCGCCAATCATGATGGGGTTGCTTGCGCTGCTTGCCTACAAGGCGTTCAAGGGCCGTGGCGGGGCTGCCGGTGCGGGGCAACCTGCCGCTCCCGGCCGCACTGCGACATTGCCGCCTGGCACGGGGAGCCCCTCCGGCGGTCTCGGCGACATCTTGGGCGGACTGCTGGGAAAAGGCACAGGCGGAGCGCCCGGCGCGAAGCCCAGCGGCAGCCTGGCGGACATGCTTCCAGGCGGGCTGGGGGGTCTGCTCGGCGGCGCCGCGGCCGGCAGCGTGCTCAGCGGCGGCCTCGGCAATCTGGTGAAGGAGCTCGAGGAGCGCGGTCACGGCACCGCCGCGCAATCCTGGATCGGCACCGGTCAGAATCAGGAGATCACGCCGAGCGACCTCGAGCATGCGCTCGGGAGCGACACGATCGAGGCAATTGCGGAGCATACCGGCCTTGGCCGCTCCGAGCTGCTCGCCGGCCTGAGCGACCATCTGCCGGAGCTGATCGACCAGCTCACGCCGCACGGTCGGCTGCCGAGCGAGCAGGAGGCGGCAAGATTGATCTGATCAGGAATTTCGGAGCGGGATGATCTCCCGCTCTTTTATCTTGCCGGAATGCCGCCGCGCTCGCGGGCCTATGCGTCCTTCTCGCATTTCGTCATGAAGCTGTTCTTCGCGGCGCCTTTGAGCGCCTTGCCGTCCTTGTCCACCGCCTTGGGGGTGCAGGCGTCCTGCTTGCACTTTTTCAGGAAGCTGGTCTTGGCGGCCCCCGCCAGGGCCTTGCCGTTCTTGTCCACTGCCTTGCTCTCGCAGGTCTCCTGCGCCAGTGCGGCGCCGACCGTAAAAACCGACAGCAAGGCAACAACCATCATGCGCTTCATATTTTCTCTCCTTCAGGCGATGAACGACCGGAGACGTCAGGGGCAAAAGCCGTCCTTGCGTCCCCCCTCTTCAGGCATGCATCTTAGGCGATGTGCATTTGTGGCGTCCACTGCGGCGGTCGATGACTGTCGTGGCGCGTCCGGGAGGACCCAATGGCAATCAATCACGTAAAAAGCTGGGGCTACCAGCTCCAAGAGATCAAGCCCGCGGCCATCGCACGCACGCCCTATGACCTGGTCGTGATCGATTACGCAAGCGACGACGGTCCGTTCTCGAAGGCGCAGGTCGATGCCATGAAGCGCAAGCCCGACGGATCGCCGCGGCTCGTAATCTCGTACATGAGCATCGGCGAGGCCGAGACCTATCGTCCGTACTGGAACAAGGCGTGGAAGAGCCAGCCGCCGGCCTGGCTGGGCAAGGAAAACCGCGAGTGGCGCGGCAATTACGGCGTGCGCTTCTGGGAGGACGAATGGCAGAACATCATCTTCGATTATGCCGACAAGATCGTGGCGGCCGGATTCGACGGCGTCTACCTGGACAAGGTCGACGAGTTCGAGACGATGGGACACAAGGATGACATAGTCGAGCTGGTCTGCCGCATCGCGGCGCGGGTGAAGGCGAAGCGGCCGGATTTCCTGGTGATCTCGCAGAACGGTGATGAGCTCATCAACAACAAGAAGTTTCGCGACGTCATCGATGCGTTCGCGCGCGAGGATCTTTTCCTGGGCGAGGACGACGACGGCAAGCCCAACAAGCCCGCCAGCATCAAGGAGAGTATCGCCCGCTTGCAGCTGTTCGCAGCCGGGCAGAAACCGGTGCTGGTGGTGGAATATCCGGGCAACGCGGCGCAAGCCGCGAAGGTGCGCGGGCAGATTGCGGATTTGGGATTCATCGGTCTTACCGCCGGCCGCGACCTCGATACCGTCTAGCTCGCCGCCGCCAAGGCCCGTAAGGTATCGCGCACCGTTTCGCCGGAGACGCCCCATGACCTTGACCGCAACGCCGCTGCATCCGCTGTTCGCCGCCCGGATCACCGGCGTCGACCTGAGCGCCGCGATCGATGAGAACATGCGGCAGGCGATTGAGCGCGCCATGGACGAGCATGCGGTCGGCGTGCTGCCCGACCAGCGCCTTGATGATGAGGGTCAGATCGCCTTTGCCCGGCTCTATGGGCCGCTCGAAGTCTCCCCGCCGGTGCAGGGCAAGTCCGGCGCCGCAGAGTTCAACATGCGCGTGCGGCACCGGGAGATATTCGACATCTCCAACCTCGACGAGAACGGGCTCCTGCTCGGGGCGGAGGATGCCCGCGCGGCTTATCGGCTGGGCAATCAGCTCTGGCACACCGACAGCTCGTTCCGGCAGCGCTCCGCAGCGTGGTCGATGCTGCACGCCCGCGTCGTCCCGCCCACGGGAGGCGATACCGAATTTGCCGATACGCGCGCCGCCTACGACGCCTTGCCGGATGCGATGAGGAGCAAGCTCGAGGGGATGGTCGCGGAGCATTCCATCTGGCACTCGCGCGCGAGGCTCGGCGGCTACACGCCGACCGAGGAGGAGCGCGGGCTGCGTCCGCCCGCGCGCCATCCCCTGGTGCGTCGGCATCCCGGCTCCGGACGCAACGCGCTCTACATTGCCTCGCACGCTTCGCACATCGTCGGGATGCCGGTCGAGGAGGGACAGGCGCTGCTGCTCGAGCTGATCGAGTTCGCGACGCAGCCGCGTTTCGTATATCGCCACCGATGGCGCATCGGCGATCTCGTGATCTGGGACAACCGCTGCACCATGCACCGCGCCACGCCACTTTCCGCCGGCGGCCATGTGCGCGACATGCGCCGCACCACCGTTATCGATGCCGGCGTGCAAGCGCCGGCGGCGGGCCAAGGTGCACGGCAGACGCATCCGGCATAAGGACCTCTGCTCAGCGCATTAGGATAGGAAGCTCGGTGGTGATCGCGCGCCGGCGTATTCTTTTTTCCATCGCAGGCATGACGGTGGCAGTCGTGCCGGCATCGCCGATGGCGCGCGCGCAAAGCTGGCCCGCTCGCCCCGTGCGGTTGATCGTCGGCTTTACCCCGGGGGGTCCGACCGACATCCTGGCGCGCCTGATGGGCCAATGGCTGACGGAGCGTCTCGGACAGACCTTCGTGGTCGAGAACCGGCCCGGCGCCGGCAGCAATATCGGTACCGAGGCTGTCGTGAGCTCAGCCCCGGACGGTTACACGCTGCTCCTGATCAGCACCTCGGCCGCGATCAGCGCAACATTCTATGACAAGCTCAGCTTCAATCTGGTGCGCGATCTTGCGCCGGTCGCCGGCATTGCACGCGTTCCGATGGTCATGGTGGTCAACCCGTCGGTTCCGGCGAGAACGGTTGCCGAGTTTATTGCTTACGCGAAGGAAAATCCGGGCAAGGTGAACATGGCCTCGGTCGGCAACGGCACCACGCCGCACATGGCCGGCGAGCTGTTCAAGATGATGGCCGGCGTGGACATGCTGCATGTCCGCTATCGCGGCGGAGCCCCCGCGCTCACCGACCTCATCGGCGCGCGCGCGCAGGTCCTGTTCGAAGGGATGCCATCGGTGGTGGAGCACGTGCGCCTCGGCAGGCTGCGGGCACTGGCGGTGACGACCAGATCGCGCTCGCAGGTGCTGCCGGACGTGCCCAGCCTGGCCGAATTCCTCCCGGACTACGAGGCGAGCGTGTGGTTCGGAATCGCTGCGCCGCGAAACACGCCGTCCGGGATTGTCGAAGTGGCCAATCGCGCAATCAACGCCGGGCTTGCCGATCCGAGCCTCAAAGGGCGGCTCGGCGACCTGGGCGCCACGGCGCTCCCTGGTTCGTCAGCCGAGTTCGGAGCACTTATTTCGCACGAGACCGAGAAATGGGCAAAGGTGGTCCGTGCGACCAGCCTCAGGCCCGAGTGACTCTCAAAGCATGTCCGGCAAAAGCCCTTGGGCTTGACCCGAGAGCGGGAACCGGCCTTGCGAAAAGAATCTAGTACTGATGGCCGTAATTGGGATCCGGCTCGGCATGCTTGAACTTCAGGTCGGTGTCTATGCTGTCGCGCTTGCGTTCGCTGCTTTCCAGCGCGAGGCGCAGCTCCTCGCACCGTTGCGGAGTGGTTGCGTTGGCGGCCATGCATTGTTTGTAGTTGTCGGCCGATTTGTCGGCCTCGCTGCGGGCGGCGATCTTTTCGGGAATTGAGCACCCGGAAACAAAAAGCGCTGAAACAAGCACTGCTGTGACGCGCACGCGACCCTCCTGCGGAAAGCCATGAAACATCGGCATTGGGGCAGCCTTGTCCGGGTTCACGGCAATATGATGGAAAGCGATTTTATGTGATGGCCATCACACATTCGGGCGTCACCGTCCTCTATCCTGATGCCGGACCCGAGAGCAACGACTTTCGACGGATGACAAAGGACCGGGCCGGACGCTTTGGCCAGAATGACGTTGAGACCGGGGCGCCACAGGAGGTATAACCGGGCGACAAGTCGTTCCCAACACGATCGGATACATGCGATGAGAATTCGAATTGCAATTCTTGCGGTCGCCTCGGGGATGGTGGCCGGCTCCATTGCCGTGGCCGCCCCCGCCGAGGTCGCGCTGGTCGAGAGTGTCACAGGCACGCCCGCGGGTGTGGAGGCCATGGATTATGTGGCGGCGGGCAAGGTCATTGCGCTGGGGCCGCACGACACCATCGTCTTGAGCTACATGCGCTCCTGCCTGCGGGAGACGATAACCGGCGGCACCGTAACGGTCGGGACCGATCAGAGCGAGGCGGAGGGGTCGAAAGTCGTACGGTCCAAGGTCGCGTGCGATGCCGGCAAGATGCTGTTCGGCAGTGACGAGGCGGCGAAGTTCGGCGGCCGCATCTTTCGCGGCGCGCCGGTCGCCGAAGTATCCGCCACTTCAACACCGCAGCTCACCCCGTTCGGCAGATCCCCGGTCGTGGAAGTGGCGGCCCCCGGCTCGCTGTCGATCGAGCGAATCGATCGCGATGGAGAGCGCTTTGTCCTGAATGTCGCGGCGGATCAGCTTGTGCACGGCCGATTCTATGATTTTGCCAAATGGGGCAGGAAACTCACCGCCGGCGGCGTCTACCGGATGAGCGAAGGCGGACACGACGTCGTCTTCAAGATCGATCCGCATGCCAGGCCCGGCAATACGCCCATCGTCGGCCGCCTGCTGCGGATGGGCTCGCCGAGCTGATCGGCTCCTCCACCGCATCCTGATGGAGTGGGCACGCGGTCGCGATGCGCTGGTAGCGCTGGCAGTTGCCCTGCTCGCGGGCACGGTGGCGGTGCTGCCTCCGTTCGAGCTGCTGCATGGCTGGTCGATTGACGCCTTGACGGCGCTGCGCTGGCAGGTGTTCGGCAACAGGTACGAACCGTCCTCATCGCCGACGGTCGTCATCGGTCTCGACGAGGAAAGCTATCGCACGCCCCCCTTCAAGGGCTCGCCCACCGTCATCTGGACGCGTGAGATCGGCCGCGTGCTCACTGCCGTAGTCGAGGGCGGCGCGCGCGTCATCGGGGTCGACGTGGTGTTTCCGACATCGATCGAGCAGTCGGAGATTCCGTTCGGCGAGGACACGCTGGGCGCGCGGCTGCGCGGCTTCGACCGCGATTTTCTACGTGCCCTCAATGCGGCTGGCCGCGCGCACAAGCTTGTGCTCGGCGAGATCCTGCTCCGGGAACAGTCGATCCTGCCGGCCTGGGGGCAATTGCGGGCGGTCGGAGAAGAGGACAACGTGCGCGCGCTCAACGTCTCGGCCGATGCCGACGACGTCGTGCGCAGGGTCCCGCTCGTCATCATGGTCGACGGCAAGCCGGTGCCGGCGCTTGCCGTTGAGCTCGCCGCGCGCGCGCTCGGCGTGGAGCCGCAGGTGCGGCCCGATGGGGGCATGACGCTCGGCGGGTATCGCGTACCCTCCATGATGCCGAATACGCTGACGGCGAATTTCGAGGGCGGCTCGCAGGACATCCCGACCTACTCGCTGGCCGATCTGCGCGCCTGCATGGAGCGCGGCGACAAGGAATTCTTCCGGCGCAATTTCAACGGCAAGGTCGTGATCTTCGGCGCCGTGCTCGAGGCCGAGGACCGCAAGGTGACATCAAAACGGTTTGCCACCGCGCCGGAGAGGCCGACGGCCGAACGGTGCGCGTTGCCTGCTCCGCCAACGACGGAGTTCATCCCCCGTGCGATCGCGGGACCCTACATTCATGCCACGGCGGTGAACAATCTCATTCGCCGCGATGCGCTGATCGAGACGGGACCGGTCCAAAGCGGCGCCATCGCCGCGGCGTTCGCTGCGGTTCCGGCTTTCGCCGCCCTGCTGCTGCCGCCGGTCGGCGCGGTGGCGGCCTTTCTGATTCTCGCCGCGGCCTGGACGCTGGCCGCTGTCGCAGCCATCCAGCACACGCTGGTGCTGCCGCTGCTGGAATCGCTGTTCGCGGGCCTCGCCGCGCTGTTCGCGATGATCGGTTTCCGCCTGGCGGTGACCGACAAGGACCGCCGATTCCTGCTGCGCAGCTTTTCCCTTTATCTTGCCCCCACGGTGATCAGGAAAATGCAGAGCTCGAGCCAGCTGCCCTCGCTCGGCGGCGAGGCTCGCAACATCACCATGTATTTCTCGGACGTCGCCGGGTTCTCGTCGCTCGCAGAGACCATGCCGCCGGCGGACCTCATCGCGCTGATGAACGTCTATCTTTCGGGGATGACCGACATCATCGAAGGCCACGGCGGCTTTGTCGACAAGTACATAGGAGACGCGATCGTCGGCGTGTTCGGCGCGCCGGTCACGGACGCTGACCATGCAAGAGCAGCCGTGCTGGCGGCGCTTTCCTGCTGCGAGCGGCTTGCCGAGCTCAACAAGAGCGCGGCGGCCTTCAAGGGCAACATCCTGGCTCACCGGATCGGGCTCAATTCCGGCGAGGCGCTGGTTGGCAATGTCGGATCGGGTCGGCGTTTCAACTATACCGTCATCGGCGATGTGGTGAACCTGGCGTCGCGGCTGGAAGGCGCGAACAAGTATTACGGAACATCGATCCTGGCATCCGAAGCGACGGTGAGCCTCACCGGGGCAAGCTTCAGATGGCGCGAGATCGATTCCATTCGGGTGCTGGGCCGCGCGCAGCCGCTTCGCGTCTATGAGCCGCTGGCGCCTGCCGGCCAGGACAAGCCGGCCGGCTGCGAGCACGCGCAAGTCTATGCGGAGGGATTGGCATCCTGGCGCAAGCGCGAATTTTCAGCCGCCGCCGAGGCGTTCGCGCGCATTGCCGATGTCGACCCGCCATCCCGGCTGTTCAAGC
>Ga0318547_10000793_pt1 | contig 10653 bp, 10 predicted proteins | sample GRESIP169b2f20_FD_203515 | JGI IMG/M metagenome (GOLD analysis project Ga0318547, IMG submission 203515) | Tropical soil microbial communities from Luquillo Experimental Forest, Puerto Rico - GRE.SIPMG.169b2f20 | ecosystem: Environmental > Terrestrial > Soil > Tropical forest > Bulk soil...
TCATAAAGGTGGATGACACGAGTCCGCCTCGCGGACTCGTGTCATCCACCTTTATGATCGCGCCGGAACCAAGCTGCGGCAAGCCCTCTTACGCGGCTGACTCTACAGGGCAGGAGTTCGCCACACCGTCGGCCGCCGCGACGGACTGCGCTGTAATTCACGCGCAGACTGCGTGTGTTGAGCGCGTGTCATTTTGAGGTGCGGCATTTTGAACGACGGGAATCACGGCTTCGTTAGCCGAATCATAATGCAGCCCAATTTCGGCCAAGCACGTGCCAAGCTGGCCTGCGAAACAGCCGACTGTTGCCTCAGGGCCCGGTTCGGATCGTGTTCCGGATTCCTCAGCCCCCCAGCCCCCCGGGGCGCGGACGGACCGGGCCACAGTTTTGTGCGCGACGTTTGTTTCGGGCCGGCGTCTTGCCGGCCTTTTGCTTTTCTGAGGGAGATGAGGGATGGCAGAGGTCAGAGATCGGAAATCGGAGGTCAGCGACCTCTCACGCGTGTCATCTGATATCTGTTAAAGCGGCGCCGAGGATAATGCCCGGTTTGTCGTGCGTGCCTTCTTGCACCATGACCGCGGCGGCATCGATCCCCTCGGCCTTGATCTGTGAGAGCGGCACGTTCCAGCTGGATTGCACGCCGTTCACACTGCCGAGTTTGAGCCAATTGCGCACGACATTGTGGTAGGTGATGGTGCGTCCGCGATTTTCGCCGCGGCCGATGGCGACCGCCACAACTTTAGTGAGCGGGCAGAGCCACACTTCCGCGGGGGCCTGCACATTGTCCGCCGAAGATATGTTGATGCCGAGCGTGCCGTCGCTCGTCGATAAGAGCACTGGCAGCGACATCACACCAGCTTTCCGATCGGTTTGCACGATCGCACGCTCAACTGCGGTTTGATCGCTGCCGAGTGCGTCGGCGGCGCCGTTTACTACGATCTGCGGCGTGTAGACCTGCCCATCGCCACGGACGCGCGCATAGGCGCGCTGGCGTGCTGAATGTCCGGAACTGGCAAGCGTGTCGCGCCAGCCCAGATAGTCCCAGTAATCGATGGGAACGCTCAATGCGACGAGCGAGGGATCGTTCGCCAGTTGCCCAACCAGCCGGTCCGCCGGCGGACAGGACGAACAGCCTTGACTGGTAAACAGCTCAAGAACCGCACGTAGCTCACCGGCACGAGCAGTCATAACGCTTGCAATCACCAAACCCGCGATGAGGAGCGCCGGCGTGACACGGCGACCTGCCATTCCAACCTCCGCCTCAGGGGGTTTTTGTAACCGTTCTTGTTGTGACCGTTCGATGAAGGGCCGTTCTAGCGCCCGCCCCCCTCACTCGCCACTCACTTCACGGTGATGGAGAACGCGCTGGCCAGCGGCGTGGAACCGGTCGGATCCTCGATGGCAACCCATCAAGCGCCACAAAATTGACCAACGGGCGCTCAGGTGCCCAAGCAGTTAGGCGCTGAGCAGTTGGGCCCAAAGCACCTGGGCCCAAAGCACTTGGGCCCAAAGCATTTGGGCGCAAATTGATTGGGCGCGCTAAGCTGCGAGCCGCCTCAGCACGTACTGCAAAATGCCGCCGTTTCGGAAGTAATCGAGCTCGTCGGCGGTATCGATGCGGCAGATCAACGGCACGCGCTTGAGGCCACCGTCGGCAGCGACAATTTCCGCTTGCAGGCGCTGATGCGGCTTGAGATCGCCGTGCAAGCCGCGAATGGTGACCAGCTCGTCGCCGCGCAATCCCACCGTCTGCCACGATGTGCCCTCTTCAAACACCAGCGGCACAACGCCCATGCCTACCAAATTGGAGCGATGAATGCGCTCAAACGACTGGGCGATCACCGCGCGAATGCCGAGCAGTACCGTGCCTTTGGCCGCCCAATCGCGCGAGGAGCCGGTGCCGTATTCCTTACCGGCGAAAACGACCAGCGGCACGTTCTCTGATTTGTATCGCATTGCGGCGTCGTACATCGTCATGCGCTGACGCGACGGGTAATGAATTGTGTAGCCACCCTCCACTCCGGGCACCATTTGATTTTTGATTCGAATATTGGCGAACGTGCCGCGCATCATCACCTGATGATTGCCGCGCCGCGTGCCGTATTGATTGAAGTCGCGCGGACGAACCTGATGGTCGCGCAGATATTCGCCAGCAGGACTTGCTTCCTTGATCGATCCCGCCGGCGAAATGTGGTCGGTCGTGATCGAGTCCAGAAACAGTCCGAGGACCCGGGCGTCGACAATATCCTCGATCGGCTGGCTGCGTTTCTGCATGCCATCGAAATAGGGCGGGTTTTGCACGTAGGTCGAGCGGTCATCCCATTTGTAAGTGAGGCCGCCTTTCACCGCGATCTTGCGCCAATGTGCGTCGCCCTTGAACACGTCGGCGTATTTGCGCGTGAACATCTGTTTGCTGATGCTCTTGCGCATCACCGCGGCGATCTCGCGGCTCGTCGGCCAAATATCGCGCAAATAAACCTTGCGGCCATTTTTATCGGTGCCGAGCGGCGCCTTGGCGATATCGACCTGCATCGAGCCGGCAAGCGCATAGGCGACGACCAGCGGCGGCGAGGCGAGATAGTTGGCCCGCACATCGGCATTCACGCGGCCTTCGAAATTGCGATTGCCGGAGAGCACCGCGGCGGCGACCAGATCGTTCTTGTTGATGGATTCCGAAATCTCCTCGGGCAGCGGGCCGGAATTGCCGATGCAGGTCGTACAACCGAAGCCGACCAGATTGAACCCAAGCGCATCGAGCGGCTTCTGCAACCCCGACTTCTCATAATATTCCGCCACCACTTGCGAGCCGGGCGCCAATGAGGTCTTGACCCACGGTTTTACCGCGAGCCCTTTCTCTACCGCCTTCTTGGCCAGCAAACCGGCCGCGATCATCACCGACGGATTGGACGTATTGGTACACGAGGTGATTGCCGCGATCACGACATCGCCGTGGCCGAGCGTGTGCGTGCGTCCCTCGACGGGAACGCGCTTGTCCAACTCGCCGGCCTTGTTGAATTCCCTGTCCATGGCCTGGACGAAACCGCTTTTGACGTCTTTGAGCGCAATGCGGTCTTGTGGCCGCTTCGGCCCGGCGAGCGACGGCTCGATCGAGGACAGTTCGAGCTTGAGCACATCGGTGAATACCGGGTCCGGCGTATTCTTGGTGCGGTACATGCTTTGCGCTTTGGCGTAAGCGGCGACGAGTGCAATACGATCCGCCGGTCGGCCGGTGTCGCTCAAATAGCGCAGCGTGTCGTCGTCGATCGGAAAGAAGCCGCAGGTCGCGCCGTATTCGGGTGACATATTGCCGAGCGTCGCGCGGTCGGCGATGGTCAAGCCGGCGAGACCGGGGCCGAAATATTCGACAAATTTGCCGACCACGCCGCGCTTGCGCAGCATCTGCGTCACGGTCAGGACCAGATCGGTCGCGGTGACGCCTTCCTTGAGTTTACCGTTAAGGCGAACGCCGATCACTTCCGGCAACAGCATTGAATAGGGTTGGCCGAGCATCGCCGCTTCGGCCTCGATGCCGCCGACGCCCCAGCCGAGCACCGAGAGGCCGTTGACCATCGTGGTATGCGAATCGGTGCCGACAACCGTGTCGGGAAAAGCAATCTCGCTGGCGGCCGATTTGTCGGCGAATTTGACGGCCGCCTTGGTGCTGCAAACCGTCCGCGCGAGATATTCCAAATTGACTTGATGGCAGATACCGGTGCCGGGCGGCACGACGCGGAAATTCTTAAATGACATCTGCGCCCATTTCAGGAACCGGTAGCGTTCCTGGTTCTGCTTGTATTCCTCCTCGACGTTACGCTTGAAAGAATCGCGGTGGCCGAAGAAATTGACAGCCACCGAATGATCGATGACGAGATCGACCGGAACGAGGGGATTGATCTTGGTCGCCTCGCCGCCAAGATGGTCCATGGCGTCGCGCATGGCAGCGAGATCCACAACCGCGGGAACACCAGTGAAGTCCTGCATTAGGACGCGCGCGGGGCGGAAAGCGATCTCGCGGTCAGAGGTTCGGTCCTTCAGCCATTGCGCAACCGCCTGGATGTCCTCTTTGGTTACGGAGCGCCCATCTTCATTGCGCAGCAGGTTTTCCAAAAGCACCTTGAGCGAAAACGGCAGGCGCGAAATTCCTTTCAAACCGTTTTTCTCCGCCGCCGGCAGGCTGAAATATGCATAGGTTTTGGAGCCGACCTTCAGCGGCCGGAGGCATTTGAAGCTATCGACGAAATCCATGATGTTTTCCATTCTGCCGGCTTGAGCCGACGCAATGCACAGGTCATCGAGGCCGAGATGGCCGACAATCCCTCCTTATTCCCCCGCGTGTGGGGCAGGGACGAAGAGGGGCCGGGCGCGGCAGCGGCGGGAGCGCGCCGCCACCCAGTGTCGCGGCTTATAGGGGCTTTTATTGGCTTGTGCCAGTTCGGCAAGAAATGGTCCGCTATGATGCCGCGCATGGCCTTATCTCAACAAAACCACTCGCAAAACGGTTTACAAAACCTGGGCGCAAGGCCGCTCCCGCCTTGCCACTTTGGATTGCAGCTGGGATTGCAGCGATGCGCTTAAACGCCGTCGATTTGGCCTGCCGCCGCGGCGGCCGGGAGGTCTTCTCCGGCGTCAGCTTTCGGCTGGAACGCGGCGAGGCTCTAGCCGTGACCGGCCGCAATGGCGCGGGGAAATCGTCGCTGCTGCGGATCGTCGGCGGCTTTATTCGACCAGGGGGCGGGCGGCTTTGGCTCGACGGCGGCGATGCCGAACTAACTATCGCCGAACAGGCGCACTATCTCGGTCACCAGGACGCCGTGAAACCATCGCTTTCGGTTTTCGAGAACCTGCAATTTTGGGCCGACTTTTTCGGCGACCGTGCCATCAGAGTGCATGAAGCGCTGGAAGCGGTCGGGCTTAGCGCTATTGCAGCTTTGCCCGCGGCTTATCTCTCGGCCGGCCAGCGCCGGCGTCTTTCGATCGCGCGGCTCCTCGCCGTCAAACGGCCGATCTGGCTCCTCGACGAGCCGGCCAGCACGCTCGACACCGCCGGCAAGGCGCGGCTTGCCGGCTTCATGCAATCGCATCTCGCCGAAGGCGGCCTAATTGTTGCAGCAACGCATGGCGAACTCGAGTTGAGCGCCGCGCAGGAATTGTCGCTCGATCAAAAAAATCGCTCCCGCGCTACGGAGGCACTTGAGCCCGCGGAGGCCGCACCGTGACCCCCCTCAGCGCTCTCCTGGTGCGCGATATGCGCATTGCCGTCCGTGTCGGCGGCGGTGCGCTGATCGGCGTGTTGTTCTTTCTGGTTGTGGTCACTCTAACGCCATTCGCCATCGGGCCGGATCTCGCTTTGCTCAAGCGCATCGGCCCCGCAATCCTGTGGCTCGCGGCGCTCTTGGCCAGCCTGCTTGCGCTCGATCGCTTATTTGCCAGCGATCACGAGGACGGCTCGCTCGATCTGATCGTCACCGGCCGCGCTCCCTTGGAGCTCGTGGTCGCGGCAAAGGGCCTCGCTCACTGGCTGACCACTGCTGTGCCATTGGTCATCGCCGCGCCACTGCTCGGCCTGTTCCTCGGTATCGACGAGGGGGCGCAAGCCGGCGTAGTGCTCACGCTCCTCGTCGGCACGCCGGCGCTCACCTTCATCGGCCTCATCGGCGCCGCGATCGCGGTGACATTGCGGCGCGGCGGATTGCTGGTCGCGATCATCGTGCTGCCGTTGACGGTGCCGGTATTGATTTTCGGCGTCGCCGCCGCCAATGCCGCGGTGGCTGGCCCGGTGCCGTTCGGAACGCCGTTCACGGTCTTGTGCGCGCTGACATTGGCCAGTCTCGTGATCGGACCTTTCGCCGCCGCGGCAGCGTTGCGGCTGGACAGTGAATGAGAGCGCCGTGCAAACACACGCATTGTGCCGGCGCGACGAAGTGATTTAGTGAGAAGCCTGGACAGGACATTGCCGATGCGCGTCGCCGAACTCGCCAATCCTTCGCGCTTCTTGCGTGCCGCGAGCCTCACCATTCCATGGCTCGGCGGCGCGACCGTCCTCTTGTTCGCGATCGCGATTTATCGAGCGGTGCTTGCGCCTGACGATTATCAGCAGGGCGCGACCGTCAAGATCATGTTTTTGCACGTGCCGTCGGCTTGGCTCGGGATGTTGTGCTGGGCGCTGATGACAGTCGCCGCACTCGGCACGCTCGTCTGGCGCCATCCGCTGGCCGATGTTGCCGCCAAAGCGGCAGCACCGCTCGGCGCTGCCTTCACACTGCTCTGTCTGGTCACCGGCTCGCTGTGGGGACGGCCCGAATGGGGTACCTATTGGGTATGGGATGCGCGCCTGACTTCGGAATTGATCCTGTTTCTTCTTTACCTCGGTGTCATTGCGCTTTGGCGTACGGTTGAGGACACCTCGCGCGCCGCGCGTGCCGTGGCGATCCTCACCCTCGTCGGCGCTGTCGATCTGCCGATCATCAAATTCTCGGTCGATTGGTGGAACACGCTGCACCAAGGCGCTTCCGTTTTTCGGCTCGGTGGCTCGACCATCCACCCCACAATCCTGGTGCCGCTGTTGCTCATGGCAGCGGCGTTTACATTGCTGTTCGTGACGCTGCTCTTGGCGGCAATGCGCAACGAGATTTTGCGCCGGCGCGTGCGGACGCTGCGTTTGTTGCAAGCGAGCGCAGTGGGTTGACGATGCAAGCGACGGCCCATATCGGCTTCATTGGCGCCGCTTACGGCGCCTGCATCATCGTGATTGGCGCGCTGATCGCGTGGGTCACGCTCGATTACCGCATGCAGCGCCGGATCCTTGCCGAACTGGAAGCGCAAGGGATCGCGCGCCGATCCGCACCGGTGCGCGAGTCGGCCGGACAAACGGCCACCGAGGATGCATGAACGAGATCGCAAGCAAGGACAGGAAGATGCACCCGCGCCGGTTTATCGTCCTGGTGCCGCTCATCCTGTTTATCGGACTTACCACCCTGTTTCTGGTCCGACTCAATGCCGGCGATCCGTCACTTATTCCCTCGGCGCTGATCGGCCATCCAATACCGCAAACGACACTGCCGCCGGTCGCCGGATTAAAGCGAGACGACGCGGCGGTTCCCGGCCTCGACCCGGCAAGCTTCAACGGCACGGTTACGGTCGTGAATGTCTGGGCATCGTGGTGCGTGCCATGCCATGACGAGGCGCCGCTTTTGATGCGGCTGGCGCAGGATTCGCGGCTCCGTCTGATCGGCATCAATTACAAAGACGACGCCGACAATGCGCGGCGGTTTCTCGGCCGGTATGGTAATCCCTTCGCCGCCGCTGGCGCCGATCACAACGGCCGGGCCGCGATCGAATGGGGCGTCTATGGCGTACCGGAGACTTTTGTCATCGGGCGAGACGCACGCATCGCCTATAAGCTCGTCGGCCCGATCACGCCGGAGAATTTCGAATCGACCCTCAAGCCGCAGATCGAGAAGGCGCTCGCCGCGGGATCGTGATCGTCACTCCGCTGGCTCGGCGGCGTACCGCTTAAGCAGCGGCGCTTGCAGTGCACCGAACAGCAATGTCAACGGCACCACGCCGAATACCTTGAATGTCACCCAGGTGTCGGTCGAGACATTGCGCCAGACAATCTCGTTGAGCACGGCCAGCGCCAAAAAGAAGATCGCCCAGCGCAGCGTCAATTTGCGCCAGCCCTCATCGCTTAAATGAAACAACGAGTCGAATACGACGCCGAGCAACGGCTTGTTGAAGAAGAGGCCGCCGATCAGGACGGCGCCGAATAGCGCATAAATGATGGTCGGCTTGACCTTGATGAAGGTCGCATCGTGCAGGATCAGCGTCAGGCCGCCGAACACGACGACGATGATCGCAGTGACCACCGGCATGATCGGCAGCCGGCGCGTCACCGCGTATGACACCAACAAGGCGGCAAGCACCGCGACCATGAAAACCGCCGTGGCGACGAAAATGCCGAAGCGCGTATTGGCGGCGAAGAACAGCACGAGCGGCCCGAGATCGAGCACAAGCTTTAGCAATGGATTGAGCTGCGGGCGTTCGGGCATCGGGCTTGTGCTTGTTACGATGATGCCGGCGACAGTCCGGCGATGGCGCGGGCGAAATCGCGAGCGGAGAACGGCGCCAGATCCTCGACCGTCTCGCCGACGCCGATATAGTGCACGGGCATTTGGAACCTGGCGGCGATGGCAACGAGAATGCCACCGCGCGCGGTGCCGTCGAGCTTGGTCATGGCCAGGCCAGTAACGCCAATATCCCTCTTGAAGATCTCGACCTGCGACAAAGCATTTTGTCCGACGGTGGCGTCGAGGACGAGCACAACGGCGTGCGGTGCGCTGTCATCGACTTTCTTGATGACGCGGACGATTTTTTGCAATTCGCCCATCAGCTCGCTGCGATTCTGCAAACGTCCGGCAGTATCGATAAGAACCACATCGGTACCGCGCTCCTTGGCGGCGGCGACTGCGTCGAAGGTGAGGCCCGCCGCGTCGGCGCCAAGCTCGCGCGCCATGAACGATGCGCCGGTGAGATCGGCCCAGATTTTGAGCTGCTCGATGGCGGCAGCGCGAAACGTATCGCCGGCGGCAAGCATGACGGTGCGCCCCTCGTTACGCAGTCGCGCCGCGAGCTTGCCGATGGTCGTGGTCTTGCCCGAGCCGTTGACACCGGCGATCAGGATGACAAAGGGCCGTTTCGCCGGATCGATGACCAGCGGTTGGGCGACACCCGCGAGCGCTTTCTCGACCTCGCCGGCCACCACTTCCTTGATTTCGTCAGCGGTGATCGAAGTATTGAAGCGGCCATAGCGCAGCTCGGTGGCGATGCGGCCAGCCGTCTCGGTGCCGAGATCAGCACGGATCAGCGCGTCTTCGATCTCCTCAATTGTCGCCTCGTCGAGCTGACGCTTGGCGACGACGTGCGCGATAGCGCCGCCGAGCGCCGAGGAACTGCGCTTGAGCCCGGTGGCGAGACGCTGCCACCATGGCGCCGCGGTTTGCGTGGTTTCGGTCGTGCTGTCGCTCATTGCGGTATCGTATTGGCCGCCAATCACCTTGGCGCCGATCATCGTGCTGTGGATGTCATGGCCGGACCGGCCGGTCCGTGATAGCGGTTCCGTCAAGCGACCGAAAGCCATGCTCCCAAGCCGCGTTCCCGAAAGCCATTTCCCGAAAGACATTTCCCTAAAGACATTTCCGTAAAGACATGTCCCCGAAAGCTATGACCCCGGAAGAAATGGTGTCGCGGCTCCTTTATCGCGACGGGCTGATGCTGGTGATCGATAAGCCGCCAGGCATCGCCGTTCATCGCGGTCCCAAAGCGCGACAAAGTGGCGGCGAAAGCCTGGAAGACCACTTCGGCGCGCTGCGATTCGGGCTGCCACGGGCACCAGCACTGGCGCATCGTCTCGACCGCGATACGTCCGGCTGTTTGGTGCTCGGACGCCACCGCAAGGCGTTGGCGCAGCTTGGCAAATTGTTCAAGAGGGGCGCGATCGGCAAAACCTATTGGGCGGTGGTCGAAGGTGGCTCCGCGGCCAACGAGGGAGAGATCGAACTGCCGTTGGGACGGCTTGATGTCGCGCGGGGCTGGTGGATGAAACACGATCCCGCCGGGCAGCCGGCTTTGACGAAATGGAAGGTAATGGGGCGGAGCTATTCCCCTCCAACTTGCGGGGAAGGGTTAGGGGTGAGGGTCGATAGGTGCGACGCAAGCGGCGACGCCTCGCTCCACTCTGCCACCCCCCTCCCGCCTCGCTTTACTCGGCGGCCTTCCTCTCAAGGGGAAGGGCAAGATAACGGCGAACATCAACTCACCTGGCTCGGGCTCGAACCGATGACCGGACGCACGCATCAGCTACGCGTTCATTGCGCCGCGATGGGCTGGCCGATTCTCGGCGATGCGATCTACGGCACCGCGTCCCGCCAGGACGGGCCCAAGAATAGACCAATGCTGCATCTGCATGCGCGAGAGGTCGTCGTGCCGCTTTACAAAAATCGCGCGCCAATTCGCGTGACCGCACCAATCCCCGCGCACATGTGCGCGGCGCTCACGCAATGCGGCTGGCAGGAAGAGAAAGAGCGGCAGACGTTCGCTAGTACAGCGTCTCCTTGATCCGGCGACGACGATTACCTCGCGGACTATCCCGTACCCAACACGTTTGAATAGGTTTGCTATTTTTGAGCATGGCCCGTTGTCTAATGCTGCCCTGTCCTGCTCCGTACTGAGCAGTTGGGTAGCAAAATGGTAGCAAGCGCGGCATTTGCCGATTCGTGGCAAGGGCGAAGAGGACTCAATTGCTGAGTAGTTCGTGCGGATCGAATTTGAGTTCGAGATCCTTCCATTGCTCGTAGTGCCCGAATGCTTGACCTCGCCGTGCCGCCAACACTGCTCGCCCGCGCAGACGAGGTGATCGAATAGCGCCACACTCCGCCCAGCGCAGAATGTCCGCTTATGGCACAAAGCGGACATCGCCGCCGTCGTGATCGATGTCCGCTTTCGGGGGTAAAGCGGACATCGGACAAAGTTAGCGGAATGTCCGCTAATGACCCAAAGCGGACATGAGAGAGGCCATCAGCCCTTGGCAATCTCCGCCGCATAAGCGTCGAACAGCGGCTGCCGATCCGACGGCTGGCCCGGGAAGTTTGGCTGCGAC
>Ga0318547_10000794_pt1 | contig 10653 bp, 6 predicted proteins | sample GRESIP169b2f20_FD_203515 | JGI IMG/M metagenome (GOLD analysis project Ga0318547, IMG submission 203515) | Tropical soil microbial communities from Luquillo Experimental Forest, Puerto Rico - GRE.SIPMG.169b2f20 | ecosystem: Environmental > Terrestrial > Soil > Tropical forest > Bulk soil...
GTGTCATGTCCTGCCAGGGGCCGCCGTGGGTCGCCTTGCACAGACAGGAGCCGTCCCACCGGAGGGCGCGTTCGGTCGGTCGCTGGTTTCGGTAGCCGCCGACCCATATCGGGATCCGCGGTCGTTGCACCGGCTGTGGGCTGAACGTCAGCTCATCGATGGCGGAGTGCTGGCCCCTGAAGCTGAACGGCTCGCGTCCACAAGCCTGCGTCGACCTGCAGTGCCTCGTCGAGCATCTCTCCCCGAACCCGAGGACGCAGCTCCTCGCCGAACAGGACAAAGCTCGGATCCGCGCCGATCGCCTCGCCCGTGTCGCCCGAGCCGTTGCCGAGGATCATCCGACCGCCCGAGAGCTGGTCGACAGCCGCGGCTTCGCGGGCGACGTTCCACGGTCTCCGACGCGTCAACGGCGTGACCTCGGAGCCAGCGCGATCCGCTGGGTCCGAGTGGCGATCGCAGCCAGCGCCGTCCACGCGTTGCACGTGGGCACCGCGGGGTCGCCGCCGTAGCACACCTGGTCCTCGAGGAAGACTCCTTCCCAAAAGGCCTCCTCGGCGGGTTCGGCGAGCTCGAGCCGAAACCGAGGGTCTCCACACACTCCACCGGTCGGCAACGACAGCCCGAACGCACGATCTGCCACCTACGCACGGGCTCGAGCACGGGGCACCACTAGTCAGATCGGCGCCCCGGCGCTGCAACACCTTCGGAGTGATCGATCGCCGACCAGCTCCCGCGACCGGGAGGGCTCAGCCTCCAACGTTGCGGCGAGACGGTCGACGGGACTCCGGCCACCCGGGAAGCGGCAGCGTTGCCGCGTGATGGGTGAGCAACCGATCGGGAACGCTCTCCAGGGCTCCGCCGACCCCAGACCTCGGCTACACGCGATCGAGGGTTCGCTGCAGCAGATCCTCCACCCTGGTCGTCATGCCCTTGATCTCGAGCGTCATCCTTCGCGCGATCTGGCGGCGAAGCGCCCGTGCGAAGGAGGGGACGTAGCCGACGAGCTCGGCGACGTCCCTCCAAGGAGAGGTGTCCCGGCCCGCGACCGCCTCGTACTCACGACGGAAGGTCTCCGCGCGATCCGCGTCGTAGAGGCAGACGAGGTTCAACCTCGCATGGGCGACGTCAACGTCGGGCGAGCCGAACCACGATCCCGCCCAGTCGAGCACTCCTGAGATCCTGTCCCGGTGCCACAGGATGTTGAACTGCTGGTAGTCGCCGTGGACCAGGCCGCTCGACTCATCGGGAGGGGGCGACGCGACGAGCTCCAACGCAGCGCTCCAGAGCGCTGGTCGAGCCGTCCAATCCGGGACCCGACAAGCCGCCGGGTCGAACCAGGGTTCGTACGGCGGCGCCGCGACCGACAAGCCGTGGACCTCGACGAGCATCTCCGCCAAGGACCGGGTCCACGATGCGGGGTCGTTCGGCTGAAGGACGAGGCGGCCGGGCAGCCTGGTCATCACCAGCGTCGGGTGACCAACGATCTCTCCGGACGGATCACAGCCGAGGAGCCGGGGGGCAGGAACGCCGAGGCCCTCGAGCTGCGCGAGGGTGGACGCCTCCCCCTCGATGGTCGGTGGACCCGGCCCCAGCGGGAGGCCGCTCGTGTAGCGGCGCGCCGCAACTCGCACGTCGCGACCGCCGACCGAGCAGGTCAGGCCGTGCACCTCGGAGGCGACGCCGCCCCGCAAGCGGCGCGGGTGTCCAAGGACCCTGCCGCCCACGCAGGTCTCGACGAACGCGACGAGCTCGGGCAACCCAGAGGACTGGTCGCCACCACCCACGCCGCGAACCTATGCGGGGCTCTCAGGCTCCCCAGGTATCGGCGAGCCCGCGGTAGCCGCGACAGGGCCAGGTCGCCCAGCAGGCTCCGTGGAGCGCGCACCTCATGCACTTGTGTTGGGTCGCTTGGACGCGCGGCAAGCGGGGGCTAGGACGTCATAGGCAAGCCTTCCGCACCCCGAGGCACGCGAGCTCCTCGACGCGCGATCCCGACGCCCGCTGCCCTCCACAAGCCATCACCGAGATGAGAGAGGCAGCGAGCCGTCCGCGTGGGTGAGGCACACGATTCGGAGCGCTGCTCAGCAGGAGGGCAAGACCGGCGCGAAAGCCGCCAGCCCCGCGTGGACGATCGGTCGCACCAGCCAGCAGAGCGGCTTGGTGCGGTGCACCCTCCTCGAGCTGCCTGCTCCGCGTGCTTGCGCGACCTCAACATCGCCGGTGCGAACCATCGCACACCCCATCATGCGAAGTGGGGCTCCGTGAGGTCGAAGAACGTCATCGGTCCGTCGATCAGGTCCGTGATCGCCTCGGCTCGCCGGTCGTCGGCCATCGCCGCCTCGTTCTTGCGTGCCTCGTCCAGCGACTTGAAGTAGACGACCGCCAGCGATCTGATCTTGCAGCACCCGCTTCGGTTGCCAACGACCCGGCGAGGATCGCGGCTCAGCGCTCCTGGAGCCTCACCTCGAACGCGTCTCGGAGCGCGTCACCGATGTAGTTGGTGGAGAGCACGAACAGGATGAACACGATGGCGACTGGCCACAACGTCCACCAGAACCCCAGCTCGTACTGCGAGGAGGCCGCCTGGATCATCGTGCCCCAGTCGAAGTCGGGCGGCTGGAGGGCGAGCCCGAGGAACCCGAGGGTCGAGAGGACGATGACCGAGTCGCCGACCGCGAAGGTGGCCGCCGTCAGCATCGTCGAGACCGAGTTCGGCAGGACGTGGCGGAACATGACCCGTCGACCCGTCGCACCCATCGATCGTGCCGCTTGAGAGAACTCGCGGTCCCGCAGGATCTGCGCCTCCGAGCGCATGAGCCTTGCGACGCCGAACCAGCTTGTGAGCGCGATGACGAAGATCAAGCTCCAGACGGTGCTCCCGTAGATCGTGATGACGAGCAGCAGCAGGTAGAGGCCCGGGATCGAGAGGAAGACGTCGTTGACCCGCATCATGAGGCCGTCGATCTTGCCTCCGCGGTAGCCCGAGACGATGCCGTAGATCGTCCCGACGATCATGGTGCTGACCCCGGCGAGGAGGCCGATCAGCAGCGAGAAGCGGCCCGCGTAGCTGACGAGCGCGACGTTGTCGAACCCACCGGTGCAGCCGAGCAGGTGCTGCGCGCTCGGGGCGGCGCTCCCGAAGTTTCCGGCGAAGGTGGTGTCGAAGCAGGTGTTGGCTGGCTGGAACGTGTTCGGGGCATCGGTCCAGTAGCTCTCCGAGTAGAAGAACGGGACGATGACGCACATGAGGATCAGGCCGACGACGTAGATCGCCGAGATGACGGCGAGCTTGTTCTGGATGAACACCCGCGCCATCTGGCGGACCATGGAGCCGCCACCGGCGACCTCCCCGCCCTCAGGGATCGCGATGGGCTCGAAAGGACCCTCGAGCGGCCCACCCGAGACGTACGCCGGCGCCTGTGCGTAGAAGTCGGTGTCCTGGTTCGTGTCGACCACGATGCCTACCTGGCCGCCGTGAGCCGGACCCTGGGGTCGGCGACGGCGGTGAACAGGTCGGCGAGCAGGTTGCCGAGAACCGTGAGGACCGCCGTGAAGATGGTGATCGCCATCACGACGGTGAAGTCACCGGTCTCGGTGGACTTCACGGTCTGGAGCCCCATGCCCGGGAAGTTGAAGACCGCCTCGACGATGAGCGCGCCGCCGATGATGATCGGGATCGTGAGCCCGATGATCGTGATGAGCGGGATCACCGACGGCCGCAGGACGTGACGGAAGAGCACGCGCGAGGGGCTGGCCCCCTTGGCCTTGGCCGTCCGGACGTAGTCCTGCACGAGGGTGTCGAGCGCCGAGCCGCGCATGTACCTCGTGAGCCCGCCGATCGAGAGGACGATGATCGCGACGAACGGCAGCAGGAACTCTTTGAAGTGGTGGACCATGTAGCTCGGGAAGTGCGACGGCGAGACGCCCTGCACGGTGGGGTCGACGGTGCCGGTCCCGAGGTACTTCACCCCGACGTAGAACGAGAGCAGCGTGCACACGAGCACCGCGGGCGTGGAGTAGAGCACGTAGATCCAGGTCGTCATCGCGTGGTCGTAGAGCTTGTTGCGCTTCACGGCCTGGGTGAGCCCGATCGGGATCGCGATCAGGATCGAGAGGATCGTCGGCGGGACGACGAGGTAGACCGAGCGCCAGAGGTCCCCGTTGAGGACCTGGTTCACGGAGACGTTGCGGGTCACGGTGGACTCCTTGTAGGCGATCCCGAAGTTCCCCCGGATCGCGTCGAGGAGCCAGTGCCAGTACCTGACCCAGAGCGGCTGGTTGAGCCCGTGGACCTGGATCCAGTTGTTGATCTCGGCCTTGGTGATGTGCGGGTTCTGGAGCACGGAGACGGCCAGCTCCGTGGGCTTGTAGTACAGCGTTGGCAGCAGGAACGTGATGATGGAAACGCAGAAGATGATCACTACGCCCTGCAGCAGCCGCACGAGGACGTAGCGCATACCAGAGGTTATCCGAGCCTGGCGGGCACTACCCGTCGGGAGTTCGTCGCGTACGGGCCCACAAGCTCAGCCCTGTGCGGCCATCTCGGGCGTCTGAGGGAGGATCGGGGTGGTGACCCGCAGGGGGTGGTGGCACGCCACCACGTGGCCAGGGTTCACAACGGAGAACGGGGGCACCTCCGCAGCGCACTTGGCGTCGGCTGCCGGGCACCGGGTCCGGAACCGGCACCCCGAAGGCGGGTCCACCGCGCTCGGCAGCTCGCCGCGCACCTGCTTGTCCGCCCGGTCCTGCGCGTGGCGCACGTCGGGGATCGGGACCGCGTCGAGGAGCCCCTGGGTGTAGTGGTGCGCCGGGTTCGTGAAGACGTCGCCAGACGGCCCCATCTCCACGAGCTTGCCCAGGTACATGACGCCGATCCGGTTCGCGATGTAGCGGACGACGGCAAGGTCGTGGCTGATGAAGATGTAGGAGAGGCCGTGCTCGGTGCGGAGGTCCGTCATGAGGTTCAGCAGCTGCGCCTGGATCGAGACGTCGAGCGCAGAGACAGGCTCGTCAGCGATGATCATCTTCGGCCGCACCGCGAGGGCCCGGGCGAACCCGATGCGCTGGCGCTGGCCGCCTGAGAACTCGTGGGGGTACCGCGTCGCGGCCTCCGCCGGGAGCCCGACCTCGTCGAGGAGGTCGAGGACCGTCTTGGTCCGCGACGCAGAGTTCCCGTCGCCCTGGATGTCCAGCGGTTCGGCGATGATCTCGCGGACGCGCTTGCGCGGGTTGAGGGAGGCGTAGGGGTCCTGGAACATCATCTGGCGCAGCCGAGCCTCCGCGACCCGGGTTGCCTGGCGACCCAGCCCCTGCGGGCGCCCCGCGAAGTCGATCGTGCCGGCCGTCGGCTCCTCGAGCCCGACGATGAGCCGCCCGATCGTGGTCTTCCCGCACCCCGACTCGCCGACGAGGCCGAACGTCTCCCCCTCGCGCACCTCGAAGCTGACGTCCGCCACCGCGCTGACGGCCTTGTGCTCCCTGTTGATGAGCCTGGTAGAGCGGAGCGGGAAGTCCTTCACGAGGTTCGTGACCGTGAGCAGCTCGGGGCCGACCGGCTCGGCGTCTGAGACCTCGCTCGTGCGCACCGTGACGGGGGTCGTCACCAATGGACCGTCCACCGGGTGGTAGCAGGCGAACATGTGGGTGTCGCCCGTGAGCTCGGGCTCGACCTGGAAGCACTCGTCGGTCGCGAAGCGGCATCTCGGCGCGAACCGGCACCCGACGATCTCCTTGGAGAGGTCGGGGGGGAGCCCGGGGATCGACTGCAGCCGGGTGGCCGCCCCGACGTCGAGCTTCGGGACCGAGCTCAGCAGCGCCTGGGTGTAGGGGTGGCGCATGCGGTCGAAGATCTCTTCGGTCGTGCCTGCCTCGGCCTTTCGCCCCGCGTACATGACCATGACACGGTCCGTGCGGCCGGCGATCACCCCCATGTCGTGGGTGATGAGCATCGTCGCCATCGAGTAGCGCTCGCGGAGGTGGTCGAGGACGTCGAGGATCTGTGCCTGGATCGTGACGTCGAGCGCGGTCGTCGGCTCGTCGGCGATGAGGAGCTTCGGGTCGTTGACGAGCGCCATCGCGATCATCACCCGTTGGCGGAGCCCGCCCGAGAGCTCGAACGGGTACTGCGCGAGCCGATCCTCCGGGTTCGGCATCTCCACCATCTTCAGCACCTCGAGCGCCCTCGCGAGCGCCGCGGCCTTCGAGCCCCCCCGGTGGATGCGGTACCCCTCAGCGATCTGACGGCCGATCTTGGTCACCGGGTGGAGTGACGTCATGGGGTCCTGGGGGATCAGCGCGATGGTGTTGCCCCGCACCCGCCGCATCTCGCGCTCCGAGAGCGTCGCGACGTCACCGCCGTCGAAGAGGAGCTCGCCGCCCGTCACGTGGCCGTTGGTGGCCAGCAGCCGCATGATCGACATCCCGATCGTGCTCTTGCCGCACCCGGACTCGCCGACGATCCCAACGCATTCACCAGGATCGATGTGGAACGTCACCCCGTCGACGGCGACCACGTTGGACGTGCGCATCCGATAGGTGGTCTGGAGCTCGTTGACCTCCAGCAGGGCCATCAGAAGATCGTACCGCCGGGCCGGACCCCCGTTACCGCGCCATCCCGGGATTGTGCTGCCGATGATGCCCCTCCGGGGGCGCGGCTCACCGCGCGAGCGCGAGCTCGGCCCGGCGCCGGGTCGCGTCGAAGGCGACGATCGCGAACCGGTAGGACTCGCCCTTCTTCAGCACGTCGCGGGCACGGGTCGGCGCAGGTGAGCCGAGGCCGGCGAGCGGCGCGTAGCAGACGACCTTCATCGTCCGGCCGACGCGCACCGCGACCATCGCGCCGTGGGAGGTGAACTGGACCACCTCGCCCTCCACCTTGCCGCCGACCTTGACGTCCGTCACCAGCCGCTGGAACGACCTCACGGTGTTGACCGGATCGGGCGCGCGCTTCGCGGCTGGCTCCTTGGCTGCGGCCGCCTTGGCTGTGGTCGAGGCGGTCTTCGGCTTGCCGTCTGCCGGCGCCGCGCGCTGCTTCCGCGTGGTGGTGGCCTTCACCGGCTGCGCCTTCACCGGCTGCGCCTTCACCGGCTGCGCCTTCACCGGCTGCGCCTTCACGGCGTGCGCTCTGCTGACGGCCTTGATCGCGACGCTGGACTGCTTCGTGCGCGTCGACCTGGCCGTCTCGCGCCTGGCGACGGTCGGCTCAGCTTGTGGGGCCTTGGTGGCCCGCTTCTGCGCTGCGGTCCGAGCCGCCGGTGCCGCGGCTGTCGTGGCCTTCGCGGTGGCCTTCGTCTGGCCGGCTGCCTTGGACGCCTTCGAGCTCGAGTCGTGCGAGCGTGATCCCTGGGTCCGCGAGCCCTGCGCACGCACCGGGATGCGAGGCGTGAAGATCCACCCGACGCGTGCGACGGGCTTGCCGCCGATCAGCCGTCCCTCCTCGAAGAGCCACGGGTGCTCTGCATGGAACTCCTGGAACGAGTCGTTCGAGAGCACGGCGGCGTTCGCCCGCTTCGCGATCTTGAGGATGAACGCGTCGCCGCGCCCGACCGCGCCGGCCGGCGGCGTGACGATCTCGCCGGCCAGCTCCGCCTGCTTCACGCGCTCGCGCTCGGCGGGGGCGACGCGGTGCCCGAACGTCGCGTCAACGACGACGACCACCTCCTTGTCGGGGTGCTCCTCGCGGAACGCGGTGACGGACTCGTCCAGCTGCTTGAGGCTCGGCGCTGCCCGCCCCTCGGTCGCGAGGTTCGAGCCGTCGACGACGACCAGCTGCTTGCGCCGCCTGGCCGTCATCCGAGCGCCCGCGCGAGCAGGTCGGCCTGCTCGGTCTCGAAGACGAGCCCGCTCCCGGTCGCCGGGCTCGCCGACTCCGCCCTCGCGACGTGCCGAAGGGCGTGGGACGCACGGAGGTCCCGGTGGAGCTGGTGGTGCACGAACGGCCACGCCCCCATGTTCTCGGGCTCCTCCTGAAGCCAGCAGACGTCCTTCGCGGTCCCGTACCGCGAGAGGACGTCGGAGAGCGCGTCGTCGGGCCACGGGTACAGCTGCTCGACCCGGACGATCGCGACGACGCCAGGCTCGAGGCGCCCGTCCGCCACAAGCGCGTCGCGGTGCGCGATCGCCTCGTGGGCGACCTTGCCGGTCGCCAGGACGACCGTGCGCACCGGTTCGGCGTCGGTCGGTTCGTCGAGCACGTTCGCGAACGCGCCGGCCTCAAGGTCCTCGATCGGCGAGCGCGTGACCGCGGCGCGGAGCAGGGACTTCGGCGTGAAGCAGACGAGCGGCGTCGGGCGGGGTCGCCGCACCTGGGCGCGCAGCAGGTGGAAGTACTGCGCGGCTGTCGACGGGACCGCGATCCTGAGGTTGTTCCTCGCGCAGAGCGAGAGGAACCGCTCGATCCGTCCGCTGGAGTGCTCCGGCCCCTGCCCCTCGTATCCGTGGGGGAGGAGAAGGGTCAGCCCCGCGAGCTGGCCCCACTTGTCCTCCGCCGCCACGAGGAAGTTGTCGATGATGATCTCCGCGCCGTTCACGAAGTCGCCGAACTGCGCCTCCCACGCGACGAGGGTGTCCGGTCGCTCCACCGAGTAGCCGTACTCGAACCCGACGGCGGCGTACTCGCTGAGCAGGGAGTCGCGGACCGTGAACCGGCCCGCCGCGCCGGTCAGGTGCCAGAGCGGGACGTACTCCTCGCCGGTGGCGTAGTCGACCAGCGCGGCGTGGCGCTGCGAGAACGTGCCCCGCCGGGTGTCCTGGCCGACCAGCCGGACGTCGGTCCCGTCGGTCAGCAGCGAGCCGATGGCGAGGGCCTCGGCGAGCGGCCAGTCCACCTGGCCGCGATCGAGCTGCTCTCGGCGCGCCGTGAAGAGGCGTTCCAGCTTCGGGTGGGGGGTGAACCCACTCGGGACCGCCATGGTCGCCGCGGCGATCTCCCGAAGCTCCTCGGCGCGCACGCCGGTCTCGGGCGCGGGCGGGTCGTCCGGGACGCTCGGTGCCGGAACGGCGGTGAGCACCGGCACCGGCCGCTCCCGCACCTCGTCGAGCACCCCCTGGAGCCGGGCGTTGAACTCGTCGAGCGACTGCTCCGCCTCCTCCAGCGTGAGGTCGCCCCTGCGCACGAGCGCCTCGGTGTACAGCTTGCGCACCGACCGCTTCTGCTCGATCACCTTGTACATGATGGGCTGGGTGAAGCTGGGGTCGTCGCCCTCGTTGTGGCCGTAGCGGCGGTAGCAGACGAGGTCGATCACGACGTCCTTCCCGAACGCCTCGCGGAACGCGAAGGCGAGCCGCATCGCACGGGCGCACGCCTCGGGGTCGTCACCGTTCACGTGGAAGATCGGTGCCTGCACCATCTTGGCGACGTCGGTGGCGTAGAAGGAGGTGCGCGCGGCGGCGGGGGCCGTCGTGAAGCCGACCTGGTTGTTGATCACGAGGTGGACCGCGCCGCCGGTTCGGTACCCTGAGAGCCCGGAGAGGTTGAGCGTCTCGGCGACCACGCCCTGCCCGGCGAACGCGGCGTCGCCGTGGACGAGCACGGCGAGCACCGGGTGCGAGGGGAGCGGGAGCTCTGGGTGCGTCCCCTCCGAGGGGGGGAGCAGCCGGTCCTGCTTCGCGCGCGCCACGCCCTCGACGACTGGGTCGACGGCCTCGAGGTGCGAGGGGTTGGAGACCATCGTGAGGCGGAGGGTCGCTCCGGATGCCGCCTTGTAGATCCCGGTCGCGCCCTTGTGGTACTTGACGTCACCCGAGCCCTGCACGCTCTCGGGGTCGAGGTTCCCCTCGAACTCTCCGAAGATCTCGCCGTAGCTCTTCCCGACGACGTTGGCGAGCACGTTCAGCCGGCCGCGGTGCGCCATCCCGATCACGGCGTCCTCGGCGCCCGCGACGGTCGCCTCGTCGAGGAGGGCGTCGAGCGCCACGATCGTGGACTCGGCCCCCTCCAACCCGAACCGCTTCTGGCCCACGTACCGAGTGTGGAGGAACCGCTCGAAGACCTCCGCGGCGATCAGCCGCTCGAGGATCCGGTGCTGCTCCTCGAGGGAGATCCTGTCGGCGACGCCCTCCACGTGCCCCTGGATCCACGCCTTCTGCACGGGGTCCTGGATGTGCATGTACTCGACGCCGAGCGTGCGGCAGTACGCGTCGCGGAGCAGGGTCAGGATCTCCTGGAGCGTCGCCTCCTCCCGCCCCGCGAGCCCGTCGCAGATGAACGTCCGATCGAGGTCCCAGATCGAGAGGTCGTAGTGCTCGATGTCGAGCTCGGGGAAGGGCGCGGGCGCCCCCGCCTCGAGCGGGTCGAGGTCGGCGTTCAGGTGGCCGCGGACCCGGTACATGTTGATCAGCTTCTGGACGCGCACCTCCTTGAGCGCGTCGGTCGCGAGCCCCTCGGATGCGACCGACGCGACGCGGTCCGGCCGCCACCGCGCCGGCTCGGTCGGGATGCCGAGGTCGCGGAAGATCCCTTCGTAGAAGTCGTGCCGGCCGACGAGGCACTCCTCGACGTGGCGCAGGAAGAGCCCCGACTGGGCGCCCTGGATGATCCGGTGGTCGTACGTCGAGGTCAGCGTCAGCACCCGGCCGACCCCGAGGTTCGCGAGCGTCCTCGCGTCCGCGGCCTCGAACCCGTGCGGCCACCCGAGCGCGCCGACCCCCACGATC
>Ga0318547_10000810_pt1 | contig 10599 bp, 7 predicted proteins | sample GRESIP169b2f20_FD_203515 | JGI IMG/M metagenome (GOLD analysis project Ga0318547, IMG submission 203515) | Tropical soil microbial communities from Luquillo Experimental Forest, Puerto Rico - GRE.SIPMG.169b2f20 | ecosystem: Environmental > Terrestrial > Soil > Tropical forest > Bulk soil...
CGAGCGAGCGTTTCTACGAGTGCCTCGTTGCGCGCGACCGGGCCGAAGCGGAGATCCTGCTGCGCCACACGGCGCGCGAGGTCGACGGGCTCGAGCTCTCCGATGCGCTGGTGCTGCCGGTGCTCGTCCGGCTGGCGCGCGAGCGCAGCGACGGACTGCGCTCCGGGAGCGAAGTCGTGCGCATGCTCCGCACGTTCCGCGACCTGTTGGTGGAGGCGATCGCGGTCACACCCGCGCCGGCGGTGCGGCCGTCCAACGGCAAGCCCGTGCGCATCGTCCAGCTGCGCGCGGGTGAGCTCGACCGCTTCGCGCGCGACTGGATCGCGAACGTCCTCGAGCAGCGCGGGTTCCGCGTGCGCGAGCGCCGCAAGAGCGCGCCGGAAGACACCCACGCGCTGCTGCTGTTCATTGCGCCGGTCGGCGAGCGCGGGCTGCGTCTGTCGGCGCGCGCGCGGCTCGCGGAGCGCGCGGACAGCCAGCGCGCGGTTCTGCTCGTCTCGGAAGAGGCGCGCGAGCTGGGAAACGTCGGCGGGCTGCAGCTGGTCCGCTCCACCGTCGCGCTGATCGCGGCCCTCGCCCCGACGGTCGCGGCGGTGGCGCCAGCGGAAGCGCGCGCCGCAGTGGTGGCCGATGCGGAGGTGCCGGCCCGCTAGCTCGGCCTTCTGCAAAGGCTCGCGCGTTTGTGCAACGCCGGTCGGGCGCGGCGAAAGCGTGCGGGCCTGTGTGCGGCACACGGATTGCTCTCTCGTTCCCTGCGTGTCGCCCCCAACAGGAGAGATGCACATGGCGTACGAGAATCGCGGGCGGTTCGAAGCAGAACGACACGAGCAGAACAAAGCCGAGCGCGAGCGCGGCCGCACGCGCGGTCGATCGCAGCCGTCCTTCGAGCGCGGTCCGCGCGACGAAGCGGGCAACGAGCCGCGCTTCGTGCGGCCTTTCGGCGATGAGGACTTCAGCAGCGAGGAGGAGTACTGGCGCGAGCCTGCGAACCTGCCCGACTGGGGCGGCCGCGAATGGGGTCGCGAGCGCAGCGGGTCCTTCTCCGAGCAGCGGCGCGGCCAGCGCGAGAGCGGAGTGTGCGAGAGCTGCGGCAGTCCGCTGCACGGGCCCGGGTACGGCGAACACGAACGCTCGCCAGACTCCGGCGGATCGCAAGGCCACCGCCCGCACGGCGGCGGATTCGAGCGCCGGGGGAAGTACAGCGGCAAGGGGCCCAAGGGCTACCGCCGCTCCGACGAGCGCATCACCGAGGACGTGAACCAGGCGCTCATGGACCATCCCGACATCGATGCCAGCGAGATCGAGGTCAGTGCCAAGAACGGCGAGGTGACGTTGCGCGGATCGGTCGCCGACCGCTGGGCGAAGCGCCAGGCCGAAGAGTGCATCGAGCACGTCGCCGGCGTCCAGGACATCCGCAACGAGCTGCGGACACAGCAGCAGGGCTACGGCGCGAGCTCGAGCGCCGGCCAGGCCGGTAACGCGAGCTCGAGCCGCGCGCGCGGCGAAGAGCGGTAGGCTCCGCGCTGTGCGATCGCGAGCGCCGGGTGACCTCCAGCGCTCGCGATCCACGCCCGAGCCGCGTGCTCCCGACGCCTCGTTCGACGCGGTCGACGAGGCGTCCTACGAGTCGATGGACGCGAGCGATCCGCCGGCGCGCGGGCTGGTGCGCACCGGCGAGCCGTGCCGTCACGCCGAGGAGATCGCGCGTGACCGCGCTCACGCCCCGGGCTCCGACTGAAGAACGCTCGCCCGCTTCTTACAACGGACCGCAGCGAGCGCGCGCAGCTACAGCGAAACCCGACACCAAAGAGTGGCACGCAGCTTGCTCCAGTAGTCCCGCGCGTCGCACTACGCGACCAGGGAGAAGAGATGAAGCTTCGAATGAACTGGATCGGCGCAGGCGCTCTGGCGATCTGCCTGTCCGCCGCGACGCCTGCTCTCTCGATGGATAGTCCCGATGCGTGGATCACGACCAAGGTGAAGATGTCATTGCTCACCTCCGACAGCGTCTCGATGGCGACGGCGGTGAACGTCGACACGATCGACGGCAAGGTGACACTGCACGGTGTCGTTCCCACCGACGCGGAGAAGACCAAGGCCGAGGACATCGCGCGCTCGACGAGCGGCGTGAAGGAGGTGCAGAACCTGCTGCAGGTCGTCCCGGCCAGTCAGAAGAAGGTAGTGAAGGTCGCCGACGACAAGCTGCAGAAGAACGTCGAGGCCGTGCTCTCGCGCGACAAAGCGGTCGAGTCGGTGCACGACGGCGTGGTGCTCCTGGCCGGCAACGCCAAGACGCTCTCCGAGCACCAGCGCGCGCTCGAGGACGCCCGCGCAGTGCCCGGCGTGAAGCAGGTCTCGAGCGAGATCAAGAGCCCCGACCGGCTCGGCGACGACGAGATCTCGACGGGCAAGGGCATCAGCAAATCAAGCTCGGCGACGTCGGCCGCTCACGACACCTGGATCACCACCGAGGCCAAGTCGCGGCTGCTCACCACCTCCGGCGTGCCGGCGCTCGACATCAACGTCGACACCGACCACTCGGTGGTGACGCTGTTCGGCACCGTGCCGACGGAGAGCGCGAAGAAGCTCGCCGAGGCCGAGGTGAAGAAGGTCGGCAGTGTGCGCGCGGTGCGGAACGACCTGCAGGTCGTGTCCAAGACCATGGCGCACGACGTGAAAGAGAGCGACGAGGCCCTGACCAAGAACATCGACAAGCAGCTCGAGGACCGCAGCGAGCTGAAGGACGGCAAGATCGACGTCCAGGTCGAGAACGGCGTGGCCCGGCTGACCGGCGAGGTGGCGAACCAGAGCGATCGGCTGATCGCGATGCAGACCACCCGCGGCGTGCCCGGCGTGCGCTCGGTGATCGACGACCTGACGGTGGCCTCGCCCTAGAGGCCACGCACGAGCGAAGCAACCCGGCGCCCGGGAGATCGACCGGTCTCCCGGGCGCGCTCATTCTCGGAGGACGAAATGGACTTCAAGCTGAAACCCCTGCCTTACCCCTACGACGCACTGGAGCCGCACGTCTCCGCGGACACGGTGGAGACGCACTACGAGAAGCATCACCGCGGCTACATGGAGAAGCTCGAGAAGCTGCTCTCCGGCCCCGCAGCAGAGCGCTCGCTGGAGCAGCTGATTCGCGAGCAGTCGGGCCCGATCTTCGACAACGCCGCGCAGGTGTGGAACCACGACTTCTACTGGCGCAGCATGCGGCCCGGCCCCAAGCGGGTCGCGAAGCCCGCTCGCGGCGTGCTCTCGGAGCGGATCACCGCGGCCTTCGGCTCGGCGGATGGGCTCTGCCGGCGGCTCGAGGAGTGCGCGGAGCACCAGTTCGGCTCCGGCTACGCCTGGCTGTTCTGGCGCCCCGGCGCGGAGCGCCTGGAGGTGGTGTCGCTTCCCGACGCCGACAATCCGCTCTTGACGGCCGACCTGCCGCTCTTGTGCATCGACGTCTGGGAGCACGCCTACTACCTGGACCGGCGGAACCGTCGCCACGAGTACGTCTCGGCGGTGATCCGGCACCTGCTCGACTGGGAGGCCGCCGAGGAGCGCCTGCGCGCCGTGCTCTGACTTGGATAGAATCCGCGCCTCGTGACCAATCTCGAGGCGCTCGAAGCCGAGGCGATCTTCATCCTGCGGGAGGTCGTCGCCGAGTTCCGCAACCCGGTGATGCTCTACTCGATCGGGAAGGACTCGTCCGTGCTCGCCCACCTGGCGCGCAAGGCGTTCCACCCCGGCAAGCCGCCGTTCCCGCTGCTGCACGTGGACACCACCTGGAAGTTCAAAGCCATGTACGAGTTCCGCGAGCGTTTTGCGCGGGAGTACGGCTTCGAGCTGCTGGTCTGGACCAATCCGGACGGCAAGGCGAAGAACGTGAACCCGTTCGACTACGGCTCGAACGTGTACACGAACATCATGAAGACCCAGGCGCTGCTGCAGGCGCTCGAGAAGTGGGGCTTCGACGCGGCCTTCGGCGGCGCGCGCCGCGACGAGGAGAAGTCGCGCGCCAAGGAGCGCGTGTACTCGTTCCGCGACCGCAACCACCAGTGGGATCCCAAGAACCAGCGCCCCGAGCTGTGGAACCTGTACAACGCGCGGGTCCACAAGGGCGAGTCGATCCGCGTGTTCCCGCTCTCGAACTGGACCGAGCTCGACACCTGGCTCTACATCCACCGCGAGGGCATCCCAGTCGTGCCGCTGTACTTCGCGACCGAGCGGCCGGTGGTCGAGCGCGACGGCAACCTGATCATGGTCGACGACGAGCGCTTCCGGCTGCGGCCGGGCGAGACGCCGCAGCCGCGCCGCGTGCGGTTCCGTACGTTGGGCTGCTACCCGCTCTCGGGCGCGATCGAGTCCGACGCGACCGACCTGCCGGGCGTGATCCGCGAGATGCTGCTGGCGCGCGTCTCCGAGCGGCAGGGTCGCGTGATCGACTACGACGAGGAAGCCTCGATGGAGCGCAAGAAGCGCGAGGGGTACTTCTAGCCGTGCTGGAAGAGCTCGCGCTCTCCGAGGTCGAGGCCTATCTCGACCGCCACGAGCGGAAGGAGCTGCTGCGCTTCCTGACCTGCGGCTCGGTCGACGACGGCAAGAGCACGCTGATCGGGCGGCTGTTGCACGACTCCAAGCTGATCTACGAGGACCAGCTGGCCGCGGTGGAGCGGGACAGCAAGAAGGAGGGGACGACCGGCGGCGAGGTCGACCTGGCGCTCCTGCTCGACGGCCTCAAGGCCGAGCGCGAGCAGGGCATCACCATCGACGTCGCCTACCGCTACTTCTCCACCGAGAAGCGCAAGTTCATCATCGCCGACTGCCCCGGCCACGAGCAGTACACCCGCAACATGGCGACCGGGGCGTCGACCTGCGACCTGGCGGTGATCCTGATCGACGCGCGGAAGGGCGTGCTGCCGCAGACGCGCCGGCACAGCTTCATCGTCGCCTTGCTGGGCCTGCGCCACGTGGTCGTCGCGGTGAACAAGATGGACCTGGTGGACTGGTCGCAAGAGGTGTTCGACCGGATCCGCGCCGACTACGAGGCGTTCGCCAGCCGGCTCGACCTGCCCGACATCCACTTCCTGCCGCTGTCCGCGCTGACCGGCGACAACGTGGTGGAGCGCAGCGCGAAGCTGCCCTGGTATCAGGGGGCGCCCCTGCTCGACCACCTGGAGAACGTCCACGTCGGCTCCGATCGCAGCGCGCTCACCGACCTGCGCTTCCCGGTGCAGTGGGTGAGCCGCCCGAACCTGGACTTCCGCGGCTACGCGGGGACGATCGCGGCGGGAAAGCTCCGGCCGGGCGACGAGGTGCAGGTCGTGCCGGCCGGGAAGACCAGCCGGGTGAAGCGCATCGTGACCGCCGCCGGCGACCTGCACGAGGCGACGGCGTCGATGCCCGTCACCGTTGCGCTGGCCGACGAGATCGACGTCTCGCGCGGCGACATGCTGGTGACTCCGGGGAGTCTGCCGCGGATCGAGCGCGACTTCGAGGCGATGCTGGTGTGGATGTCGGAGGAGCCGCTCGCGGTCGGGCGGCAGTACTTCGTGAAGCACACCCACAACCTGGTGGCCGGCTCGATCGCGCAGGTGCGCTACGCGGTCGACGTGAACTCGCTGGAGCAGAAGCCTGCCGCCGGGCTGGCGCTGAACGAGGTCGGGCGCGTGCAGGTCTCGCTCTCGCGCGCGGTCCCGTTCGACGCGTACGCGCGCAACCGCAGCACCGGCGCATTCATCGTGATCGACCGCGTCACCAACGGCACCGTCGGCGCCGGCATGATCCTGCAGCGGCAGTCCGGTCCGGAGCGCGGCCGCTCGTTCTGGGAGGCCGAGCCGGCAAGCGACCTGCTGCGGCGCAAGACCAGCCGCGTATCGGCGGAGGAGCGGGCCGAGAGCCTCGCCCAGCAGCCGACCACGCTGCTGCTCACCGGGCTCACCGGCGCGGGCAAGTCCACGCTCGCCGCCGCGCTCGAGCGGCGGCTGTTCGACTCCGGCCACCACGCGATCGCGCTCGACGGCGAGAACCTGCGGCTGGGCATCAGCCGCGACCTCGGCTTCAGCGAGGTCGAGCGCTCCGAGAACCTGCGCCGCGCCGCCGAGATCTCGCGGCTGGCGAACGACGCGGGGCTGATCTCGATCTGCGCCTTCGTCGCGCCGAGCGCCGAGGTGCGCGCGCGCGTGCGCGACACCATCGGCGCCGAGCGCTACCTGGAGATCCACCTGTCGGCGCCGCTCGAGGTGGCGCGCGCCCGCGACACCGGCGGAATGTACGCGCGCGCGGAAGCCGGCGAGATCCCGCGCTTCCCCGGCGTCTCGGCGCCCTACGACGTGCCGACCTCGCCCGACCTGGTGCTGCCCACCCACGAACTCGGCGTCGAGGAGTGCGTCGACCGCATCATCCGCCTGCTCGAGCAGCGCGGCCGGATCTAGGAGCCCAGCGCCCGCTGGAGGATCCGCTCGGGGTCGGTCCAGCCGGTTTCGTCCTGGATCTCGCGGCAGCGCTCCAGGATCGCGCCGAACGACGGGCCCGGGGCGAGCCCGCGCGCGATCAGGTGCCGGCCCAGCACTGCGTCGCGCGGAGGCTGCCGCTCGATCGTGAGCTCGCGCGCGCGCGCCAGGAACTCGTCGCCGGCGGGGAAGCGCCGCGCCAGCGCCTCGTCCGTGGTGCGCCCGAAGTGGTCGGCGCGCGCGACGCGCACGAGCAGCTCCACCGAGGCGCCCGCCGCGCCCAGCTTGCGCGCCAGCCTGCGGTAGGCCTTCGCGGTCGAGGCCTGCTTCACGAACAGCGCGGGCGCGAGGTGGTGCTCGACCAGCGCCGCGACGGCGCCCACCAGCTCGTGCGGCGCGCGCATGCGCTCGAGGAAGGCCTCGGCCAGCGCCACGCCGCGCACGTCGTGGGCGGGCGAGCGCACGCGGCCGTTCTCCACCACGGTGGTGGGCGGCTTGCCCACGTCGTGGAGCAGCGCGCCGAACATCAGCGCCAGGTCGTCCGGCCCCCCGTCGCGCAGCCGCGCGGCCTCGTCGACCACCAGCTGGTTGTGCACCCAGCAGTCGCCTTCGGGGTGCCACTCGGGGTCCTGCGCTACACCGGGAAGTGACGCGAGCTCGGGCGTGAAGCGCAACAGACCCGTCTCGCGCAGGAACTCGAGCCCGAGCGAGGGCCGCACGCCCTTGCCGAGCAGCTTCTTCCACTCTTCGAACACGCGCTCGGCCGAGAGCTCGGACAGGTCGAGCGCGCTGCACAGCCGTGCGAGCCCCGGATCGACCGCCATCTCGAAGCGCGCCGCGAACTGAGCCACGCGCAGCCCCCGCAGCGGGTCCTCGGAGAAGTGCGACGGGTCGGTGGCGCGCAGCAGCCGCCGGCGCAGGTCCTCGCGCCCGCCGTGCGGATCGAGCAGCTCGCCGGTCAGCGGGTCGAGCCCCATGCTGTTGATGGTGAGGTCGCGGCGGCGCGCGGCGGTGGTGAAGTCGAGCCCCGTGTCGAACGCGATCTCGAAGCCCTTGTGGCCGGTCGCCACCTTGCTGTCGCGGCGGGGCAGCGAGAAGTCGATCTGGAGCCCCTTGACCTGCAGCACGCCGAACGCGCGGCCCACGGCGATCACCTCGCCGAAACGGCCGAGCACCGCTTCGAGCGCCGGGAGATCGAGCCCGAACACCTCGACGTCGCGGTCCTTCGAGTCGACCCCGCGCTCGCGGTCGCGCACGTAGCCGCCCACCAGCAGCGCCCGGCCGCCGGCCGCGGCGATCGCGCGCGCGATCTCGACGACCTTCGGATCCATGGACGCGGCCGCGCTCAACCTCCGATCCGGAACATCTCGATCTTCTCGCGGCTCGACGCGGACTCGGCGCGCTCTTCGGAGTAGCGGTCGCCGCGCGCGCGCCACAGCCCCGCCAGCCAGGCGGCGAGCGCCTCGTCGTCGACACCGGAGCGCAGCGGCGTCTTCAGGTCGATGCCCGAGGTCGCGAACAGGCAGGTGAACAAGTGGCCGTCGGCCGAGAGCCGCGCGCGCGTGCAGTCGCCGCAGAAGGGCTGGGTCACCGAGCCGATGATGCCGATCTCGCCGCCGCCGTCGGCGTAGCGGTAGCGGCGCGCGACCTCGCCGCGGTACGCTGCCGCCAGCGGCTCGAGCGGGAACGCGGCGTGGATCCGGTCGCGGATCTCGCGCGCGGAGAAGACGTGCGCGCGGTCCCAGTGGTTGAGCGTCCCCACGTCCATGAACTCGATGAAGCGCACCACCATGCCGGTGCCGCGGAAGCGCTCGGCGAGCGCCACGATGGTGTGGTCGTTCACGCCGCGCTGCACCACGCAGTTCAGCTTGATCGGCGCGAGCCCGGCGCGCTCGGCCGCGGACAGACCTTCGAGCACGCGCGACACCGGAAAGCGCCGGCCGTTCAGCTGCGCGAACACCGCCGGCTCGAGCGAGTCGAGGCTCACCGTGATGCGGCGCAGCCCCGCCTCGGCGAGCGCCTCGGCCTGCTCGGCCAGCAAGGAGCCGTTGGTCGTGAGCGCGAGGTCGGGCGCGCGCGGAAGCGCAGCCAGCTTGCGCACCAGCCCGGGCAGCTCGGCGCGCAACAGCGGCTCACCCCCCGTGATCCGCAGCTTCTGCACGCCCAGCTCGGTGAAGACGCGCGCCAGCCGCTCGATCTCTTCGAAGGAGAGGATCTCGCGCCGGGGCAGGAACTCGTACCGCTCGCTGTAGACCTCCGCGGGCATGCAATACGGGCAGCGGAAATTGCAGCGGTCGGTGACCGAGATGCGCAGGTCGCGGAGCGGCCGGGCGCGCCGGTCGAGCACCAGCGGCAGCGCGTGCGCAGGGTCGGGGGAGGGCATCGTCCCGGCGCAGCGTAGCACCTCCCGCGCTCGGGGCGACTGGCGACCGGGCGTGCGCGCCGCTTCACTTCCCTGCCCAGTGGCGGCGCGGGCGGCGGGCAAGAAGGGCGCGGGCACGAGGCGGGAGAGCGCGCCCGTGGCGGCATCCTCCCCGCGGCGCGGGGCCTGGCTCGGCGTGTTCGCGCTGGCGCTGGTGCTCCGGCTCGCGTACCTGTGGCAGTGGCGCGACAGCGCGCTGTTCTCGACACCGATCGGTGACGCCCGCGCCTACCTCGAGTGGGCGCGCGCGATCGCCGCGGGCGACTGGCTCGGGCACGAGGTGTTCTACCAGGCGCCGCTCTACCCGTACTTCCTGGCGGTCGTGCTGAAGCTGACCGGCTCGGAGAGCTGGGGCCCCCGCCTGGTCCAGGCCCTGTGCGGAGCGCTCGCGGCAGTGCTCGTGGGCCGCGCCGCGGAGGGCTTCTTCTCGCGCCGCGTGGGGCTTTGGGCGGGGATCGGCCTGGCCCTCTACGCGCCGGCGATCTATTTCGACGGCCTGATCCAGAAGCCCGCGCTCGACGGGCTGCTGCTGGCGGCGCTCTCGTTCGTGCTCTCGCGCCCTGCGACACCGACGAGTGTCGGTCGGGCGATCGGCGCCGGAGCGCTGCTCGGACTGCTCGCGCTGTCGCGCGAGAATGCGCTGGTGCTGGCGCCGATCGCCGCGCTCTGGCTCGCGCTCCAGCCGGGCGCGCAGGGCGGCGGCCGCCGCGCGGCTGCGGCGCTCGCACTCGGCCTCGGCGTCGCGCTGGTGCTGGTCCCGGTGGGTCTGCGCAACCGCGCGCTCGGCGACCGCTTCCTGATCACGACCGCGCAGCTCGGCCCGAACCTGTGGATCGGCAACCACCCCGGCGCGAGTGGCCGCTACGAGCCGCTGCGGCCCAACCGCGGCAGCGCGCGCTTCGAGCGCGACGACGCGCGCGCGCTGGCGGAGTCCGCACTGGGCCGGCCGCTGTCGCCCGCGGAGGTCTCGGACTACTGGCGCGACCGCGCGCTCGGGTTCATGCGCGAGCGGCCCGTCGAGGCGGCCGCGCTGTTCGCGCGCAAGCTCGGCCTGGTCTGGAGCGCGACGGAGCTGCCCGACACGGAGGGCATCGAGGCCTATGCCGACGCCTCGTGGCTGTTGCGCGCGCTCGAGAGCGAGCTCGACTTCGGGCTGCTCGCGCCGCTCGCGGCCGTGGGCCTGCTGTGCGTCCGCGACTGGCGCCGGCTGTGGCTGCTGCCGGCGCTCGCGCTCGCGCTGGCCGCGGGCACGGCGCTCTTCTACGTGTTCGCCCGCTACCGCTACGGCCTCGTGCCACTGCTGATGCCGCTGGCGGCGGCGGGCGCGGTCGGCCTGTTCGACGCGCTGCGCGCCGGGGCGTTCCGGCGCGCGGCTGCGCAGGGCGCAGTGGGGCTGGCACTGGCGCTCGCGGTCCGCTGGCCGGTCGCGGCCACCAACGGCGCCGCGCTGACGCACTACAGCGCGGGTGCCGCGCTGCTCGAGGCCGGCAGCCTGGTGGAGGCGCAGTCCGAGCTCGAGCGCGCCGTCGCCGAGCAGCCCGCCTTCGCGCCTGCACAGTCGCGTCTGGCCGACGTGCTGCGCAAGCGGGGCCAGCCGGCGGCGGCGATCGCCGGCTACGAGCGCGCGCTCGCGCTCGATCCGGCGTACGCAGACGCGCACGCGGGGAAGGGGATCGCGCTCGACGCGCTCGGCCGCTCCGACGAGGCGCTCGCCGAGTACCAGAGCGCGCTGGC
>Ga0318547_10000818_pt1 | contig 10580 bp, 10 predicted proteins | sample GRESIP169b2f20_FD_203515 | JGI IMG/M metagenome (GOLD analysis project Ga0318547, IMG submission 203515) | Tropical soil microbial communities from Luquillo Experimental Forest, Puerto Rico - GRE.SIPMG.169b2f20 | ecosystem: Environmental > Terrestrial > Soil > Tropical forest > Bulk soil...
AGGGCAGGGTGCGCCTCGCCGTCGTCGACGACCTCGATGCGCACCGGATCGCCCGGGACGACGGCTGCGGGATCTCGCCCGACAACCTGAAGCGGATCTTCGAGCCCTTCTTCAGCGAGCGCCGGGGCGGAACGGGGCTCGGGCTGTTTCTCTCCCTCGAGTTCGTGCGTCACTGGGGTGGGGACATCAGGGTGCGCAGCGCGCCGGGACGCGGGTCCACGTTCGAGGTCGTGCTCCCCGCCCCGGGCGCGTCGTCGCCGCTGAGAATCCTCTCGTGATGTCGGGCCTCGTGCTCCTCGTCGACGACGACGGGACGTTCCGCACGGTCCTCTCGAGCGAGCTCGAGCGGATCGGCCTCGCGGTCGAGCGCGCGGGTACGGGCGAGGAGGCGATTGCGGCCGTGGCGAAGCGCGAGCCCGACGTCGTCCTGCTCGACCTCGAGCTCCCCGACAGGAACGGTCTCGACGTGCTCCGGGTCCTGCGGGAGACGCATCCCGCGGCCCAGGTCGTCATGCTGACGGGACACGGCTCGATCGACACGGCGATCGAGGCGATCCGGCGCGGAGCCTTCGACTACGTGGCCAAGCCCTGCCCCTTGGACGAGCTCGAGGTGCGGATCCAGCGGGCGCTCGAGCGCCGCGCGCTCCTGACCCGCACGAGCCTGCTCGAGCGCGCCCTCACGCCCTCCGATCCGACCGGCGCGTTCCTCGGCGACAGCCCGGCGTTCGCCGCCGCGCGGGAGCTGCTGAGCCGGGTGGCCCCGAGCGACTCGAGCGTGCTGATTTCCGGGGAGACGGGCTCCGGGAAGGAGATGGCGGCGAAGCTCCTCCATGCGCGCAGCCCGCGGCACGGCCGGCCGTTCGTCGTCGTCGAGTGCGCCGCCCTCCAGGAGGACCTCCTCCAGAGCGAGCTGTTCGGGCACGAGCGCGGCGCGTTCACGGGGGCCGACCGCGCGAAGCCCGGTCTGTTCGAGGTGGCGAACGGCGGGTCGATCTTCCTCGACGAGATCGGCGAGGTCAGCCCCGCCGCCCAGGTGAAGCTCCTGCGTGTCCTCGACGCCTCGACGTTCCGCCGCGTCGGCGGGACCGCCGAGCTGCACGTGGACGTGCGGGTGATCGCCGCGACAAATCGCGACCTCACGGCGCTCGTGCGCCAGGGCCTCTTCCGCGAGGACCTCTACTATCGCCTGCGCACGATCGCGGTCGAGATGCCTCCGCTGCGCGCGCGGGCGGGGGACGTCGAGCTGCTCGCCGGCCACTTCGTCCGGCGCCTGAACGCCCGCTACGGTTTCGAGAAGCGGATCGGCGCCGAGGCGATGGCGCTCCTGCACCGCCATCCCTGGCCGGGAAACGTCCGCGAGCTCCTTCACGCGGTCGAGGCGGCGGCGATCCTGTGCACCGGGGTCGAGATCCTCCCCGCACACCTTCCCGGGCCGATCCGGGGGGACGGCACCACCGCTGCGGCGCCGGAGCCAGGGTCCTCCGGGAGCCTCGCCTCCCTCGCCGAGCTCGAGCGGCAGCACATCGAGCGCGTGCTCGGGGCGTGCGGCGGACGTCGCGCCCAGGCCGCCTCGACCCTCGGGATCAGCGAGCGGAACCTCTACCGGAAGCTGCGGGAGTTCGGCCTGCTCGATTGAGGCTCGTCCCGGGCCCCGCGCGCACCGGTCGCGGGGCCCAGCTTCCAGGATCTAGAGACGGCTAGTTGTTGACGCAGACGGGGCAGCACTGCCCCGGCGGAGTTTGCAGATGCTGGTTGTCCTCGCACTGCGGCGCGGGACACGAAACGATCTTGCAGTTGAAAAACGCGTAGACCGGCGTGTTCAGCGCGCCCACGGCCAGCGCGACGGCGCCCACGATCAGAGCCGCGACCGCCAGCTTCCCCAAGAGTCTTCCTGCCATCGCCCTCCTCCTTCCCGATGCCCACCTGGACACCATGACGACGTGAATGCGGCCTCCGGGCCGGCCGTCCGGCGATTGTCGGCGAGGCCGACAGAGAAGGCAATGCCGGAAGGCGATGCCGGATTGCCATCGGGTCACCCGATTCCCGTGGTTGGAATATGCTGTAGGCCCCGCGCTCGTCAGGAGGTCCGCATGCGGCTGCTCGCGCGATTGCTCATCAACGCCGCGGCCCTCTGGGTTGCGGTCCGTTTCATCCCGGGAATCTCCTTCGAGGGGAATCCGGTCCTCCTGCTGGGCGTTGCGCTCGTCTTCGGCGTGGTCAACACGATCGTCAAGCCGATCGTGACCCTGCTCTCGCTGCCGGCGGTGTTCCTGACGCTCGGGATCTTCCTCCTCGTGATCAACGCGCTGATGCTGTGGTTCACCGGCTGGCTCTCCTCGAGCCTCGGACTCGGCTTCCACGTCGAGGGGTTCAAGGCGGCGTTCCTGGGAGGGATCGTGGTCACGCTCGTGGCGTGGGCGCTCTCGATCTTCCTGGATCAACACCGCGCGGACAAGCAGACCCGGTGACCCAAGGCGCATCCCCGCGCGACGGAGGTTCCTGCTTCCGGCTAGGATAGCGCGGCCATGACCGTAGAACGGGATCTGGGGCTTCTCCGTCTCCTGCGCTCGCTCGCGGCCCAGCTCGAGGAGGTCCGCGACGAGGAGCGCCTGCTGCGCAAGGGCCTGCGCGAAGCGCGCGACTACTTCTCCGCGGACGATGCCTGCCTCGTAGTCCCGCTCGCCGACGAGCCCCGGGCCGCCGTGCGTCATGCGCTCGTCGACCGCACGGCCTGGGACCTGCGGCTCCTGTCCGCGTTCCTGCACGGGGAGCGGCCGCAGATCCCCTTCGACCTGCTTCTGGCGCCGCTGCGCCGGCGCGGGCGGCTCCATGGCGCGATCGCCCTGCGCTGTGCTTCGGGGCGGTCGTTTCCACGCGGAATCGGCTGGGCGCTCGTGACGCTCGCCTCCGAGATCGGCATGCTGCTCGACCGGCTGGACGAGGAGCGGATTCGCGAGGTGCGAGCGCGCCTCGACCGCAAGGTGATGGAGCAGCTGCGACCGCGGGACCTCTTCTACCAGGTACTCGACGCGCTGCGCTCCATCACGCGGTACGACCACTCCTCGGCGCTGTTCGTGGCGACCCCGGACGGGGCGGCGCTCGAGCTCGTCGCCGAGCAGCTCGCGGCGCAAAAGGGGGGAAGCCGCAGGATCGGCCTGAAGCTGCGGCTCGAGGAATCGCTGCGCGCCGAGATCGCCACGGGGAGCGCCGTCGCGCTCGTCCGGGCCGGAGATCGATGGTCGGCGAGCGACGGGAGCGCATCTCCGCTCGCGGGGCTCCTCGACACGGCGGGATTCCTGGATCCGGCCGAGCGCACCGTTCTGTGCGCGCCGATCGCGACCCGTCGCGGCCTCATCGGCGTTCTGAAGGTCTCGGCCCGGAGCCCGGATCTCCTCGACGCCTTCGAGCTCGAGGTGCTGCAGCAGTTCGCTCCGCACGCCTCCGTCGCCATCCAGTACCTGCAGATGAGCGAGTGGCTGCGCGGGCGCATGGTCGAGGCCGAGCGCAAGGGCGCCGTCGCGAGCATCGCGCGCGGCGTCGCGCACGACGTCAACAACGCCTTCGGCTCGGTGCTCCCGATCGTGCAGCAGCTCCAGGTCGATCTCGAGACGGGCCGCCTGGATCCGGTCCAGGCCCGGGACGACCTGCGCCAGATCGAGGAATCGGTGCAGTACTGCCGGCGCATCTTCCGGGGGATGATGAGCTTCGGCGCGGTCCCGGGGGGCCGCATCGCTCTTGCCAACGTGCGGCGCGCGATCGACGGTACGCTGGGGATGCTGCGCACCAGCCTGGTGCGCTCGGGGGTTCGGGTCGAGGTCGACGTCGAGGGCGACCTGCCGCACGTGCGCGGGGTGCAGGGAGACCTGGAGCGGGTAATTTTCAACCTGGCCACGAACGCGCGAGAGGCGATGCCGGACGGCGGCAACCTGAGCGTGCAGGCGCGCGCGAGCGGCGGCCGCGTCGACCTGCGCGTGCGGGACACGGGACACGGGATGTCGCGGGAGGTCCTCGAGCGCATCTACGAGCCGGGGTTCACGACCAAGGAGGAGGGGAGCGGGCTGGGTCTCGCCGTGTGCCGGGCCATCGTCTGGAGCTCCGGGGGGGAGATGAGCGTCCTGAGCACGGAGGGGCAGGGCGCCGAGGTGCGGGTCTTTCTGCCGGCTGCCGAGCTCGAGGGTCCGGCGGCGTGACGAGCGGGCGGATCCTGGTGGTCGACGACGAGCCGGGCATGCTGCGCGCCGTCGAGCGCGTGCTGGCGGCCGACCACGCCGTGCTCGCGCTGCCGACGCCGGAGCAGGCGCTGGACGCGGGTCTGGCATTCGAGCCCGACATCGCGCTCCTCGACGTCCGCTTGCCGGGCATGACCGGTCTCGACCTGATGGACCGGCTGCGCGTCTCGCGCCCGGATCTGGACGTGATCCTGATGACGGGCAGCCAGAGCGAGACCGACGCGACTCACGTGGACGCGATCCTGCGCAAGGCGTTCTACTTCATCCAGAAGCCGTTCGATCGCCGGGTGCTGCTCACGCTCGTCGAGCGCTGCCTCGAGCTGCGGCGTCTCGAATCCGACAACCGGCGCCATGTCACGCGCCTCGAGAGCGAGCTGCGGGAGGCGCGCGCGTTCCAGGAGAGCCTGCTGCCGCCGGCGAGCGCTCGCATCGGCTCCGTCGCGCTCGCCGCGCGCTCGATCCCGAGCGCCGAGCTGGGAGGGGACTTCGTGGCCTACGCCGACACCGGCGGCGGGCGGGTTGCGCTCCTCGTCGCCGATGTCGCCGGACACGGCGTATCGGCCGCGATGCTCACCGGGATGGTCAAGTACGCGTTCGACTCCGCCCGCGCCGACGGCTGCGCTCCGCTCCCGACGCTCCGGCGCGTCCTCGACGGACTCCACGGCTTCGAGGCGCGCCGCTTCGTGACCCTGATCGCCGTGCTCCTGGATCCCGCGCGCGGCGTGCTGGAGTGGGTGAACGCGGGCCATCCGCACGGCTTGCACTGGTCTCCGGGTCGAGCGCCGGAGCGCCTTCAACCCACCGGCCTGATCGCCTCGCCGCTGTTTGCCGACCGGACCTGGAGCGTCGGGCGGCGGCCCCTCGCCTCCGGGGACCGGCTGCTCCTCTTCACCGACGGGCTCATCGAGCTCGAGCGCGACGGGGAGTCGTTCGGCATGGAGAGGATCCTGGAGCGCATCGAGGCCCGCGAGGAGGGCGGACCGCCCCTCGTCGACGATCTGCTCGCGGCGGCCGATCGCTTCGCGGGCCTGCCCGCGGGGGACGACGTCACGCTGCTCGCGGCGGTGCTGGCGTGATGCGCCTCGGCGACCCCCGCGGTTGCGCGCTCCCGCGACCTGGTCCAAGCTTGGCCGCGTGAGGGAGACTCGGGACGAGACGTGATCAGCAAGTGGCTTCGATGGATGGTTCTCGGCGCTGTCGTGGCCTGCACGATCCCATCCGCTGTCGCCGGGGCGCCGGCCGCTCCGGCTGACACTCAACCGGCCGCACCGCAAACCTTCGCGGCGCCCACCGCGCAAGCATCGCCGCCGCCCGCGATCCCCTCGTGCCGGTTCGTGGGAAGCTGGGTGCTCAACGAGAAGCTCAGCGACGATCCCTCCACCGCGGTCCCGAGCGGGCCCTCACCGCAGAACGGGGGCGAGCGCGGGCAGGGTGAAGGTGGCGGCGGATCGCACGGCGGCCATGGCGGATGGGGGGGTGGACACGGCGGGCATGGCGGCGGCGGTTACGGCGGTGGAGGCGGAGGTTACGGCGGCGGAGGCGGACGGGGCGGCAAGAGCACCGTCGCGGCCGCGATGTCCCTGATGCGCGAGATGCCGGCGACGATCGTCGTCGCACAGCACGAGAGCCAATTCCAGATCGTCGAGACCGGTGGTCGCATGACGAACTGGCAGGCAGACGGCAAGCCCCACCTCGACGATCGTTTCGGCACGACCGCGCAGGCCCAGATCCAGTGGGATGGCGAGAAGCTCCACTCCGCCACCGACCTGGGAGGGGGCGAGGCGTTCGAGGAGAGCTATGCCCTCGTCTCGCTCGCCGACGGCAAGAAGCTTCTCCAGGTCACGCGCACGCTGAAGGTCCCCCGGGGATCGCACACGTTTTCCATCCGCCGCGTCTACGAGCCCGGCTCTTGACGCGCGGTCGAACGGTCACTTCCCCTCAGGCGTGACGGACAGCACGCGCGATGCGCCGCCCCGCAGCACTGTGACGGGCACCGGTTTCCCCGCGCGCTCGCCGATCAGCAGGCGATGGAGGTCGTCGATCCCGGCAACCGGTTGACCGTCCAGGGCGACGATCAGATCTCCCACGGCGAGGCCCGCTCTCGCGGCCGGGCTTCCCGGCTCGACGGAGGCAACGCGCACGGCCGAGCTCGCCTCGAGGGAATGGAACCGTGCGAGGCGCCGAGGCAGGGGCACGTTCTGGGCCGAGATCCCGAGCACGCTCCGCCGCACCCTCCCGTCGCGAATCAGCGCGGAGACGACGTGGAGCGCCGTGTCGACGCCGATCGCGAAGGCCAGCCCCTGCGCCCCAAGGATCGCCGCGGTGTTCACGCCGACCACACGGCCGCGGGAATCGACCAGCGGACCACCGGAGTTTCCCGGGTTGAGCGCGACGTCGGTCTGGATCACCTCGTCGACCAGGTGTCCCGACTGCGTCCGCAGCGATCGGCCGAGCGCGCTCACGACCCCCGCGGTCACGGTGCAGTGGAATCCGTAAGGATTCCCGATCGCCACCACGATCTGCCCCACGCGCAAGGTCGCCGAGCGGCCGGGCGCAACGGCCGCCACGGGAAGGTCGACGCGGATCAGCGCGAGATCCGTATCCGGATCGTCGCCGACGAGCGTCGCCCTCCCGTGGCTTCCGTCGAACAGGGTGGTCTCGAGCCGGTCCGCGCCGCGGATCACGTGGCTGTTGGTCACGACGAAGCCGTCCGGCGTGATCGCGAAGCCCGAGCCGGAGCCTCCCGCCCGCACTCGCGCCGTCCGCCGGGTCCGCGCCGCGTCGATGCGGAGCACGGACGGTCCGACCCGCTCGGCGACCTCGGCGACGGTGCGCGAGTACGCGTCGAGCGCCGCCGCGTCGGTGTCGTCCGCGGCGCGAATGGCCCACGGCGCGGTCATCGGAGATCAGAGCCCGACGACGCCGGTGCGGATCAGATACGCGAATCGCTCGCGCTGCTCGGGCCGGAGCACCGCGTGCATCCGCTCGAGAGCGGAGAGCACGGCCTTCGCGACGCGGTCGGCGCTCTCCGTGCGGAGCGAGGCGCCGGAGGCGGCCTTGCCCGCGTCGAACGCCTCCGGGGCCAACGCTTCGGCGAACGCGGTCAGCGTCCTCCGGTCGTCGACGGCGGCCTGGGCGCGCTCCGTCTTCAGCGCGTCGAGGATCTCCGCCATCTTTTGCACCTGGCTCTCGTCGAGATCGAGCTTCGCGGCGAGGAATCGCAGGGGCCGGCGGACGCCGAACGGGTTGCCGCTCCAGGGCCCGCCCTCGTGGGCCGGCGACATCTCGTGGCGGCCGAATTGCTCGCGGCCCGGCGCGCAGCAGCCGGCTCCGGCATAGGCGAGCGACCAACGGGGACCGAAAATGGTACGGGAAGGGTGGAACATCGAAACCTCCTCTCGCCAGGGCGTTCGCTCCCGGCGGGGCTTAGCGCGTGGGCCCAACGCCTCACGCGATGCGTGACAAGCCTAAGATCGGCATTTCACCGCGTCAAGCGGCGCTTCCCCTCCTGCGCTTCTGCGGCGTAGGCTGACCGCCAGCGAGGACGCCATGAAGTTGAAGCGGATCCTGAAATGGGCCGCGATCACGGTTCCGGCCGCGGCGCTGTTCGTGGGAGCGATCGCGTACTGGCGGTCCACCAACGTCTGCTACGAGGGCGGCTTCCCGGTCCCGCGCGACCGGATGCGCGCGATCGTGTACTGCGACTACGGCTCGCCCGACGTGGTTCGCCTCGAGAAGGTGAACAAGCCGACCCCAGGCGACCACCAGGTTCTCGTCCGGGTGCGGGCGGCGTCCGTGAACCCGCTCGACTGGCACTACGTCCGCGGCGCTCCGTACGTCATGCGGCTCGGGTCCGGGCTCCGCAGGCCGCAAGAGATCCGGCTCGGTGTCGACTTCGCCGGAACGGTCGAGGCCGTGGGCAAGAGCGTGACGCGATTCGCGGCCGGGGACGAGGTGTTCGGCGGGAGGCGCGGAGCCCTTGCGGAGTACGTGTGCGTCGGCGAGGACGGCGCGCTGGTCAAGAAGCCGCCGAACCTGACGTTCGAACAGGCGGCTTCGATTCCGATCGCGGCGACGACGGCCCTGCAGGCGTTGCGCGACCGGGCGAATCTCCAACCGGGGCAGAAGCTGCTGATCAACGGCGCATCCGGCGGCGTCGGCACGTTCGCCGTGCAGATCGCGAAGTCGCTCGGGGCCGAGGTGACCGCCGTGTGCAGCGGCCGGAACCTCGACCTCGTTCGCTCCCTCGGCGCGGCCCACGTCGTCGACTACACGAAGGAGGACTTCACGAAATCCGAGGAGCGCTACGACGCCATCCTCGACAACGTCGGGAATCGCGCCCTGTCCGAATGCCGGCGCGTGCTGAAGCCCAAGGGCATCTACGTCCTGATCGGGGGCGGCGGGCCGAACGAGCAGGGCTTCATCGGGCCATTTCTGAGTCTGGCGAGGATGTTCGTGACGTCGCCGTTCGTGAGCCAGCAGCTCCGGATGATGATCGCCGAGTTGACGCCGGAGGACCTCGAGCGGCTGCGCGATCTGACGGAGAGCGGGAAGCTGACGCCGGTCATCGACCGGACCTATCCCCTGACCGAGCTCCCCGCCGCTCTTCGCTATCTGGAGGAAGGGCACGCGCGGGGCAAGGTCGTGATCACCGTCGGGTCCCCTTCACCGTGACAGCCCTCCGCACGGACGTCGCCGTGATCGGAGGGGGCATCGTGGGGCTCGCCTGCGCGCGAGAGCTCGCGCTGCGCGGGCGGACGGTCACGGTGCTCGAGCGGGACCGCGTCGGCGAGGCCTGCTCGTTCGGAAACGCGGGCTGGCTGACGCCGTCGCAGTCGTTCGCCCTCGCGCAGCCCGGCCTCGTCGCCAAGGCGACGCGCTGGCTGTTCGACCCCGATAGCCCGTTCTACGTTCCGTTGCGAGCCGATCCGTTCCTCGCCGGCTGGCTGCTGCGATTCCTGTGGGCGACGCGCCGCACGACCTTCGAGCGCGGCTCGGGGGTGCTGCTCGAGATGTGCGTGTGGAGCACCGACGCATGGGAGGAGCTTGCGCGGTCGGGGCCGGGGGAGTTCGGGTTCGCGCGCGCGGGTCTCGTCGCGGTCTACCAGACGGAGAAGGGCGCTGCCGCCGCGCGGCATCTCGCCGACTTCGCCGCCGCGCACGGCGTGCCGCACGAGTGGTGGAGCGCTACCGAGGTCCGGTTGCGCGAGCCGGCGGTGCGCGGCCGTCAGATCGGGGCGCTGTTCTACCCCCGGGACGCGCACTGCGAGCCGTACGGAGCCGTGACCGCGCTCGCGGACGCCGCCCGCCGGGCGGGGGCGACGCTGCGCGAAGGAGTGACCGTGCGCGGGGCGGAACGGCAGGATTCCACGATCGGGGCCCTCGACACCACGATCGGCCGCGTCGATGCGGACGAGGTCGTGCTCGCCGCGGGCGCCTGGTCGCGCTCGCTCGGGCACGCGCTGGGGCTGCGCGTCCCGATCCTCGGAGCGAAGGGATACTCGATGGTGGTCCCGCGGCTCGACCCTCATCCGCGGCACTCGATCTACGTCGCCGAGCGCAAGGTCGCGCTCAATCCCCACCGCGACGGGCTGCGCATCGCCGGCACGCTGGAGCTCGTGGGGGAGGATCTCACCGTCAACACGAGACGCGTCCGGGCGATCGAGGCGGGGGCGCGTACCCTCATCGACCTGCCCGCCGATCTCGGCGGCGTGCAGGTGTGGCGAGGACTGCGTCCGTGCGCGCCGGACGGCATGCCGCTGATCGGGCGGTCGCGCGCGTCGTCCAATCTGTGGCTCGCGACGGGTCACCACATGGCGGGTCTGAAGACCGCCCCCGCGACCGGGCGCCTGCTCGCGGAGCTGATGTGCGGCGAGCGGCCCACGTTCGACCCGGAGCCGTGCCGCGCTTCGCGCTATTGCTGAGTCCCGGCAGGCCCGTCACCCGCAATTTTTACCCGGTGAAAACGTGGGTTGCGTGTAACTCTCGGACCGGTGAAGACAGTACGCCGGACGAGAAAAAGCGCCGCGCGCCGTCGCTGGCACCGTCATTGCCACCACTGATCGTGGGTCCGCCGAGATCGGACAAGGAGGCTTGCGATGACCACCAAACACGCCGGAAAAGCGGGAACCGTCGAGGATGCCGTGGCCCGAGCCGTTCAGGGCACGGGAAACGTCGCGAAGGCGACCGCCGATGCGGTCAGCGAGGTCATGTCGACGACCCTCAAGGACGCGGGCAAGGTCGGAGTGACGGCCGCCGATTCCGTCGGCCAGGTGGCCGGCGCGGCCATCGCGGGCGCCTCCGGAGTCGGTGGCCACCTGGGCCACGCGGCGAAGGGCGCGGTCGTCGGCG
>Ga0318547_10000831_pt1 | contig 10530 bp, 10 predicted proteins | sample GRESIP169b2f20_FD_203515 | JGI IMG/M metagenome (GOLD analysis project Ga0318547, IMG submission 203515) | Tropical soil microbial communities from Luquillo Experimental Forest, Puerto Rico - GRE.SIPMG.169b2f20 | ecosystem: Environmental > Terrestrial > Soil > Tropical forest > Bulk soil...
ATCAATACCTCGGTGTTCGGAAAGATCTGGAAGTTGCTGATTCCCCACGGCTCAATGCCACCGGGATTGAGGCCGGCCGGGAGTTCGCCGATGTCCGGGGTGTGCCAAGGGCCGACGAGTCCGCTTTTGGTGGCCCGCTCGATGGGATACATGAAGTCCGGCGGGAGAAGCCAGCGGCGCCGTCCCGCCGTCGACACCAGCCGATGGGGGCCGTCGAGTTGGAAGTGCCCACAAGTGAATCCGGCGTTGGGGTCACGCACTGCCGAGGGCACCTGCTGTGGGTGCAGCGAGGGCACGTGGTAGTACTCCTGGAACGCGTCGGCAAAAATTTTCCAGTTGCTGTTGTTGTGCGCGATCCACTCATATCGCTCGGTCAGCTTCCCGAACGGGTAGTCGTCCAGGCCGGTGATCATGGGGCCGAGGAACTCCCGCAGGCTCTGACGCGGCTCGGCATCAAAGTTGATGAAAATGAAGCCGTTCCAGACATCGCAGTGCACCGGTCTCAATCCGTAGTCGACCTTGTCGACGTCGAAGAACTCGGACTCCTGCTGTACGAACGTCAGCGCGCCGTCGAGGTCGTAGCGCCACCCGTGGTATTTGCAGGTGAACTGCCGGCAGGTTCCCCGGGTCGCCTGGTCGGGAAAGTCGTTCCACACCAGCTTGTTTCCGCGGTGGCGGCAGACGTTGTAGAAGGCACGAATGCGGTCGTCGCGGCCTTTGACCAGGATGATCGATGTGCGCGCGACCTCGATCTCTTTGGTGACGTAACTGCCGGTGCGGGGCAGTTCCTCGACCCGCGCCACGTTGAGCCACGCTCGTTTGAACACCGCTTCGCGTTCCAGTTCGAAGAACTCTTTGGATGTGGAGTCGGCGAAGGAGACGGGGCCCGTGCCCAGTTCGGGGTAGTGCTCGGTCCAGGATCCCTCCGCGGGTCTACCCGATCGCGTCATCGTGAACCTCCCTGTATCGCAATCGTTTGCAAAATCAACCTCGTCAAATCACCGCTCCGCCATTGACGCCGAGCACTTGGCCGGTGATGAAACCTGCCTCGTCCGAGCAGAGAAATCCGACCGCCGCGGCGATATCGGCTCCGGTGCCCAAGTGGCCCAATGGGATGTTGCGGGCGATTTCTTCGTTCGACTTCACGTAGCCCGCCTCCTGAGCCTGGTGCTGCATCGGGGTTTCGATGCCGGACGGCGGGATGTTGTTGACGGTGATGCCGTGTGCGGCGTATTCACGAGCGAGCGACTTGGTGAGCGTGATGACCGCGCCCTTCGAGGCCGCGTAGTGGGCGGCAAACGGCGATCCGCGCTGGGCGCTGGACGACGAAATCATCACGATCCTGCCCCATTTCGCGGCCACCATGTCCGGCAGGGCGACTTGGCAGCAGTGGAAGGTGCCCGTCAGGTTGACGTCGATGATTCTGTGCCAGGACTCGGTGGTGATGTCGGCGAACGGGGAAAACCCAAACATCCCCGCGCTGGTCACTAGGACCGTAACCGGGCCGAGCTCGCTGCGGACGTTGGCGAACGCCTGCTCGACCGCGGCCCGGTCGGTGACGTCGGCGCCGACGCCGATGGCGGTGCTTCCACTCGCCCGGAGTTCTTCGGTAACACGTTGGGCCGCTTGCTCATTCACGTCGAGGACGCCGACCTTGAGACCCCGCCGGCCCAGTTCGTGGCAGGTCGCCTCCCCCATGCCCGAGGCGCCGCCGGTCACCACCGCTACCCTGCTCACTCGTACATCGCCCGTACCGTGCGGCTGGTCGGCAACGCTTGACAGGTCAAGACCCATCCTGCCTCCACTTCGTCGTCCTCCAGGGCGTCGGTGTTGATCATCCGGGCGCAACCCTCCGTCAGGCGTGCCATACATGTTCCGCAGGAGCCGACTCCCTGCCGGGTGGGTCAGGGCTCGACATGATCTTTGAACAACTCGTGGCCGGTACCCATTTCGACCACACGGCTGAGCAATTCGCGCAGGGTTTCCTGCTCCTCGGCACTGAGCACGCCGAACACCTTCTCGTGCGCGGCCACGGCGTCGCCGAGGACGGTGGCCACGACGTTGCGTCCCTCGTCGGTGAGGTAGGCCTGCAGAATGCGCTTGTGCTGGGGGTCCTGCTTTCGTTCCACCAGACCGCGGCGTTCAAGCGCGGTGAGGGCCAGCTGGACGCCTTGCGGGCTGATCAGCAGGCGCCGGGCGAGTTCGGCGCCGGACAGGCCCGGTTCGTTGGAGAGCTGGCGCAGGACACCGATCTGGGCGGTGCTGACGCCGTGCGCGCTGATCGCGTCGTTAACGGTGGTCAGCGAGAAGTAGAAGGCCTGTTTGAGCAACCACAGGATGTTCTCGGTGAGTTCCATTTCCGTCTCCGCGTCCTGTCAAGCCTTCGGCGACTTGTAGATCAGACCGTCCTTCATGACAAAAGAGACCTCGAGGGTGGCTGCGATGTCGCAGGAGGGATCTCCGGGCACGGCGATGATGTCGGCGAGGTAGCCGGGCGCCAGGCGGCCCAACTCGTGGTCGGCCTCGATGAGTTCGGCGGACACGACCGTGGCAGCCCGGATGGCTTGCATGGGGGTCATCCCGCGTGCCACCAGCGCCTCCAATTCCTTGGCGTTCTGGCCGTGCGGGATCGCCGGTGCGTCGGTTCCACACGCGATACGCACGCCGGCGGCAATCGCCTTGGGAAGCATTGTCTTTGCGCGCGGGAACACCTCCTCTGCCTTTTTGCGCAGCTCCGGCGCGATCCGGTCGATGGCCATAGCATCAGTCAGATAGGTGGTGGAGACCAGGAAGGTGCCGTGATCAACCATCATCTGAATCGTCTCGTCTGTGGCAAGAAAGCCGTGTTCGATGCAGTCGATCCCGGCGCGAATACACGCTTGGATGGCGGTGTCGCCGACGGCATGCGCGGCCACTCGTACGCCGGCGCGGTGGGCTTCGTCGGCGATCGCGGCGAACTCCGCGTCGGAATACTGCTGGGCGCCCGGGGCGGTGCTGTGCGACATGACCCCGCCCGACGCCGAGACTTTAATCAGCTTGGCGCCGTGGCGAATCTGATAGCGCACACACGCAATCACGTCAGGCACGCCGTTGGCGATGCCCTCCGCGACCGTCAACGGCATGATCCCGGGCGCCAGGCGCTGGAACACCGTCGGGTCAAGGTGCCCACCATAGGGGGTGACAGCGTGCCCCGCGGGATAAATACGCGGGCCCGGATGCCAGCCCTGGTCGATGGCGCGCTGCAGCGCGACGTCGAGCAGGTAGCCGCCGGTCTTGACCATCAGCCCCAGGTTGCGCACGGTGGTGAATCCGGCGTCCAGCGTGGTGCGCGCGTTGACCGCGCCACGCAGTGTGCGATACGCAGGGTCGTCTTGAACGCCGTGCATCGGGGCGGGTAGGCCCTCGGGACCGCCCGGGCCACCGATGAGCAGGTTGAGCTCCATGTCCATCAGGCCCGGCATCAGCGTGACGTCCCCGAGATCGACAACATTGGCCGAATCCGGCTTCCAATCCGACTCCGGCCCTTCGGGGTTCACTGCGGTGATGCGCTGCCCCTCGACCACCACCACCGCCGGTGAGCGAACCTGCCCTGCATCGACGTCGGCCCAGCGATCTGCCCGCAGGACGGTCACACCGGTCACGGGACCGGCTCGGATACGCAGTCAATCCTCGAAGCACCGGAATCGGGCACGCGGGGCTGTTTCCAGCATTCCACCGGAAACGACACCATGATCATCGAATACAGCAAGTGCATCAGATTGAGGACGTCCTCGGGCAGGTCGTCGAGGGGGAATTTGTCGCAGTAGGCGAGGGCCTCCTCGGCGCGCGGCGTGATCGCATCGTAAAAGGCCTTCATTTCGCTCATCGTGCTCGCCAGCCTCTTGGTGTAGCGCTCCGGTTCGGTGGGCAGACACCACTCGGTGAATGGTTCGAGGTCGGCGAATTCGGTTGGTAACACAGGGGACATCGTGTTCACACTCCTGCCGTGCTCGTCCGGCGGTACTCCTCGATCCAGGCTGCGGTCTCCTTGTGCAGGTGGCGGATCAGGATCTCTTGGTCGTTGAGCAGGAACCTATCGATCGCGCGCGATTCGATCATGCTCTGAGTCGCCTCCAGGGTATTGGCGTCTTGGAGGCTGAATTCCTTGAACGACACAGCCGCGAGTTCCTGGGCGACGCGCTCACGCGGGGTGCGCGGCTGGGGGAAATACGCCGTGCCCTCGAAGACGTGGCTGTCGTACGACGTCGGCCAATAGTGGTACGTCAGATACCAGCCCTGACCCCAGATAAGGATGGTGAAGTTCGGGAACAGCTGAAACGAATCCAGGCCCCAGGGATCACATTTCGCGGGATTCAGGCCCGGCGGCATCTCCCCCAGATCCGGCTTGTCCCACGGCCCGAACAGTCCGCTCTGGCAGATGTCCTCGATCGGCTTGCGCATGTCCGGCGACATCTCCCAGGCGCGCACACCCGACGTGCTGACCAGCCGGTGCGGGCCGTCCAGCCGGTAGTGCGGGGCCTCGAAGCCGGCCTCCGCGGCGGCTTTCGAATAGGCCGACGGCGACTGGTTCGCGTGCAGCACCGGCGCGTGATAGAACTCCTGGAACGCGTCCATGTACAGCTTCCAGTTCGCCTGTACCTCCGAGCGGTAGCACCACCTTGAGGTCATCTCGCCGAACGGGTAGCCCTCCAGACCGGTCACCATCGGACCGAGAAACTCGCGCAAGGACTGTTCGGGTCTCTTCGCGAAGTTGACGAAGATAAAGCCTTCCCACACTTCGCAGTTCACCGGCACCAGCCCATAACGGCTCTTGTCGAGGTCGAAGAACTCCTCCTCCTGCTGGACGAAGGTCAGGTTGCCGTCCAAGTCGTAGCGCCAGCCGTGGTACTTGCAGGTGAACTGGCGACACACGCCGCTGGTCTCTTCCAGGGGCATGTCGTTCCACACCAGCTTGTTGCCGCGATGCCGACAGACGTTGTGGTACGCCTTGATCCCCCCGGCTGCCGTGCGCACCAGCATGATCGAGGTGTTGGCGACCTTGAGCTCCTTGGTAAAGTAGCTGCCCTTGCGCGGAAGCTGTTCAACGCGGCCAACATTCAGCCAGGCGCGCTTGAAGATCGCCTCGCGCTCCAGGTCGTAGATCTGCGGATTGATGGAGTCCTCGTAGGACACCGGCTCGGTGCCCAGCTCCGGGTAATGCTGCGTCCAGCTGCCCTCCGGCGGCTTGGGGAATCGAGCCATGACCCCTCCTGTCCGTTTCGATCTCTCACGGACCCCAGGGCGATCAGTCACGCATCCTCAGTGCACCGCAGGACTCCGTCGGGCCGACGGTATATGCTGATCCGTCGAATCGCAAGTAGTTGATACTCGTGGACATACTCGGAGGACGAGGAGGACGCACCGGTGCGGTCGCAGGCGAAAATCATCGAAGTCATCTCACCGCACACCGAGCAAGCCATCGCCGAAGTCGCCGCCGCGGGACCCGCCGGCGTCGACGACGCCGTCCGCGCCGCACGCGCCGCATTCGACGCCGGACCTTGGGGCAAAAGCGAATCCTCGGAACGCATCGCGGCGGTCCGCCGCCTCGCCGACGTCTACGACCAGCGGCGCGCGGAGATGGCCGAGACCATCACCGCCGAAATCGGCGCTCCCATCACGTTTGCGCAGCGCGCCCAGGTCGGGCTGCCCGCGATGATGATCCGGGCGTTCTGCGACCTGGCCGAACGCCACCGCTGGCAGGAGATCCGGCCCGGGTTCTTCGGCGCCGATGTGCTCGTTCAGAAGCAACCCGTCGGCGTCGTCGCCGCGATCGTCCCGTGGAACATGCCGCAATTCCTCATCGTCACCAAACTGGTGCCCGCGCTGCTGGCCGGCTGCACCGTGGTGATCAAGCCCGCACCCGAGTCCCCCTTGGACGCACTGCTTTTGGCCGAGATGATCGGCCAGATCGACCTGCCCGAAGGCGTGGTCAGCGTCGTACCCGGCGATGCCGCGGCGGGTGAACTTCTCGTTGCGCACCCCGGCGTGGACAAGGTGTCGTTCACCGGATCCACCGCAGCAGGGCGAGCCGTCGCCGCGGCATGCGCGGCCAACCTGACCAAGGTGAGTCTCGAGCTCGGCGGCAAATCCGCCGCCATCGTGCTCGACGATGCCGCACCCGAGAAGGTCGCCGCCGGGGTGCGATCGGCCAGCCTTTCCAACAGCGGGCAGATCTGCAACGCACTGACCCGCGTCCTGGTGCCCGAGCGACGCCACGACGAGTACGTCGACGCACTCGCAACCGAAATGGCCCAACTGCGGGTCGGGGACCCCGGCGACCCCGGCACTCAGCTCGGGCCGCTGGTCTCCCAGCGCCAGCAGCAGCGCGTCCGCGACTACATCCAGATCGGTCAACGCGAAGGCGCCCGGTTGGTCGTCGGTGGTACCGACATGCCCGACGGCCTCGACCGCGGCTGGTACGTCCGACCGACCCTGTTCGCCGCCGCCGACAACACCATGCGCATTGCGCGCGAAGAGATCTTCGGGCCCGTGATCACCGTCATCCCCTATCGCGACGAGGACGACGCGGTAAGCATTGCCAACGACTCGGATTACGGCCTGGCCGGATCGGTGTGGACCAAAGACACCGAACGAGCTTTGGACATCGCCGCGCGCCTCCGCACCGGCACCCTCGGGATCAACCAGGGCTACACGATGGACCCGTTCGCGCCATTCGGCGGCGTGAAAGGCAGTGGCTACGGTCGGGAGCTGGGACCCGAAGGCATCGACAGCTACCTCGACACCAAATCCATCGCGATCCCAACCTGACGCATTCGTCTCCCGGCGGGTGCCCGGGAGTCAGGGCAGTTTGATGACCGACACGTACATCTCCAAAATCGGCCGGCAGAGATCCACATCATCGAGCCGGCTGACCAGTTCGACGGAGTCAGTGGTGGCGACGAGTACGTGGGCGCCTGCTGCAGTACCAGAAGCGAGGACTCGACGAGCAACTGGAAGACATGAAGAAAGAATTCGGCATGCTTCTGCCCCTTATCCGTCTCGTGCGCCCGCTCGCGACTTGGTTCGTAGTCCGCAGTTCCGCGCATCTCAACGGGAACCGGCGTGCAACTCAGCAAGCGCGTGGATCTGCTCGAGATAGTGCTCAAGCGAGTGATGGGTGAACCTGGCTAACAACGTCGTGACGCCGGCCGCGGCGACGGTCTGCAGCGTGTCCTCGGTCGACGCCGGCTCCTGCACCGGATCGAGCGGTTGATCAGCGGGCAAGACAACCTCGAATCCCGCGGGCAGCTCCCAGGCCTGCAACCACTCGGCAGCGGTGGCAATAGACACATTGAAAGGACACCACCCGTCGGCGAGCGTGACCGCCCGCCGCAACGATCGCCTTGTGCGGCCGCCGATCCAAATCGGCATGTGTGGCTGCAGCGCACACGGATCAACGGTGAGCCCACCGAACGAGTAGTACTCGCCCTCATAAACCGGCTCATTGGTTGGCAATGCTGTCCGCAGCGCCCTCAACGCGTCGTCGGCACGGGCACCACGGTCGTCGAACGGTGCGCCCAGGAGGTCGAACTCCTCCTTTAGGGTGCCGACGCCCACGCCTAAGATCACCCGGCCGCCACTGACGTGATCCAATGTGCCATAACGCTTTACGATTGCGAGTGGGTGGTGATAACCGAGCACCAGTGTCATGGTGACGAGTCGGATCTGCCGGGTGCGCGCTGACACATAGCCGAACGTGGCGAGCGGGTCCCAGTACCGGGTGCCGCGCCGCCGGGCCTCGCTTGAAGGTATGCCGATGTGCTCGCTGCAGGTGAGGTGGTGGTAGCCAAGCCGGTCCGCCGTCTCGGCGACGCGGCCGATGTCTTCGATCGTGGCGTCCTTCTCCCACGTCAAGGGGGCGCCGGCGACGTTTGTGACGACGGGCGTCAGGATGCCAAGTTTCAATTCAGGGGCTCTTCTCCGGCAAGAACCGTGCGGTGCATGAGACGGCCGCTATCGACGGCATACGGTAGCGCTCGGTGCATGGTCCCGGTGTTGTCCCAGATAAGCAGGTCGCCGAGCTGCCACTCATGCCCGTAGACGTACCGCGGTTGAGTAGCCCAGTCGCGAAGGCGCGCGAGCAATGCGCGGCTTTCCTCCACCGGCAGCCCGATCACGTAATCCGCTGTCGCGCCGAGTAGTAAAGACTTGCGCCCGGAGTGGTGCGTCCACACCATGGGGCAAGACTTCGTGGGGGATTTCTGCCAGAAGGTGATCTCGTCGTAGCTCATCTCGGGCCGCACGTAGTACTGCGAGCGCTCCGCACTGTGGACCACCCGAAGGTCGGCGATTGCCTCCTTGTCGGCGTCCGGCAAGTCCTCGTATGCCGCGTAGGTGTTGCAGAACTCGGTCTGGCCCCCTGAGTCCGACAGCTTCATGGCCCGCAGCAGGGTCGCGAGATTCGGATACGGCTGCAGCGAGCCGTCGAAATGCCAGAACATCGAACCTTTCAGGTACTCGGCTCGCTGATTCACGTTCTGGTCCAGCGAGATCTTATAGATCCCACCCTCCCCCTCGTTCTGCACGATGTTGCCGAGAGTCTTGGCGATGGCGACTTGCTGCTCGTCGCTAATCTGTAGGCCGCGAAAGAAGATCACTCCGCGCTGCTCCAGGGTCGCGCGGATATTCTCCGCTTCGCGGCCACTCAGCAACGTCTCGACGTCGGTCCTGATCTCGCTGCCGATTGTTGTTGTGCAGTCGACGATTTCGAGTTGCCCTGACGAAAGCTCCATGCGCGTCAGCTCAGCCGCGTGAGGATGGTGTTGGCCGAATGCTTTACCCGTGGCTGCCTCCACAGCTCGACTGCCAACGAGACAGTGATCAACGAGTACAGCAGATTGCGTAGGTTCGCGACGTCCTCAGGCAGCGGTTCGGAATAGTCGAACTTGTCGATATAGGCGACCGCTTCCTCGGCGTGGGGGAACACCTCGTCGTAGAACGCCTGTATCTCGGGCATAGAACTGTTGACGCGCTTCACATACCGCTCGTGCCCGTCCTCGATGGCCCAGTCGGCGACCAGGTGCTCGAGTTGTGAAAACCCCTGAGGCAGAATCGCGTTCATCGGCCCGCCTCCCCCGTCTCGCCGGCCGCCACGTGGTCGCCCACCACCTTGTGCAGATGACGCAGCAGGATCTCCTCGTCGTTCATCGTGAAATGCGTAAGTGCGCCACTGTTCAGCATTGCCTGTAACCCTTCAGACGGGCTGGCGTCTTCAAGGATGATGTCGTTGAGGAACGTGACCGTCAGCTCTTGTCCCAGCCGCTCCTTGTGCGTCTTGGGCGGCTGATAGAACATTTCGACTTCGAAGACGTGTGAGTGCGGACCTGTCGGCCAATGGGTGTGCGTGCTGAAACCGGATGAACCAAAAATCAGCACGAAGTTGGGAAAGAACTGGAACGAGTCGAAACCGTATTTCTCCGAGCGCGTGGGATTGAGCCCTGTCGGCATCGGACCGCGATCGGTGCGTTTGGTCCACGGGCCCGCCGCACTCGCCTGCATCACGCACTCAATCGGCTTGGAGTAGGGCGTCTTACGCGACGGTTCTCCGGCGAAGGAGAACATGCGATGCGGCCCTTTCAGTTGGTACGCCAACGCGTCAGTAAACGGATTGGGCTGGTCGAACGCGTCTCTGGCATCTGCGGTGAGGGCGCCGAACGAGGACGCGTGCAGATATGGCCCGTGGTAACTCTCCGCGAAACCGTCGACGAAGATTTTCCAGTTGCATTGCAGCTCCACTTTAAAGCGGTACACCTGATGCGGGCCGGCGAAGGGATAACCCTCGATGCCGTGGGCAAGCTCGCCAAGGTACGACCGCAACGGCTGGCTGTTGTGCGGATCGAGGTTGACGAAGACGAAGCCTTCCCAGACTTCGCATTGAATGGCCGGCACGCGGCAACTCTCGGCATCGAAGTCGAGCAGTAAATCCTTGCGGGTGGGTGCGTGCAGCGAGCCATCCAGGTTGTAGCGCCACCCGTGGAAACGGCAGTAAAGCACCGGCGCCCTGCCTTCCACCTCCGCGAATGGATCGTCACTCCACAGCATTTTGTTGCCGCGGTGGGGGCAGATGTTGTGGAAGGCGCGGATCACATCGTCCTTACCCCGCACGATGATGATCGATGTATTCAGGAACTTCAGCTCGCGCGTGAAGTAGCTGCCAGACCGCGGCACCCGCTCCACGCGCCCGACGTAGAGCCAGGTTTTCTTGAAGATGTGCTCGCGTTCCTTTTCGTAAAAGTCCTCCGAGACGCAGTCCTCGAGTGACACCGGGCCGCGGCCCAATTCGGGGTACGCATCGGTCCAGTGCCCGCTGGCCGGCTTGGTCACCAGGACATCCGCGCTCATGAGGCACCCCTCTGTATTGGCCCCGTCCCCTACCGGCAGAACGTAGCACTTGACCAAATACGCAAAATAGGCCTTCAATTGCAACACCCTGTTGCATTTCTGGAACACCGCCCATGGAACAAAACCTGCCGTTCGACCTCGATGCCCTGC
>Ga0318547_10000841_pt1 | contig 10491 bp, 16 predicted proteins | sample GRESIP169b2f20_FD_203515 | JGI IMG/M metagenome (GOLD analysis project Ga0318547, IMG submission 203515) | Tropical soil microbial communities from Luquillo Experimental Forest, Puerto Rico - GRE.SIPMG.169b2f20 | ecosystem: Environmental > Terrestrial > Soil > Tropical forest > Bulk soil...
ACATGCCGTCGCTCGAGGCTGGCAAGCTCGTGCAGGGCGATCTCAACCCGAACATGGACTTCCGCGGCATCTACTCGACCATCCTCGATAAGTGGCTGCACATGGACCCAGTGCGGATCGTCAACGGCACCTACGACCAACTGGCGTTCTTGAATTAGCCGCCGGACGCTTGCTCGCTCGGCGCGAGCCCGGGGTCACGGGCCTGCCGCGGTTCGGCGTGAACAAACATCCTTCCGTTGGGCGGAAGGTGAGATCGGCGTGACGGGAGGACCGAATGGCGCTTACGACATACGTCAAAGGCCGCGCTTACGATTGGAGCCACGCGATCGGACGCGCCACGGCGAACGGCACGGGGTTCAATTACCCACAGACCATGTGTCTCGGAAATAACGGCGAGATCTTCGTCGCCAATCGGGGTAACGAGAACACTTTCGCGATGCGGGTCAATCGCGTGAAGATCGGCGGTCCGAGCGAGGAAGAACTGCTTGCCGAGTTCTGCACGTATGGCGAAACAGACGGACATTCCATCTGGCCGTTCGGCGTCGCAGTCGACAAACACGACACTGTGTACGTGACGGACGAGTGGACGAACACCGTCTCGGTCTTCGATGCCGCAGGCAAATTCATTCGCAAGTGGGGAACGCCAGGCAGCGGTCCGGGGGAATTGAAGAATCCGGCCGGGATCATTTGCGACGCCAGCGGCAACGTGATTGTCGTCGACAGCGGCAACGACCGCCTGCAGATCTTTACCCCCGACGGCAAGGCCCTGACCCAGTGCGGCAAGAACGGTAGCGGCGAGGGCGAGTTCAACAAGCCGTGGGGCATTACCCTCGACAACGAGGGCAACATCTATGTCGCGGACTGGAAGAACCACCGCGTGCAGAAGCTCTCCCCGAGCGGTGAGTTCATCATGTCGATCGGCAAATACGGGGCGCTTCCGGTACCGGAGAATGCCTTCGCCGTGACTTATCTGGGTCCGTTCATCTCGCACACGGACCCGCCAGGATACCCCAAGGCGGGGATTCTCAATCACCCTACGGACGTGGCGGTTGATCCCGACGGCGACATCTACGTTGCCGACTGGGGCAATCACCGCCTTTGCATTTTCGACGCGGAAGGCACCCCGCTGACCCACCTGTTGGGCGATGCCCAGGTGATGTCGAAGTGGGGACAGCAGAGTATCGACGCCAATCCCGACATGATGAAGGCGTACCGGCGGGCGCGCAATCTCGAGCCTCTCTGGCGCTTTTGTTTCCCGACGGCAGTGGACTTCGATCCGAAGACTGATCGGATTATCGTCGCCGACAGTCAACGCAACCGCCTTCAGATCTACCGCAAGGTGCGTGACTACGTCGATTTCCAGGCGAACCTGTAGTCGCTAGACGTTGCGAGTGAAGCGAAGGTGTCGGCGGGGAAGTTTCAGAGTAATGCCCCGCGAACTTGAACACCTTCCCGGGCCTCACTTACACAATCATATCCAACGCCGTCTGGATGTTTTGGCACAAAGCGGACTTCTCAATTCCTTCGATCAATGTCCGCTCTGGGGGTAAAGCGGACATCGGCCGCACTCCTTTCAGAGAAAGAGCCGGGCCGCGAGAGAGCACCCTCGCGCGACCCGGCAGTCATGCCACAACATTGCAGCGCGGGCCGCGAAGGCGAGAAACCTGAATCAAAGCGATATCGACGCTCTCATAAGGGGGTAGTCCGGCAGCTTGGCGATATTCGCCGCGATCCGCCGCGCCTTATCGGGGGTTACCAAGGTCACAGCGCAGGTACGCACCGCAAAGTAGCGTGGGGGAAGCGTTCTCTCGAAAGGGAGCCTTCCAATGCATCTTGTCCTTGTCTTTATTGTCGCTGTTGGTCTGTACGTTCTCGGAATGATCGTCCTCGCGCTCACCGCAATTTTAGGAAGCGTGCGCCGCAATAGGGAATTGAAAAAACCCCGCCTCACAGTTTAGCGTCACCCCCACGTCTTATGCTGGCTCAATAGTTCCGGCAGCTTGGCGATATTCGCCGCGATCCGCCGCGCTTCGTCTTTGGTGAGCAACTTGGCCGCTTTCGGGGTAGGTAAAGCGGACATTCGTTCAAGTAGCCTCGATGTCTGCTTTTGACCCAAAGCGGACATTGGTGTTTTGCAGGGGAGTGGAGCCCCGAAGGAGCGCTGCCTCAGCGCCTGATCATGGGTGCCAATTGAACAGGTAGTTGATCCCAACCGTCGCCGTTTGGACGTGAACATCGTGTGTGGTGATAACGGTTGGCCCGCCTATTGGGGGCGACGGCAACGTAAAATTCGAATCGTTTAGACCAAGAAAATCGTACTCGACTCTGGCCGTCCAGTTAGGTGCAAATCCCCATTCGATGCCTCCTCCCGCCAACCAGCCAGTGGTGCTGTTGCTGTTGGAAACGCTAATTGAACCGCCAGTGGTCACATTCGTAAGTGTAGGATTGTTGACCCCAACCCAGCCGCCGCCGCCCTTGGCATAGAACAGCCAATTGTCAGCGGCAACGCCGACCCGCCCGGCCAGCGTCGTTATCCATCTGTCGTTCGCAGAAAATTGCAACGCACCAATCGGAGTGGAAATTGCATTGCTGGAATTATGGTTGTTTGACAGCCAGTCGAAATCTGCTTCGACGCCGACGACAAGCCAGTTGAACTGATAGTTGGCACCGACTTGGCCACCACCAGCGAATACGGCCTGTTGTGAGTTACTCCAACTATCGCCGAGACTGTCGTTCACATTGATTTTGGTCCAAGCCGCGCCGGCGTTGCCGCCGATATAGAAGCCGGTCCAGTTGTAGACTGGCACCACAGCAGGAATGTAAGGCGCTGGTGCCGGCCGCGGCGGCAAATCGGCAGCAAAAGCTGCGCCGCTAACTACGACAAACGCGCAGACAAGCCTAATTAGCCCGAGCATCTGCACTCCCCCTTTGCTGTTTTAGCTGCATACCACATAGAAGTCACTGATTGACCTTTAGCTGGAAGTTAGCCCGACCGCATTCGCTGTGTGTGAAAAGCTCGATGGAATCGGCATTTCCTTACAAAATACCGATTAATGCACAAAGAATCTAAGTAGCCGGACCATCCCAATACCCCTATTATTTCCGAACCCTGCGCTAACCCACACAGCGATCCAAGTCATGTCCATTTTGGGGCGGAACCCATCAAAATTCGATCTAAACCAGCCCTCTCATTGTCGAAAAAGTCGAGTCGTTGCAAGGATACCACACACAATCCATGCAGCATTAACCGATCGCTCGGGCTTGGTCCGGCCCAACAGCTGTTGGGTCGTTGCTTTGTACACGCTACCTGCGCGCTGAGTGTGCGCACGGTGAATTCTTCGAAGCCGTGCGTGCGTATCGCCCTATCGTTCGGGCCGGGTCTGGCATTGGGTCAAGATCAAAAATCCGAATGCAATTTGTAAGTGCCGCCCGCCGACTACGCTGCTTTTTCTAAATCGATGACGTCATCTGATTTTGGCAGCGAGGACATTCAAAAGTGCGCCGAGCACAACCCGACTCATCCGGCTCTATGCGAATAAGCCATGGCGTTCGGCGCGCTTAGCTTCGGCGGTGGTTACCTGACCGCCCCTTTCGAGCGATGGTTTGACGTACTTCGAAGCCCTCAAATTTCGGATGCTCCAGATAGAGCGGCCCAGTTGTCTCGTTACCGGCACGCGCGTGCACGGCCCGGAATTCTTCGGATTTGGTCCACGCCTCGAAGGCCCGCTTGCTCTGCCAAACGGTATGCGAGGAATAGAGCGTATGGTCTTCCGCCTCCGGTCACTTGAGCAGATGAAACTCCAAAAAGCCCGGAACAGAATCGAGATACGAATCCCGTCCCAGCCACACTTTTTCAAATGCGCCCTCAGAACCTTTTTTCACCCGAAACCGATTCATCGCAATGAACATCTGCTTGTCTCCTGTTAACATGCCCGCTCCTTGCAATTAATCACACTGCTGTAACTCGCGCGTCATCCAGGATCTACAGCTCACCACGAGCTTTGGTCGAAGGGTAGATTAATCACTTGTGCCACACGTCCTGACATGCGCAACGCATTCATCGAGCGCCCTCAAGGCGTTTCCAATAGCGTCAAAACTTACGCGACAATGGGGATATAAGAAATATCGGACCTTTCCGCCGGTTTGTTTGCTCGTGACCTCAATGTAATCTTGGTGAGCTATCTCTACCAAATCGTCGGTCATAGGACCCTCCGTGATTTAATTGAAAAGTTCTCGGCATCACAATTTATTCGCTTTGACCGAGCAACGTGCGCTCCTCCTCGGTAATTTCAGCTATTTGGTCGGGCCGTATATTCACTACCAGATTAGGTGGTGAATATCGCATAGCGGCAGCATTGGTTCGCTTCGCGATCACGCTCCAATGCACTCGTTCGTTGATGTGCTCTTCTGTTGGGTCTTTGCTGTTGCTGAGATAGCCATGATGGATGGCAACAGCCGACAAAATCGTTCGATAGTGCGGGAATAGATGGTCCACAGGCCAGCCTTGCGTAGAATCCACAACGACGCCGCCAATGTTTGGCTTTGTATCGGATTGTACCGCTGCCAGATCGAACTCCAGACCGGTTAGAGCCTGCACTCGCGCGATCATCCAGATGAGTGCCTGATCTGAGAGACCGGTATCAGCATAACCGCCACCCACATTGGAATGGGCCCCCGCGAACCAAGTTTGTTCGACATGCCCCGTCGGCTCTTCTCCTTTAGGAATCGTCCAAAACGTCGGGACGAATGGTCTTCGATGCTCATCGACTGCCACCGCGTGTAGTCCTACTTTGATATGGTCACCAAAACTCGTATCGTGAAAGCCGAGTGTCACGAGCGTGAAATATCTAGCAAGGGGAGCAAGACCAATCCCCGCGGGGATGCCATACGACCCTACGGTGTCCCAGACGCCAACGCAGGTAATCGTGCGCGTGTCATGAAACGACTGCTTTGAGGCAAGCGTGTTGTAATCGGTTAGGATCTTTCGGTCGCTCGAACCCGCCGTTTGAGGCTGTTTTCTCTCCGCTGGCGCTACCCGATAGTGTTGCCAGGCAACCTCAAAAATATTTGCGTCCAGTTGTCGCTGTATCCCCGAAGCCCCGATCAGTCCTGCCAAGGCTCGCGCTGCATAAGCCCCGCGAGAGAAACCAAAGATGTATAGCTCGTCACCCGGCGCGTAATCGGTGACGATATATTCATAGACCTTCTGAATGATTTTCTTAAGGCCCAGGCCAATTGCTCCCCCTAATACCCTTTGCGCAAAATCCCCTTCGCTCCCGACCCCATCATGATAATACACGTGCTGCAGAGTGCCGTCGGCTGCAGTCGCTTGGATGAAGGCTCGAATTTTCTTTGCGCTGTCGAGCTTCGCGACGTTGGTATCTGCTCCGATCCCCTCCTTATTCCACGTGCCATCAATGAGAGCGACGATTCTTTTCATGAGGCCCCTCCCACCGGAGCAGTTCGCCTCGCATTAAAGTGCTCGCGGCTTAACGCTGGCCGAGGTTATTCAGCGTAAGAGCTCCAAGGTACGGCCGTCCAGTTGGCCACGATAGTTTAAGTTGGCTAGCGTGGTGAGATCTATGGCCGACGAGCAAGTTGAGATTGGGAAAAGCAATTCCTTATTTCTGGATGTTGCCGAGCCGATGGTCGTGCCGTCGGGAGACGAGTATCCGAATCTTTCCCGTTCAATTGATATTTTAGCGTTTATTGTGCTCCTAGCCGCTCAATTTTTATGCCCCTAGTGCGGTTTGGTTTCCGAACGATGCAGTTCGTCAATACCGACGCGCTGCAATAGTTGCAGGAGCCGCCCTGATAGGCCCGCTTGCCGCTTTTGGACGATATCGTCGGATTGCTGTGATAAGTGCTCTTGTATATGGCGGTGCATTACTAATTTTCGTCACGAAATTTCAGGATAAGTTGGGCACGATGCAAAATGAGCTTAAAGACAATCCGTTTGCTGGATTAATTTACGGCCTGGTCGGTTTGATTGACGTGGGTGGTAATCACGATTTGCGTCCTAGCAGTGCTGTGCTCTGGTATCTTTGTTCGCCAAATGCGGCAGCCTCGGCTGCCAGCCTCCTCGCTTGGCGATATGGATTTTTAGTTACGTTGTGCCGGGCTGCACTTCATTCAGCCGCTATAAGGAAGGACTGGGGCGCGTCGCTTTCCCCTGACAAGGTCGTCTGCGTTGCCGCCGATTTCTGACGCTGTGCCCTTAATTGCTCAAGGCGCTTAGCCATCCTAGCTTTATCTGCTTTCTCCTCGCGCTCGGCGAGCTCCCGATAATGGCGTGCGACAATGCGATAACGAAGCCGCACATCGGTCGAGTCTTCAGTTTCAGCCAACAACTCAAATTCCGAGGCGCGCTCTCGGTAAAGCCGCATGCGCAGAAAATAGTCCAGTACGGACATGGCGCCTCACGCCAAAACGCTGACAAATAGGAAAATGAGTTTTATGTGAAAAAACTGCCAGACTGCTTCGGCCTTTCCGAGATTTCCACATTATCCACAGAGCCGGATCGCCCTATCGCCGCTGGCGTTCACCGCATTGGATCAAAGTCAAAAATCCGAAAGCGCCAGCGGTGAAGCGGGAGGTGGAGGAGAATTGAGGGCGCGGAGAAAAACAGTGAAAAAGAAGGCCGCCTTCGGGCGGCCTTAAGCTGATTATCGGTACCAGTGCCTATAATGAGGTGCGTAGTCCCATGGACCATGACGATAGGGCTTACAGACGCCGCCCTGAACGGTCCAATCCGGTGGGCAGCCGTTCCAGGTGGCATGTCCACCGCCGCCGTAATAGTCGTAATAGCCATGGGGGCGATCACCAATATAGATGTCGAGTGCTGACGCCGGGATCACGCTACTGGCGGCTATCGCGCCGAGGACGCCTAAAGTCGCAGTAACCTTTCCTAGGGTTCGCATGATCGTTCCTCCTTTGGTTCTGCAAGATAACGTGGAGCCGACGCGGGCGGTTGCATGAATGGAACTTGAACAGCGTGTTCAGAACTCAAGGGAACAAATTTTGCTTTGAAAATTTTCCGCGCGATTACGCGAGCTTTTTTCTGTGTCTACCAACTAATGAAAACGAACCCGGTCAGGCAATCAGCGGCCAAGCTGCTCAGCAAGGATGAGGCGCGAAGGATTGCGTCTAATATTGCCGAGCTGCCGGAGCTACTGAAAAAGCCCTAAATTCAGGCGCGGAGCAAAAGATGACCTTAGACGAGGGGTGCTATCATGAGCATTGATTGGACTATGCTGGTAGCCACTGTTGTGGCCTTCGTGCTTGCGCTTATCATTCAATCGGTTGTGCAAAGGCAAATCCTAGCCACAAACGCGCGCCAATACTCGAATGAGAGTGCGGAAAACAGTGCCAAATTGGTCCGCCAAGACCTACCGGAATAATTTTCGCAGTAGGGATTACAAACGCACTCCTGACGGCAATTTTGGCGACAGTGATTATCGTTCGCTGATAAAGCCGTCCTGTCTCGATTCCACCCGATTAAGAAACGCGTCGGCATTGTTGGGGTCGGGTTCGCTCCCGACGTTCTGAACAAACTTTAATGCCAACTCCTCATAGTATTGTTTGAGGGCCGCGTCGCCGCTGGCGCGCGCAAGCGCCATGCAAACCTGTGCTTGACGCCATGAATTACAACTTAACAGGACACAACCCCATTTGAGACGTTGACGGTCTCAAACCCAGTACGCGCGCATTTTGGTTGTTCCCGCGTAAGCGCGTCAAGTCACAAAATTTCTCGAAATGAGTTAAAAACTTCCTTCTGTGGCCCGCCTGCAACGCTCGACGATTTTTATTCACGGCAGCCACTATCGCCCTAGACACTTCCGATGAGCAGGGCCCACAATCACAATGCGGCCCGATGAAGAAAGCCGGTTTGGCGACCTGCGATCTTTCAAAGGGCCTTCCCTCTGATCTGTCCCGCAGAACCGACAGATCGGACGCCAAGGGAATCATTGTTGGCGTGCATGACCGCCAATCGTGAGCCGTCTAATCAAGGCTTTGAAACTGACAGGGAGGCGACGGTTTGCTCTGCGAGCCGTCGCTTCTTGCTTGTGTCTACATCATCCTCTAATCGGCGACGATCTGCTTCTGGCGAGCCCCGCTGTGACACCGGTTATTGCGCCCGACCAATTCGCCACGCACTCTCTCGTCACCACGGGCCTTAGAGTCTGTCGATCATTCGCCTATCAGAGACCGTGCAAGTAAAGAAGCACGCCAAAAACCGCATTGGCGATGATCGCCTCCCACAACGCGCGAGGCGTTTTTTCGTCGCGCATAAGCGAGACGCCGAGCGCCCAAAGGGTGAAAACAGTAAGGACTAGCCACATCCCAACCATGTTAGAGGTCTAGCGAAATGCGATGTCCAGAATGTGTCCGGTTGTCTCAGTGAATTTTACGTCGGATAAAATTCGCGGAAGAACTAATGGAAACGCGCCGCTTCCCGCCGCCCTGGTCTGTCGAAGGCTAGTGAGCCTGCTTTATAATCACCATTTGGGGAGCCATTTATGAAACTAAAGCTGGTTGCCGCCGTTTCCGCTCTTGCAATATCGGCGCTTGCTCACGCGGAACAGAGTGGTCCGCAGCCAGCCGTACCGAAGCCAACAAAAGCGGATGGTCAAAAAGTCGTCCAGATAATCACCAGCGATAAGTCGCTCAGAATTCTGCCGCCGACGCCGATATTGATGAAGACTTCAGCATCATTACGGGGCTGTCCGAAGGACCAACCAGTTATCTCGATGGCATCAAAAAATGCATTGGTGCTCAAACTGCTTGATCAATGTGGTCTGGACGAGCAGCACATCAGGGGGTCGGCGACGAGCCCATTCATGCGAACGAAGCTCGGATTTGTGAGTAGTAGTGATGAAGACGTACGTGACTTCTGTGAGCGCCCATTGTTCCAGCTAATCGTTACAGCGCTTCCGGCAAGCTCCGGATGCGCGCTTCGATATCCGCTAGTCTGATAGCCCCCATAGAGGGAGCGCGATTTGTATACGACAAGAAGCCCCTCCAAAAGCCTACCTACGTGACGATTTGGGAGAACATGTACGGAGAGGGCGGTCGGGCGATTTATGAACCACACGAGGGATTGAAGCGACCATCGATACTTTAATCAACGAGTTTGCCGAAGCCTGGACACACTCACAGGGCATCGGCCATCCAAAATATGGGGCACCATAATTTAGAGGTGTTCGGCAGACAAACTGCTCACGCGCGATCCGCCGCGCCCTCGTCCTTGCTGAGTAGCTTGAGGGGCAAAATTACTCCGTCTTTCAGGCCGCGTTAACCAGTGCCAAATACAATTCCGTGACCTTTCGAGTGTCTATCGTCAAGAATTCGGCTCGCTATGAGACTGGTAGTTTGTATCATCGGCGGAGCGGTGCTTTGCGGTAGTTTTTTCATCACTTTACGCCTCATTGAGCCTGAGGCGCCCCCACAGCGATTGGAAGACCAGCGGGTATCACACTACAACGACCTGCCGACGGCAACGCAGAATGCCGGACTAGCTCGCATCGATGAAATACTCGCTCAACGGTCACCGACACGGACACCAAAAGACAGCGACGCCGAAAGGCAGCGGTTCAGGGCAGAAGCGCAGTCTGGCCACAAGATACTGGCCAAGAAACATCACCCAGATAAAGGCGGTTCGACACAACAGATGGATGCGCTGTTGCGCAAGATTACCAAGGATGATTAGGATTTAGAGTAGATAACTTAGCCACGGCGCCACCCCAATGGGGACCAAATATATTTTGGTTTAGCCGACGTAAGATGTTCTCATGGGCTTCAACCGCCGCAAGATAGAAGATCAGCGCCGCGTGCCGGGGTCGCCAACAAAATCAAGTACTTAAACCATATTTTGCAATCGATTGCTTCCCAGAAATCGGCGCCGGGAAGCATATAGGAAACCGGGAAGCATATAGGAAACATCGGAGGGCAAATCGGCATTATTGCCTTTTTCTGAAAATCAGAACTCGACTCGTGCACCCGACATTCCTATTAACTGCCCCCACGTCGTTGCGTGAGCGTACCCGCCCTGGGCTGGGGATCATCGAATGTTACCAATAGAAGAAATCGATTTTCGGCAAAGCGGTGGATGAGCTATTCGCGCCAACCGACCCGCCGAAAGAGGCGGATCTCAAGAATACCGCCGAAACACCAAAGCCCAATGCGCTGGAATCGATCTTGGCGCGCTTGCCGCCGGAAGGTGGGCGGTCGAGTATGACTTGCGCACCGCACCGGATTCATTCGTGAAGCACTGGGAATATCTTCGCGACGCCCTACAAAAATCGAAGACCATTTCGGTCCTTCCGATAACTGGAAGTAGCCTGTCACACCAAAGCGTCGGCCGCCCGCCGCCGTAGCAGCAAGTGGCAGGCCATCGAAACATAGGCCGCGAATACCGACACGGCGAACACAAACGCGGTAATTTCAGGCGGCTGACACGTCATTACGCCAGGCAGTCAGTCTAAGCTCGTG
>Ga0318547_10000850_pt1 | contig 10464 bp, 9 predicted proteins | sample GRESIP169b2f20_FD_203515 | JGI IMG/M metagenome (GOLD analysis project Ga0318547, IMG submission 203515) | Tropical soil microbial communities from Luquillo Experimental Forest, Puerto Rico - GRE.SIPMG.169b2f20 | ecosystem: Environmental > Terrestrial > Soil > Tropical forest > Bulk soil...
AGCTTGTTGATACTGCTGCGCTTCCTTTCGCAATAATTCAAGAAACTGTTGATGCAAAAGGGTCGGCTGCCAATCTGCTCGGCTTGCTACACCATCATTTCTCTCCAGCGCGGAAGAGTCGAAAGGAAGGATCGTCAAGGCCTCGCCGAGCTGCGCTTCCACAACAGTCGAGAGCAGCGCGATCATGTTGCTTGTCGCAAGAATGGATTTGTAGATCTCCAAGGAGGTGGTTTCGATACGCACAGTCGGGCAATGCGCCGAGCCCGCAAAAAGACGCTCGAATGCCTCCCTGCGTGGAGCTCCACGAGTGGGCAAAATCCAACCGTAGCGGGCCAACTCTCGTAACGTTATCTTCCGAACGCGGGTGAGCGGGTGCTGTCGGCCGACGAAAACGGCGTAAGGATTCGAGAACAAAAATTCTTCCCTGACGTCGGTCGCCCAGGCGGGGCGTCTGAGTACCCCGAACAGCAGATCGAGATCGCCGGCCCGCAGGGTATCGAGCAGCACCTCGTAGGGGCCATCGACGACGTGAACAGATGCGCGCGGATAAATGGCAAGAAACCGGGTGATCGTCGTCGACAGCAGGTGGGTGCCAGAATGGGGTATGTTGCCGACCGTTATTCGTGACGTAAAAACACCCTGCGCTGCCCGAATTTCCTCGATCCCATATTCGAGCTCCCTGAGAGCGACCTTTAGCCGGCGCGCGAATTCGCGTGCCTGATCGGTTGGCGCCAATCCCCGCGCTATTCGCTGATACAGGCTTCTGCGAACCACGCGCTCGAGATCGCGAGCCGATCGATGCAGCGCCGGCTGGGATATGTTGAACCTGCGCGCCGCCGCCTCGAACGAGCCGCTTTCTGCGATCGCGGTGAGAGCGCGGACATGCGTGTCCGTAATCTTATTCTCCACCGATTTGATCGTTTCACGACCTGAAAGCGATGCGCCGATAGTTGGGTCGCACAACGCTGATTGAATATGTGCGAACAGCCGCTGAACCCGCGGTAAAAGCACCGATCCGAGCGGTGTCAGAAACGATCCGCTTCGGCGACGCTCCAGCAAGCTCACGGCGAGCACGGTCTCGAGTTGGGCAATCATTTGCGTCACTGCGGGCTGCGACAAGCCAAGCTCCTTCGCGGCGCCACCAATGCTAGTGCAGCGAGCAACCGCCTCGAATGCCCGAAGCTGGCGCAGTGAAGGAGAATCGGGTCGTGTGCGCATGGGGTTCGCGCTCAGCGGACTTTGCGTCAAAGAATAGCAAAAACTTATGGCTCCGTGCGCGGTTTCAATTGCGCGGGAAAGCCCGCACTGTGCGACTATGAGATAAGGAACAGGGCGACGGTGTCATCCCCCCGGCAGCCCAGCGCAGCGAGACAACCAACGGCCTATCCTTGAGGGATGGCCTGTGGTTACGGGTCCCGGCTCGCCCTCCCGTCGGATGCCCGCCGATCGCTTTGGCCTGGATTGGCACCGTGGTCGTCATCTCTCCGGCGAGCTTACAAAGCCGGTGGCGTAACCCGGCGGCAAGCAAAGAAAGATCAGGGAGGCTTTGAGATGTGCGCGCATCGCCTGGGCTTCAAGAATGGCAGCCTGCGACTCTTGCGGCTGCCCATTGTCCTTTTCTTGGCGGCAATCGTCAGCACGATCGCGCACGATCACGCTCGATCACAGTCAAGTTTCCCCACCAAGCCGATTCACATCTTCATCCCGTATGGTGCCGGAGGGGTGGCCGACCTGACCATGCGGCTGCTCGCGCAGAAACTGACCGAGAGAACAAAGCAGCAGGTCGTCATCGAAAATCGTCCGGGAGCCGCCGGCCTGCTAGCGGCAAAGGAAGTGCTCAAAGCGCCGCCGGACGGTTACACGCTTGATGTGATCGGAAACGGGCAGGCGATCGCTATGTCGCTGTTCAAGACGCGGCCCTACAATGTGCTGACCGACTTCACGTTCGTGTCGATTACGGCTCGCTTCGAGATGTTGCTTGCGGTCAAGGCGGATTCGCCACTGAAGAACCTACAGGACGTGGTCGCCGCCGCCCGCAAAAATCCGGGAAAGCTCAATTTCGGCGCCATCAATCCCGGCAGCACGCAAAACCTGTCGGCGCACCTTCTGAAGCAGGTGAGCGGCGTGGACGTCGCGATCGTTCCCTTCAAGACAACGCCCGACCTGGTGACGGCGGTGTTGCGCGGCGACATCGATATCGGATTCGATTTCTATGCCGGACTGCAATCGCTGATCTCGGATAACCAGGTCAGAATTATTGCGACCTCCGGCGAGGAACGTAATCCGCTCCTGCGCGACGTGCCGACCGCGAAGGAAAGTGGTTTTCCCGACTACATCGTGACCAGCTGGAACGGCCTCGCTTCGGCGGCCGGCATGCCGGCCCAAACGCTCGGCGTTCTCAGTCAGCAAATCAATGCCGCGCTCGCCGATCCAACCCTCCAGGCCACGGCATCCGCGCTCGGCATGGACGCCCGCGGCAGCACGCCCGAGGAAATGCGCGACCGCATGGCAGCGGACGTCAAGAAATGGGCGGCGGTGATCGAGAAGGCAGGCATCGAAAAACAATGACACAGCCGCCGCGACTGAAAATTGCAATCGCCACCTACGGGCACACCAAGGCTATCAAGGACGGGACGGTTGCCATCGCAGGAGTGGAGCGGGACTTCGTCGAGGTCGTACCCATCATAGGGGCATTCCGGCGCATGGTGCGCGATGTCGAGTTCGATGTCTGCGAGATGGCGCCCACCACCTACATGATCGCGCGTGCGCTCGGCGCTCCGTTCATCGCGCTGCCGATTTTCCTGATGCGCCGCTTTCATCACGGCGGCTTCGTGGTCCGCCCGGATTCGGGCATCAAAGTGCCCAAGGACCTGGAAAGCAAAAAGGTCGGAGTACGCGCTTATTCGGTGACCACCGGAGTGTGGACGCGCGGCATCTTCATCAACGAGTACGGGCTCGACTCCTCAAAGGTGACCTGGGTGGTCGATGATGAGGAGCACGTCACGGCGCTCAAGCTGCCGCCGAATGTGGTGCACGCGCCAGAAGGCAAATCACTGCAGGGCATGATGAAGACGGGCGAGATCCAGGCCGGATTTACCGGGCCTGCCGGTGTCGGCCGTGCCGGTCCGCCGATCAGTGGTTGGGATAAGGCCAGCGAGGCCGCTGCCGCAGCGGATACCTATCCGGAATTGATTACCAATGTCGAACAGGTCGAAGCCGATTGGTTTCGCCGCAGTGGCATCTACCCGATCCACGGTCTCATCGTCGTGAAGGACGAGCACATCAAACGCTATCCCTGGCTGGCGCGTTCGCTCATGGACGCCTTCGTGGCAGCAAAAAAGCCGTATCTCGATGAGCTCAAGCGCGGTCACGGCGACAGTCCGGAAGACAAACGCTATTGCAAATTCCTGTCCTTGATGAGCGATCCGCTGCCCTACGGCATGACGGCTAATCGTCCCAGCATCGAGGCCCTGATCACCTACAGCCTGCAGCAGAAGCTGATACCGTCGCGTCCGCAACTCGGTCGGGTGTTTGTCGATATCGATCCAGTTCCTATAAACCGCAACGCGGAGTGAAACGTCCATGCCTGTCATAGATATACATCCGCACATCGTCTCGCCCGATACTCAGCGTTATCCGCTGGCCCCGCTTGGCGGCACGCAATCCACCTGGTCGAGCGAGCGGCCGACCACCTATCAAACGTTGATCAAATCAATGGACGAGGCTGGCGTCGACAAGGCGGCGATCGTGCATTCCTCCACTGCCTATGGCTACGACAACAGCTATGTGGCGGACGCAGTGACGGCGGTGCCGTCACGCTTCACGGCGGTGTGCTCGATCGACGTCTTGGCGCCCAACGCGGTGAAGACGTTCGATTACTGGCTCGGGCGCGGCTGCACCGGCATGCGGCTCTTCACCACCGGCAGCACCTTGCCGGATCAGGCGACCTGGTTTGTCGATCCGAAGACCTACCCATTCTGGGAGCATGCGGCGGCGAAGAACATTCCGGTCTGCATGCAGATGAAGCAGGAAGGCCTCCCGCTGCTGCGCCAGATCATGGATCGCTTCCCCAAGGTCACCATCATCCTCGATCACCTGGCGCGCGCACCGTTCGCGGATGGCCCACCCTACCAGGCGGCAGCGGAATTCCTCGAGCTTGCCAAATACAAGCAAGTTTATCTGAAGATCACGCCCGTCAATGTAACGCCCAAGAGCTGGGGGAGGGGTGCGCCGGATACGTTCTTCGGCAAGGTCGTCGATATGTTCGGCGCTTCCCGCATCGCCTGGGGCTCGAACTTTCCGAACTCGGTCGGCACGCTGTCCGAGATCCTCGGCGCCGCGTGCAAGGCGTTTGCCTTTGCCAAGCCTTCCGATCAGGACTGGATCTTTGGCAAGACCGCGCTCACGCTCTATCCCGCTTTGGCAAAGTGATAAGGAAACGCTCTCATGGCGACTGCAACAAAGCTCAAGCTGCACACGATGCTGGGCAACTATCCGATTACCAAGCCGCTCAAGAGCGGTGCGGTTCGTTCGGACCTGGTTGATTTCGATTTTGTCGAGGTGAAGGTCGCCAACAATCTGTTCAAGCAAGTCGTGCGCGATGCCAGATATGACGTCGCCGAGCTTGCCATCGTGACCTACTTGCAGGCCAAGGCCTACGGCAAACCCTATGTGTTGTTGCCCGCGGTGGTCGTGAGCCGCGGCCAGCACCACACCATCGCCTACAACCCGCAGCGCGGTGCGCTCAAGCCCTCCGAGCTCGAGGGCAAGCGTGTCGGCGTGCGCGCCTACACGGTGACGACAGGGACGTGGGTTAGGGGAATTCTGGCAAGCGATTACGGCCTCGACATCAACAAGGTGGAATGGATCACCTTCGAAGATCCGCATGTGGCGGAGTATCGCGATCCCGCCTTCGTGAAGCGCGCGCCGCAGGGCAAGGAACTCACCCAGATGCTGCTCGATGGCGAAATCGCCGCCGGGATCGTCGGCGACAAGCTGCCCGACCCGAAACTCAAGCATCTTATTCCCGATGCCGAGGCGGCCGCTCAGAGCTGGGCGCAGCGCCACCACGGCGTCCCGATCAATCACATGGTAGTGGTCAGGCAAGGGTTGTCGCGCTCCCGGCCCGACGTGGTGAAGGACATTTTCCGGCAGTTGCACGCAAGCAAGCGGGCCGCCGGCTTGCCCGCCGGCGGGGAGCTCGATCCCTATCGTTTCGGTGTCGAGGCCTGCCGGCCGATTTTGGAAATCATCATCGACTTCTGCCACCAGCAAACGCTTATCCCGCGCCGCATGTCGGTTGACGAACTGTTCGACGACACGACGCGCGTGCTGGCTGCAGCTTAGATGGGGAAAAGGTGATGATGATCATCGATGCCGGCGTTCACGTCTGGCGGCCTGAAGCGCCGGACCGCCCCTGGATGCCCGGTCGCAAGGCGCATCTTCCGGAGCCGCTGACATATGAGAAATTCAGCGCGATGATGAAGGAGGCCGGCGTCGAGCACGCCATCCTCGTTCCTCCTTCATGGGAAGGTGACCGCGTCGATTACAGCCTCGAAGCGGCGCAAAAATATCCCGATCGGTTCGCGGTAATGGGTCGTTTTCCGATCAATAAGCCGGAGGAGCGCAGCAAGCTTGAAACCTGGCGCGACCAGAGGGGCATGCTTGGCGTGCGGCTCACGCTGCATCACGAATGGGATCGCACTTGGATGCAGGACGGCACCGCCGACTGGTTCTGGCCGGCGGCGGAGCGGCTCGGCATTCCGGTGATGCTGAATGCGCCTTATACGCACAAGGAAATCGGCGAGGTCGCGGCACGGCACCGGCGTCTGCGCATCATCATGGACCATCTTGGCGCGCGCACCACGCAGAAGGATGATTTGCTCAAGGCCGCCTCGGAGAGCACGGCGACTTTGGCCAAACATTCCAATGTCTACGTTAAGCTGACCTTGGTGCCGGTGTTTTCCACCGCGCCCTACCCCTACAACAATATTCATCCCTACATCCGCCATCTGGTGGAAGCCTTCGGACCTAAGCGTTGTTTTTGGGGAACCGACGCGTCAGCGATGCTGGAGCGCACCACTTGCAGCTATGGCAACTGCGTGAAGCTGTTCACCGAGCACATGGATTTTTTGTCCGCTTCGGACAAGGAATGGATCATGGGGCGCGGTCTCGCCGAATGCCTCCAATGGCCTCAATCCGAAAATCGGCAGACGTGATCGTTTGCATGCTTCAGCAATTGATAATGTTAAAGCGTCTTCGCTGGGCTGCGTTGCTAGCGATGATGCTGTGGTGCGGCACGGTGGTTTCCACCCCGGCAACCGCTCAAGCGTCCTATCCATCGCGCCCAATCCGCATTGTAACGCCTTTGGCTGCAGGAGCGGCATCGGATATCGCGCTTCGTATTCTCGCCGAAAAATTGGCTGCTCGCTTCCGTGTCCCCGTGCTTGTGCAAAACCAACCGGGCGCAGCGGGTGTCATTGCGGAGCGTGCGGTCACCAATGCGCCAGCTGACGGCTACACAATCTTATGGGCTGGCAACAACACCGCTATCGGCGTGAGCCTATTCAAGGAGCCGGTGGACCCACGCAAGGAGCTGAGACCGATCGTCGGAGTAAGCGAGTTTGCCTATCTCTTCGTCACAAGCGAGAACTCGCCGTTCAGCACTCTGCGACAGTGGATGACAGCGGTAAAGGAAAAGCCCGGCACCCTGACCATCGGCACATCGGGCCCAGGTACGACTAATTATCTCGCCGCGCTGCTAATGCGATCGATCTAACACCTGGATTTCACCGTTGTGCCTTATCGCGGCCCCTCCGAACTAAGTGTCGCTTTGCTGCGTAATGAGGTAGACGTGGTCATCAACGCGTATGGCGGATTGCGATCTCAAATCGGCGCCAAACAAATTCGCGCACTTGCCATAACTTCGGCCAGCCGAGATCCCGACTTACCCGACGTGCCAACGATGCAGGAAGCCGGCGTTCCCGATTTCGTAGTGATTTCTTGGAACGCGCTTTACGGTCCGAAGGACATGCCGGTAGCGGCTGTAGACGTACTCGGCCGGGCAGCAACGGAAATTCTTGAAGAGCCGGATGTAAAGGCGAGGTTCAAGGAGATCGGATTCGATGCGCGCCCGATGGCGACAGAACCGCTCGACCACCGTATGCGCTCCGAAATTGAGCGATGGGCCCGCGTCATTGCGGAAGGGGGCCTCGAAAAACAATAGGCGACCACGGCGCAAGAAAGCCTAAGCGATGTGGTCAAGAGGGCGCGCCTCGGGCAGCAGTTTCTTCGCGGAATTGCGGTCTAGACGTTGAAACGATTTTGATTTGATCCCGCTACAGAACCTCTGAATTGAAAGAGACTCGCGATGAACTCGACGACGGCAGCCGGAGAGGCGCGCAGCACGAAGCCATTCTATCGCGACATGTCGGTGCAGGTTTTCGCCGGCATGGCTTCGGGAGCGCTGATCGGCTGGCTGTGGCCGCAATCAGCGGAATGGATGCGCACCCTCGGCGATCTGTTCATCCGGCTGATTGCGATGTTCGTCGGGCTGATCATCTTCTGCGCGGTGGTGCATGGCATTGCCACAGTGCGGGAGGCGAAGAAGGTCGGCCGGATAGCGATCAAGGCCCTGATTTATTTCGAGGTTGTGACGACCTTTGCGCTCGTCATCGGTCTAGCCATGGTCAATCTCCTCGGACCAGGTCGAGGCATGCACGTGGATCTACAGTCAATTTCCGGATCCGCGATCGATCTTTACCTGAAGACCGCGCAGCAGATTAGCGGCAGCGGCTTTCTCCTGAGCGTCGTTCCCCATACCGCAATCTCGGCCTTCACTGAAGGCAATGTGCTGCAGGTCGTGTTCCTTTCGGTGCTGTTTGCTTTCGGCCTACACGCCATCGGCGCGGATGGAAGCCCGATGATCGAGATGATCGAGCTCACGAAGCGCATCGTGTTCAAGATTATCAGCTACATCATGTGGCTCGCGCCGATCGGTGCCATGGGCGCGATCGGCTTCACCGTCGGTCGATTTGGCATCGGCTCGCTTGTGTCACTCGGCGCAATGGTGGCCGAATTCTACCTGACGTGCGCTTTGTTCATCTGCATCGTTCTTTGGCCGATCGCCTACTGGAACGGGATCAGGTTGTGGCGTTTGGCGCGCTACATTCGCACCGAGTTGCTGATCGTGCTCGGAACGAGTTCCTCCGAATCGGTGTTCCCCCAGCTCGTTGACAAGCTCACCAATCTCGGCTGCGAGGAATCGGTGGTAGGGTTGGTGCTGCCGACCGGCTATGCCTTCAATCATGACGGCACCTGTCTCTATTTTGCAGCCGCCTCGCTCTTTCTTGCTCAGGCGGTCGGTCTTGAACTTTCGCTGGGACAGCAACTCGGTCTGCTGGGAATTCTGCTCGTCACATCTAAAGGAGGTGCCGGGGTCGCGGGGTCGGCGATCGTGGTGCTGGTGTCGACTCTGGCAGCGACCGGCACGATACCCGTAGCTGCCGTGGGAATTATTCTCGGGGTGCATCGCTTGATGTCCTCGGGATTTGTTGCCGTCAACATTCTGGGCAATGCGCTTGCGACAATCGTGATCGCATCGTGGGAAGGAGCCGTGGATCGAAAGCTCCTGATCGAGCGACTCGAGCTCGGACCCGCATAGGTGCGCCTCCATCCGATTGTACCCGAGTCCTACATTCATCCACCCATCCGCCGTGCTGTGATAGGACATGACGCTGCTCATCTGGCAAGGGTGCTGCTCGATGAGCTTGCAACCAATGCGAAGTATCCCCAGCCGTGTCACGTCCTTGCGATGAGGCGATACGAATAGCGGCAATCATGAGCGGGTCCTTCCTGGTGGCAAAAGCGGCGCGGGTGGCATCCGTGCGAGGGGGCGCCAGCCGCGCATCTCGAAAAATAAGGTTTACCGCGGTTAACACGTAAAACAGGGGCAGGTTAACAGGTTGACTGACCTTCAGGCGGCGCAGGTTGACAGACGACTACCCTGAGGCCGATCCGGAGGGTCGTTCGCAGATCGCTGCGCTTCGCGAAGAGCTTGTGAAGCTGGGTGGCACGGTCGCATCGCCTGACGAGGTCCGCAAGACAGGCAATCAGGGATTTTTCGGAAGCCGGCTTTTCAGGTTCTGCCAGGGTCGGTCCACGTCGAAGACTTCGACCGGATGCATTTTGAGTTCGTCTTCGTCGAGATGGATGACCTGACCGCCAAGCGCGATCGCGTCCATCTGCACCCGGGCATTGAGCTGTGTATACACCGCCCGCAACACCGCCCATGGCAAAGAGGCGCCAGCCACGGCATTGCCGTGTCCGCGGATAAGAACGACGGAATCGTTTCCCAGTGTCTTCGCCAAGCTAGCGCCAAGCTTGGCATTGTTGACCATCAGCTTGCCGCGCAGGGCGTTCCGCTTCACCGCAGTGTCGGATGAGAAGCGCGAGGGACTGATCTGGCTCGGCTTCAACCTCGGCACCGGCGCGGTGGTCAGCGACATCCTGGCGCGGCTGCGGCCGGCGCTGGCGCAAATGCCGGACTGGCAGGTGCCCGACCCGGCGACCAGGCGCGTGGCCGGGCCCGGATGGAGCGCGTCGACGCTCGCGGCCCGGCTGCATCCGCTGCTCGATCGGCAGGTGCACGAGAGTATGGAGCCGTTTCTGCGCGCGATGCGCCGCCGGCTCGAGCGCGACCGCAACCGGGTCCACGCCTATCACGACGACCTGCGCAGCGCATCGCTCAAGCGTCTGGCGGCGCTCGCCCGTGCGGACGGAGACCGGGCGGCGGCCGACCGGCGGCGCGAGACGCTGCGGGTCGAGGCGATCGAGCGCGAATATCGCTCCAAGCTCGACGACCTGCGCCGCACCTATGCCTTGCGCGTCACCGTCGAATGGGTCCAGGCGCTCGACCTCTATGTACCGGTGCAACGCTTCGAGGTGCTCATCCGCCGGCGCAAAGGCGAGCGCGTGGTCTGGCTCGACTGGCACCCGCTGGTCAGAACGGCCGAGCTGCCGCTGTGCGAGGCGGGCCTCGGCCTCGATCGCGTGCGCCTCGTGTGCGACGACGAGCTCCACCTGACCGACCCCGCCGGCCAGGCGCCCTGCGCCTCATGCGGCAAGCCGTTCTGTCGCGCCTGCTTCCCGGCTGCCTGCCCGCGCTGCCGGCAGGCGAACTGAGTAGCGAGCGACGGTCTTTGCGCATTCCGGAGTTCGAGTCCCGCCATCCAGGCTAGCCCCGCGACCCGACGCCGAGCACGCCAGGGTAATGGTCGGCTCCGCGAGCCGTCGTAGCTGGCCGCGATCGACGAAGGTCTCGAGGATGTCCTGCTGCACGCGGAGCAAGCGGTCGCAATCCATACCAAGGCGTGCTGCAAACCCTGGCGTTGCATGTCGCTCACGACATGTCTTATCGCTCGTGAACCAAGAAGCGGTCACCGACCAACGATGCCCAAGCGCCAG
>Ga0318547_10000862_pt1 | contig 10419 bp, 10 predicted proteins | sample GRESIP169b2f20_FD_203515 | JGI IMG/M metagenome (GOLD analysis project Ga0318547, IMG submission 203515) | Tropical soil microbial communities from Luquillo Experimental Forest, Puerto Rico - GRE.SIPMG.169b2f20 | ecosystem: Environmental > Terrestrial > Soil > Tropical forest > Bulk soil...
GATCCGGCGCAGGTGTCGTGCATGCTTCTTGTTCTGGTCTTCAGCGTTAGAAACGCGGGGCCGAGCCCGGCCGTTGACCGCACAAGCTGTGCGCCCCCTGACCGTCCGCCGTCACGCCGCCCGGCCAAGGCGCGGCGCTCGGGGTGGAGTCGGCTCGACAACGACAGTTCCGTGGCCGCGCGAGCTTTGCGTTCGCTCACGTGGCGTGAAGCTGTGTGAAGACGATAGCGTAGCGGCGACCGTTCCGCTGCCAGACAAGCACCCGCCGCAAAGCGAAGCAGCCCGCGCGAGCGGGCCGCCTTCGTGTCCGGGCGCGCGGACTCAGCCCATCGCCAGCGAGCCGCAGACCTCGTCGAGCACCGCCGCCTCTTCCGGCGGCAGCTTGCCGGCGGCCAGCAGGGTCGCGCGCTGGACGCCGCGCAGGCGGAAGTACAGCTCGTCCTCCAGCGCCTCGACCTCGGCCGCGTCGATCGCGGCCAGCGACCCGACGCTCCACAGCCCGCTCTCGTTCCAGCCGTGGCGCAGGCGCGCGATCAGGAACTGCGCCAGCTCCAGCGCCTTCTGCATCGCGAGCAGGCGCGAGCGGCCGGCGACGGCGGCCACGTTGGTCTCGGCCGCGCCCAGCACGTGGTCCAGCGCCTCCAGCCGGGCCCGGATGTCGGCCGGATCCATCACCGACGCCTGCGGCGGCAGCGCGCCGGCCGCCTGCGCGACCTGGCCCATCCACTGCGTGTCGAACTCGCCCGGCACGGCGCGCAGCGCGACGCTGGCGCGCAGCAGCGTGTCGTACGGGCTGCGCACGGCGCTGAGCGTGGCCTCGGTGACGGCCAGCAGCCGGCCCAGCGGCGAGAAGCGGTCGGCCTCGATAGCGCGCGGGTAGCCCGAGCCGTCCAGGCGCTCGTGGTGCTCGGCCACGGCGCGCGCGAGCGAGGCCGGGTAGTTGGTCAGCTGCGCGACCAGCAGCGAGCCGACGTGCGGGTGCACGACGAGCTGCTGGTAGCTGACGAAGTCGAGCGCGCGGTCGGCGTCCGCCTCGCCGTGCGCCGAGGCGATGTACATCTCGCCGAGGTCGTGCGTCAGGCCGCACAGCATCGCCAGCCGGATCGCGGCGACGTCGCCGCCGCTGGCCGCCATCAGCGCGCCGTTGAGCGCCATCGCGGCGATCGCGTGATCGTAGGCCTGCGGGCGCGAGGTCTCGGCGGCCGTCAGCAGCAGCTGCACGACCGGGTGCAGCGGCAGGTAGGCGGCCTCGCGCGCGAGGCGCGCGCCGTGCTGGCGCAGCACGGGCGCGAGCGGCGTGTCGCCCTGCAGCAGCTCGTTGAGCGACTCCAGCAGCGAGATCGAGGTGACGCCGTCCTGCGCCACCAGGCAGCTCTCCAGCGGCTGGCGCAGCTGGCGATCGAGCAGCTTGCGCTGCAGCTCCGCGGACACCGGCTGGTTGCTCGCCCACAGCTTGATGCCGGAGATGTCGAAGATGTCGGTGGCCGCGATGATCCGCTTGGTCTCGCTGGCCTCCAGGATGGCCGCCAGCGCGTGCGGGTTGGCGCGGCCGAAGGTGGCGTCGGTCTGGGGCAGGGTCGACATGGCGGCTGAAGGGGCGGAGTTTCGTCCCTTCCTCTTCGGCCGGCGCGACGGCCGATCAAGGGCGGCGCGGGGCGTGATTACCCTTTGTTTCAGCTATCTCGCCCGTCGCGACGGCAGCCCGGCGACGGCTTCGCGGTCAATGCGGCGCCGATGCTTCGGCGGCGCGCGCCGGCGCCGCCGGCTCGCGCAGGATGAGCCACCCGACCAGCCCGCCCATCAGGTCGACGAGCACATGCAGCACGATGGCCGGCCACAGCGATCGCGTCGCCAGGACGATCCCGGTGAAGACCAGGCCGATCGCCGCGCTGCGGATCACCCCTTCCCTGCCTTGATAGGCATGCGCCACCGCGAACAGCGCGAGCGCGAGAAGCGCAGCGATCCAGACACCGCAGATCGGCTGCAGCAGCCAGATCAGGAAGCCGCGGAACAGCAGCTCCTCGCAGACCCCGGCGGTCACGGCCATCCCGGCGAACGCAGGCAGCTCCGACGCCACGTGCGGCATGACGTGCCCCGTGCTGCCCAGCTGATCCCGAAGCTTCGAGCTCGGAGCCGGAAGGCGGGCGAGCCGCATCGCGGTACTCGCCTGAAGCAGGACGAACGCGGCGCCCAGGGCGAGCGGCGCCCAGAGCCGCCATCCCGAAGGCAGCGCCAGCCCGACCGACGACAGCGGCTCGCCGCCGGCGATCCACACCCACAGCACGAGCGCCGAGCACGTCCACAGCGTCAGCGCCCACTGCAGCCAGAGCGTATGCCGCGCCGCCGCGGCATCGCGCGCCACGCGCCGCGAGAACGAACGCCAGTAGACGAAATGGTCCGCGGCGATCGCGGCAAGAAAGATCACCAGGACGAGCCACTGCAGTTGCATGAGGGAAGCCTCCGCGCGAGATGGCGGACAGTCTACAAGGGGGTATCGGCCGCCAGTCGCGCCAGCTTCGGCATCACCGCGATCGCGTTCGCCCGCGTGAGCGCCGCCAGCTCGGCGAGCGGCACGCCGCGCAGCCGCGCGACGTCCGCGGCGATGCGCGCCACCTCGGCCGGCTCGTTGCGCGCCTGCGGCAGCGGCGGCACCCGCGCCTCGCGTTCGGCCGCGGTGCGGTAGAGCCAGTGCGGCGGGATGTCGGGCGCGTCGGTCTCCAGCACGACGGCCGAGGCCGGCACCGTGGCGGCCACGTGGCGGATCTGGCGCGCGGACTCGAAGGTGACCGCGCCGCCGAAGCCGAGACGGAAGCCGCGCTCGACGAAGTGCGCGGCCTGCTGGTCGCTGCCGTTGAAGGCGTGCGCGATGCCGCCCGGGACCTCGATGCGGCGCAGGCCGGCGAGCACGGCGTCCTGCGAGCGCCGCACGTGCACCAGCACCGGCAGGCCGGCGCGGCGCGCGATCTTGAGCTGCTCGCGGTAGAAGTGCTCCTGGCGCGGGCGGATGGCGATCAGCTCCGGCACGAACAGGTCGACGCCGATCTCGCCGACGGCCACCAGGCGCGGGTCGTCCTTGTGCGCGTGCAGCGCCTGCTCCAGCCGTTCGAGGTCGGCGTCATCCGCCCTGCACACGCCGAGCGGATGGATGCCCAGCGCATACGACAGGCCGTATTCGTGCGCCATCCTGCGCACCGTCTCGAAGTTGAAGACGCCGACGGCCGGTATCACCTGCAGCGCGACGCCCGCCGCGCTCGCGCGCCGCACGACGTCGGCGCGGTCGGCGTCGAACTCGCGGGCGTCGAGGTGGCAGTGGGTGTCGATCCACTGCAGCGGGGCCGGCTCGGTCATGGCGTCCCCCGGCAACCTGCGGGCCTCAGGCCGCCTCGGCGCGCGGCGGCACCAGCACGCCGCGATCAAGGCGCAGCTGGCGCTGGCAGCGCACGGCGATGCCGTCGTCGTGCGTCACCAGCACGAAGGCCGTGCCGCGTTCGCGGGCGAGTTCCAGCATCAGCGCGAAGACGGTGTTGGCGGTGTCCTTGTCGAGGTTGCCGGTGGGCTCGTCCGCGAGCACGCACGCGGGGCGCGTGACGAGCGCGCGCGCGATGGCCACGCGCTGGCGCTCGCCGCCCGAGAGCTCGCCCGGCCGGTGCTGCGCGCGCGGGCCCAGGCCGACCGCCTCCAGCATCGCCCGCGCCCGGGCATGCGCGTCGGCCGCCTTGGCGCGGCGGACCAGCAGCGGCATCGCCACGTTGTCCAGCGCCGAGAACTCCGGCAGCAGGTGGTGGAACTGGTAGACGAAGCCCAGGTGCTCGTTGCGGAACAGGCCCTGCTGCGCGAGTCCCATCGCGTTGATGTCCCGGCCCATCAGCGTGACGCGGCCGGCCGTGGGCGCGTCCAGTCCGCCCAGCAGGTGCAGCAGCGTGCTCTTGCCGGAGCCCGAGGCGCCGACGACGGCCAGCGTCTCGCCGGCTCGCACCTGCAGGTCGACGTCGTGCAGCACCTGCACGTCCAGGCCGCCCTCGGAGAAGCGGCGTCCCAGGCCGGTGGCCTGCAGGACGACGGCACCGGGTTGCAGGTTCTCACTCATAGCGCAGGGCCTCCGCGGGGCGCACGCGGCTGGCGCGCCAGCTCGGGTAGACGGTGGCCAGGAAGGCGAACAGCAGCGCCCAGAAGGCGATGTGCGCCACTTCCGACAGGTGCGGGTCGCTGGGCATGCGGTCGATCAGGTAGACGCTGGCGGGCAGGAAGCTGGTGTGCAGCATGTGCTCGATGAACGGGACGATGACCGGGATGTTGTAGGCCACCAGCAGTCCGAACACGACCCCCCCCACCGTACCGGCGATGCCCGAAGCCGCGCCCTGCACCATGAAGATCGCCATGACCGAGCGCGGGCTGGCGCCCAGCGTGCGCAGGATGGCGATGTCGGCCTGCTTGTCGGTGACCGTCATCACCAGCGTCGAGACGAGGTTGAACGCGGCCACCGCGACGATCAGCGTGAGGATGATGAACATCATCGTCTTCTCGATCTGCACGGCGTCGTACCAGGCGGCGTTGGTGCGCGTCCAGTCCTGCACGCGCACCTGGCTGCCGAGGCCCTCGGCCAGGCGGCCGGCGACGGCGCGCGCCTCGTTCATGTCGGCCAGGCGCAGCTGCACGCCGGTCGGGCCGCCGGTGCGGTACAGCTTCGCGGTGTCGTCCAGCGCGGCCAGCGCCAGGCCGCTGTCGTACTCGTAGTGGCCCACCGAGAAGGTGCCGACGACATTGAACGACTTCAGCCGCGGCAGCGCGCCGGCCGGCGTCACCTGCGCGCCCGGCGCGATCACCGTCACCTGGTCGCCCACCGCCACGCCCAGCGCGCGGGCCAGCTCGGCGCCCAGGACGATGTTCCAGCTGCCGGGCGTGAGCTTGGCGAGGATGCCCTCGCGCTGCAGGTCGGCCGCCAGCTCTGTCAGGCCGGCCTCTTGCGCAGGCTCGACGCCGCGCACGATGGCGCCGCGCATGCCGTCGCCGTGCGCCAGCAGCGACTGCGTCTCGGTGTAGGGCGCCGCGGCGCGAACCTCCGGTTCCAGCGCCTGCGCCTTCCTGGCCAGCGCCTGCCAGTCGGCCAGCGCGTTGCCCTGGTCGTCCATCAGCTGCACGTGCGCGATGGCCTTGAGCATGCGGTCGGTCACTTCCTTCTGGAAGCCGTTCATCACCGACAGCACGATGATCAACGCCGCGACGCCCAGCGCGATGCCCAGCATCGAGACCAGCGAGATGAACGAGATGAAGGCGTTGCGCCGCCCCGCGCGGCCGGCGCGCGTGTAGCGCCAGCCAATCAACCACTCGAATGGCACCAGTTTTCCCCGCCCGCGTGGAGTCACGCCGGCCATCGGGGCATTCTAGGCGGGGCGGTCCGCGCGTCGGACAACGCCGCGATCGGGGCCCCCGACCGTGCGATGCGGGCCGACTGGCCCTAAGATTGGCTCGCAACGTCAGGCGGCGCGCGAAAAGCGCCGGAGAGAATGGATCGATGAAAGCACCGGATTTCGCAGGCGCCTCCAGGGAGGTGCTCTCCTTCCTGCACCAGCGCGTCGGCATGGACCTGTGGATGGTCGGCCGCGCTGACAACGACGACTGGGTCGTGCTCGCGGCCGAGGACCACGCCTACGGTGTCAAGGAAGGCGACGTCTTCCGCTGGAACGACTCGTTCTGCTCGCGCATGGTGCGCGAGGAAGGCCCGCGGGTGGCGCCGCGCGTGGCCGAGGTGCCCGCCTACGCCGGGCTGCCGTTCACGCGGCAGGTGCCCATCGGCGCCTATGTCGGCGTGCCGCTGGTCGACGGCGACGGCCGCCTGTTCGGCACGCTGTGCGGCCTCAACCGCCAGCCGATGCCGTCCAGCCTGGTCGAGGAGCAGGCGATGGTCGAGGTGCTGGCCGACATGCTCAGCGGCCTGCTCAGCGCCGAGCTGCACACCACCGCCCTCGCGCGCCTGACCGGGAACGCACGAGTCGACGCGCTCGCCGACCCGCTGACCGGCCTCGCGAACCGCCGCGGCTGGGAACTCGCGCTGGCTGCAGAGGAGGAACGCTGCCGCCGCTACGGCGCCAGCGCCTGCGTGGTGGCCATCGAGCTCGACGGCATGAAGGGCCCGGCGGCGCGCGAGGTCTGCGACGCCGTGCTGGTGCGCGCCGCCCAGGCCCTGCGCCAGACGGTCCGCAAGCCCGACACCCTGGCCCACTTCGACGACGACCGCTTCATGGTGCTGGGCGTCGAATGCACCACCGCCGAGGCGATGGCGCTGCTGCGCCGGCTCGAGCAGTGCGTGCAGTCGGCCGAGCTGTCCGCGGCGCTGGGCATGGCCATGCGCAACCGCAGCAGCGGGCTGTTCGACACCTTCGAGCGCGCGGTCGACGCGATGGTCGAACACCGCGACGCGCGCGCCCGCGCCTGAAGCTCGCGCGAGCCGTGCCCGACCGCGCGGGATAATCGCGCGATGCATCTCGTGATCCCCTACGCGTCGGCCCTGTCCGACGCCGCCGCGCAGGCGCTCGCCACCCTGAGCCTGCCGAACCTGGAGCGCCTGCTCGCGCGCTGGGCGCCGGTCGGGGACGCGAGCACCGACGATGTCGCCGAGGCCGACGAGTACGCCCTGTCGCTGCCGCACGAGCGCCTGCTGGCGGGGCTGCGCGGCTGGCCCGTGCAGGACGGCCTGCTGCCGTTCGCGGCCGAGGCCGCGCGCCGCGACGGCCTCGCGCCGGCGCCGGGCAGCGGCTGGGGGCTGGTCACGCCGGCGCACTGGCACGTCGGGCGCGACCAGGTCAACCTCGTCGATCCCGCGCTGCTCGAGCTCGACGAAGCCGAGGCGCGCACGCTGCACGCGACGCTGGCGCCGCTGTTCACCGAGCTCGGCTGGGCCTGGCACTGGGCGGGGCCGACGCGCTGGTACGTCAGCCACCCGTCGCTGGCGGAGCTGCCCACGGCGTCCATCGACCGCGTGATCGGCCGCAACGTCGACCTCTGGCTCAACGACCACCCCGGCGTGATGCTGGTGCGGCGCCTGCAGAGCGAGGTGCAGATGCTGCTGTACGTGCATCCGCTCAACGACGCCCGCGAGGAGCGCGGCGCCATGAGCGTCAACTCGTTCTGGCTGGCCGGCACCGGCCCCGCGCAGCCCGCCGGCAAGGCGCTGCCGGCCGACGTCGTCGTCGACGAGCGCCTGCGCGCGCCGCTGCTGGGCGACGACTGGAGCGCCTGGGCCGAGGCCTGGCACGCGCTCGACGCCGGCCCGCTGCGCGCGCTGGCCGACTCGGACGATCCCGCCGCACGGCTGACCCTGGCCGGCGAACGCCACGCCCGCACCTGGCGACCCGCGCAGCGCCCGTGGTGGAAGCGCCTGGTGGGTGGCGGTGGCGCCTCGGCGCAGGCGACGCTGGGGGCGCTGTGAGCCAGCCGCCGCGACTCCACATCCGCGACGTCCCGCCGCGCACCGCGTTCGCGCTCGAACAGGCCGGCGTCCACCCGCTGCTCGCGCGCCTGTTCGCCGCGCGCGGCGTGCGCAGCGCCGAGGAGCTGGACGACGCGATGGGCCAGCTGCTGCCGCCGTCCACCTTGCGCGGCAGCGCCGAGGCCGCGCGCCTGCTGGCCGACGCCATCGAGCGCCAGCAGCGCATCGTCGTCGTCGCCGACTACGACTGCGACGGCGCCACCGCCTGCGCCGTCGCGCTGCGCGGGCTGCAGATGCTGGGCGCGCCCGGCGCGCGGCTCAGCTACGTCGTGCCCGACCGCCAGCTGCACGGCTACGGCCTGACGCCGACCATCGTCGACCTGGCCTGCGGCGGCGACGCGCCCGAGGGCCTGCGCCCGCCGCGACCGGACCTGCTCGTGACCGTGGACAACGGCATCGCCAGCCTCGCGGGCGTCGCTCACGCGCGCTCGCGCGGCATCGCCGTCCTCGTGACCGACCACCACCTGCCCGCGCTGGTCGACGACCGGGTGGTGCTGCCGGACGCCGACGTCATCGTCAACCCGAACCAGCCGGAGTGCCCGTTCGCGAGCAAGGCGATGGCCGGCGTCGGCGTCATGTTCTACACGCTGCTGGCCGCGCGCGCCGAGCTGCGCGAGCGCGGCCGCTTCGACGCCGCGACGCAGCCGCGGCTGGACGCGCTGCTCGACCTCGTCGCGCTCGGCACGGTGGCCGACGTCGTCAAGCTCGACCCGAACAACCGCCGGCTCGTCGCGCAAGGCCTCAAGCGCATCCGCGCCGGACGCATGCAGCCGGGCATCGCGGCGCTGTTCCACGTCGCCGCGCGCAAGGCCGAGCGCGCGAGCGCGTTCGACTTCGGCTTTGCGCTCGGCCCGCGCCTGAACGCCGCGGGACGCCTGGCCGACATGACGCTGGGCATCGAATGCCTGCTCACCGACGACCCGACGCGCGCCGCGCAACTGGCCGCCGAGCTCGACCGCATCAACCGCGAGCGGCGCGACGTCGAGGCCGGCATGCGCGAGCAGGCCGAGGCGCTGGTCGAACGCATCATGCCCACGGGCGCGCCGCCGGCCGCGCTGGCGCTGTTCGACGACGGCTTCCACGAGGGCGTGGTGGGCATCGTCGCGGGCCGCGTGAAGGATCGCCTGCACCGCCCGACCTTCGTGTTCGCCGTCGGCGCCGACGGCTTCCTCAAGGGCTCGGGCCGCTCGATCGCCGGCTTCCACCTGCGCGACGCGCTGGACCTCGTCACCAAGCGCCACCCCGGCCTGCTGCGCAAGTTCGGCGGCCACTCGATGGCCGCGGGCTGCACGATCGCGCGCGCGGACTTCGAGACCTTCGCGCAGGCCTTCACCGCCGTCGCCGAGGAATGGCTGAGCCCCGCGGCGCTGTCGCGCGTGCTCGCCACCGACGGCCCGCTGGCGCTGGAATGGTTCAACGCCGCCACCGTCGCCACGCTCGACGCGCAGGTCTGGGGCCAGGGCTTCGAGGCGCCCACCTTCTGCGACGAGGTCGACGTGGTGCAGCAGCGCCTGGTCGGCGAGAAGCACCTGAAGCTGCGCGTGCGCCACGCCGGCCAGCTGCGCGACGCGATCTGGTTCGGGCACAGCGAGCCGGTGCCCGAGCGCGTGCGCATCGCCTATCGGCTGAGCATCGACGAGTTCCAGGGGCAGCAGCGGCTGCAGATGGTGGTGGAGGCGGCGGGCTGACGCTCGCCGCCGGTGCCAGTCCGGTCTTGCCGCAACACCGGTCCGGTCAGTGCACGGATGGCGCGTACTGCCGCAGGCGCGCCTGCCCCTGTGGCGTCACCGCATAGCGGCCGTCTTCGTCGAAGGACAGCAGCCCCAGGTGGCGCAGTTCCGCGAATTCGCGCAAGGCCTGCGCGGTGGCGGGCTCGGGCGCGCCGGCGGCGGCGTCGAACAGGAGCTTGATCTGGCGGGGATTGAGCATGGTCAGCATGGGAACTCGCGCGGGTTGGACGGCCAGTCACGGCAAATCGCGCGCCCGATGAAAGGAATCGCCCGCGGCCGGCGACGAAGGACTATCCTCGCCCAGCACGCCGGCTTCGCGGCGCCACGCCATGACCACCTCCCCGCCCGTTTCCACGCCTCGCCACGGTCGCGCCCTCGCCGCCCTCGCCATCGCGGCCGCGCTGGCCGCCGGCGCATCGACCCGAGCCGCCGCCGAGGCGGCCTGCACCGCGCAGTCGGGCCCGACGGTGCCCGCGGTCGTCGAGCTCTACACCAGCGAAGGATGCAGCTCCTGCCCGCCGGCCGAGCTCTGGCTGAGCCAACTCAAGGGCCGCGACGGCGTCGTCACGCTCGCCTTCCACGTCGACTACTGGGACAGCCTGGGCTGGAAGGATCGCTTCGCGCAGCCGCAGTTCACGCAGCGGCAGAACGCGTCGCAGCGCAGCAGCGGCGCGCGCTTCGCGTACACGCCGCAGGTGATCCTCGACAGCCGCGACACGCCCGCCTGGAGCACGCTGCCGGCCGCCGCGCTGCAGCCGCGCGCGCCGGCGACGGTCGCGCTGGCGCTGGCGCGCGACGCGGGCGGCCTCGCCCTGACCGTGACGCCCGGCCCGGGCGCGCCGGCGGCGCTGTCGGGCTACGTCGCGGTGGTCGACGACGGGCTGCAGACGCACGTGGGCGCCGGCGAGAACCGTGGCGCGACGCTGCGCCAGGACGCCGTCGTGCGCGAGCTGCTGCCGTGGAGCCTGGCCGGGCGCCAGCCGGCCACGCTGCGCTTCGCGTCCGGCCCGGCGCCCGAGGCCGGCGCGGCGCGCCACTGGGTGGCCGTCGCCACCGATGGCCCGTTCGGCAAGCCGGTGCAGGCGCTCACGCTCGCCTGCGCGCGCTGAGGCGCGTCACGCCCGGGGCACGGACGACCTGCGCGTTCGCGGGAAAAACGCCGCCAAAAACCGACCGATCGGTCAGGGAATGGTGACTTTCCCC
>Ga0318547_10000870_pt1 | contig 10394 bp, 6 predicted proteins | sample GRESIP169b2f20_FD_203515 | JGI IMG/M metagenome (GOLD analysis project Ga0318547, IMG submission 203515) | Tropical soil microbial communities from Luquillo Experimental Forest, Puerto Rico - GRE.SIPMG.169b2f20 | ecosystem: Environmental > Terrestrial > Soil > Tropical forest > Bulk soil...
GTCCATGATGATCGAGTAGCCGTTGAGGAATTGGGTCTGCAGCTCGTTGAGATGAAACCCGCTCAGCCGGCGGTTCAGGGTCATGGTCTGGGCCGGTAGCCCGCGAACGCGGCCGATGTGTTCGACGACCGAGCCGAACGCGGCCATCACACCGGCGGCGTAGTCGTGCAGCTTGACCGGGCTCGGCAGGTACGACACCCCAGGCTCCACGGTGATCTTCGCGGGATCAATCGCGAAGGGAAGTGCGGCTGCGACCGCGTCATAGGCCTTCCTCTGGAACGGGTTGGTGATCATTGGATGGTTCTCCTTACGGATCTTTCGTGGTTTTGTTCGGTTGTGTTTCTTCGGTGCCGCAGTCTGTAATTCCCTGGCAGGAAGCGTGTTTCGGGTGTTGCGATTGCAGAAGAGCATCGTTGCTCTTTCCGCGCGTGCTCACGGTTGATAGCGACTACGGTCGCAGCGAGGGCGCCGCACAACCATCGCCCCGAGGGGCGATGTTTACGGCCGGGTGGGGTTAGAGCTAAGCGGGGGCGGTGCTGAGGGGTGGGTCGGTCACACCCGGCGCACGAACCGAGTCAATTCGCCGCGGGAGTTGATTCCCAGCTTGGCGAACGCACTGCGGATGTGGGTTTTCACCGTATGAGGGGAGAGGTGCAGCTGCGCGGCTGCGGCGCGATTGGTGACGCCCTGTGCGATGAGGTTGATGACCTTGAGCTCGGAGTCGGTAAGACTGTCCCAACCCGCTTTCGCCCGCGGCTGGCTGACGATACGGCGTTCCACACCTAACTGGCGCAACTCGCGGCCCACGCGTCGTGCGGCGCCGAGCGCTTCATGCCGCATGTAGGTGTCGAAAGCGGCGTTGAGCTGATCAACCGCCTCGTCACTACGACCACTGCGTGCGAGTTCACTGCCCGCATCCTCGGCGGCTATGGCGTAAAGAATCGGCCGCGTCAACGGGCGAAGCACGTCCGCGGCCGCCACCAGCGCCTGGGCGTCACGCTCGAGTATTCCGCGGGCATACCCGGCGACCCCGGCGAACACTGGAATCGCCGGCCGCTCACGCTCGAGAAGGTCAATCGCCTGCACGACGCGCGCACGCAAGCCGGCATCGGCGGCGGCCGATGCCACCCGCGCACCCAACATCACCCGCTTTAAGACGTGGGGCCCGAGTGGTGATCCAAGTAGGGCGACGCCGGCCAGCCAGCGCATCGCGTCATGGATGTCGTCGCGCTCCCAGGCCGCCAGCGCGAGCACATGCGCCACCGCACGACCTACCAGAGATGAGCCAGTAGCCTCGCGCACGTCATTAACCATCTGCTGCAATAAGTTTCGATCGCCGGTGGCCGCCGCAACCTCAGCCAGAATCACCGAGCGGATCATGCCCGGCTCGGCCACGCCGGTCCCCCGTGGCGGCGGCAGTGACTCGGCCGCGGCGCGCGCAGCAGACAACCGGCCCGCGGACATATGGACCAGCCCGTCGATCATGGTCCACAGATCAAGGGCCATCGCATCGCGTTCCCGGCGGACTTGGTCCATGCCGTCGGCTACCTGAGCCGCGGCATCATCCAACCGGCCGACCGCCGCCAGCAGCAGTGCGTAGTGGACTGCGGCCAGGTCACGAGCCGCGGTGACTCCACTTGCGCGCGCGAACGGGCAAAGGTCTTCGAGGCGGCGTAGGGCGCGGCCCGCGTGCCCCTCACCACCGTCGAGCAAGGCCAGGGTGACCTCGACCAGGATCGTGGCCTCGGGGTCGCCGGTCGCTGCCGCGGCCGCGGCAGCTTCGTCGGCCGCCGCGCGCTGCTGTCCACCTTGTTCTTGCAGCGCAAGGTTGTAGGCCAGCCACGCGAGATGCCGTGCCCGGGTGACCTCGCTGACCTTGACCAACTGCAACGCTCGGCGATTCTCCTCGACGCGCCGTTGCGTGCTGTGCTTATTGAGCGTTGCCAGGCGCAGGCGGATTTCGGCTTCCTCTTCCGGTGACACCGCCTCCGATAGCGCCGCAACGGCCAAGTCTTCGGCCTCCTGATAGCGGCTGGCTCGGTTGAGCAACTCCACCGTTTCGGCGACCAGTGGCCCATGTTCCTGGTCTTGGGCGGGCAATAGCTCCAACGCACGCTTGCTCAAATCGGCAGCCGCACTGGCGTCACTGTGGCCAACGGATTGTGCGGCTTGCCGCAGCACGCCGATCGCCTCCGTGTCCCCAGGCTCGGCGCTGCGTGCGAGCTGCATGGCCACCTCGGCCGGGGCCGCGCCGATATTCAGCATGACCGACGCCGACTGGCGCTCCATGGCTCGCCGCAGCGACTGCGGCAACGACTGCCGGGTGCACTCGCGCAACAAATCGTGCCGAAACCTCAGCCGCTCACCGTCTTCGACGAGCAGATCGGCGCGCACCGCCTCGTCGAGAGCCGACAGCAACGATGCCGGCTGGCGTTCCAACATCGCGGCCAGCAGTCCGGCCGAGAACCGGTCGGGCAGCACCGCCGCCACTCGCACCACCTCGCTCGCACCGGGCGAAAGCATGTCTAGGCGCTGCTGGATAGTGGCGCCCAGACGCCGCGGCAGCGCGTGTCCGGTGGCCACCGCACGCCCGCCGCTGACGTTGAGTCGGCCCTCCTCGCCCAGACCCCCGACGAGCTCGGTGACCAAGAAGGGGTTTCCGTGCGCCTTGCTGGCCAAATTCAGCAAAGATTCATCCACGCTCGCCCGCACGACGTCCTGGACCATGTCGGCAACCGCGTCCGGCGACATCGCGCCGACCCGCACAACTGCCGCCCCCGCGCGCTGCAGCACCGACAAGGTCTCCTGCACCGCCGGCCCGCCCGCCCCCGTGCGCGCGGTCAACACCCACAACACCGCAGCATCCGGCCGCACGGTGGTGAGCGATCGCAGTGCCAATAACGTGCCGTTATCGGCCCAGTGGATGTCCTCCAAGACGATCGCCACCGGGGTCTGCGCGGCCGCCGCATAAATCGCGTCGGCCAGATCGTGCACCACCCAATAGCTCAGATCCGCCGAGTCGCCCAGCCGGCGCAGCGCCTCAACATCACCGACCGGGGGATCGGCGCGCAGCGTCGCCATGAACAGCGAGAAAAACGGCACCGCCTGCTGATACTCGAACGCCTCACCGAACAGGGCGCGCACCCCGGACTTGTCGGCCAGCGCTATCACCTCGGTCAGCAACCGAGTCTTGCCAATGCCCGGCGGGCCCTCGATGACCAGCACGCCCCCTCGACCCTGTGCTGCTGCCGTAACCCGCGCGCCGATCAGTTTCAGCTCGTCCGCCCGCCCCCGAATTGGCGGAGTGACCAGCCGCTGACCGCCGACATCAAACACGCCGGTTGAAGGACCCACGGGGTGTCCTGTCTCCCGTTTACCGGACTGCCACTGCAGTGCTGGTAATTGTAGGCATCCGCCCACGCCACAGCTCTCGATCCCGCCACCGTGATCGCCGGTCATGAGCTTCGACGGATGCGCGCCGATCGCTCGGGTCATGTCAACGGGTCGATGTCTTCTATGAATTTTCTATGAAGGCATGCTGGCCCTGCCGGCCTGAGCATGCCCGAAAACAGAGGAATCACGTTCGAATAACTGTTTGAGGCAACAGGTTCGACATCGGCCGGTTGGCAGTGCGAATCGGTGCCAGCCGACCATCACGAGAATCATGAGCAAGATTGCGGCCGGCGACACCACCAAATCCGGTGTCGGCCATGGGCTCTGGCCGAACGAGAACATCAACGGCGAAAAGAGCGGCGTATATCGAGACATCCACGGATGGGGGATCATCGGCGACGCCTCGCGGCCGCCCGCTACGGGGCCCATCAGCGAAAGGGCCTAGCCGATCAGTGAAGCCAATGTGTAAGCTGCGTCACACCGACCGGGTACCAGCAACCACGCTGGGCCTCGCGGCCGGCACTAGGGGGGCACCTCGTCGGCCGGGAAAGCCGGATCGAAAGGTGTTGGCTGTGAGCACGAGGCGCAAGCGGCGGAATGCCGGCCGGATCTTCGGCAAGATATGGCTCCCCGTGGTGATGCTCGTCGTGGGCATGGTCGTCTTTTACGGCGTGAACAAGGTTCGACAAAGCTCCGACGCGATCAGCAATCCGCCCGTTACCCACTCCATTCCCGCCACCGTTGTGCAGATCAATCCAAAGAATGTCACCTACGAGGTGTTTGGAACCCTCGGCGGTGGCGGGAAAGTGACGTACGCGAACCTCAACAGCGAGCCGATCGAAGTCACGCTGGCGTCGCTTCCCTGGTCTCATTCGGAAACGACGATGGCGGCCTCGGCCACATTGAGCCTCGTCGCGCAGGTCGACGGAAGTTCGGTGGGCTGTCGAATCAAGGTCAACGGCGAGGTCCGCGATGAGCACTCCGTGAATCATGAAGGCGCGGCCGTCGCGTGCACGGTGACCGCAGCATGACCACCGCCGAGCCGGACACGCAACCGATCGATGTCGAACAGGTGAAACGCCCTCGTGCCGCGAAACTGCTTCGGACGCTGGCGATTCCGATTGTCATTTTCTGGGTGCTGGCCGCAGTGGTGACGAACGTGTTCGTGCCGTCCATCGAGAAGAACACGGCGGCCAACGCGGAGGCCGAGGTCCCCCGTGACGCGCCGTCGTCGCAGGCGGCGATCGTTGAAGGCCAAGCATTCCGCGAATCCGACTTCACCAGTGCCGCCGTCATTCTGATGGAGACCCAGGGCCGCAAGCTCGGTGAGCAGGACCATCAGTACTACAACGAGTTGGTCCGCCGGCTAGAGCAAGACAAAAAGCACGTGCAGTCACTTTTGAACCTGTGGGGCAAGCCGGTGACCATGTCGGGGCAGCAGAGCGCCGACGCCGAAGCCGCGACGCTCACCGTACGGCCCACCGGCGACCTGGGGGACGCCAGCTCGAATCACTCGATTGCCGCCATTCGAGACATCGTGGCGAAGGTACCGAAACCGAGCGGCCTGAATGTCTATGTCAGCGGACCATCCCCGCTCGCTACTGACACCCTGCACGCCGCGGACGAAAGCCTGACCACGCTGACGATCGTGACGATCGTCCTGATCATCATCATGCTCCTCATCGCTTACCGCTCGGTTACCAGAGCGCTGATACCACTGGCCGGAGTGCTCATTATTTTGGCGACGGCGCGGGGCGTCGTCTCGTTCTTCGTCGGGCTGCATGTGCTCGGCATTTCGTCGTTCGCCACGAACATGGTCGTGGCTTTGGTGCTGGGTGTCAGCACGGACTACGGCATCTTCTTTATGGGTCGGTACCACGAGGCGCGTCGAGCGGGATACGACAAAGAAGCTGCCTACTACACGTCGGTCACGAACACAGCGCGCGTAATCCTGGGATCGGGCATGGCGATCTCCGGGGCGACGCTGTGCTTGAGCCTCACCAAGCTGAATTACTTCCGCACCCTGGGGCCACCCTGTTTTGTGGCGATGGTGGTCGTCGTCGTCTCGGCGCTGACCTTCGGCCCCGCTCTGCTCACACTGGGCAGCAAGGTCAGATGGTTGGACGCACCGAGGCCGACGAGCCCGATGTGGCGCCGACTTGGCACCGCTATCGCCCGGTGGCCGGTACCGATAATCGCGGTGGCCGCGTTGGTAATTCCTCTGGCAATTTTAAATCTCGCCAGCTACAAGGTGAGTTACAACGACCGAGACTTCGCGCCCCCCAGTGTCGAGTCCAGCAAAGGTTATGCGGCTGCCGATCGACACTTCCCGAAGAGTGAGCTGTCCACCGACGTGCTCTACGTGCAGTCGGATCACGACATGCGCAACACCACCGACATGATCACCTTGGACCGGATCGCCAAGAGTATTTTCCACGTTCCGGGCATCGCGCTGGTCCAAAGCGTCACCCGACCCAACCGCCGGGCCCTCGAACACGCTTCGCTGCCCTACGCCTCGGGCTCGCTGGGGACCAAGATCGGCGAGAACATCGGTTTCCTACGTGACCGCGTAGCCGATATCGACACGTTGGCGGCCCGCACGGGAAACATTCTCGAAGCAACCCAGCGACTGGAGGATATGACCGGCCAGCTCGCCGTTGGCACCCACATATCGCGCGAATCCGCGGAGCGGTTAAAGGTCCTCTCCGACGAAGCGCGAGACCACCTGGCCGATTACGACGATTTCTTCAGGCCAATGCGCAGCTACTTCTACTGGGAAAAGCACTGCTTTGACATTCCGATATGCCAGGCTCTTCGTTCACTGCTCGAGTCATTCGACAGCGTCGACGAGCTGACCGATGAGCTAGGGAACACGGTGCGTGGCCTCGCCATTATCGACACGGTGACCCCGCAGCTCGTCCAACAGGAACACTCCATTGTCACAAACCTGAGAACGATACAGTCCTTGACGTACACGCTGCAAAGCACCTTCCATGCGCTGATCCCACAGCTGGAATCCACCATTCACCCGCTGGTCGATATGGCGCAGTCGTTCGATAACGCGAAGAATGACGACTTCTTCTTCTTGCCGCCGGACGCGCTCAAAACGGCCGATTTCCAGGTCGGCATGAACTTCTTCATGACCGCCGACGGCAAGGGCGCCCGCATCATCGTCTATCACGCGGGTGAGGCCATGAGCCCCGAAGGCATCAACCAAATAAAGCTTGCGGCTGCCGCCGCGCAGGAATCCCTCAAGGGAACGCCGCTATCGAACGCAAAGATTTACGTGGCCGGTGCATCCTCGAACTATCGTGATATTCAAGACTTTTCGTTTAACGACTTGATAATCATGATGCTTGCGACGTTCGGACTGGTGTTCCTGATCGTCCTGCTCATTACCAGGGCCCTGGTCGGCGCCATCGTGGTACTCATCACCGTGATCCTCGCCTATGCCGGAAGCCTGGGACTGGCCACCTTGATTTGGGAGACCTTCCTGGGCATAACGCTGCACTGGCTGACCATTCCGATCTCGTTCATCGTTCTCGTCGGCGTGGGCTGCGACTACAACCTGTTGCTGCTCTCGCGTTACCGCGAGGAGCTTGGCGCCGGCGTCAAGACCGGTCTGATCCGGGCAATGGCGGGCTCCGGCAACGTGGTAGTCACCGCGGCCTTCGTCCTCGCGGGCACCATGCTCGCGCTGCTTTCCAGCGATGTCGTGAATATCGGCCAAGCGGGCTCAACCATCTGTATCGGATTGATTTTCGACATGTTGATCGTGCGCCTGTTCTTGGTCATGCCGCTCGCCCGGCTGCTGGGTCCCTGGTTCTGGTGGCCCCAGAGAGTTCGAAGCCGTCCCCAGCTTGTCCTGTGAGCTAGCTCGCGGGGGCCGACAGCGACCGCTTCCCCGAGTGGGATCAGGGGATCAGGTCCAAGCAGTCGGGCAAAGCGACCAATCAACGACGGTTTCCCGGCGGGACGAGAATAATCAAGCTTGTTTAACCGTTCAGCGGTTGGCCGGTCTAAGTCAGGTACGCGAGTTCGGAGGCGGCCGTGGATCAACGGCTCGGGAGCTTAGGCGCTCACATCGACCAAGAGTGGACACCGTCGATCGGCTCGGCCAGTGGGGAGGATGTCCTCCGTGACGTTGTTCGGGTCACCTCTGACTCGCTGGGCGACCGGTTGATTGCGGCGTATGCCCTCGGCAGCTTGGCTCACGGTGGCTTCAGCCCATTGGTGAGCGACGTTGACGTCGGTTTGATCCTCACTGATCCGATTCAGGAGTCTGACGCTGACTCGCTGGTTGGCGTTGCCGAGAACGTTCGCTCCATCGGATCACCATTACACGCGCGGGTTTCCGTATTCTGGTGCACAGCAGAGTCTTTCGCTGGTCGCGCCGCTGGTGGCCGGTTTCCTCCGCTTGATCGCCTGTGCCTGCTTGAGCATGGGCGACTCGTTTGCGGAAATGACGTGCGCAGTGGCCTAACGCCTCCCAGCCAAACGGAGCTCCTCATCGCGGGCGCACGATTTGCGCTCGAGGCGCTCGCCGATGACGTGGTGGCCTGCGCGCGTCAACCTGACCGATTGATCGAGGGCGGCATGCGCTGGACAACCAAGATTGCCTTGTTCCCGGTTCGTTTTCTCTTTACTGCCGAGACGGCCCGGGAGGGGACCAACGATGCTGCAGTTCAGCACTATTCGGAGCTGAGCGGAGCGCCCGGTACCGCGCTTGTCCGCGCCGCATTCGACTGGCGAAGAAACCCTCCATCTGCCGAACACGCGCTCGCAATGCTGACCGATGACTTCGTCCCGTTGTACGTGTACTACCTAACCGACCACATCCGCCGCCTCGAGTCCATTGGTGAGTCCGAGTTGGCGGGTGCTTTCAGCGACTGGCGATCGCGCCTTCTTGTTGGGACGAGCGGTGCGCCAACTGGGTGAGGCTTGTCCGATTTCGCGTCAATCCGTATCAGAGCCTTGGTGTCCGAGCAGTGCCCCGACCGCCAACTCGGTCATGGCGATATCGGGTCCCTCGCCGGTGATGAATTCCGCATAGAGAAAAGACTCGACGATCCGGACGATGAGGTAGGCCAAGTCGCGCAGTGGAAGTGGTGGGTGCAGGTTGCCCTGCGAGACCTCGTCCTTCAACAGGGTTTCGATCGAGGCCACGAGGCGCGACTGAATTGTGCCCGCGCGCGTGGTGAGAATTCTCAGCGCACGTTCCGGCTCTCGCCGCACGAACTCCCGAAGGAAGTCGGCTTGGTCGACCCCGGCCGCGAAGCGACCGATCGCTCCTGTGATGCGCTGCGCGCCATTGCCGTGGGAGGCCTCGACGGCAGCGGCAAGGGCAGGCTCCGCCAGTGACCACAGAATCTCCCCGAGCAGGTCGTCGCGGCCGCCGACCCAGCGAAACAGGGTCGCCCGGTTTACGCCGAGCTCGGCGGCCAGTTCCTGCATCTCGATGCGGCGTCCGCCCATGAACCAGCGCCGGGCAACCCGGAACGCGTCCAACGCATCCGGCTTGCGCTCCTCCGCCAACATGCGGGACAGCGGTGTTTCGGCGATCGTGCACCTCCGGTGGGTTCAGGCCCTGACGGGCCTATGCATCAGATTATCAAACGTTGCGTATGTGATTAACATCCTATACGTCGCATAGATGCAACAGTATAGAATCTGTTGCATACCACTTACGACGCGGAGATAGCCCGCGATCCGACCAGTACTAAAGGAGTATTGCAATGCGCGTGCTTGACCGTTTCCGCGTCGACGACCGCGTGGCCGTCGTCACCGGCGCGTCCAGTGGCCTCGGAGTCGCGTTCGCACAGGCGCTTGCTGAGGCGGGCGCCCACGTGGTGCTCGGCGCTCGGCGCGTGGACCGCTTGGAGGAGACCCGTGCGCTGGTCGAGGCCGCGGGCCGAAGGGCCGTCGCTGTGCGAACCGATGTGACGGACCCCCGCGACTGCCAGGCTCTGGTGCGTGCCGCGATGGATGAATTCGGGCGGGTCGACATCCTGGTGAACAACGCCGGGGTCGGAACGGCGGTGCCAGCCACTCGCGAGACCCCCGAGCAGTTCCGGTCCGTCGTCGACCTGAACCTCAACGGCTGCTACTGGATGGCGCAGGAATGTGGCCGCGTGATGCAGCCCGGCAGCTCGATCATTAATGTCAGCAGCGTGCTCGGCTTGACCACCGCAGGTCTGCCACAGGCCGCCTACGCGTCGTCCAAGGCGGGGTTGATCGGCCTGACCCGGGACCTCGCCCAGCAATGGACGGGGCGCCGCGGCATCCGTGTCAACGCAATCGCGCCGGGCTACTTCGCATCCGAGATGACCGACCAGTTCGACCAGGAGTACTTCGATTCCACGATCGTGCCGCGCACACTGTGCGGACGGCTCGGTGAACCCGAAGAGCTCAGCGCCGCACTGTTATTCCTCGCCAGCGACGCCAGCAGCTACATCACCGGAATTACGCTGCCCGTCGAAGGCGGAATGCTGACCACCTAGGGAGGTTTTGGTGAAGCAACTCAGCGGCCTGGACGCGACGTTTCTGTACATGGAGACGCCGACGACCTTCGGGCACGTCACGGGCCTGATGATCTTCGAGCGGCCCAGCGCAGACTACGACCCGTTCGCGGCGGTCTATGCCAAGTACGCCTCCCTGGTCGGCGAGCTCGAACCACTGCGCCGCCGCCTCGTCGAGGTGCCGTTCGGCCTCGACCGTCCCTACTGGGTGGCCGACCCCAAGTTCGATCTCGACTTCCATATCAGGGAGATCCATCTGGCCAAGCCGGGCATGGTCGATCAACTGGCTGACCAGGTTTCCCGCATTGTCGGTCGCCCCATGGACCGGACTCGTCCGCTATGGGAGGTCTACGTCATCGACGGCCTGTACAGCGGTCGCTGGGCGCTGCTCACCAAGTACCATCACGCCACCATCGACGGGGCCGCCGGGCAGCTCATGCTGAAGATCCTGACCGATCCCAACCCCGACGCCCCACCGCCGGG
>Ga0318547_10000885_pt1 | contig 10348 bp, 10 predicted proteins | sample GRESIP169b2f20_FD_203515 | JGI IMG/M metagenome (GOLD analysis project Ga0318547, IMG submission 203515) | Tropical soil microbial communities from Luquillo Experimental Forest, Puerto Rico - GRE.SIPMG.169b2f20 | ecosystem: Environmental > Terrestrial > Soil > Tropical forest > Bulk soil...
GTCGAGGCAGAGCCGCCCGAGGACCCGAAATGCACATGGACGACGCCGCAGGCCGTGGTCAGCACGGCGACGGTTGCCGCGACAGCTAGGGCCGCCGCGCGCCTCGGGCGCCGGTTACCACCGGTCTTGCCGTTCATCGCGACCTCCTCAAGAGCCTGGATTTGTCATTGCGTCCTGTTGTACAGAAGGGGAGGTGACAGCACGGTGACCGGAAATGTCACCTGGCTGTCACCTGCGGCCTGCGATCCTGGAGAACGGGCGGCTGACATGTCGCAGGGCACACAAAGCGGCGGGCGGGCGATGCGGGTCCTGGTGACCGAGGACGACGAGATCCTGGCTACGGCGGTGGCCGCTGGGCTGCGCCGGGAGGGGATGGCCGTCGACGTGACCCTGGACGGCGCCGCGGCCCTGGAGCGCCTGGCGGTCACCCGCTATGACGTGCTGGTGCTGGACCGGGACCTGCCCGGCGTGCACGGCGACGACGTCTGCCGGGCCCTGGCCGAGAGCAGATCCGAAACCCGGGTGCTGATGCTCACCGCAGCGAGGTCAGTCAGGGAACGGGTCGAAGGCCTCGGGCTGGGCGCCGATGACTACCTGCCCAAACCGTTCGACTTCGCGGAACTGGTGGCCCGCATCCGGGCCCTGGGCCGGCGCGCCGCCGCCCCGCTGCCCGCCACCTTGGAGCACGGTGACCTGAGCCTGGATCCGGCACGCCGGGTCGCGGTCCGCGCCGGGCGGCGCCTGCCGCTGACCACCAAGGAACTGGCTGTGCTGGAATGCCTGCTGGCTGAAGACCACCATCGGCCGGCTCCGGGCCAAGCTCGGCGACCCGCCGGTGATCCAGACCGTCCGGGAAAGCGGCTACCGCATCGGAGAACCCTAATGCGTGCTCCCCGCTCGCACCCCGGTCCCCCGCACCGGCTGCGGCTGCCCCGGCGCACTGCCCGGCTGCGCCTTACCGCCCTGTATGGCGCGGCGTTCGTGGTGTGCGGTGCATGCGGCGCGGCCTTGCTCGCCGTTACCTACCTGCTCTACGGGCACCTGACTCCCCACGTGGCTACCGACCTGACTACCCACCTGCACGGGCACACGACGCACATAACGCATATCGTCCCCCAGGCCACCCGCCAGGCCGGGATGACGATCCGCGTCGCGGGTCTCGGGCAGATCACCTTCGACAGGCAGCAGTTGCTAATCGCATCCGCCATCGCCCTGGCGGTCTTCGTGGTGGCCGCCGCCTTGCTCGGCTGGCTCCTGGCCGGCCGGGTGCTGCGCCCGCTGAGCACGATCACTACCGCCGCCCGCCGGATCTCCGCCAGCAGCCTGCACGAGCGGCTGGCGCTGCACGGACCCGACGACGAGCTCAAGGAACTCGGCGACACCCTCGACAACCTGTTCGCGCGGCTGGAGGCCTCCTTCGACGCCCAGCGGCGTTTCGCCGCCAGCGCCTCGCACGAGCTGCGCACCCCGCTGACCCGGGAACGTGCCCTGCTCCAGGTCACCCTCGCCGACCCGGCCAGCACCACCGGAACCTGGCAGGCCGTAAGCCGGGAACTGCTCGCCTCCAACGCCGAGCAAGAACGCCTCATCGAGGCACTGCTCACCCTGGCCAGCAGCGAAGCGGGCATCAGCGACCGCGAGCCCGCCGACCTGGCCGCCATTACCAGCGCGGCCCTGGCCGCCGCCCGCCCCGCGATCAGCCAGCTCGGCCTGAACGTCCACGCCAGTATCCAGCCCGCCATCGTTGACGGGGATCCGCTCCTGGTTCAGCAGCTGGCCGCCAACCTGATCGACAACGCCATACGGCACAACATCTCCGGCGGGGACATCCAGGTCGCCACAGGGACCAGCAGCGGTCACGCCGTCCTGTCGGTGGCGAACTCGGGGCAGGTCATCCCGCCGGCCGAGGTCGACCGCCTGTTCCAGCCCTTCCAGCGGCTCGGCCCGCGCCCCGCCCGCCGCGACGGCGGCCACGGCCTCGGTCTGTCCATCGTCCGCGCCATCGCCACCGCCCACGGCGCCACCATCGGGGCACGCGCCCTGCCCGACGGCGGCCTCGCCATTGACATCACCTTCCCCTCGCCATCCGGTCCCCGCCCGCGTATTCGCCAGAAATAGCCGGCGCGACAGAGGATCCCGTTCAGCGGGCCCCCAACCGACCGGACCGAAGGGGATGTTCCGTACAGATCGGCTGCTGAGCGTGCGTTTCGAACGCACCTTCGTGGCACAGTCCGCGTTCCATGTGCAGTAGATCAGCTGGCGGACGACCTGTCGCGCATCTACCGACGGAGGACAGCTGTGTGATCAGCATTGCCCCGTTGCCCCGTGTGATCCGCCGACAGATTCTCGACACATCTCCGCCAAGTGCGCGACAGGGCTAAGCCTGCTGTCCCCGCGATGGGGCAACGTCCGGATGTCGCCGGGACGGTCACCGGCGGCTACCTGCCTGGCGGAGCATCGCGTCGAGTTCGGGGTCGAACCCGATCTCACGGACTTCCTGCGCGCAGCGGCAGGCGACGGCGATCTTGGCAGCCCATGCCAGCGCCTCCTCGCGTGAGGGCACCTCGACGAGCGTGAATCCGCCGATGGCCTCCGGGAGCGGCCCATCGGTGACCGTCCCGTCGGTGGCCACGATGCTCGCCGGCCGGTTTTCCAGTCCGCCGGAGGACACGTACACGCCGGCGTTGATGGCCTCCTGGACCACCGCGTGCGCGGCCTTGCCCACAGCGGGCCCCTCCTCGTCGGGGATGTAGTCCATCGCGTGGGCATCGAACGAGATCAGGTACTGCGTCATTGCGTGACTCCCTTGTCCCGGCGGCCTCCTCCAGCCGCCTCTCGCCTCAGCTACGAACGCCTCGCCCCGCATCCGACGCTATTGGCAGAACGAAATCTCACGGGACCTCCGCCGTTCACCCCGTGAGCGTCATCTGCCGGGGACCTAGGCAGGCTGTCAGAGCTTGAACACACCGGTTAAGCCGGTGAGCGGATGCTGGGGCTAGGCCGGGTTGCGGTACAGCGGAGCTGGTTCCCCGTAATGCGCTCGCCGGACGGCGCCCGGCAGGGCTCTGGCCAAAGCCTGGCTCGCCTCCGCAGAACAGCCGACGGTGAACTCGATCTCCTCGTCGACCTCGCAGGCCAGGCACCAGGCTTGATCCTGTGGCCATACCAGGTGCGGTGCCGTTCCGCCGCCCGCTACAGAGCCGAACCAAGCCAGAGTTGGTGCGTCTCTGAGTGCTTCGACCGGGCCGGTGAACAGCAGCATCGCCCGGTTGGGAATGTCTACGCGCGGCGCCCGCGGAGCCGGTGGCCCGCTCACCCAGCCCTCCCAGATAGCCGTATACCCCTGGTCAGGTGTGGCCGTGAAGGAACCGAGGGTGGCGAGTGCTGCGCGAACGGGATCGGCTGGTACCTTACCTGGCGGGTTGCCGGGATCCGGCTCGGGATATTGGGGAAGTGCGATACGCACATAGGCATCAAGGCCTGGCGGGCCATACCGGACCAGATCCCACCAATCAACATCGGATCGCAGCAACCATCGTGCTGGGTACGCGTTGGCGGCGGGCCGGATCTCCGTCACGCTCATCAGTGTGCTGCAGCGCACCCGCCAGGCCAATTGCATTTTCATGGTCACACGACGAAGGCCCTGGGCGGCAACGGAAGCTTCGGGAGGAGCACCAGGACGAACCACTCATGCCGCCGCGCTCGCCACCTCTACCGCGCCCCAACAACCAACTGAGCCAAGGACCGCAGGCGCCTTGACGAACATATGAGCGTCAGCCGCTCCGAGGCTGGCTCGCGGCCAGGCAACCCACTATTCTTTGCATGCCCTGCGTTCGTTAGCAGAGGAGCCGGTGATAGCAGAACCGCAAAACCACATGCCAGCTGCTGCGGGCCGCGGTCAGCTCCGGGCCTCCCATGCTGACCGCGAGCAGGTGATCGGCACCCTCAAGGTCGCGTTCGTGCAGGGCATGCTGGCCAAGGACGAATTCGACCTGCGGGTGGGCCAGACGTTCGCGGCGCGGACCTACGCGGATCTGGCCGCCGTCACTGCTGACCTCCCAGCCGGGCTGACGCCAGCCCAGCAATCCCAGCCCGCCCGGGCGCACGGCCAGCGGCCAGTTCTGCGGCGGCCCGGTGCGCTGATTATGGCGGCCACGGTGCTTTACGCAGGCATGTGGCGGCTCGCGTTCCTTTTGCCTAAGGGGGTCGGCGACGATCCAAGTGGGGCAAGCGCGCTGATTTTCTCGGCCTCTTTGGTCTACCTGCTCGTTTTGATCATGATTGTGGGGAATGTGCTCGCCTTGCAGCGGGCGAAGCGCTCCGGTGGGCAGCCACAGCGGCGCCGCGCACCTGGCGTCGGCGATCAGCCATCCCGACGGCTGCCATCAGTCGGCCCGGGCGGAGACCTCCCGCCAGCCGATCAGGGACACCGGCGCACCGCCGAAGCAGGACGCAGGCATCTCGCCTGGCCGCCATGGCTGGTTCGTGGTCCCCGCGCCGCTGGCGCCCTTGCGGCAGGAACGGTCCCGGTAAGCCGGTGAGTGCGACCCAGGCCCGTCCGACACCACGGATCCATGTGGCGGCACCCAAGATCACATGCCATTAACGTGCCATAGCAGGGGTCGCCAGCGGTATCGCACGGCTAGCCACGGACAACTGCCTGCCCAGGTCAGCGTGGCCACAACGGGCGAATACGTCGCTTTGCAAACAGGGGGTCAGGGTTCGAGTCCCCTTAGCTCTGGACGTCGGCCAGCAGACAGCGACTGCCGGACGGGCTGGACAGTCCGCCCACGCCTGCAGACCTCAAGATCGTCCAGTCTGGCACTGCGGCGGCTCCCGACCACCAAAAGCTGACGCAACAGGATCCGACGAGATCAAGCAGGCCACCCGGTCACTGCCCAGGCACCGCGCGAGTTCCGTCCTCCCCGGCCGCCAGCTGTCCAGTTGGCGTCCCCTCGGCCGCGGGCTGTCCCACGAGCATGATGTCCTTGGCACCGGTGTCCTTGCCTATCCCCACGATCAGGCTCCAGGCGCTTGCAACCTCATTGGCGATAAGCAGCAGTGCCCCGAACGCCAGGAGGTACAGCCCGCCTCCATTCCCGATAAGCAGGCTGATCCCCGCCCCGATGCCGAGCAGCAAGCCTGTCACCCCGGCTATCCACCGGACGACCAGATCGACTGAGAACACAGCCAGCCGAATCAGCCGCGGGAGACACCAGCCGCAGAGGTAAGCCATGCTGACTACTGACACGATGAGGATCTCAGCCGCCACGGCGGCACGCGACTGGCCCGGCATGAGGATGAACGCCGAATAGACCACGATCACGACCAGGAGCACAAGCAGATAAGCTGCCCGCGTCCTGATCACCACGCTGAGCTGCAGATCCCGCACGCGCAGCGAGAAGGCGACGAAAAACAGCCCCGTGAGCGTGGCCGCGACGGTACCGGTCAGCACGAAGAACGTGCTCCACGAGCCCGGGTTGTACGCCGGGGCAAGGGCTACGGTCGCCGAGGTCATCCGATACCCCCTGTGGTGCAGCAGCTGTAGCACGCCCTTGGTCTGCGCCGCTTCGATGGCCATCGCCGCTGCCGCGGCCCTTGCCGAGCAGCTTCTCCGCGCTCAGGCGCGAGGAGTGGCCGGCCAAGATCGGCTGGGCCGGCAGGCCATCGATAATCTTCGCATACTGGTCAGTTACGTCGCCGGTTCCCTTGTTGGCGACGCTGTCCTGCTGGATTTCCCGGCACGGCACGGTGTGCTGGCAGAGATCGAGGCGCTCGGCCTGGACCTGCTCGAGATCCGAAAGCTCACCCGGGACCGCCCATCACCATAACCCGGCCACCACACGCTCACAGTGAGGGCGCTGCAGCGCTAACCTCACGGGCACCAAGATCAGAACGGCAGCTCAACGAGCCGGGCACTAGGCAGCCAACGAGTGGACCACACATAGAGCGCACCGACGCACAGGCCATCGAGTTGTCCGCTGGGACGATTCGACCTACACCGACCGGTAGTGATGGGCCCGTGCTGGTGCTGTTGCGCGGCTGATGATGGACGCCTCGAAATCTCGGCGCCCTCCGGCCGCGCCCGCGCACAATCACCGGAACCAGGTGACCGCCCCGGGCTTGTTTTGCGCTTTGGCGCGCCGCCTGCGACGCGGGTGCCTGGCTGGGCAGAGTCAGATCGCGGTCCAGCCGCCGTCGATGACCAGGACCTGTCCGGTCATGTAGCTAGACGCGGCGGTGGCCAGGAACAGCAGAGGGCCGTCGATCTCCTCCAGCGCCGGGGTGCGGCCAAGGAGGGTGCGCTCACGGATGAAGCGGGCGAAGTCGGCGTCAGCCAGGTGGCCGGTCAGCTCGGTCGGGAAGTAGCCAGGCGCCAAGGCGTTGACCCGCACCCCGCGTCCGCCCCACTGGGCGGCCAGCTGGCGGGTGAGGTTGACCAGGGCCCCCTTGGTGGCGTTGTAGCCAGCCATCGGGCCACGCGAGGAGACGATGCCGTACATGGATGCGACATTGATCACGCTGGCGGCGGGGGCAGCGTACAGCAGCGGAGCGGTCAGCCGGCACATGTCCAAGACGCTGATCAGATTGACCTCGATGACCTGGCGCAGGTCCTCCAAGGACTCCTCCTCGATTGGCCCTTCATCGCAGATCCCGGCGTTGTTCACCAGCACATCGAGGCGTCCGTGCGAGGCCAGTCGGGCGGCCAGCGCCTGCCGGTGCGCGGCGTCGGTGATGTCGCCGGGCATCATCTCGATCCGTTCGCCGCACTCGCGGGCGAGCTCGCCGAGCAGATCGGCGCGGCGGGCGGTCACCAGGACCTGCGCGCCCGCCTGATGCAGCACCCGGGCGGACCGCGCGCCCAGGCCCGTGGAGGCGCCGGTCACCAGCGCGATCCGGCCATCGAGGCGCCACAGGTCGCCGCCGACGGCATGACTTGCCGTCCGCTCCGGCAAACTCATCCGCACCCCCGGGTGAACTCGGCTGGGTGAGCCCAGCAAGCGCTGCACAGTCAATGCGAAGCCCACTATGCGACATACCAGGGCAGTCAGGCCAGGCCCGCTACCATCAACGCACACCGCCAGCCCAGGCAGACCGCAATCCCCGCGGCTGACGGGCACGCATTCCCGCCGCTTGGGCGGCCCACAAGATGGCAGAAGACCACGCGCATCGGCAACATCGGCGGGCCTGGTCACCGTGCACCGTCAGCGGCATGAGGATGCGCGCCTTGACGCGCGACTGATGCACTTCCGGCATGGAGCCGCGTCCCCGGCGCATGGGCGCATCTCCGATGATGGGCGCATGCACTGGATTTTCACCGGCGAGGTGATCGAGTGGCGTGGACCGGCGCCATACCTGTTTGTGGCCATGACGCCGGAGGAAAGTGAGGATCTCAGGGAGGAAGCCCGCGGCTTGATCTACTGGGGCCAGGTGCCGGTCCGCGTCACCATCGGCGGCACCGAGTTCACCACTGCGCTGTTCCCCAAGGACGGGCGCTATCTGGTGCCTCTCAAGGTGGCAGTGCAGCGAGCGGAGGCGATCGGGGAGGGCGCGATCGTCGAGGTTGTCTTGCGTCTCAACGCCACGCGCCGGGAATGACAGGCGGATGGTTCTGACGACCAGGTCGTCGCGTTTGAGTGCGGAATTGGCTGGGATTTCAAAGAGCGGGTGGGGCCAGACGTTGCCGCGCGGGTAGGCGTTCGCTGAACTCGCATGCTGCTGCTAGGCATGAGCCCGGCGGAGGCGTTCGGCTGCTTGTGCGCGGAGCGCATCGTCGGACAACGGCGTGTCGCCGTGCAGTGCCTCCCAAACGTTGTACACCGCCATCCACAAGCTGGCCGCCCACGCGATCTCCTGCTCCACGGCCGTGAACAAGCGGCCCCGGATGTCCTGATAAGCCACGAGGAACGCCTCGGAGCTCTCGATCGGCGCCAGGGTGGGCGGCCCGGCGCTGGCGAACGCTCCACTCGCGGCTCCCACCAGCGCCGCCTCCGGTTGCCATGCCAGGCTGTCCCAGTCGTGCACCGCCCACACCTCCCGGCCGTGCCAGCGGAGGTTCTGCGCCTCGAAGTCGGCGTGGCCCAGCACGCACGGCAGGTCGGCGGCCAGGAGCCGCCCCCGGGCCCGCATAGCCGTGTCCACGAGGTAGGCGGGCACGGCGCTGTGGTCCGGTTTAGCGTGGCATCCGATCACTGGCCACACCCCGGAATCGGAGTGGTCCCAGCGCACCCAAGGCGGATTCGGCAGCGGCGGCGCGACAGTCACGTCTGCCAGTTCGGCCATCAGCCGGGCGAACACCTCCGCGTAGCGGGCGGCCACGTCCGGTGAGTCCCCGTGCAACACCTCGCCGCCGGGCCGGAACTCCTCGGCATGCACAGCCAGCGAACCGACACCGACCACCGGCGTGAGCGGCCGGGCACACGGAAACCCCCGCCCGGCCAGCCGCGCCTGCACCGCGACACACGACACGGCCCGGCCGTCGTCGGCGCGCGCCTTGACGACCACGTCCGTGCCGCCGGCCAGCCGCAGACCGAACACCATGGAGACCTGCTGCAGCTGGAACAGGAGGCCGGCGGGCTCGCCACCCAGATGATCCGCACACCAAGCCGACAACCAGCTCGGCAGATCCTCCACTGGCACAGCCACGACTGTGCCATAGGCGCCGAACGTACTAGAAGCACCGCGGCTCAGAGCCCATAGCGCATGGCGGTTAGCAGGCGAGCAGTGGCACGAGCGGTTACGGTGATCAAGTGGCATGTCGCATAACCGAATTGGTTCTGGACACACGTGATCCCGAACTGCTGGCGCGGTTCTGGTGCGAGGTACTGGGCTACGTCGAGCTGGAACGCGATGAGACAAGCATAGAGATCGGGCCGCCGGGCGTCGGTTTCGGCGGCCCGCAGCCCACGATCGTGTTCAGCCAGACTGACGAGCCCAAGGCCGGCAAGTTGCGTCTGCACATCGATGTGAATGCCACCGACCGGGAACAAGACGATGAGCTGGAGCGGTTGCTCGCGGCTGGCGCACGTACGGCTGATATTGGGCAGACCGGCGCCGAGTCATGGCATGTGCTCGCTGACCCCGAAGGTAACGAATTCTGCCTACTGAGACGACGGGTATCAAAGGTGTAGTCGATCAACCACCGTGAGGCCTGCTCACTGGTCAGATCGTCGGCCTGGAGACGGAGCACCCCCGGCGGCGTTGAGGGTGATCGTCCTGGACGTCACGAGATCGGCGGGCAAATCCGTTCTTGATCTGGCCGTGACTCTGTGAGACTCGGGTACATGCCGACTCCGCAGCCCGATGCCGCAACTCCGCACCACCTCCGGACTGCTCGGGTGATACGTACCGGCGAACATGCCTGTGAAGTCTGGAGCAACGGCGAAGTCAGCTCGGCCGGGTTCGCCCCCATGTTCCCCTCCCCGCGGGCCGAGCGGGTGTCACCCGGCCACCTGGTCGCGATTGCTACCGGGACGGACGGTACCGGTGTCGTGGTGTGGAGATGGTACGACGCAGTCGTGCTGGGCACGGAGGACGACGGTTCGGTCCGGCTGTGGGAGCCGGCGCACGGGGAGGTCATCGCCCGGGCACGGGCGTCGTACCAGCAGCAGGATCCGGGGTCGCGAGCGTATGCGTCTGCGGGGCTTCCAGGAGCCGGGTGGTGGGTCGCTAGCAGTGCCTGCGGCGCCCCGCAAAGTGCGGGCGTTGAACTGGCCGATGTCGACGCCCTGTACACCGAGAACGGCCTTTGGCCAGCGGTGTTCGACTCGAATACGTGAGCTGGCTGTCGCTGACGCGAACTCGGGATGTCACGTCCGCTCATCGGCACGACATGATGTTCGTCGGCAGTCCTGCGGCGGCCGGCAGTCGCAGCGTCGAACCACTTGCCGAGGAGGACTTCTGATGCGCAGCGTCACCTATTCGATGGGCGTCTCACTTGACGGCTACATCGCCGGGCCGGGCGGCGACATCACTGCGCCGCCGCCCGACGAGGAGGTCTTCCGCTTCGTCACCGACGAGATCCGGCAGGTCGGCGTCCACCTGCTGGGACGAAAGCTGTACCAGACGATGCTCTACTGGGAGACCGCCGACCAGGATCGATCGCTCGACGACTCAGAGCTCGAGTGGGCCGCGATCTGGAAGCCGCTCCCTAAGGTGGTGTTCTCGACCACGCTGTCGGAGGTGCAGGGCAATGCCCGCCTGGCCTCCGGTGGCCTGGCGGAGGAGATCGAGCGGTTGCGAGCCGAGCCGGCTGAGGGCGGCATCGCCATCGGCGGCGCGACCCTCGCCGCCGAGGCGGCCGCGCTGGGCCTGATCGACGAGTACCGTGCCAGGGTCTATCCAGTGC
>Ga0318547_10000892_pt1 | contig 10324 bp, 8 predicted proteins | sample GRESIP169b2f20_FD_203515 | JGI IMG/M metagenome (GOLD analysis project Ga0318547, IMG submission 203515) | Tropical soil microbial communities from Luquillo Experimental Forest, Puerto Rico - GRE.SIPMG.169b2f20 | ecosystem: Environmental > Terrestrial > Soil > Tropical forest > Bulk soil...
GGACTGGGAAATGTTCTTCACACCCCTGGCGCAGTGCGTCGGCAGCGGTCCGGCAGCTCCGCTCGAAGGTTCGCGAGAGGCCGACAGCCGCGCCCCGAGGCGCTGATCTTGCACGGGAACTCCGTCATGAACCTGCGCTCGCTGGCCGTCGTATCGCTCCTGCTGTTCGGTCTGTGCGCCTGTGGGATCGGCTACGCCAAGCACGGCGCCGAGGAGCGTCCCGAGGTGATCACCGGCATGGGCGCCACCGTGATGTACCCGGGCGAGGCGGGGCCTGCGATGCCCGGCACCGCGATCGGCCCGGCCGGCTCGACGTCGTCGAGCACCGGCTCGAGCGGACCCGGCACGAGCAGCGGCTCGTACTCCTCGTCGGGCCAGGGCGTGCCCGCAGGCGGTGATCCCGGCAACGCTTCGGGCGCGACGAGCAGCGGTCCGCCGCCCGCCTCGAACATGACCATGATCGGGCAGACCACCGAGGAGGCTTCCAACAGCAGCGAGAAGAAGCAGTTCCTGCCGATCGGCCCGCTGTTCGGCTACCCGTTCTGGTTCCTCGGCAAGTCGATCGGCGAGGAGGCCGACCAGGCCAAGAAGGATCAGATGGAGCCGAAGCCCGACGCCAGCGCGCGGCCCGCTCCGCACGGCCCCGACGACGTCGAGCGCGACCGGCTGCTGCGCGAGAACGAGGCGCTGCGCCAGGAGCTGGAGCACCGCGCGCAGCCTGCGCCCAGCGCAGCGAGCGCGGCCGCGCCCCACCCCGCCATCGGCGACGAGCTCGCTGCGCTCGAGCGCTCGCTCGACCATCGCACCAGTCCGCAGGCGTCCGGGTCCGCTCCGACCGCAGGTCGGCCGCTCATGCCCCGCGACGTGGGCCCCGGCACTCCCGAGACGCACGACCGCAACGGCGACGGCCGCCCGGACCAGTGGATCTACAGCGCGAACGGGCGCCCGGTCACCGAGGCGCTCGACGACGACTTCGACGGCCGCGTCGATCGCATCCGCCATTTCGACGACAAGGGGCGGCTGATCTCCGAAGACGACGACTTGAATGGCGACGGCGTGATGGAGACGACCAGCATCTACGAGAACGGCCAGCTGGTGCGCCGCCGCACCGACTCCAACGGCGACGGCCAGGCGGACACCTGGAGCTTCTACAAGAACAACGAGCTGGTCCGCACCGAGGTCGACACCAACGGCGACGGCTTCCGCGACCAGATCACGATCTACGAGAACGGCAAGATCGCGCGGCAGGAAGAGGACAAGAACGGCGACGGCCGGCCCGACGTGGTGTCGATCTACCAGGACGGCCAGCTGGTCGAGAAGCGCGAAGACCTCGACTTCGACGGCATTCCCGACGTGGTCTCGCACTACCAGAACGGGAAGCTGGTGAGCCGCGAGGCGAGCTCCGCCGAGGTGTTCCAGAAGTGGGAGAGCGAGGGCCAGAAGTGAGGGGCGTCCGCGCAGGGCTCTGGTTCGGCGCCGGCTTCGCCGCCGTGGTCTGGCTCACCACCGCGCCGCTCGAGGCGCTCGAAGGCCCGGAGGCGGAGCTGTTCGCGCGCGTGAACCAGGTGCGCGCCGAGCACCACCTCGCCCCGCTGCGCGGCTCGTCCGAGCTCGCCGCCGTCGCGCGGGGCCACGCCGAGGACATGGCGCGGCGGGGCTACTTCGCGCACGAGAGCCCTGAAGGCCACAACGCCCTCGACCGCGCGACCGCGGCCGGCGTCAGCGGCTTCCACCTGCTGGCCGAGAACATCGGCGCCTCGAACGTGGGCGGCGACCGCGTCGGCGCGATCGTCGACGAGTGGATGCGCTCGCACGACCACCGCGAGAACGTGCTGAATCCCGCCTTCAACACTGCCGGCGTCGCAGTGGTCGATGCGCCCGGCGACCGCACCCTCGTGGTCGAGGCCGTCACGCTGCGGTCGTTCCAGTACACCTCGAGCGGCGCAGCCGGGTCGAAGGTCTGCGGCATCACCAGGTAGCCGACCGCCATCTCGCCCGAGGGCAGGTTGCCCGGCGCACCCAGCAAGAAGCCGATCTCCGTCGGCTTCTCCGGGTCGGGCCGGAAGGTCCGGCCGTGCTGGACCACGAAGAAGTTCGGATGGAAGTCCGCGTCGCGCTCCGCCTGCGCGGTCCAGACCAGCACGTGGCTCTCGCCCGCCCGCCGCGACAGCGCCTGCAGCGCGAACGCCTCGAACGACGACGACCAGGCGACCTCGATCCGCAGGCTCTTCTGGCCGTGCACGTTGGCGATCTCGAGCGCCGCGGGTGCCTGTTCCTGGCGCAGCGCGACCAGGCGGACGAGGTCGCGCAGGTCGCTGTCGCCGAGCGCGACCGGGGAGCTCTGCGGCAGCGGCGCAGGCTCGGGCTTCACCGCCGCGCCGACGGGTGGCGGCGGCGAGCGCATCGCCTGCGGCGCGGCAGCGGGCCCGGGTTGCGGCGCGCTCGAGTCGATGCCCGCGCGCGCGTCGCGGATCTTCTGTGCCGTCTCGAGCACGTTGTACGGGTTGTTCGGGTTGCGCGACTCCTGGTCGACGTACCACGTGTACGGCTTGGGCAGCAGGTACGGCCGCACCGGCGGCAGCTCGTCTGGAGCCGCCAGCCGCGCGTTCTTGCAGGGAATGGCCGAGCGGCTCTGGACGATGAAGAAGCTGCCGTCAGGGCATACACCGGACAGTGTCGTGTCGGCGCGCGCGGCCGCCGGGACCGCCAAGAGCGCCGCGAGCGAGAGCGCGAGACGGCGGTGGTTCACGCTCGCATTGTACTCGAAGAAAGCGTTCCAAGTCTCCGATTTCATTCGAGAATGAGAGATCGCTGAAGTGGGGCGCGGGCTTGGGGGAAGGGCTGCGCGCGCGCTGCGCGCTAATGCAGCTGCAGCGCCGCCGCGGGGGGCTCCGCGAGGGCGTCCTCGGGCTCCCCGTCGGGGTCGGTTCCCGCCTCGGAGGGCGGCTCGACGTCGAGCGCGCTCTCGTCGGCCGGGAGCTCCTCGGCGGGAGCCGCCACGATCGCCTCGATCTCGCGCAGCGCCGGCAGGTCGCTGAGCGAGCGCAGCCCGAAGGTCTCGAGGAAGGAGGCGCTGGTGCCGTAGAGCGCGGGCCGGCCGGGCGCGTCGCGGCGGCCCACGATGCGCACCAGATCGCGCTCCAGCAGGCTCTTCACCACCGCGCCGCAGTCGACGCCGCGCAGATCCTCGACCTCGGCACGGGTCAGCGGCTGGCGGTAGGCGATCAGCGCCAGCGTCTCCAGTGCGGGTCGCGACAGCCGGATCTTGCGCTCGGGCGTGGCCGCGAGGATGACGTCGGCGTAGCGGGGCCGCGTGCGGAAGCGGTAGCCGGCCGCGACTTCGGCGATCTCGTAGGGACGGCCCGTGGCGGCGAGGCTCGCGTTGATCTCGGCGACCCCGGCCGCGATCTGCGCCGGGGTCGCGCGCGGGAACGCGCGCCGCAAGGCCGCCGCGCCGACCGGCGCGTCGGCCGCGAAGATCAGCGCCTCGAGCGCGCTCGCGTCGAGCTCAAACTCCGCCATCGTCCCCTCCTTCCACCGCGCCCGCCTCCATCTCCGCGTCGGCGCGCGCGCCCGCGTCCGCGATCGCGGCGCGGTCGAGCTCCGCGCCCACGGCCAAGCGCACGCGGATCGGACCGTCGGGCCGGCCCGACTCGCCGCAGTTCTGGAAGATCAACAGCGCCTGGATCTTCGCCAGCTCGAGGATCGACAGGAACCCGAGCACCACGCGCTCGCGCGTGGGTCCCAGGGCCGTATCGCACGCGGTCGGCCGCGTGCGGGCCCCTTCGCTCGGCTCCGCCTCGCTGCGCGCCTGGGCTTGCAGATCCCCCGTCAGCAGGTCCTCGAAGCGCACGCTCTGCGAATCCGCTTCGCGCAGCGCGTCCATGATCGCGACCATGCACTCCTGGAGCGTGAGCCGCACGCGCGCGACGGTGTGGTGCGCCTGGGCGGCGGGGATGCGCTCGAGCACGCGCTGCATCGCCTCGAGCAGACCGAAGAGGCTGACCACCAGCACGCCCTCGCGCTCGGGCAGCTCCGAGGCGTCGGAGCTGCCCGCGAACACGTCGCGGCCGAGCAGCGGCCGGCGCGCGAGCTCGGCGGCGGCGTCCTTGTAGCGCGCGTACTCGGCCAGGCGGCGCGCCAGCTCGGCGCGCGGGTCCTCGAGCCCCTCCTCGGCCAGCAGGTCGGGATCGGGCGGCAGGAGCAGCCGCGACTTGATGTGCGCCAGCGTCGCGGCCATCAGCAGGTAGTCGGCCGCGACGTCGATGTCGAGCATCCGCATCAGCTCGAGATAGGCGAGATACTGCTCGCTGATCAGCGCGATCGGGATGTCGGCGATGTCGACTTCGTTCGCGCGGCACAGGTGCAGGAGCAGGTCCAGCGGACCCTCGAACGAGGGCAGCTTGACGGCGCAAGAGAAGCGCCCGGCGCCGGTCGCGTCGCGCGCGGAGGTCTGGCTGCTCGGATCGGCTTCCACGGCCTCGACGTCGTCCCCCCTACGACGAGCCCGAAACTAACCCATCGCCCTTGGAGCGGCCAGCGCGCCGGCCCTGCCCGCGCGGATGGCGGCGGTCCACCAGCTCGTGCAGCCGCGCGCGACTCACATGTGTGTAGATCTCGGTGGTGCCGATGTCGGCGTGGCCGAGCATCTCCTGCACGATGCGCAGGTCGGCCCCGCCCTCGAGCAGGTGCGTCGCGAACGAGTGGCGCAGCACGTGGGGGGTGAGCTTGTGCGCGATGCCCAGGGCCCGCCCGTAGCCGCGGATCCGGTACCAGACCGCCTGGCGGGTGAGCCGGCCTCCGCGGGCGCTGGTGAAGACCTCGGGCACGTCGGCTCCGCGCAGCCAGCGCGGCCGCACCTCGGCCAGGTAGCGCTCGAGCGCGCGCGCGGCCGGCTCGCCGAACAGCGCCAGCCGCTCGCGCCGCCCCTTGCCCTGCACCGTCGCGCAGCGCGAGGCGAGACGCAGGTCCGCGAGGCGCAGCGAGCAGAGCTCGGAGACCCGCAGCCCCGCCGCGTACATCAGCTCGAGCATCGCCCGGTCGCGCAGACCGACGTCGCTCTCGTCCGGCGCGCGCACCAGCGCCTCTGCCTCCTCCGCCGACAGCACCTTGGGCACCTTCCGCCCGCGGCGCGGCCGCGACAGCTCGGCCAGCGGATCGGTCTCGAGCGCGCCCTCGGCGCGCAGCCAGGCGAGCAGCTGCGCCAGGGCGGAGAGCGCGCGCGAGCGCGTCGCGGGGGCCAGGCCGCGGCGCTCCAGCGCGTCGACGTGCGCGCGCAGCGCGGGAGCGCCGATCGCGCCGACCTCCACCTCGCCGAGCTCGTTTGCGAGGCGCGCGAGATCGCGCCCGTAGGCCTCGACCGTGGCGGGCGAGAGCCCGCGCTCGACGGCCAGGTGCGCGAGGAAGCCGTCGATCGCCGGGCCGAGCTTCACTCGCCGCCCTGCCCGATCGCCCGCAGCACCGCCTCCTCCACGCGCCGCATCTGGTCGGTGTCGACCAGCTTGTGGCCGTCGAGCGTGGTCACGTAGAACGCGTCGGTGGCCCGGCTCGCGCGCGTGGACGCGCGCACGGTGACCAGCGACAGCCCCTGCTCGGACAGCGCGCGCGACAGGTCGTAGAGCAGCCCGGGCCGATCGGTCGCCTCGACGTCGACGATCGAGTAGAAGTCCGAGTCGTCGTTCTCGATCCGGGCGTTCGGCGCCTTCTCGCGCAGTACCCGTGGCAGCGCGGCGCGCCGCGGCGCGGAGATTTCGGCCTCGCCCGCGAGCACCGCGGAGAGCCGCTTCTCGATCCGCTCGCGCTCGAGCTCCTGCTCCTCGGCGCCGCCGGCGATCGGATCGACGTCGAACAGGTCGATCGCGAGGCCGTCGCGGGTGGTGTACGCGGACGCGGCCAGGATGTTGTGGCCGCAGCTCGACAGCACGCCGGCGATCGTCGCGAACAGGCCGGTCCGGTCCGAGGCGATCACGACCAGGCCCCAGGAGCGCTGCTGCTCGCCGTCGGGGGCCTCGCGGAACGGCTCGACCCGCGCGCGGCCGCCTTCGGCCAGGAACGCGAACGCGGCGCGCATGTGCGCCGCGACCTCCTCGGGCGCGTTCTCGAGCAGGTAGCGCCGCGGCATCTGGTCGAGCAGCGCTTCGGCGTCGGGCTTGCCGATGCTGCTCTGCGCCAGCATCTCGACCGCGCGCGCGGCCGTCGAAGCCGCCTGGTTCATCGCGCGCTCGACCAGGAACTGCTCGGCGACGTCGGCCTCCTCGCCCGCCTCCAGCCATTCGGCGGTGTTGCGGTAGAGCCGCTCGAGCAGGCCCGCCTTCCACGAGGTCCACGCGACCGGCGACACGCTGCGGATGTCGGCGACGGTCACGAGATAGAGCAGCCGCAGGAACAGCCGCGAGCCGCACAGCTTGGCCAGCCGCAGGATCAGCCGCGGATCGTGGACGTCGCGCTGCTCGGCCATCGCGCTCATGGTCAGGTGGTGGCGCACCAGGAACTCGACGATCTCGGACTCGTCCGGCGAGAGACCCAGCCGCCGGGCGAGGTCCGGAATCATCTGCGCCCCCTTGCCCGAGTGACCGCCGCCGCGCCCCTTGCCGATGTCGTGCAGGATGCAGCCGAGGTAGAGCAGCACCGGGCTGCGCACCTCGCGCATCAGCTCGGTGGCGAGCGGGAGTTCGGCCCGGTAGCGGCCGCGCTGGACCCGGCGCAGCTGCTCGACCAGGAACAGCGAGTGAATGTCCACGGTGTAGGTGTGGTACATGTCCTGCTGCCACATCCCGACGAGGTGCGCGAACTCCGGAATGTACGCGCCGAGCAGGCCGACCTCGTCCATGGTCTGCAGCGTGCGGTAGACGCGCGTCGGTGCGCCGAGGATCTGGCGGAAGAAGGCGCTCGCCTCGGGATCGGCGCGGAAGCCGTCGTCGACCAGCGCGAGGTTCTGGCGGATCAGCCGCTGCGCGCGCACGGACAGCTCGACGTCGTGGTGCTGCGCCACGGCGAACGCCGACAACAGCCTCATCGGCCGCTCCTGCAGGAGCGACGTCGCCGGGATCTCCAGCCGTCCGTTCGAGATCGCGAAGCCTTCCGCGACTGGATGGGGCGCGTGCTGCGAGGGCTGGTGGCGCTGCGAGACGAGCTGGCGGGCGTGGTCGATCGCGCGCCGCGACACGCGCTGGATCGCGCGCGCGTGCAGGTAGTAGCTGCGCATCAGCATCTCGACCGCGCGCAGCGAGTCCGCGTCACCGAAGCCGAGGTACTGGGCGAGCTGAGCCTGCGCCTCGTAGTGCAGCCGGTCGTCCTTGCGTCCCTTGCGGTGCAGCTGGTTGCGCATGCGCCAGACGAACTCGAGCGCCTCGAGCAGCGCGCGCTCCTCGTCGGCGTCGATGAAGCCCTGCACGCGCAGATGCTCGGGCCGCCGCACCTCCCACAGCACCGCGCGCGCGACCCAGAGCGCGGTGTGGTAGTCGCGCAGGCCGCCCACGCTCTCCTTCAAGTTGGGCTGCAGCAGGTAGAGCGATTCGCCGAACGCCTCGTGGCGCCTGGCCTGCTCCGCGAGCTTCGCCGCGACGAATGACTCCGCGTGCTCCTTCAGGTGCGCGCGCACCTCGCGGTCGAGCTCGGCGAAGAGCGCCGGGTCGCCGACCAGGAAGCGCGCGTCGAGATACGAGGTCAGCGTCGCGAGATCGTCGCGTCCCACGCGCAGGCACTCGGTCACGCTGCGCGTCGCGGCGCCCACCACCACGCGCGCGTCCCACAGCCGCGTGGCGATCGTCTCGGTGATGGTCTCGACGTACGGGTTCTCCTTGCCGCGGTACAGGAACAGGAGGTCGACGTCCGAGCCGAGCGACAGCTCGCGGCGGCCGTAGCCGCCGACCGCGACCACCGCGAAGCGGAAGTTCAGCCGCGGGAAGTTCTCGAAGTAGCGGTCCTCCGCCAGGCGGAAGAGCTTGCGCACCAGCCGGTCGGTGAGCTCGGCGTGCTCCTCGTTCACCCGGCGTGCCGGGGCGCCACCGTCGTGCAGCGCCAGGAGATGCGCGCGCACGGCGTCGAGATACGCGCGCACCGCGGGATTCAAGTGCGCCGAGGAGGGCCCCGGCGCGCCGCGCTCGATCCCGGCGAAGAAGTCCTCGCAGATGGGCTGCACCGGCCTAGCGCCTCGCGAGGATCCGGCGCTCCTGCTGCTCGCGATACGCCGACACGCCGTCGGCGATCCCCTCCGCCGCGGCGCGCGCGAAGGCGCGCTGCGCCATGCGGCGGCCTTCGGCCGCGTTCGACACGAAGCCGACCTCGACCAGGATCGCCGGCATGTCGGCTTCGAACAGCACCAGGAACGGTCCGCGCTTCACGCCGAGATCGACGGTGTCGCTGTAGTCCTTGCGCAGCCGCCGGATCAGCGAGCTCTGCACCAGGTTGGCGTAGCGCGCGGCGTAGCGCTCGTTGTTCCCGAGCTTCAGCGACGCGAGCAGGAGGTGGAGATCGGAGAGCTGCGAGATGGTCGTGCCGTTCTCGCGGGCGGCCACGCGCGCGGTCTGGTGGTCGTAGCGGGTGTCGAGCAGGTAGGTCTCGACGCCCGCCAGCCGGCGGCTCTTGGCGGCGTTCGCATGCACCGACAGGAACAGGTCGGCGTCGCGGTGGTTCGCGATGTCGGTGCGCTGCGGCAGCGGCAGGAAGACGTCCTGGTCGCGGGTCATCAGCACCTCGAAGCCGCGCGCGCTGAGCTCGTGCTCGAGCTCCTGCGCCACGTGGAGCACCAGCGTCGCCTCGCGCAGCGCGTCGACGCCGGTCGCGCCCGGATCCTTTCCGCCGTGGCCGGCGTCGATCACGATCCGGCGCACCGCGCGCTGGTCCCAGTCCGGTGCGAGCTGGGCGGGCGGAGCCGCCGCCACGTCCACCTGCGCCCCCGGAGCCGGCGCGGAATCGGGCGGCGCGGAAGGTGCCGGCGCGGGGACCGGCTTCGGCGCCGGTGCGCGGGTCGCCGCCGGCTTGGGCAGCTCGGCCACGATCCGGTAGGGATTCTCGAGCGTGTAGACCCTGGGCGCGGACGCGCCGCGCGCGAGCTCCAAGACGATGCGCGAGCGGGTCAGCGTGTTCTGCCCGCCGCGCACCACGCGCAGCGGCGAGCCGGAGCTTCCGGGCTGCGGCGAGCCCGCCGCGGGCGAGATCCAGGTGCCGCTGACGTCGATGTAGAGCCGGTTCGGATTGTCGATCTCGTGCTTCTCGAAGGGCTCCTTCGCGGAGAGCTCGATCACGACACGCGTCTGTGTCGGCTCTTCGACCACCGCGACGGAGCGCACGTCTTCGAGCCCGTTCGGCCGCACCCCGGCGCCGAGCGACGCCAGCGCGAACGCGAGCACGAACGGAGCGGCGAGCGCCTTCACGACCCGCCTCCGTGAGTGCGCTTCAGCCGGTCGAGCTCGACCAGGGCTTCGAGCGGGGTCATGCGCTCGGGCTCGAGCGCGCGCAGCGCCTCGCGCAGCGGGTCCGCGGGAGGGCTGAACAGACCGAGCTGCGCGGGCTCCGCCGCGGAGCCCGCAGCCTGCGCCAGACGCGGCACGCCCCGTTCATCGAACTCTCCCCCTTCCAGGTTCCGCAGCACTTCACGCGCGCGCCGGACGACCTGGGGGGGGAGACCGGCTGCGCGCGCCACTTCGATTCCGTAGCTCCGGCTCGCAGCGCCGGGCTCCATGCGCCGGGTGAACAGGATCTCGCCGTCCTGCTCAGCGCACGTGAAGTGGAAGTTTGCGACCCCCGACTTCGTCCGGGCCAGATCCGCGAGCTCGTGGTAGTGGGTGGCGAACAAGACTCGCGGGCGCAAGCCCGGTGTGTCGTGGAGATGCTCGGCCACCGCCCAGGCGATCGAAAGTCCATCGAAAGTCGAGGTGCCCCGGCCGATCTCGTCGAGCAGCACGATGCTCCGCTCGGTCCCCTCGCGCACGATCGCCGCCGTCTCCCGCATCTCCACCATGAATGTGCTCTCTCCGGTGGCCAAGGAGTCGGAAGCCCCCACCCGCGTGAAGATCCGGTCGGCGATCCCGATACGGGCGCGCCGGGCCGGCACGAAGGAGCCGGCCTGGGCCAGCAGCGCGATCAGGGCCACCTGCCGCAACAGCGTGGATTTCCCCGCCATGTTGGGTCCGGTCAGGATCACGAAGCGCGTGCCGCTGCCGTCCAGCGCGAGGTCGTTGGGGACGAAGCCGTCGCGCGCCGCGAGCTCGACCACCGGGTGGCGCCCGCCCTCGATCTCCAGCGCCAGCGTGTGGTCGAGCACGGGGCGCACCCAGCCGCGCTCGCGCGCGATCTGGGCCAGCGACTGCGCGGCGTCCAGCTC
>Ga0318547_10000897_pt1 | contig 10305 bp, 9 predicted proteins | sample GRESIP169b2f20_FD_203515 | JGI IMG/M metagenome (GOLD analysis project Ga0318547, IMG submission 203515) | Tropical soil microbial communities from Luquillo Experimental Forest, Puerto Rico - GRE.SIPMG.169b2f20 | ecosystem: Environmental > Terrestrial > Soil > Tropical forest > Bulk soil...
CTGGACTACCTGGGCTTCGTGAGCGCCTCTTCGTAGATCGCGTACGTCGCCGCGGCGGTGCGCTCCCAGGTGAACTGCGCGGCGCGCTCCAGGCCGCGCTCGACCATCTCCGCGCGCCTCGACGCGTCGGAGAGCAAGCGTGGCACCGCCGCCGCCCAGGCCTCCGGATCGCGCGGCGGCAGGAGCTCGGCCGCGTCGCCCAGCACCTCGGGCAGCGAGCCCGCGTCGCTCGCGAGCACCGGCGTGCCGCAGGCCATCGCTTCGAGCGGCGGCAGGCCGAAGCCCTCGGCGAGCGAAGGTTGAACGAGCAGCGAGGCGCACATGTAGAGGCAGGACAGCTCGTGGTCGTCGCGCAGCTCGCCGGCGAAATGGACGCAGCCCTCGACACCCAGCGCGACCGCGAGCGCGGCGAGCGGATGGCCCGCGGCCCACGCGCGGCCCGAGAGCACGAGCGGCGGCCGTTCGTTCGCGCGCATCGCGCCCCAGGCGCGAAGCAGCAGCTCGAGGTTCTTGTGCCGCTTGCGCGCCCCCACGTAGAGGACGAAGCCTGCCGGCAGCTTGCGCTCGTGGCGGAATCGCGCTCCCTCCATGGCATCGACGCGCTGGATCCCGTGCCCGACGCCGAGGGGCACGACGCGGACCTTGTCCCGGGGCGCGCCCACCAGCTCGATCACGTCGCGTCGCGTCGCCTCGGAGTCGGCGATCACCACGTCGGCCTTTCGGGCGGCGAACCCCGCCACGAAACGCGCATAGAGCGCGGCGCCGGGGGGATGGAAGCGCGGGAACCGGATGTGGATCAGGTCGTGGATCGTGACGACACTCGGCCCCGCCCACCCGAGCGGCAGCGTGTAGTGCGGCGCGTGGAACAGTTCCGCGCCCGCACGCCGCGCAGCTGCTGGCACCGCGAAGTGCTCGGCGAGGCCGTACTTCCCTGCGCGCACCGGCTCCTCGCGCACCACGCCCGGCCAGCGCACCTTTCCCGCGTCCGAGGGGTCCACGAGCGCGGTCCACGCATCGCGCGGGTGAGCACCGGCCAGCGCGCCCAGAACTCCGCGGATGTACGTCCCGATGCCGCCGTCGAACATCTTCCGCGCGTCGATCGCCACCCTCACACGGCGGCCCCCGCGCCGATCGCCACGCGGTAGGCGGCCACGGTGGCCTCCGCGGTGCGCGCCCACGTGAACGTGGCCGCGCGCGCGAGGCCGCGGGCGCGCAGCGTCTCGCGGAGCGGCTCGTCGTCGAGCGCGCGCTCGAGCTGCGCGGCGAACGTGACCGCGTCACCCGGCGGTGCGGTGAGCCCGGCGTCGCCCACGACCTCCCCCAGCGCGCCGCCCGTCGTGCACACCACCGGCGTGCCGCACGCCATGGCCTCGAGCGGCGGCAGGCCGAAGCCCTCGGAGCGCGACGGGAACGCGAACACGCGCGCCGCGGAGAGCAGCATCGCCAGGTGCTCGAGCGGCACGAACTCGAGCACGCGCATGCGCTCGGTCAGCTTGAGCGCGCGGGCGCGCTCCATGAGTGCCGGGTACTCGGGCGCTCCCAGCACGTGGCCGGCGAGCACCAGCATCACCGGCGAGTCGCGGCGGGCGACCGCGCGGGCGAACGCGTCGAGCAGCAACGGGACGTCCTTCCGCGCGTCGATGCCGCCCAGGTAGAGCACGAACGGCACGTTCAGGCCGTGGTGCTTGCGCACCGCCGTGACCTCGGCCGCGGAGGCGGGTGCGAACCGCGGGCTCACACCGAGCGGGGCGACCCGGACGCGCGTCGGATCGTTCGCGTGGCTCGCGAGCAGCTCGTCGCGCGTGGCGTTCGAGTCGGCGATCAGGACCGTCGCCTTGCGCATCGCCATCCCCTCCATCTCGCGCGCGGCCCGGTAGGCGAGCGTGGCGTGATCGGGATGCAGGCTGGCGAAACGCTCGAGGACCAGGTCGTGCACGGTGAGCACGCTCCGCCGCGGCGGGAGCGCCGGGGCGTGCATGTGCGAGAGCCAGTGGAAGACGTCGTGGTGCCGGCCGTGCGCGGCGGCGGCCACGGCAAGCTGCGAGGCGATCCGGTCGCGGAGCGGCAGCGGCGTGCGCGCGTAGCGCCGCGTCAGCACGCCGGGGGGCACGAGGCCGTTCAGCACCGGCAACGCGGGCTCGAACCACAGCGTGAGCGCCAGGTCCTGCCGTGCGGCGAGCACGCGCAGGAGCTCGCGCGCGTAGACGCCGACGCCGCGCGCCGAGTGCTCACGGAAGCCGGGCTGGAGCGAACGCGCGTCGATGCCGACGCGCAGGACGCGAGCGCCCGCAGCCGGCGGCAGCGGGCTCATGGTCTCGCCCCCTGCTCACGCCATCGCCGCCAGCCCTGGCGCCGGCCCCGCCACGCGGCAAGGTGGCGCTGCGCCTGGGCCGCGCGACCGGAGGACGCCATCACCACGGCGCCGAGCCACGGCCGCCAGACATGCCGAGAGTAGAGGCGGTGGAACGCGCGGCCCCCCGGACCCGCCGCGTGCTTCGCGAGCAGTGCGCCCATCCCGATGCCGTAATCGGTCATGCGCCTGAGGCACGCTGCTTCGTCACGGATCGCGAACGGATCCGGATGCGCGACGCGCAGCGCCGGGTCGTAGACCCCCGTGCCGCCGGCCGCGAGGATGCGGAAGAGCAGGTCGCTCTCCTCGCCGCTTGGAAACTCCGCGCCGACGCCGAAGCGCTCATCGAACCCGCCCGCGCGCTCCACCCAGTCACGACGCACGAACAGGCCGGGACTCACCGAGGTTCGAAGCGTGACATCCAACTGGTCCAGCACCCTGGGGCGATCCTCCATACCCGGCTGCATGGGACGCCGGTCGGGATACGCGACGTGCGCCTGCACGAAAGCCGCATCCGTGTGGCGTGCGAGTGTTTCCCCGAGCCGCAAGACTATGTCATCGGCCACCTCGGCGTCGTCGTCCGGATAGGCGATCCATTCGGTGCGCACGCTCGGGAACACGGCGTTACGCGCGTGCGAGATGCCCCGGCGATCGAGGTGGAGCCAGCGTGCGCCGAAGCGCTCGCACAGCACCCGGCCGGCCTCGCCGGTCGACTGGTCCGCCACCCACAGCTCGACGAAGGCCGGCCGCGCGCGGGCCAGCGCCGCCAGCGAGCGTTCGAGCCACTGCGGCCGGTCGAGCGTCGGGACGATCGCGGTGACCCGCGGGACGCTCACCGCGGGAACCCCGCCCGACGGGTCACGGAACGTGCGCGGCCCGTCACGAGAGGAACGTCCGGAGCTGGGCACGCACGCTCGCCTCACCCGTGTCGCGCCCCCGGTCGAGCGCGTTGCGTCGCATGCGCAGGAGCAGCGCAGGATCCCGCTGGAGCTGGCGGAGTCGCTCGACGAACTCCGCCTCGCTCGCGCAGAAGAAGCCGTTCTCGCCCTCCACGATCCACTCGTCGGTCTGGCCCACGCGCGTGGTGAGCGCCACGCAGCCGCGGCGCAACGCGTCCGCGAGCGGCAGCGGCCCGCCCTCCTGCCAGGAGGTGCACACGTAGCAGTTGTAACGGTCCACCGCCGCCGTGTAGTCCGCGAGCGGCTGGACGCTCGCGCCGAGCCAGGCATCGCAGCGCTCGACGAGCGTGGCCGCACTCCGCTGGATGGCGTGGAACAGCGCGAGATCCTTGCGCGGGTATTCGCGCGCCCGTGTGTACGCGCGCACGGGCTCCTCGGCGAGCGATGCCCGATCGCGCACCGGCAGGAGCGACCGCGTGCCCACCTGCGAGACGCGCAGCCCGCGCCCCTCCAGCACCGCGCGCATCTCGTTCGACGTGACGGCGATCCGGCCGAATCGCTGCAGGCCTTCGAGCCGCGGTGCGGCGGAGCGCCAATCCCGGCGCTCGGGGAAGACCTCGCTCGGGTCCTGGACCACGGCACACGCGCGCGCGGGGTCCACGCGCCGCCAGCGCCACACACCCGCCGGCCGGCGGAGCAGGCTCGCGAGCAGGATGCGCCCCGAGTAGCCGAGCGTGCTGTAGCCCCAGATCACGTCGTCAAAATCGGCCGGGTCGAGCGCCTCGTGCGTGCCGAAGCGCTGCAGCGTGAACGCGTGCGTCGCCGCGGCGAGCGCCGCCCAGTCGCGGCCCACGTTGTGGACGGCCCAGTCGGTGGCGTTGTAAAGGAACAGCACGCGCCGACGGCTCACGCGGCCGGATCCCGCGCCGCCCCGGGGCCGGGCCTGGCCGCGCGCAGGCACAGCACCGGCGTGAGCACGGCCGGCACGGGCAACTGGTAGCCCCGATACGCGATCCGCTGCGCCAGCCGGGCGAGCGAGCGGAACGTCATCGCGAGCAGGTCCTGCGGCACGCCGAGTACGAGCTTCTCCTCGAAGCAGCGGACGTCCACGAAGCCCGCGTCCTCGAACAGCTGGCGCAGGCTCAGCTCGGTGAAGCCCGTCTCGTGCGTGAGGTCAGCGTAGCGCAGGAATCCGCCCGCGAGCATGTTGGCCATGTTCGGGACCTCGACGATGCACAGCCCGCCGGGCTTGAGCGCCGCGCGCATCGCGCGCACGAGGCGATCCCGTTCCTCTCCGGGCACGTGCTCCAGCACGTGAAACGCGAAGATGCGGTCGTAGCGCCCGGCGTGACGCTCGAGGAAGCCCGCCGTGTCGGGCTCGAGCGAGGCGCTGCCGGGCATGGCGTGGTTGCAGAACTCCACCACCTCGGGCGAGAGATCCACGGCGGCGGCCCGGGCGTAGCCGCGATCCACGCGCAGCGCCTCGAGCCACTGGCCGAAGCCGGGACCGATCTCGAGCATGTCGGCGTCGCGCGCGGCCGGCAGCAGGCGCGCGTACGTGCCGAGGAGCTGGCGCTTTCGGCGCGCGCGGAGGCGCTGCTGGTCGCCCAGGCGCGCGTAGTGCCCGGAGAGATAGCGCTCGAATCTTCCGGGCTCAACCGCCGGCACGCACGTCTCCCGCCGGCGCCACGGCCGTCCGCTCGTGCGCGCTCACGATCCGCGCGACCCACGCGACCTGGATCAGCGAGTTCACGCCCTCGCCGATCAGCAGCGCGAGCGGCGCGCCCGGCATGCCCAGCCGCGGCACGAGCCAGGTGAGCAGTCCGAACACGAGCACCAGGTTCCAGCCCGCGAGCGCGGCGAGGCCGCGGAACCGGCCCGCGGCCTGGATGATCCCCGCCAGGGTGGCGTTGAGCGAGCGGAAGAGCAGCGATGCGGCGAGGATGCGCAGCGGCGGGATCGCGCCCGAGTAGGCGGGCAGGAAGCGCGTGATCAGGGGCGGCGCCAGCGTCGCGAGCGCGAGCGCCGCCGTTGCACCATAGGCGAGCGTTCCGGCGGCGTAGCGCAGCGCCGCGGTCCGCGCGTGGCCCGCGCCCGGCTGGAGGAAGCTCACGAACCGGCTGTAGACGGAGAGACCGAACACCGCGGCGGCGATCTGGAACGGCTCCGTGAACCGGTACGCGATGCCGTAACGGCCCACGTCCACGGCCGGCAGCCGGCCCGCCATCACGAACACGTCGAGCCGCGAGTAGACCATGATGAGCATGCCGGTGACCACGATCGGCACCCCGCCGAGCGCGAGCGCTCGCGCCACGCGCCTGCTCGGCCGCCCGAACGCCCAGTCCGGATCGCGGCGCAGCACGAAGAGCATCACGAGGCCCGCGCAGAGCTCCAAGATCGGCAGGCAGGCCGCCTTCTCGCGCAGCCCGGGCAGGTGAGCGAGCAGCGCCGCCGCCGCGAGCCCGCAGGCTGCGTTCACGGCCAGCGCGGGCGCGAGCGCGCGCGCCACGCGCAGTCGGCCCTGGAACCAGTCGAGCGAGAAGCCCTGGAGGAGTGCCGTCCACACGGTGAAGCTCAGGACGAGGCCAACGCCGAATACGGCGCTCGGCTGGGTGAGCGCGAACCACCCGATCACTCCGGCCTGCACGATCAGCGCCCAGAACGCTCGCAGCGTCGCGAAGCTGGCGGCGAACGTGGCCTGCGCTTCGTGGCCGCGCTGTACGGCGTACTCGCGGATCGCGAGCGTGTCCATGCCGAAATCGGCGAGCACCTTCGCCACCTCGACGATGGACAGCGCGAGCACGAGGTGGCCGAATTGCTCCGGTGGCAGCTGGCGCGCGATCAGGAACAGGAGGCCCAGGCGCACCGCGAGGTTCGAGCCGCGCAGCACGACGAGCGCGCCGGTGTTCGCGAGCACGGGGCGCCGAGCCAGGCCGCGCGCGCCCGCCCGACGCGCGGAGGCATCGGACTTCGAGGCGGCGGCCGGGGCAACGGATTCGGGCATGCCGGGGTCGCGGGTCACGGGATTCCCAGGGTGTGGGCGGTGGTCGGTTCCGAGCTTCCTGCTCGAAACGCCGCAGTCTGCGGATGGCCGGCGAGAGGTGTCAAAGCCCCGCGCTTCCTCTCTTGCGCGCCACGAAGCAGTGGTTCTGAGCGATGCCGTTGAGCGGCGACGCGAGCGCGCGATCCACCGCGTCCCAGAGGCTCGCGGCCCGCGCCGCGTCGCGCGCCGGGCCCAGCAGGACGTGCGCGTTGTTCCGCGGGATCACACCGTAACGGCGGGTCTCCAGCAGCTCGAGGCCCGCGCCCGCCACGAGCCGCTTCACGTCCCCGCGCGTGTAGCGATAGAGGTGATGGTGCTTGCCTGGCACGCGGCGCGCGACCACGTCGATCCAGCTCCAGCGGTTCGGGAAGTGCCAGCACACGAACACGCCGCCCGGCTCGAGCACGCGCGCGATCTCCGCCAGGCTCCGCGACTCGCTGCCGCCGGTCTCGCGCACGTGCTCGAGCACGCCGATCGAGGCCACGGCCTGGAACGACGCGTCGTCGAACGGCAGGCGCACCGGTTCGCGCTCGCTGCCCCCGACGAACGTGTAGGGCGCCCCCTCGGGCAGCGAGGACTCGTACACGAACGGCATGAACGAGAAACCCGTGGCCCGGTAGCCCGACCGCACGAGGAAATACGAGAAGTGTCCGTTGCCCGCGCCCCAGTCGAGCACGCGCGCGCCCACCGGCACGTACCGGCGCCACAGACGATAGAGCGGCAGGTACTGGTGCGCCGAGGCGAGGCTCCCGAACTGGAGCATCTCCGGCGCGCCCCGGCGCGCATGCGCCGCCAGCTCCGCGAGGATGGCGCGGTCCTGCTCCTCAGGCGACACCGGGCGCTCAGTCACGCATCCGCCCCTTGCTGCCCGAGAGGAACGCGAGCACGCCGCGGAGCTGGAGCCAGCCCTCGTGCGCACGACCGGCCAGGACGTGGCCTGGCACGCCCACGAGCGTCCACAGCAGCACCGCCGGCAGACGGCCGCGCCGGTGGCGCGCATGCCAGATCATGCGGTTGCGCGCGTCGTAACGCCGCACGAGGTCGTGTCGCGCGCCGGTGTCGGGCGTGACGTCGTGCCAGACGCGCGCCGCGGGCTCGAACCACGTGGTGAACCCGGCCTCGGCCGCGCGCGCGCAGAAGTCCTCATATTCCCAGGTCTTGAAGTAGTCCTCGTCGAGCCCGCCGATGCGGCGGATGACGTCCGTGCGCACGAACAGGCTCGAGCCGTTCGCGTAGTCGACGGGCCCGGGCCCATAACGGCCGCGATCGGGCTCGTTCCGGCCGCGATGGCTGGCGCGGCCGAGGCGATCGCGGCCCACCACGCCGCCCGCGAACCAGATGCGCTCCGCCACGTTCGCGTGGAGCGTGAGCGCCCCGACGATGCCCGAGCCCGGCTCCTTTCGCAGCGCCTGGACCAGCGCCGCCATGGCCGCGGCGTCCACGTGCACGTCGTCGGCGAGGAGCCACGCGAACTCGGCACGCGTGGTGAGCGCGTGCGCGAACGCGGCGTTGACGCCGCCGGTGGTGCCGCGGTTCGGGCCCAGGCCCACGAGGCTCACGCCCTGGTGGTTCCCGAGCCCCTCTTCGAGCTCTGCCACCGACGACGGGGACGAGCCGTTGTCGAGGACGGCGATCTCGTATGAGGGATGCGTGGAGCGGAGCACCGAGCGCACGCAGGCGAGCGCCCCGAGCGGCCGGTCGTGGGTGAGGACGAGCGCGACCACGCGACCCCGCTCGACGGGGAGCGCGGGGGTGGTCATGCCCGCGGGTCCGAGCCCGCGTCGAGCGGGCTCACGCGCCGTCCACCGGGATGCCGGCGGAAGCGAGCACGCCGCGGATCTCGGCGTCGAAGCGCTCGCCCGAGAACGGCCGCGCGAGCGCCGCGAGCGCGGAGGGCTCGAACGTCTCCTTCTCGAACGCGGCCACCGCACCGGCGATGGCGTCGGCGGTCTGCGTTCCGAACAGCATCCCGCCCGGAACGCGCGCGACGCCGCCGGCCGCGATTCTTTCGAGTGCATCGGCAGTGGCGCCACGCCCCACCGTTTCGAGCGCTCCACCCCGTCCGTACGCGATCACCGGCGTGCCCGATGCCATGGCCTCGAGCGGCATGATGCCGAAGTCCTCCTCGCCGGGGAAGATGAATGCGCGCGCGCCCGCGATCAGCCGCGCCAGCTCGTCGTCGGAGACGCCGGCACGGAACTCGGTGCCGCGCGGCGCCGCGGCGTGGAGCCTCGCTTCCTCCTGGCCACCGCCCACGACCAGGAGTGGCCGATGGAGCCGCGCGAACGCCGCGAGCGCGAGATCCAGCCGCTTGTACGGCGCGAACGCGCCAGCGAGCAGGTAGTACGAGCGCTCGCCGTTCCACGGCGAGAACCGCTCCACGTCCACGTGCGGATAGACCACCTGCGACTCGCGGCTCCAGTGCCGGCGCACGCGCTCGGCCACGTGACGCGAGATCGACACCAGGTGCGTGGGCCGGCCCGCGGTGGCGCGGTCCCAGCGCCGGAGGCGGCTGCACGTGCGGCGCACGTACGCGGACAGCGGCCACGGGAAGCGGCCCGGCGGGAAGTACTGCGGCTCCAGGTCCCAGACGTAGCGCATGGGCGTGAGCACGAGGCTCACGTGCGGCGCGCCGGGCCGCGCGCGGGCGGCCTTCGCGACCGCGTGGCTGATGCTCACCACGGCGTCGTACGCGGACAGGTCGAGCGATTCGACCGCGCGCGGGAACAGCGGCAGGAACCAGCGGTAGCGTGTGTCGGCCGACGGCAGCCGGTCGAGGAACGAGGTGTGGATCGGGTGGCGCTCGAGCTCCGCCGAGACCGAGCCGCGGCGCCAGACCAGCGTGTGGATGTCGGCGCCGGGAAAGCAGCGCGCGACCCGCTCGAGCACGCGCTCGCCGCCGCGCATGCCGGTGAGCCAGTCGTGAACGAGCGCGACCTTCACGCCGCGGGCTCCGACCACAGGCGCGAGGCCCATGCGATCCCGACCAGCGTATAGAGCTGGTAGAGCAGCTCCTCGTCGCCGAAGTTCCACTCGAAGCACCCCGCGACGAGGAAGCCTACGAGCGCCGCGGTCACGCCCAGCCGCACGCCGGCGGAGAGTCCGGAGCCGACGTCGTGCGCCTCGAGCCGCCGGAGCCCGGCCCACGACGTGCGGAGCAGCGAGGCGTAGAGCCAGGCGAACGCCGCGAGCCCCACGACGCCCATGCTGGCCGCGATCTGGACGTAGACGTTGTGCAGGTGCCCCGCGCGCTCGACGGAGTCGGGCGAGCGGTACTGGTCGTAGAGCGGGTGCAGGTCCTGGAGGCCGACGCCGGTGAACGGGTGGTCGTGGAACATGCGCACGCCCGCCTCCCACATGAACACGCGCTCGCGGTTCCAGAGGTTCGAGGGGTCCGCGATGCTGTGGAGCCGCGCACCCCAGGCGCCGGGCGCGAGGTACCACGCGGCCACGCCCGCGACCGCGAGCACGGCGAGGCCGCGAGGCCGCGCAACTCCAAAGATCACGACGCACGACACGAACAACCCCAGCCAGGCGCTGCGCGTGAACGTGGCCGCGAGTGGCGCGAGCGCGAGCACCGCCACGAGTGCCGCCCCCCAGCGCCAGCCCGGCGAGCGCGCGGTGATCGCGATCCCCAGCGCCACGGGGATGAACAGCAGCAGCTGGCCCCCGAACGTCATGTAGTGGCCGACGAGCCCGCGCGCACGAGACTCGAAGCTCGCGCCCTGCGCGATCCACATCCCGAAGCCCGTGGCGCTCACCAGCGCGAACGCCACGAGGTACACCATGAGCGCGCGGCGACCGGCGGCGGCATCGCGCGTGTGGAACGCCGCGAGCCCGACCAGGAGCGGCATGAAGCCCTTGGTCACGCGCGGTAAGCTGCCGGCGGGATCGAGCGCCGCGAAGCTCACGACGATCAGCGCCAGGAGCCAGCCCACCGCGGCGGCATCGACCGGCGTGCGCGGCCACTTGGGCCTCGGCACGAACGCGAAGCACGCGAGCGTGAGCACGCC
>Ga0318547_10000911_pt1 | contig 10253 bp, 13 predicted proteins | sample GRESIP169b2f20_FD_203515 | JGI IMG/M metagenome (GOLD analysis project Ga0318547, IMG submission 203515) | Tropical soil microbial communities from Luquillo Experimental Forest, Puerto Rico - GRE.SIPMG.169b2f20 | ecosystem: Environmental > Terrestrial > Soil > Tropical forest > Bulk soil...
CGGGCTTCCAAATCGCCGCCATCTTTTCTTCCGAGACGCCGAGGCCGGCGAGCTGGTGCCGCTGGTGCGCCGTGCAGTAACGGCACTGGTTAGCGGTCGCGACGGCCAAGCGGATCAGCAACCGCAGCTCGTTCGGTAATTCGGTGAGCTTAGCCACCGACTCGAAGTAATCCCGTGTCGCGCCGCCGAGCTCTTCCGAATGCGCGAAGGCATGCAGGCTATTGACGTTGACCCCGAGGCGCTCCCTGCCGTGTCGTGCTCGCGCCTGGAACGCGGGGCTCAGCTCCTCAAAGGAAGGAATCGGAACGATTGGATCGGCCGTTGTGCTCATCGTTGTTGTTCCTCCATCATCGTCGCCGGCCATCAGGTGCGCGTGACGTTCCATATTTCCTCCAACCTCGTTCCCGACTGACGGATGACCTTCGAGACCGGGCAGAATTTGCCGAGGTCGGCCTTCACCCGCTCCACCTGCAAGTCAGTGGCGGGCGTGATCAGATTGATCGTCAGCCGGATCTCGGGGAAGGGGACGCCACCTCCTCCTCGAGCAGCACGCCGCAGCGGTCGAAGCTGCCTCGGCCGTAAGCGACAGCGCGCTTACCTCGACATGATTCTTCTCGGCGACGCGGTTGAGGATGACGTTGGTGCAGCCCAAGAGAGACGCGATCATCGTCTGGATCGGCGTCGGGCCCTGATCGGTGCCGCCACGCGCGACCGGCTCGTCGATGACGAGTTCGTGCTTACCGGCGTGTGCGTTGGTGCGCGCATGGGTCGGGCACGCGGCGCTGACCGTCATCGGCACGACCGTTTTCTGCTTAATCGCCATCCTCTGTTTCTCCCCGTCAACATTACCTTACCAAGGCCGGCTCGGGCTGCGTCGCGAGCCGCGCTGCATGCAGCCGATACGAGACAGCGCCGTAGGTGCTGACAAAGTAGGGCACCAGATAGGTGAGCAGCAGCTTGGTGAGATCGATCGGCATCCCGCTCAGCATTGCATCGCCCTGGTTGATCAGGTTGAGAACCGTTCCAACGATCAGGGCAACGACCAGCGAGCGCCGCGGCACTCCCTCCGAGACCGCGCAATAGCAGATCTGGCCCACTCGCACCATCGGCGTCCGTGCCATGTTCAATTCCGCATTTGAATGTTACGGTCAGGGTGCAGGTGCCGCAAGTCTTGTGTCGAAGCTTGCGACCGACTGGACCCTGCCGATTTGTTCAACTATAGCTCAGGTTGTGATTTTGCCGGTGTTTGCACATGACTGACGCACGACGCGAAATGTTCGGCTACTTGGCGGAGACTGCGGGGGTCTTGGCGAGCCCAAGCCGGATCGAGCTCGTCGACCTGTTGGCGCAGGGCGAGCGCAGCGTCGAAGAACTATCCGAGGCATCCCGTCTCTCGGTCGCCAACGCCTCGCAGCATCTTCAGCAATTGCGGCGCGCGGGGGTCGTCACGCGCCGCCGCAACGGCCGGCAAATCCTCTATGACCTCGCTGACGAACGCGTGCTCGACCTGATGGCGATCCTGCGCGGCATGGCCGAAGCGAACCACGCTGCGGCGCAACGGACCGTCGACCACTGGTACCACGCGCGCGACTCGCTTGCGCCGGTGACCCGGGACGAGCTCACAGAGCGGCTCAGGCGGCGCTCGGTCCGGCTGATCGACGTGCGCCCCGAGATCGAGTATCGGGCGGCCCACATCCCGGGCGCACTCAGCATCCCGGTCATCGCCTTACCGCAACACCTCAACGCGCTCCCTAAGCGCCCAGAGGTCGTCGCCTATTGCCGCGGGCCCTATTGTGTGATGGCCTACAAGGCGGTCGAGATCCTGCGGCCGGCCGGCTACCGCGCACGGCGGCTAGAGGGCGGGTTCATGGAATGGCGGCGCGCGGGACTGCCATTGGTTCGCGGCGAAACTCAGACGGCTGCGCCGTTGAGATAGGCCCAGTTTACCGCCGGCGCGTTTGGTCCTTCCACCAAGCGGCACGCGGCCTACGGGCCGATGCCGTTGCGCAAGGTGCCAGGACGGATATCGTCCCGCAAGCTCGAACCTGACGCCGCAGCGTCCGATTGGACACCGACAGCGGCGCGAGAGGCACCAATCTGTGGCGCCGCACTGCATGCAGCGAGGGCTAGCGCGACTGGAAGCATCAAGATTATCGAACGCCAGTCTGATTTCGTCGACGCCGTTCGCGAACAAGTCTGTAACATGGCGGAACCCCGTAAGAGCAGCTGGCAATGAGTGTGCCTTTGATTGCAAGGTTCGTTCGGCCACAGCCAATGTTACAGCTCTCGCGCGATTGTGATGGCCCACCACGACCGATCAGGTATCACGTTCACCGGCTCGATGGCGGGTTCACGGAATAGTGGCTTGCCGCGAGTTCGCGACGATGCATCGGCCTAGCCATGTTCGGCCGCGATCCCGATCTCGGCCCTTATCGCCTTTTCCCAGGTGTCGGGGTTGAAGCCGAAGGGGCCCCGCTCGCCGGTATAGAGGATTTTGCCATCACCGCCGATCAGGTATAGCCGCATTGGCAGCGCGATGTAGCTTTCTTCGACGCTGTTGTCGATCGCGTCGGCCAGCATCGGCATCTGCAGATCGAGGTTGATCTGGCACACGGTCGCCACCGCGGTCCGCTCGGCATCGCTCTTCGGTTCTCGAAAGCGGATGTCTTGCCGCAAATTTTCGGGCACGCGCCAGCCATCGTCGGGGTGCGCTTCGCGAATGTAGACGACGTAGAAGAGAACCTGGTCCCTGTACTTCCTATAGATCTCGTTCAGGCGCACGGCCCAATTACGAAACGGGGGTCAAGTATAGGAGCCAAAGATCAATCCTACCGGCTCCCCGCGCAACGCGGAGAGTCGAACCCTCTCGCCGGTGGGCTTCCGTTCCCGCGTGACGATGTCGAGCGCGAAATCGGGGGCGATCGTTCCCGGCAGCGGGACCTTGACTTGGCGCGCCTTCTGTTCCGCCTGAAGGGCGTCGAACTGCGCCTCGCTGATGTCCGAGATCGAAAGCCACATCTTCTTGCGCTCTTCCGGCGTCATCGCTGCGCCCTGCATCGCCCTTTGCTCGAGGGAGAGATTACTGGTTTCGGTCATGCGCTTTTCCTTTCTGCTTTATTTCCCTATTGCGCCGGGATCTTGACAGTCGCCGGCCCGGGCGCCCGTCCGGTGAGCGCGGCGTCGAGCTCCTCGATCGTGCGGCCGCGCGTCTCGATCGCGATGAACAGGAAGGCGAGCGCGGCGAGGACATACCAGCCGGCAAAGTAGTTGAAGGCCGGAATGATTGCGTCGAGTGTGGCCTGCGGGGTGACGAAATTGGACGTTCCGGCGATCAGCGCCAAACCGGCCGGGCCGATGAATTTGCCGAGATTGCTCGTCCCGTAGGCGAGGCCGAGGCCGCTGGCGCGCAGCGGCGCCGGCCACACTTCGGTCATGTATGGCCCGATGATCGCGTAGGTGCCGGGCCCGAAGAAGCCGTTGACCAAGATCATCAGATAGAACATCGACATCGCGCCGAGCATCACATCGTGCAGATAACCGGCGAGCGACATCGTTAGTGCCGCGACCAGACAAATCAGAATTCCCGCAGGACGGCGTCCCAGCGCATCGGAGAGCCACGCGCAAAAGAAGCGGCCGAAGATCGCGATCAGGCTGACCCAGATCGTCAGATAGGAAGCGTGAGCCGGCGTCACCTTGAGCACGAGCACCAGCAATGTGACCTGCCAGAGTGCCAGACCCACCCCGCCCGTCTGGCTCAGCCCGGTCAGGCAGCTGGCGGCGATGCTGCGCGGGTATTTGAACAGCTCCGACCATGATGTCTGCCGTGGCGCGGGAAGCGATGCGGGGAGGCCGATCTCGTTGGGATCGAGCATCAGCGCCCAGGCGAGCGAGCGGCGCGCCTCCTCGAGTCGCCCCTTGCCGATGAGCCAGCGCGGCGATTCCGGAACCCAGACCCGGATCACTAAGGCCATCAGCGCCGGCAACAGACCGATCGCGAATAGGCCGCGCCAGCCGATGATCGGCCCGAGAGCGGCGCTGAGGGCGCCGGCCGCCAGCGGACCAGCCGGCAGCAGGCTCATCGACGCGCCGCTGATCCAGCCGCGTTTCGAGGCGGGCACGAATTCCTGGAGCAGAGGCATGTCGACCGCGAAGAAGCCGCCGACCCCGAGACCGACGATGAAGCGCATCACGGTCAGGAAGATCCAGCCGCGTTCCGGCGTCAGCGCCATCAGGCCGGTGGCGAGTGAAAAAGTAAGGATCGTGATCATGAACACTTTGCGGCGGCCGATCCTGTCGCCCAGCCAGCCAAAGAAATATCCCGCCGGCACCGACGCCACGCCCGAGGACAATAGAATCAGCGCCGACTGGCCATAGGTCAGGTTCCAATCGCGCACGAAAAACGCCAGAACGAAGCTGATTAGGAAGAAATCAAAAAAGTCGAGCGCCAGCGAGAAGAAACAAGCGAGGAAAATCTTCCACTGATTGATCGTCAGCGAGGTTTGCCGTTCGAGAAGCTCCAGCATGTCGTCCTCCCGTGCGCCCTCTGTTGGGGTTTAAACGCCGATCAGCGTAGGCAACTCCGCCAGCGAGCTGATCTCGTAGTCCGGTTTGCCCGGCAGCCGCTCCGGCCGTTGCCCGTAACGGTTGCACCACACGACTCGCATGCCGAAAGCCGAGGCGGCGTAGGCGTCCCAGGCGTTCGACGATTGGAACGCGATCGCCGACGCTGGGATCCCGAACCGATCGACCGCCAAGTGGTAGACCTTCGGATGCGGCTTGTAGACGCCGACCGCTTCGACCGAGAGCACAGCATCGAGAAGGTCGCCGATCCCCGCGTTCCTGACCGCCGCATCGAGCATGTCCGGCGTGCCGTTCGACAGGATCGCAGTCTGTACACCGACCGCCTTCAGGCGTCGCAGCATCTCCGGGACCTCGGAGAAGGCGTCGAGGGTCAGATACAGGTCCATCAGACGGGCGCGCAATCCCGCATCGCCGAGCCCCAATGTCTCCAACGCGAAATCGAGCGCATCGCCGGTCACCTGCCAAAAGTCCGCGTGCCGACCCTGCAACGCGCGCAGCCAGGTGTATTGCAGCTGTTTCTCGCGCCACAGCGCATTGAGGGCGTCGAGCCGGTCGCCCAGCACATCGCGGCAGCGCGCCGCCGCCGAGGCATAATCGAACAGCGTGCCATAGGCGTCGAAGACGCAAGCCTTGATCCCGGGAAGCGCAGCCGGCATTGGTGCCACCCGCGCTATGCCGCGGTCCCGCGGATCGGGTAGCCTCGCTCCTTGATGATCTTGAGGCCGTTCAGAACGCCCTTGAGGTCGGGCCGGGCGAAGGGCGCGTTCGATATGTCGATGATGTGCGCCTGCCCCATTGGATTGATGACGAACAGGCCGGGCTCGGGGAACAGCCGGTCGGTTTCCTGCGGTGAGCGCGGCTCGGAGATGTAAAGCCCGAGTTGGCCCATCTGATCGGTGGTCAGCCCGTAGCCGACCGGAAAGTGCCAGCCTTCTTCGGCGGCTTCGCTCTCGGCCTTCTCCTTCGGGTCGCCGGAAACTGCGACGACCTCGGTTCCGCCAGCGCGGAACTCGTCGTAGAGCCCGTCCAAGCCCTTCAGGTAGCTCCGGCAAATCGGACAATGCTTGCCGCGGTAGACCACCACCATCTGCCATACGCCGGTATTGCCGATCGCGACCTCGCCGCCGCCAACCTTGGGAACGGCCATCGCCGGCACTGCACCGCCCGCCTCTAACTTTCGGGTCGTGCTCATGATTGCTCCTAGCGTCCGTTCGCCCATCATTGGTCAATTGACGACTTGAATCAACCGCTATCGCAGCTCGAACCGGATAAAACGCCCCGCCGCCAAATGACCAGCCAGGACGCTCGCAGCATCGATTTCCGGGGCGGCTTCGATCGCTTCCTGCAGCGGTCGCGAGGTACACAGCTCGGCTGCAAACCGCCACTCCGGTTCGGTTAATCGCATGACCTCAATCCCGGTCGCACAGCGTTCGACAAGCAACCAAGCTGGTCCGGCGGCGAGGTCGACTGCGGCGATCGCCGCATCGACTTGCGACAGCACCGCGCGCCAGATGGCGTCCGCCGGATAATCCGCCGTGACGAAACCCACCGACGGATGCGGCACGAATGCGATATGGTCGTGATCTGCGGGGTCGATCGACGCGAGACGCGACAGGTCGAGAGGAGCGGCATCGGCGGCGTGAAGCGACGTATTGACCGCCCGTTCGAGCCGTGCAACCCCCGGTAGGTAAGGCAGCGAGGCCGCCGGTGCAAAGCCTGCGAGAAATTCCGGAAACCCGCCGCCATACTCGTCGAGCCAGGCGCTCTGCGGCGGCTGCGCTTCGATGAACAGGCGGGCGGCGCTCTCGAAGAACGGCGCGCCGACCAGCCGATGGATCGCCGGGTACACCAGCCGGAGCGCGGTCGTCAGATTGGCGATGAAGGTGTTGCGGTAGACGCTCAGGCGGCCCTCGCCGGCGATCCCGTCAGCGACGACATGCGCGGCGCAGGGGCCGTGTTCACCGGCCACCAAGCCGCGGTAGACCGCGCGCTGCAGCTCAAGCAGCGTCGGCATCGCGGAACCCTTGCCGCATCTCGCCGAGCAGCGTCTCGGCGCGGCTCGCCTCGCCGAGCAGGACCCCGGGCTCGGGTATGTCGGTGTCCCATTCGATCAGGGTCGGGACCGGGCCGAAGCGCGCGAGCGCCTCGGTGTAGAGCGTCCAGACCTCGACGATCACGCGCGAACCATGATCGTCGATCCGCAATACGTGCCCCTCCCCGAGCGCGCGAGTGGAATGCCCGGCGAGATGGATCTCGCCGATCGCGGCGGGCGCCAATTCCGCGAGATAGGCCGACGGGTCCCAGTCGTGGTTGGCAGCGGTGACATAGATGTTGTTGACGTCACAGAGGATGCCGCAACCGGTCCGATCGGCCACCGCCGCCAGGAACTCCCATTCCGGGATCGTCGAATGGCGCCAGCGCAGATAGGTGGACGGGTTCTCGACCAGGATCCGCCGGCGCAGACAAGCTTGCATCTGATCCACATGCCGGCACACGATTTCGAGTGCCTCCTCGGTCATTGGCAACGGCAGGAGGTCGGCGAGATAGCGGCCGTCGATTATGCTCCACGAGAGGTGCTCCGACACGAGCGCCGGTTCGATGCGCTCGGCGGTCTGCCGGATGCGTTCGAGATGCGCCGCGTCTAGGTCCTCCGCGCTGCCGAGCGACAGCCCGACGCCGTGCAACGAGATCGGGTAGTGGGAGCGGATAGCTTCGAGGCAGGCGAGCGGCTTGCCGCCGCCCATGTAGTTCTCGGTATGGACTTCCAGCCAAGCGATGTCCGGCCGTGTGTGAGCACCGCAGCATGGTGCGGGAAACGCAGGCCTATTCCCGCCTTCGCGGGAATGGGCCCCTCCTTTTCTTGCCGCCAACAATCTCGGTATTCCACGTCTAACGTCCACCCGCGCTTTGTGGGTTCGCTGGGGGAGCCGTAAAGGTTACATCTGCGAAGAATCTCCGGGCGTTTACTCTGCGAGCACGACCAGGTCCACCGGGTCGGTCACGCCGTCGACCTCGCGACGCGTGCGTTCCTCAGGTGCTCGCGCCGAGCGGTAACCCTGGTCGAGCGCGAGAGCATATGTCTCGCCCGTCGTCAGCGCCTGCACCCCCTCGCTCTTGGTATGCTTTTCTAGCTTTGCGACCAGGTTCACGACCTCGCCGATGACGGTGTATTCGAGCCGCGTCGCATGTCCGACTGGGCCAAAGATAATATCGCCCACGGCACCGGCGATGCCAACCGAGGGCGCCGGAAGCCCCCGCCCTTCGCGCTCGCGGCGCCAGCTCTCTGCCGTGGCGGCCAGTTCGTCGATGGCGCGGCACAGATCGGCAGCGTAGCTGATATTCGGCACAATAGCGCCGAAGCTCGCAAGAATTCCGTCACCGAGATATTTGTCGATGCTGCCGCCATGCCGCTCGATCACCGGCACGACCCGCGATTGGTACTCGCCGAGAAGGCCAATCAGTTCCTCCGCCGAACGGCCATGCGACAGCGCGGTGAAGCCACGCAGATCGGTGATCAGGATGGCCGTGTGGCACCCCGCGCAACGCATGTTCTCGGGATCTCCGTCGCCTCGCCGGATCTGCTCGGCGACTTCGGGCGCGAAGAAACGCGACAAGTCGCTGGCCGCGCTTTCCCCGACGACCGATCGGGCGAGCAGCTGGCGGCTCCGGACGAGCGAAAACGCGAGAATCATGGTCACCACGAGAATCGACAGGATCTTGTCGATCTCCGCGCCGCGCAGGATCCTGTACGAGGTCACATACGCGACATAGCTATGGGTGAAGGCGCCGCCGGCCGGTCCCCACGCCGCATAGAGGAAGAGCCCGAGCCAGCCCAATGCGGCGCATCCGCCGGCGAGCAACACATAGCCCGGCTCGAACCGCAACGTCCGCAAGGCGATCAAGATGAAAACGTACATCAGGGTCGGCGCTTTGAGGTAAAGCGCGGGCGGTGCCCGATATTGAAGGTGAAAACTCCAGATCGTGATCATCAGCGCTGTGACGTCGACCACCACCGAAAGGGCGACAAAGCCGCGGCTCAGCCTCCCGCGATAGGCGAGGAAGAGGCGGCCCGCGGTGAACAGCGCATAAATCCCGAGTGTCCACGGTATCGGCTCGAACGGTGTCCCGGCCGGGAACGCCTTGGGCGAGATCGCGTAGACCACGGCGAAGAACACGATAGCGGCGGCTTGGGTCCACCCGACAATGATCTCGCCGGCGTCCTGCTGCTGTTCGATATCTCGACGGATGCGCTCGGGAAGCGCGGGCTCCGCTCGCCAGCCTAAAATGGGCAGCACCAGATCGGCCCAACTCTCCTTCAGAATGCCGATGCCGCGCGAGGAGACGAAAGCGGAAGTCCGCGTTTGGGTGGAGGACATCGATACCTCGGAGACAAGACCAGGACCAAGTCCGCCAAGAGTCTTCGATTCAACCCGGCAAGCGGTTACAGCCGAGATCAGAAATTTTGGAGCAGGACGATGGCGTGCGCTGGTGTAGAGATCTGTCTGAGCAGCCGCGCGCCAAGGATCACTGGATGGGCGTTTGCTGCCACAGAAGGAGCCCCGATCGATGCCCTCGGGCCGGCACAGCCGCTCGCCGCCGCTGACCCGGATCAAGCACGATCACCAGGTCGACGCGGGTGAGACGCATTCCGCCCGCGAGCGCGATTGGTCCGTTCTGATGGCTCGGGCTCAAGATGGCGATCGCGCAGCTTACCGCCGCCTGCTCGAAGAGATCACGCCTTTCCTGCGCGCCCTTGCTGCACGGCGTCATCGCGACCTCAGTGATGCGGAGGATGCCATACAGGATGTTCTGCTCACCCTGCACGCGACACGCCACACCTACGATCCGGCTCGCCCGTTCGGCCCGTGGCTTGTCGCGATCGCCAATCATCGCCTGATCGACCGGCTCCGCCGCCAGGGACGCTTGCGATCGCGCGAGACGGCGCTGATGCCGGAGCACGAAACCTTTTCAGCCGATCAACCGAACCTATGCGAAAAGGCGTTGGATCGGCGCAATTGCTATCATCGTTTCAGGAGAGCGAGATACGACATAATAGTGCCGTCGGTCCTAAAAGCGGCGGTTGTCTCCTTTTGCTCGCCGATGAGATCATCGAGTAACCATCGGAGCGGGTCATGAGCGACGAAGCGACAGGGTTCGTCGGCAGCATCCCGGAAAATTACGATCACGGGCTTGGCCCTGTCTTTTTTGGCGACTACGCCGAGCATACGGCGCGTCTTGTCGCAAATTACGCCCCTTCGCGCGTGCTAGAGACCGGCGCCGGAACCGGCATAGTCACACGGCGCCTGCGCGACCTGTTGCCGGCGACGACGAGGCTGATCGCGACTGACCTCAACCCGCCAATGCTCGACGTCGCGCGAAAGAAGTTCACCCCGATGAACCGATCGAGTTCCAGCAGGCGGATGCTATGGCATTGCCGTTTGCCGACGCCAGCTTTGACGCGGTAGTCTGCCAGTTCAGCGCTCAGTTCTTCCCGGAGAAAGAGAAATCCTATCGCGAGGCGTATCGCGTGCTGGCCCTCGGGGGCCGCTATGTATCGGCTCCAGGCCGAATGAGTATTGCCCATACATCGAGCCCGGCCCTATGGCCAAGACTTTGTTGTCAACCGCCTGGATCTGAGCGGTCACTATATATTGCGGCACTGGCTCCTAGTC
>Ga0318547_10000917_pt1 | contig 10222 bp, 9 predicted proteins | sample GRESIP169b2f20_FD_203515 | JGI IMG/M metagenome (GOLD analysis project Ga0318547, IMG submission 203515) | Tropical soil microbial communities from Luquillo Experimental Forest, Puerto Rico - GRE.SIPMG.169b2f20 | ecosystem: Environmental > Terrestrial > Soil > Tropical forest > Bulk soil...
CGCCTGAACATCGGGATGGATGACCAGGATCGTCGGCAGAGTCACCAGCGCAGTGATTGGTGTGAAGTCCTTTAGTGGGTCGTAGCCCAGGCTTGGATTGAGCGCGGGATTGATCGCGAGCGATCCGGAATCGCCGAACATCAGCACGTGGCCGTCCGGCGCGGCCTTGGCGACCATGTTGGCGGCCACGACTCCGCCGGCCCCCGGCACGTTCTCCACCACAAACGGCCTGCCGAAAGCAGCGCTGAACTTGTCTGCGAGGAGCCGCGCCAGCACGTCCGGATTGCCGCCGGGGCCTGAAGGCGCGATCAGTCGTACGGGTCGCGTCGGCCAAACCTCGTCCTGCGCACGCACGGCCGAGCTGCTGGCGAGCGACACGACGCAGGCGAGAGCCGTTGCGATTTTCTCGGCCGATGTCATGCGTCACCCCAGATAGCATGCGCGAGTTCAACGATCAGCTGCAGCTTCTGCTCCTGCACAACGGGTGAGATCGGATTGCCAGTATCGACGCTGGCAAAGCCGCATTGCGGGGAAACCGCAAGATTGCTCAGGTCGATGTGGCGCGTCGCACTCTCGACGCGTTTCATCATGTCGGCCGTGCTCTCCACGGTCGGCGTCTTGGTCGAGACGATGCCGAGCACGACCGTCTTATGGCGGGGCACCAGCCGGAGCGGGGCGAATGTGCCAGCACGTGGCGTATCGTATTCAAGGAAGTAGAATTGAATGTTCAGCGCGTTGAACAGACGGTCCGCCACCTCGTCATAGCTACCTTCCGAATGCCATTGGCCGCCGCGGTTGCCCCGGCACAGATGCATGCCGATGGACATGTCGGATGGCGCATTCTTGAGCACGCGGTTCGTCACCGTGATATATTTGTCGATGAGGGCGCTCCAGTCGTCGCCGCGCGCGCGCAGCCATTGCCGGACTTCGGGATCGCCGAACTTGGCGAACGCCGTCTCGTCGATCTGGACGTATCGGCAACCGGCAGTGCCGAGCGCATCGAGCTCATGGCGAAACGCCTCGACGATGTCGTCCCAGAATTCATCGAGGTCCGTGTAGGCGTGCGCCAAGGCAGCCCCATCGCCGCCGCGAAAGTGGAGGGCACAGGGGCCCGGAATGGTGACCTTCGGAACGAGCGGGCTGTGTGCGCGGATGAACTGGAAATCCGGCACATTGATTGGACGGGTCCAGCGCACGCGGCTGTTGATGCGCGCAACAGGCTGCGCGGCGCGTCGGCCCGGCTCGCCGCCTTTGGCGTCCTCGCCGCCGACGGTATCGATGCTGATCTCCCCGAGTTGGCGGTAAAAGAAACTGTGGTAGGAGCGGCGACGGAATTCGCCGTCGGTCGCGAGCTTGAGGCCCACGCGCTGCTGGAGCGCCAGCGCGCCCTTGATGGCTTCGTCCTCGGCCTTAGTCAGCTCCGTCCGGTCGATTTCGCCGCGCGCAAATTTTGCACGCTGATCGAGGAGCTTGCTCGGCCGCAACAGGCTACCGATATGCTCGGCGTGGAATGGCGGCGGGTTGTGCGACAGCATCGTCGTCAAGCCTCGCTGGGTTTTCCGGAACCGCGCCGGAAGGCGCGGGCACCGCCGGACCATACCTTGGGGTCATCGGCGTCGGAAGGAGCGCAGCCGACAGCGTCGCCGAATGTCCGCTGACCTGCAATCGCGTCCAGTGTCGACGGCGCAGGGAATTGCCGCAGGGCGCCACCAATGCCCGGATGATGCCCCGCGGGACAGCCATGAATTCAGCCGGCAATTGCTGCCGTGACCCCACGATGCAGTGAATTTGCCGCTTACACCCTTTCCAACGGTGGAACTGATCGATCGAGGGAACGCCCATGCGTGCGCTGCGTTGCCTCTGGCGGGGAAACAAATAGCCTGAGGAGGCTCCGCGATGATGAAGATTTTATGCATCGTTATGTTTGCTGTATCGCTCATAGGTGGTGCGAGCGTTGCGCTGGCCCAATCCAGTCGGGACCTGACCGAGCCTACCGGCACGGAGGCGAACCGCCTCAAGACCCAGTACGGCTACCATGGGTATCGCGGGTATGCGTACTCGCCGCGCCTTCACCGACGATGGCATTGGTCTCACCGGTACCGTTGATCGCCGCCATAAAGACGTGGTCGGAGCAAGAACGCCAAAGTCATTCTCTCGGACTGAGGCTAGCATAGAAGTGCACTACGTCTCGTCGCGGCCGGCAATCGAGCACGGGAACGGCGGCGATTTGGCCATTGAAGGTGCAGCAATGCCAGGAGGTGTTCCATGAAAGCTCTCGCGATCAGTTTTGTCGCCGGCGCCGCGCTGTGCGGCGCCGCGGGTGTGCCGGCATCGGCGATCCCCATGAGCAATCTCGCCGCCGCGTCTGAGCACCTCGCGCCAGGCGAAATCGTGCGATACGTCCGCAACCACTATCGGTATCGCCAGGGCCTTCGCGGCTATCTCGGCTATGACGCGAACTGTTACGGCTACGGCTATGGACCAAGCTCCCCCTGCTATCCGTAATGGGTAAAGGTCATTCGCCGCTTCGCTGCCGCTCTCGTCATGCCGCCCTCAATTCCAACCCCTGCCGGCCGCAGCAGCGGGCATTGCACGCACGATGAGGATCTCGCGGTCCGTGCAATGCACGAGTAATCTCGTGATTGCACCATCGCTCTGGAGGGCAGCATGAAACTTCCCCGCCGGAAACTTCTGCATCTCGCGACGGGGTTTGCCGCGCTGCCGATGCTATCGCGATTGGCCAGCGCGCAGAACTATCCCTCGCGGCCGGTGCGGATCGTTGCGGCCTTTGCGGCGGGCGGCGGCGTCGATATCACGGCGCGGTTGATCGGTCAGTGGCTTTCCGATCGGCTGGGACAATCCTTCGTGGTGGAGAACCGACCGGGGGCCGGCGGCAACATCGGCACCGAAGGCGTCGTCAATGCGCCGCCTGACGGGTATACCTTGCTTCTGGCCACCCTCCCGAACGCCGTCAACGCGACGCTCTACGAGAAGCTCAATTTCAACTTCATCCGCGATACCGCACCCGTCGCGGGCATCATTCGCGTGGTGATGGTCATTCTTGTGCATCCGTCGGTTCCAGCCAAGAGCGTTCCCGAATTGATCGCCTACGCGAAGGCCAATCCGGGCAAGATCAACATGGCGTCGGCCGGAGCGGGAAGCGCACCGCACATGGCGGGCGAGCTTTTCAATTTCATGGCGGGCGTGAACATGGTCCATGTCCCCTATCGCGGCCAGGGGCCTGCGCTGAGCGATTTGCTCGGCGGGCAGGTGCAGGTCTTCTTCGCCACTACTCCCGGGACGAGTGACTTCGTCAGAACGGGTAAACTCCGCGCGCTTGCGGTGACGAGCCCAACACGGGCCGAAGGTTTTTCCGAGCTGCCCCGGGTGGGAGATTTCGTGCCGGGTTACGAAGCGAGCCAGTGGTACGGCATTGCCGCACCGAAGAACACGCCGGTCGAGGTCGTCGATAAGCTCAACCGCGAGATCAACGCCGCCCTGAGCGATCCCAAGATGAGTGTAAAGTTTGCCGAAATCGGCGGCGAGCCGCTTGCGGGCTCGCCCTCCGAGTTCGGTCGGCTCATCGCCGAGGAAACCGAGAAGTGGGGCAAGGTGGTGAAGTTCACGGGGCTCAAGCCGGAGTGAGCCGCGGGCGGCAGCTGAGACACTTCCCGCTACTGCACCACCGTCACGTCGGTTTTGACCGAGTTGGCGATGAAACAATTCGCGTGCGCGGCGTGGTGCATCTTACCAAGCTCTTCCGCATTTGGTGCGCGATCGCCGCTCCACCTAATCTTCGGGTGCAGCTCAACGCGGGTGATCGCCAGCTTGCCTTCGGCGTTCTTCTCCATATGGCCGACCGCATGATCCTCGTACGAGTCGAGGACGAACTTCTGCCTGCACGCAATCGCCAGAAACGTGAGCATGTGGCAACTCGAGAGCGAAGCGACGAAAGCCTCCTCGGGATCGACATTGGCAGGATTGCCGAGATAAGCCGGGGCCGCGGTTGCCGTCATCGTATGGCCACCGTCGAAGCTCCAGGTATGATCGCGCGGATACTTCTGATACGAAAACTCAGCCCCGCCGCGCTCCCATCTCAACGTCACTTTGTGTTCGGACATGCCTCTGTATATAGGGTGCGCGAGCGCGGGCGCAATTGCCGCAACGGTGACTTCGAGCGTCCGTGTCCGTCTGCAGGGTGATCACGCGTTGACGCCATGTCGTAGACAAGCCGATCGGCCATTGAATATGGTAGCGTCCAAAGCACACCGCGCAAACGGATGAACCCGCCGCCCGCCGAGATTGGTGTACCCGTCGCCGAGGTTGAGACCCCGGCGCTGCTTATCGAACTCGACGCTTTCGATCGCAACATCGCAAAGATGGCCGAGTTCGCCCGAGCCGCGGGCGTACGCGTGCGGCCCCACGCCAAGACCCACAAGTCGACTGCGATCGCGTTACGGCAGATCGCGCTCGGCGCGGTGGGCCAATGCGTGCAAAAGGTCGGCGAAGCGGAAGTGCTCGTCCGCGGCGGTGTGAAGGACGTGCTGGTCAGCAATCAGGTGGTTGGCGAACGCAAGTTGCGGCGGTTGGCCGCGCTGGCAAACGAGGCGACCGTCGCGCTGTGCTTCGATGCTGCCGAGCAGGTCGACGCGGCATCGCGCGTGGCGCGGGATTTCGGAGTTACGCTTGGGGGGTTGGTCGAGATCGAAGTCGGCATGGAGCGCTGCGGCGTGGCGCCGGGGCGCGATGCGGCAGCGCTCGCACGCCGCGTCGCCGATGCACCGAACCTGAAATTTAAGGGGTTGCAGGCCTACCACGGCCGCGCGCAGCACATGACGGCCCACCAGGAACGCGCGCAGGCGATCGCGTTCGCCGTCGATGCGGTGCGCGAGACGTTGGAGGCGCTGGCCGCGGAAGATCTTCCCTGTGAGATCATCGGCGGCGCCGGGACCGGGACTTTCGCAATCGAGGCGGCGAGCGGCGTTTATAATGAGCTGCAGGTTGGCTCGTATGTGTTCATGGACACCGAATATGCCCGTATCCGCGGCAGCGACGGTCGTCCCTACGCGGAATTCGAACACAGTCTATTTGTGCTCGCATCGGTTATCAGCGTGCCGACAGCGGACCGAGCAATCGTGGACGCGGGCCTCAAGTCCTACAGCGCCGAGCGCGGCGCCCCGTGGGTGCACGATCGCCCCGACGTCGAAGTGACCGGTGTCTCGGACGAGCATGGTAAACTCAAGGTCGGGCCGCGCGCGCGGCCGCTGTCGCTCGGCGAAAAGCTCTGGCTCATCCCCGGACACTGCGACCCGACGGTCAATCTGCATGATTGGTATGTCGGTGTCCGCAACGGGCGCGTGGAGACGCTGTGGCCGATCAACGCCCGCGGTGCCAGCATCTGAAGAGGCGACAAGGGAAGGCGCCGACCGCAACCGAGCGGCGTCGGGCGCATGAAAACAATGATGGAGCGGATAGCGGTGCTGCGCGCAAAACGAGTGGGACTGCCGGCAGCGCTTGCGCTCGCCGCCGTCATAGCGCTCGCCGGCGGAGCGCTCGCGGCCGAACCCTATCCCGATCGTCCCATCACCCTCATCGTGCCCTATGCGGCGGGCGGCAGCTCCGACGTGCTCGCTCGCCTCATCGGTGAGCGAATGTCGAAATCGCTCGGCCAGCAAGTCGTCATCGACAACCGCGCCGGCGCCGGCAGCCGCCTCGGCATCGAGATCGCCGCCAAAGCCGCGGCGGACGGCTACACCCTCCTGCTCGCCGACATGCCGCACACCATCATTCCGGCGATCCAGAAGGGGGTGCATTACGATCCCGTCCGCGACTTCACGCCGATCGGGCTGATCGGCACCGCCTCGATGGTTTTTTTCGTCAATCCGGCGGTGAAGGCCGAGACAGTCCGCGACTTCGTCGCGCTCGCCAAAGCCGACCCGGGAAAAATAACCATCGCCTCGGGCGAAATCGGCAGCGCCACCCACCTCACCGCGGAGCTTTTTCAGGCCAAAACCGGCATCAAGCTCGTGCATGTGCCGTTTCGCGGCGCCGGCCCGGCGATGAACGATCTCGTTGCCGGTCACGTGCAGTCGGGCTTCACCACGCTCGCGACGGCGAGTTCGGCCCTCGATCGCATTCGCGCGCTCGCGACCGCAAGCGAAATGCGGCTGGCGACGCTGGCGAATATTCCGACCTTCAGGGAAAGCGGCATCGATCTCGTCGTCGAGCATTGGTGGGGCGTGCTCGCTCCCGCCGGCCTGCCGCCGGAGATCGCCGCTCGCCTGACGGGGGACCTCAAAGCCATTCTCGCATCGCACGAGTTCGCGACGCGCCTCGCGCCGCTGGGCGTCACGGTATCCCATGCTTCACCCGCGCAATTCCGAGCCCTGATCGAGAACGACACGGCGCGCTGGGCCGAGATCGTCAAGTCGGTCGGAATCAGCGTCCCGTGACGCGTATTCATAAGGGAGGCGGCGGCCAGGACGCAGGCACAGCTCATTCGTGACCGATGTGGGCGCCTTTCTCAGCCACCGAACGTTTCATCAGCAGCACCACGGGCACCAGCACCAGCGTCACCATGGCCAACATCAGAAAGACATCGAAATAAGCTAATGCCGATGCTTGCTGCTGGCGCAAATTCTCGAGTGCCTGCAACGCTAGCTGCTGCGCAGCAACCGGATCGCTTGTCTGCTGCAGGAACACTCCTCGAGCCTGCTCGAGGAAGGAAACCACAGCCTGGTTGAGAGAATCGAGGGACTCGCCAAGCCGCAGGGTGTGAAACTGGTCACGGCGTTCCTGCAGCGTCTGCGCCATGGACGTCCCGACGCTGCCTCCCTCGTTGCGCAGTAGACTCAACAAGCCAACAGCCGCTCCACGTAGCAACGGTGGCGTATAGAGGTAGGCCGCTACATTTGCGGGGGCAAAGCATATCGAAAGTCCAAGGACCAGCACCACCCGAGGCCAGACGACTTGGCCCGGACTGATCTCCAGGTTCAGCTGGGACATCCAATAGTTCCCGGCGGCCATGATCAACAGGCCGGTGGCGATCATCCATCGGGCATCAGTCCCCCGGCCAAGTAGGAAACCCACGACAGGCATTGCGGCGACGGCAAAGAACCCGGCCGGCGACATGACCAGCCCCGCGTTCAGCGCGTCATAGCCAAACAGGGACTGAAGCAAGCCAGGGAGCGACGTGCTGGCAGCATAAAGCACCATGAAGGCGCAAAAGATGATGAGGCAGCATGCGCTGAAGTTTCGCTCCCGCAATGGCCGGAAATTGACCACGGGGCTGGGGTGACGTAACTCCCACCAGATCAGCGCGATCAGACCCACGGCGAAAAAAGTCGCCAGCGTCTGCACACGCCAGAATGGATCGCTCAGCCAGTCCCACTCCTGTCCCTTGCTGAGCATAACTTCCCAAGAGACCATGACGATCACTAGGAGTGACAGGCCGATTGAGTCAAAACTGAACGGTCGCCTCTTCAACTCCGCACGCTGCTTCGTGAGATAGTCCGGATCCCGCAGCAGCGCATAGCACCCAGCAAGTGCCAGAAGACCGACCGGGACGTTAATGTAGAACACCCAGCGCCACGAATAGCTGTCGGTTATCCAGCCGCCGAGAGTCGGACCGACGACTGGTGCTAACAGGGCAGCCAAGCCGAACAGCGTCATCGCTACGCCTTGCTTCTCCGGCGGGAAGGCGTCCAGCAGCACGCCCTGGCTGGAAGGCTGAAGACCGCCGCCCGCCAAGCCCTGCACCACGCGGAACACAATCAGCTGACCGAGACTCGTGGCCATTCCGCACAGTCCGGAGGCGAGGGTGAAGACGCCTATCGACAGCAGAAAGTAATTGCGGCGGCCGAGGTGCGCCGACAACCAGCCGGTGATCGGCAGGATGATGGCGTTGGCGGCGAGATAGCTGGTGATGACCCATTCGCCGTCGTCGACGGTAGCCGACAGGCCGCCGGCGATGTATCGCAGCGCGACCACCGTGATCGTCGTATCAAGCACCTCCATGAAGGTCGGTATCACGACCACAGCGGCAATCACCCAGGGGTTTGCTCCCGCGCGGGATCCTGAGGGTGCGAGAACCGCGTCCGTCATTTTTCGGGGCCCGGGCGGCTCGGCGCCGAACTCGATGCCGGCGATCGCGGCACATAGGCTTGCAAAAACTTCCCGGCATCGGGCCCGGTCGGCGGCTTGTTGATATAGACGTATGGAACGACTGACGTGCCGATGAACAGCGGGTTCTTCTCCGGGTCGTATGCTTCAAGCTCGATCCGGACCGGCAGCCGCTGGACGATCTTGACGAAGTTGCCCGTGGCATTCTGCGGCGGCAGCAACGCGAGCGTCGATCCGGTCCCGATGGTAAAGCCAGAGATCCGGCCGTTAAATACCTGTCTGTGGCCGTACATGTCGACATAGAGATCGACCGCTTGGCCGATGCGCAAGTCGCGCAGCTGCGTCTCCTTGAAATTGGCATCGACCCAGATCTCGCTGAGCGAGCGGATCGCCATCAAGCTCTGCCCGACCGGAACATCATTGCCCGGATTGACGTTTCGGCGCGTGACGACGCCGTCGATCTCCGCGACGACGTCACAATAACGAAGGTCCAGTTCGGCCACGGCCAGATCGCGGTTGGTGGCCGCGAGTTTAGCTTCGGCTTGCTTGACGGCCGGCGCCTGCGCGGCCAGCCGAGCGAACGTGCGATCGATGTTGCCTTCGGGATCGAGCTTTTCGAACTCTTCGATCATGTGCTTCGGAGTCTGGTTGTACGAATGGACGACGCCGAGCTCAGCCGCACTCTGAATCAGCTCTGCCTTTGCCTGCAGGACCGAAGAAAAGGTCTGATCGAGATCAGGCGGCACTTGACCGAGAACCCCGCCCCCCTCGGGTTGCGCCGGCAACCCCAAAGAGACCCGGATTTGGTACACATCGGCCAGTGACTGGCTGACCTGTGCGCGAGCAGTCGTCAGGGCCGCTTCGCGTCGGTCGTACTCCTGCTGGCTGATGGTCGTTGATCCGATCAACTGCTTTGCCCGCTCGAAATCGAGCTCGGCGAGCTTCAGCGCGGCTCTGCTCTTTTCGAGGCCGGCAACCCGGGCATGTAGCAGGGATACTTGATTCTGGACGTCCTCCATGGCGTGTTGCAAATTCCAGCGCCGGCTCCTGGCCTGCGCTTCGATGCCGCGCACGGTGGCCCTGGCCGCCTGCAGATCCGCCTGTGCGGTATCGACCGCCGCCTTCTTCACGGCGACTGCGTCCTGAAATGGCTCCTTGTCCAGTTGAACAAGAAGATCTCCCTTGTGCACACGGTTGTTGTCATCCACCAGAACTCGGGAAACCTGACCGTGGACGCGGGCAGTGACGAACGTTACGTGACCGTTCACGAAAGCATCATCCGTCGAAACCGTGCTGAGAGTCAGCAGGATGTAGGGAATGCCGAACCAAAGGGCGGCTGCCAGGACCAAAACGCCTAAGACTCCCAGCAGCAACCTTCGCCGCCGCGTAGACCGCTGACCCCCTGGTGGGGCTGGTTTTGCAGCAGAGTCCGTCTGCGGTGATTTGGCGTCGCGATCAGCCGCAGCACCCGCTTTACCTATTGCGGGCGCGTCGATCGAACTTGATTCACTCCTATGCTCGGTCATCTCGATGACTCCCGAACTGGCGTGAATATTCGCGCTTCCTCGGGCTTGTCGCAACACTGACGCGAGGTGTGGACGGAGATTGATCAGCCCGCCCTCGCCTATCGCGATTTTATGCGTACACGCCCTAAACTAGATCGATGGAGCATCTGCTCTCGCCACCGGTAAGTCCCCGCGATCCGCTGATGTGGGCGGACTTTCAGGCGCTGTGCGATCTGGGCGGCCGGCTCGCCGGTTCGGCGAGCGAAGCCGCGGCGCTGGCCTTCGCCCGCAAGCGGCTCGCGGCCGTGCCGGGTGCAAAGGTTCGCGACGATCCCGTGGACTATCCGGGTTGGCGGTGCCGCGCGGCGCAACTCACCAGTGCGATGACGGGCGTTGCGCTCCCATGCACGCCGCTTCTGGGCACGGCATCGGCGGCGGGCATCGTCGCGGAAGTCCTCGACCTCGGCTTGGGCCGACATGAGGATTTCGAGCGGCACGCGGACCGCATCCGCGGCCGCATCGTCATGGTTCGCCACGAATATCCGTTCACGAGCGCCCACGTGCACCGCCGCGTCAAGCTCTCGTTGGCGCAGCAG
>Ga0318547_10000931_pt1 | contig 10179 bp, 7 predicted proteins | sample GRESIP169b2f20_FD_203515 | JGI IMG/M metagenome (GOLD analysis project Ga0318547, IMG submission 203515) | Tropical soil microbial communities from Luquillo Experimental Forest, Puerto Rico - GRE.SIPMG.169b2f20 | ecosystem: Environmental > Terrestrial > Soil > Tropical forest > Bulk soil...
GTGACTGTCGTAGGCGGCGGGGATACTGGTCCGCATGTCTGACTCGATCAAGTTCGCCTCGGTCGCGCTCGAATGCCCGGACGCCGGGAAACTGGCCGCGTTCTACGCGGAGATCACCGGCGGCACAGTGACATCCGCCGACGAGGAGTGGGCGACAGTCAAGTGCCCGGGCGGAGATATCGACTTCCAGACCGCCCCCGGCTACCAGCCCCCGGCCTGGCCCGACCAGTCTTCGCCCATGCAGATGCACCTGGACTTCCTGGTCGACGACCCGGATGCGGCCGAGGCCAAGGTACTGGCGGCCGGCGCGACGAAGTTCGACTTCCAGCCCGGTGACCACTTCCGCGTGTACGCCGACCCGGCGGGCCACCCGTTCTGCCTGTGCGTCGACGGCGGCTGAGCCAGGCCTGACGGCCGGTTCTCCCGGACCGTGACTACGCCGACGGCGGGGTCTCGGCGGAGTGGTCGCCCCCTACGTCCGCGCCGACCTCGGCGGGCGGTTCGCCGCCGGGGCCGGTATCCGCTGCGGGCCCGGCCACGCCTTCGGTGGCCGCGCGGTCGGCGGCCGCGTCATTACCGGCTGCATCACTAACGGCTGCGTCACTGGCGGCTGTGTCACCGGGCGGCTCCCCCGCCGTCCCGGCGGGCTGCTCCGCCTCGCCGGCTCCGCCGCCGTCCGCCCCGGTACCGTCACCGGCCCCGCGGGCCGCCGCGCTGCGTGCCACCGCGCCATCCGTAGCGGGCACACCCTTGCCGTAGCGCTGGGTATACCAGAACCACACCCCGCCCGCGATCGTGCCGGCGATCGCCACGTACATGTTCAGCCGCAGGCCGAGGAAGTGCTCGGACGGGTCGACCCGCAGCGCCTCCTCGAAGATGCGGAACGCCGAGTACCCGGTGACGTACAGCGCGAACAGCCCGGGCGCCTTGACGCCGCGGTGGTGGCCCAGCCACACCAGGGCGGCCGCCAGCGCCAGGTCGAAGATGAGCTCGTACAGGAACGTGGGCTGGAAGGTCTGGGCGCTGAGGTAACCCGGCGGCCGGTAGCTCGGCGGGATGTACAGCCCCCACGGCAGGCTGGTCGGACCGCCGAACAGTTCCTTGTTGAAGTAGTTGCCGACCCGGCCGACCGCCTGCGCCACCAGCAGCGCGGGGGCGACCGCGTCGGCGAACAGCCCCGCGTCGGCGTGGTGCCTGCGCACCCGCCAGATCCCGGCGGCCGCGCCCAGCGCGATCCCGCCCCAGATGCCAAGCCCGCCGTCCCACACCGCGAAGATCCCGTACCAGTGATGCGGGATGTACTTCGGCGTGGTGATGTCGAAGTAGATCCGGCCGCCGATGATGCCGGCCGGCACCGCCCACAGCGCGACATCCCCCACCAGCCCCGGATCGCCACCCATGCGCTGCCAGCGCCGCTGGGTGATGAGAATCGCGAGGGTGATCCCGATCACATACATCAGCCCGTAGTAGTGCACGAACACCGGGCCGAGATGGAAGCCGTTCTCCGACGGGCTGGGGATATGCAAGGCCATGGTTCCGAGCGTAGCCGCCCCTGCCGTGGCCGCGCGGCGTGCCCGCCAGGCCGCCCTCCACCTGGCCTCCGGTGCGGCCTCGACACGGCGGGGCAACCGCGAGACCCTTATCCGTCAATGGCGGGCCGGTACCGCGGGAGGACACGCGCCGATGATCGTCAGGCAAGGCCCCTGGACGGTGGCGGACGTGCCGGACCAAAGCGGCCGCGTCGCGGTCGTGACCGGCGCGAACTCAGGAATCGGCTTCGAGGCCGCCATGGTGCTCGCGCGGCACGGCGCGCACACCGTGCTGGCCTGCCGCAACGCCGGCCGGGCCGAGGACGCGCTGACCCGGCTGTCGGCGGCCGTGCCGGAGGCGGCCGTCTCCGTGGTGCGGCTGGACCTGGCCTCGCTGGCGTCCATCCGCGCCGCCGCCGACCAGATCCTGGCCACCCATGACCGGCTTGACCTGCTCATCAACAATGCCGGGCTGATGTGGCCGCCCTACGGCAAGACCGCCGATGGCTTCGAGTTGCAGTTCGGTACCAATCATCTCGGCCACTTCGCGTTCACAGGCCTGGTGCTCGAGGCGATGCTGCCGGTCGCGGGGTCCCGGGTGGTCACCGTGAGCAGCACCGGCCACCGGACGGGCCGGATCAACTTCGCCGACCTGCAGTCCGAACGGCGCTACGGCCGGATGGCCGCCTACGCGCAGTCCAAGCTGGCGAACCTGATGTTCACCTACGAACTGCAGCGGCGGCTGCACGATGCCGGGGCACCGACGGCGGCCCTGGCCGCGCATCCAGGCGTGGCCTTCACCGAACTGACCCGCAACCTGCCTGCCGCGATTCAGGCGGCCTACCCGGCGGTCGGCGGGCTGTTCACCCAGAGCGCCGCGATGGGCGCGCTGCCCACCCTGCGCGCGGCGACCGACCCGGCGGCGGCGGGCGGTGAGTACTACGGGCCCGGCGGGCTGGCCCAGGTCAAGGGCTATCCGGTGCGGGTCTCTTCCACTGCCAGGTCCCGCGACCAGGCCGCACAACGGCGGCTGTGGGCCGAATCCGAGCGGCTCACCGGGGTGACCTACCCGGTGTAACCAGGGATCAGCGCAGCCGCCGGCCCATCTCCTTGGTCGAGTAGCCGCCAAGGTCGGTGACCGCCGCCTGGAACCGGTCCGAGGCCAGCAGGGCCCACAGCGGGGCCAGCAGCGGTCCCTCCATCGCGTCCGCGGCCACCACCAGGTCGTAGGGCTCCCTGGTCACCGGGACGAAGTCCAGGCCGAATGCGCGCGCGGCGGCCAGGATGCCCAGGCCCGCGTCGCCGCGGCCCGCGGCCACGGCCGCCGCCACCGCCAGGTGGGTGGGCTCCTCCCTGGCGTACCCGTGCACGCCGTCCGGGGCGATGCCGAGCGCGGCCAGTTCATGGTCGAGCAGCACCCGGGTGCCCGCGCCGCGCTGCCGGTTGACGTACCGCACCCCGGGCATGGCCACATCGCCGACGCCGCCGAGCCGCAGCGGGTTGCCGGGCGCGACGATCAGCCCCTGGTCCCGGTGTACCAGCCGCACCACGGCGACCTCGGCGTCGCCGAGCACCCGCCGGACGTAGGGCATCGTGTACTCGCCGGTGGCCGGGTCCAGCAGGTGCGACCCGGCCAGGTGGCACAGCCTGTCGCGGAGCGCCACCAGCCCGCCCAGCGAGCCGACGTTGGAGGACGCCAGGGTGACCGACGGGTCCTCGGCGCGCAGCGCGGACGCGGCGAGGTCGAGCACCAGGTCGTGCGAGCCGATCGCGACGATCGTCCGCTCGATCTCGTCCAGGCCGCGCAGCAGCGCGATGTCCACCTCCTCGCCGGGATGGTGGCCCTCCTGCCCGGCCGGCACGACCAGCAGCCCGTCGGCGCGGACCAGGGAGGTGAGCACCCCGGCGCCGCGCGGCAGCGGCGTGGCGACCATGGTGCCGCCGACCACGCCCAGGCGCACCCGTACCCAGTCGTCCATGCCGAGCGGGGAGGCCAGCTTGCGGGCCAGCCTGGCCCTGGCCCGCGGGCGGCTGCGCGGCGCCGCTCCCTCCAGCTCAGCCAGCAGCGGCCCGGCGAAGATGTCGAAGGTCAGCGCGGCCGACACCGGGTAACCCGGCGCGCCAAGCACCGGTGTGCCGTCCACCACGCCGAGCACCACCGGATGACCGGGCCGCACCGCGACCCCATGCACCGCCAGCGTGCCCAGCTGGCCCACGATCTGGGCGGTGTAGTCGTCCCGGCCCGCGCTCGACCCGGCGATGATGATGAGCAGGTCGCAGTAAGCCACGGCCGAGCTGACCGCCTTGGCCAGTCCGGCCGGGTCGTCCGGCTCGATCGGCAGCGCGTGCGCCTCGCAGCCGGCCTCACGGGCCTGCGCGGCCAGCATCAGCGAGTTGGTGTCGAGGATCTCGCCGGGGCCGGTCTGCGTGCCCACCGGCCGTACCTCGTCCCCGGTGGGCAGCACGGCCACCACCGGGCGGCGGCGCACAAGCAGCTCGGTGGCGCCGGCGGCCGCGGCGGCGGCCACATCCACCGCCCGCAGCCGGTGCCCCTCGGGCAGCAGCAGCTCGGCGGTGCTGATGTCCTCGCCGATCGACCGCACATGCTGATACGGCGGCACGGCCGCGCGCACCTCGGCGGCACCGCCGATGTAGTGCACGTGCTCACGCATGACCACAGCGTCCCGGCCGTCCGGCATCGGGTCTCCGGTGTCCACCACGTCGTAGGCGCCCGGCTCCAGCAGGACGGGGGTGGTCTCGCTGGCGCCGAGGGTGTCGGCGGCGCGGACCGCGATCCCGTCCATGCCCGCGGCGTCGAACGGCGGCGAGGACCGGGTGGCCCACACCGGCTCGGCGGTGACCCGGCCGGTGGCCTCCGCCAGCGGCACCCGGTGCGCCGGCAGCCTGGCCGGGCAGCCGCCTGCCTCGCGCGCGGCACGCCAGGCATCGAGTGCGCGGGCGGCGGGCACGTCGCGGAGGAACGGGCTACCGGTCATGATCGTGGTCAACGGTACAGCGTGACGTCCACGTCCGTGCCGGAGCCCAGGCCCGTTGCGTCCTCGGGCACCACGACATACCCGTCGGCCGCGGTCAGGATGGACAGCAGTGCCGACAGCCCGAACAGCGGCTCCGCGGCGCCGTCTTCGAGCCGGACCTGGACCACATCGAGCCGCCCGGCCGCCGACGCCACGTCCCTGGCCAGCCGGGCCCGCACCACCGGTTCTGCGGGCGGGCTGGTGCATCCGCCGGCCCGGTACACCAGCGGCATCCCGATCAGCCGGAACACCACGAGCGCCGAGCGCGGGTTCCCGGGCAGCCCGATCACCGGCACCCCCGCGCACTCGGCCAGCAGGGTCGGCTTGCCCGGCCGGATGGCCAGGCCGTGGCACCAGATGCCCGGCGGGCCGAGGCGGGCCACCGCCGCGGCGGTCTCGTCGCGCGCCCCCACCGACGAGCCGGCCGAGATCACGATCATGTCGGTGGTGGCCAGCGCGGCGCGCAGCGCCGCCTCCAGCGCCGCCTGGTCGTCGGGGATGATCCCGCCCTGGCGCGCCTCGCCGCCGGCCTGCGTGATCAGCCCCGCGAGCGCGGTCGCCGTGGCGTCACGGACCTGCCCGGGGCGCAGCTTCCCGGTGTCCGGCGGCACCACCTCGTCGCCGGTGGAGAACACCGTCACCCGGGGCCTTGCGTACACGCTGACCTGTGTGACCCCGGCGGCGGCCAGCATGCCCAGGTCCTGGGCGCGCAGCGGGCGCCCGGCCGGCACCAGCTGGGCACCGGCGGCCACGTCCTCGTCGGCGCGCACCACGCCCTCACCGGGCGCCACCGGCCGGGTCACCTCGATGGTGCCCGGCATCGCCTCCTGGGTGTACTCGACCATGACCACGGCGTCCGCGCCGGGCGGCAGCACCCCGCCGGTGGGCATGACTGCCACCGTCCCCGGCCCGACCGTCACGTCGGGCTCGGCGCCCATCCGCACCACGCCGGCCACGTCCAGGTATCCGGGCAGGCCTCGGACACGCCGTAGGTATCCGCGGCGCGCACCGCGTAGCCATCCACGGTGGAGCGGGCGAAACCGGGCAACGGGTGCGGCGCGGTGACCGGCACCGCCGGTACCCGGTGCAGCGCGCCGGCCAGCGGAACCGTTTCCGTCCGGGTGCGCCGGGCCGGCCGGAACCCGGCGAGTGCCTCGGCGACCGTCCGGGTGGTGAAGAACTCCCGGCCCGCGTGGCCGTGGACGTCAGCCCCTGTGGCCATTCCCCCGGCCGTTCAGCCGCACCACGCTCATCACCGGCCCCAGAGCCACCTGGCCGAGCCCGCAGATCGAGGTTCGCCGCATCGTCTCCTCAAGCTGGCCGATCCGCTCGTCCACGTCGCCGGGGCCGCCGCCGGACTCCAGCAGCTCGCTGAGGATCCGGTGCGCCTTGGTGGAACCGGCCCGGCACGGCACGCACTTGCCGCACGACTCATCGCGGAAGAACCGCAGCACGTTCGTGGCCGCGGCGAGCAGATCGGTGCCCTCGGCCAGCACCACGACCGCGCCCGAGCCGAGCATCGAGCCCGCCTTGGCCACCGCGTCGAAGTCCAGCGGCACGTCCAGCCCCTCCGGCCCGAGGAAGTTGGACGAGGCGCCACCGGGCTGTATCGCGCCGAGCGCCCGGCCACCGGACACCCCGCCGGCCAGTTCCAGCAGCGCCCGGGCGGTGCTGCCCATCGGCACGCAGTAGACGCCGGGCCGCTCGACGTGGCCGGACACCGCGAAGAACTTCAGCCCGGTGCCGCCGTTGACCCCCTGCGCCTTCCACCACTGCGCACCGCGCCCGGCGATGACGGGGACGTGCGCGAGCGTCTCCACCGAGTTCATCAGCGTCGGCTTGCCCCACAGGCCGTAGACCCCGGGGAACGGCGGCTTGTTGCGCGGCTCGCCGCGGTGGCCCTCCATGCACTCGATCAGCGCCGACTCCTCGCCGAGGATGTAGCCGCCGGGTGAGGTGAACACCTCCACAGATAGCCGGCGGCCGCTGCCGCCCGCATCCGGCCCGACCAGGCCCGCGGCGCGCAGCGCCTCGATCTCGCGGCGGATCGCCGCCTCCTCGGGGCCGTACTCGTGCCGGATGAACACCCAGCCTTCCCCGGCGCCTGCCGCGACCATGCCGAGCAGCAGCCCTTCCAGCACCAGGTGCGGCTGCTCGGCGAGGATCTGCCGGTCCTTGAACGTGCCCGGCTCGGACTCGTCGGCGTTGCAGATCGCGTACTTCGGCTGGGCGGCCTGTGCCGCGACAAGCTCCCACTTCCGGCCGGCGGGGAAGCCGGCCCCGCCCATGCCGCGCAGCCCGGCGTCCTTCAGCGCGGCGGTGACCCGCTCGGCGTCCAGGTCACCGGACAGCACCGCGCGCAGTACCCGGTACCGTTCCTCGCCCGCCGCATAGGGGTCGTTCGGCCAGGAAGTGTTAGCCCGGGGGGGCGACCCCCCGGAACCCCCCGCTGGCTTAAGGCCCCGTTCCTTCGTCACGGGGCCTTGGCCCTGTCGGCTAGCCGTGCCGGACCGGGCCGCGCCGATGACCGCGTCCAGATCCGCCGATGCGGCGACCGGGTTCTCGTTGACCGCGACCGCGGGGGCCACGTCGCACCGGCCGATGCAGGACACCTCGGTGACCTCCACGTCGGCGTCGCGGCCGTAGCGGTCCCGCAGTGCCGCGATCCGCCGGTCCGCGCCCTGCAGCCAGCAGGTCAGGTCGTGGCAGGCGTGCACCTCCACCTTGACCGGCGGCCGGGTGCGGAAGTGCGGGTAGAACGAGACCAGTCCCTCGATCTCATACAGCGGCCGCCGGACGTCGCGGGCCAGCGTGACCAGTTCCTCGCGGGGCAGCCAGCCGACCCGCTCCTGGATCGCCTGCAGCGCCGGGATCAGGCTCGGGCCGGGGAACTTGCCCGCCCTCGCCTCGACACCCGGTATCCGCTCCCGGGCCCTGGCCATCACCGGTCTCCGGCCGGGACGGGCTCGATCCGGACGGCGCAGAACTTGAACTCGGGAATCTTGCCGAACGGGTCGATCTCGTCGATCGTCAGCAGGTTGGCCGCTGCCTCGCGGAAGTGGAACGGGATGAAGCAGTTGCCCCGCGCTTCCCGGTGCGAGACCCGCGTGGCCAGCTCGATCATGCCGCGGCGCGAGGTCACCCGCGCCATGTCGCCGTCGGCCAGGCCGAGCTCCGCCGCGTCGTCCGGGTTCACATACACCTCCGCCCGCGGGCTGATGGCATCGAGCGCGAACGACCGGCGGGTCATCGACCCGGTGTGCCAGTGCTGCAGCAGCCTCCCGGTGTTCAGCACGAACGGGTACTCCCGGCTGGGCAGTTCCTTGGCCGGCAGCCACTCGGCGGGCACCAGGTGGGCCAGCCCGTCGTCGGTGTTGAACCGCTCCCCGAACATCACCACGGTCCCGTCGCTGTGCTCGGGGTCGGGGTTGGGGTACAGCTTGCCGGTCAGCCCGAGGTTGTCGTAGCTCAGGTTCTTGTAGCTCGCCATCACCGAGACGATCTCCTCGAAGATCTCCCGGGCGGAGGCGTAGTTCCAGTCCAGCCCGATCCGGTTGGCGATGTCCTGGACCACCTCCCAGTCCACCCGCGCCTCGCCCGGCGGATCCAGGACCTTGCGGCCGAGCTGCACCCGGCGGTCGGTGTTGGTGTAGGTGCCGTCCTTCTCCAGGTAGGAGGAGGCGGGCAGGATCACGTCGGCGAACTCGGCGGTCTCGGTGAGGAAGATGTCCTGCACCACAAGGAACTCCAGCGCCGACAGCGCCTTGCGCACCTTGTTGATGTTGGGGTCGGACAGGAACGGGTTCTCCCCCATCATGTACATCCCGCGCACCCCGCCCTTGAGCGCGGATCCGATGATCTCGGTGACCGTCAGGCCGCGCTTGGGATCCAGGTCCGGCATGTCCCACAGCCCTTCGAACCTGGCCCGGACATCGGGGTCATCGGCCTTCTTGTAGTCCGGGTAGAACATCGGGATCAGGCCCATGTCCGAGGCGCCCTGCACGTTGTTCTGCCCACGCAGCGGGTGCAGCCCGGAGCCAGGCCGGCCCACGTTCCCGGTGATCGCGCACATGGCGATGAGGCAGCGGGCGTTGTCGGTGCCGGTGGTGTGCTGGGAGATCCCCATGCCCCAGAAGATGACCCCGGCCCGCGCCTCGCCCCAGGCCCGGGCCACCCGGCGGATGACGTCGGCGGGCACGCCGGTGATCTGCTCGGCCCGCTCCGGCGGGTAGTCCGCCACGGTCGCGGCCAGCGCGTCGTAGTTGCTGGTGCGGCGGGCGATGAAGTCCCGGTCGATCAGCCCAAGCCGGATCACCTCGTGCATCACGCCGTTGTAGAACGCGACGTCGGTGCCCGGCTTGAGCTGGCAGAAGATGTCGGCGTGGTCGGACATCTTGTCGGCGCGGGGGTCGATGTAGATGATCGTCGTGCCGTTGCGCCTGGCCTGCTTGAAGAACGACGACGCGACCGGGTGGTTGGCCGTGGGGTTGCTGCCGGTGACGATCGCCACGTCGGCGTTCACCACGTCACCGTAGGTGGTGGACACCGCGCCGGAGCCGATGCCCTCAAATAGCGCGGCCACACTGGAGGCGTGGCACAGCCGGGTGCAGTGATCCACGTTGTTGGTGTGGAACCCGGTCCTGATCAGCTTCTGGAAGAGGTAGGCCTCCTCGTTGGAGCACTTGGCCGAGCCGAAGCCGGCGATCGCCCCTGGCCCGCCCTCGGCATAGATCTCGGTCAGCCGCCTGGCGACCAGCTCCAGCGCCTCCTCCCAGGTCGCCTCGCGGAAGTGCGGCAGCACCTCGGCGTAGTCGACCAGGCCGCCCGGCCTGCGCCTGCGCCGTCGCTCGCCTTCCTTGCCGCCCTTGCGGCCGTCACCCGCGGGCCCGCTGCCGTTCCCCCCCGGCGGGCGGTTCATCTCGCCGCGGACGTCGGCGGACAGCGGCCCCTTGGGGTAGGACGCATCCTTGCGGATCAGCGGCGTGGTGAGACGCTGCGGGGAGGCGGCGTAGTCCCAGCCGTACCGGCCCTTCACGCACAGGCGGCTCTTCGAGCCCGGCTGGTCGCGGCCCTCGGCGAAGGCGATCGCGCCGCGCTCGCGGTCCACATGGTAGGTGAGGGCGCAGCCGACGCCGCAGTACGGGCAGACGCTGTCCACCTGGTCAAGCTCGGTGCGCGGGCGGATCGGGATGTTCCTGATCGGCTTGTTGGTCAGCGCGCCGGTCGGGCACGCCGCGACGCACTCGCCGCAGGTGACGCAGGACGAGGAGCCCATGGGGTCGTTCAGGTCGAACGCGATGCGGGTCGCGCCGCCCTTGCCGGTGCGCCCGATGACGTCGTTGCCCTGGATGTCGTCGCAGGCCCGGACGCACCGGTCGCAGAGGATGCACGCGTCGTGGTCCACCGCGATGACCGGGTTCGAGGTATCCGTGCCGCGGCCGGAAGACAGCGGCAGCCCGCCCTCGCGGGTCACCCCGTACCGCTGCGCCAGGGCGAGCAGCTCGTTGTCGCCGGTGGTGGTCTGCTTGGGGTCGCGGCCGGCCGGCGGCTGGTCGGCGAGCAGCAGCTCGGTCAGCGTGGCCCGGCTGCGCTCTACGTCCGGCGTGGCGGTCTTG
>Ga0318547_10000939_pt1 | contig 10150 bp, 7 predicted proteins | sample GRESIP169b2f20_FD_203515 | JGI IMG/M metagenome (GOLD analysis project Ga0318547, IMG submission 203515) | Tropical soil microbial communities from Luquillo Experimental Forest, Puerto Rico - GRE.SIPMG.169b2f20 | ecosystem: Environmental > Terrestrial > Soil > Tropical forest > Bulk soil...
TCGATTCACACCGGAACAGCCGGCGTCTGACAAACTGAGGCCCCCGTGACCGGTGGTTTATTGCGCTGAATCGGCCGAACTATTTCCCGCAATAGTGGTTAAAGACCCGGACGCAAAGCGTCCGCACAGCAAATAGCCAAGACATAGGAAACATAGAATGGGCAAGATAAATGGGGAGGATCAAATGACCATGCTGCCGAGTCTCATGATGGTCACTGCGCTGCTCGTGAGCACAGCTTCATTAGCAGTGGCACAGAACGGCCCCGCGACTGGCGGCCAACCCCCGATAGGTGGTGGTGCAGCAGGCAATTTTGCGCTGCCAGGTCCCGCACCCAGCGTCATCCCGACCCGAACTAGTCGTCATCACGGAACGCGGCACCACAGGATGTACATGATCTCGGTAAACCGCACCCACAAAGGTTCTAAATTGACGCCCGCTAATAGTGGAAATCAGTAGACGAAGTACTATGCGTCCGTCGATTCAGACGCAGACAAGTAGACCATGTCTTCAAACTGATATCCACAGGCTTCGCAGGCCCACACGTTTCGAACGCAATGGTCGGAGAGATGCTCACGCCAATCCGGCGCCACTATCTCGGCACCACACTGCGCACACTCACTGAGTGATACTCTATTCACGAAACGCTTCCTCCAATCCCGTCCCTTATGACTTTGCGCTGCGACGGGCAGGACACTAAAACATCAAGACAATGGCGGGATGAGGACAATCGCGGGCGGGTGGCTACCGTCAGCCTTTTTCGCGTCCGCTTCGCCTGGAAAGCAGACATTCCGTCCCGATGTCCGCTAAGTGCCAAAAACAGGCTCATGCACTGCAGCAATCAATGCCAGGTCCGGCTTAGGCGAGTATTGCCCGATTTTCGCCAATAGTTGACGCAGGCTGAAGGCTTAAAGGCCGCGATCGCGGTGTTGAAATTGCGCTCAATCGCTCGCCAAGATGACGTTCTTTAGGATAGGATAAATTTGGTTTTCCCAGCGTTTTCCCGAAAACACGCCGTAATGGCCGACACCGGCCTGCATATGGTGGCGCTTCATATAAGGGCGCAGCTTGCTGCAGAGCTCATGCGCCGCCATCGTCTGCCCGACGGCGCAAATATCGTCACGCTCGCCCTCGACCGTGAACAGCATGGTCTTGCGGATTGCATTCGGGTCGACGAGCTGACCACGCCACTTCAATCGCCCAAGTGGCAGCGCATGGTCCTGAAAGATGAGCTGCACCGTCTCGAGGTAAAATTCCGCGGTGAGATCGAGGACGGCGAAGTATTCGTCGTAGAACGCCTTTGTCACCGCGGCCTTTTCGACTTCGCCATTGGCCAGATGTTCGTAAAGCTCGCGATGCGCCTTGAGGTGCCGATCGATATTCATGCTCATGAAGGCGACGAGCTGTACAAAACCCGGGTAGACCCGACGAAAAACGCCGGGATAGCGCAGCGGTACGGAAGCCGTGAGCGCGCGCTCAAACCAATTGATCGATCGCTTCTTGGCGAGCTCGTTGACCTTGGTTGGATTTACCCTGGTGTCGATCGGGCCGGCCATCAGCGTCATGGAGCGCGGCTGCGCCGGATTACCGGCCTGAGCCATTACCGCGACTGCCGCCAGCACCGCGACGCAAGGCTGGCAGACCGCGAGAATGTGCGCGGGCGGCCCGATCACTTCCAAGAATCTGATCAGGTGATCGGTATATTCGTCGACCCCAAAGCGGCCCGCGGTGATGGGGATGTCGCGCGCATTATGCCAGTCGGTGACGAAAACATCGTGCTCCGGTAGCATGGTACGCACGGTCGCGCGCAGCAGTGTCGAGAAATGTCCGGACAGCGGCGCCACCAGGAGCACCCGCGGCTGTGCCACCGCGATGTCCTTTCTAAAGTGCAGCAACGTCGCGAATGGCGTGCTCTCCGCCGCTTCTTCCCGGACTTCGATCTCGCGGCCATCGACGATAATGGAATCGATGCCAAAGGGCGGCCGCATGTGGGTGAGCCCGGCGCGCGCAATGAGCTCGTAGACCGCGGTGAGATTGCGCAACGCTGGATGGTCGGCAACGAGCGGCACGTTGCCGGAGCTTGCGGCTGCGCTGGCCCAGCCGCGGATCGGCGCCATGATGTCGGACTGCAGCTGATAGGCGAGGTAGAGCATCCCCCAGGCCCGCAGTGGCGCGAGCCATCTGGCGACGGCTCGCCCTCAACCACCCGGCTCTTATAAGCTAGTGGATTTTTTGTTGCACCGCGACAGAAATTTGAACATCCTGCCCAGCGGACATGCCAGCGGCTTGTTTGGCGTCAGTCGCGCCGCCGCCGTCCCGCCGGGGTGCTTGTAAGTCATTGATAATGCGCATCCACGCGAGGAGGGCCAATGCATGGCGAAGGCTATACTCAGCATCGCAAGCAAGAATTACGGGTCGTGGTCGTTGCGCGGCTGGTTGCTGTGCAAAATGTCGGGCCTTGATTTTGAAGAGCGGCAAGTCTCGGCAGACGATCCCTCGACTCGAGCGGAATTGCTCTTGTTGTCGCCGTCGTTCCTGGTGCCATGCCTTACTCACGACGACCTGAAAATCTGGGACACGTTGGCGATCGCTGAATATCTCCACGAGATCAATCCTGATGCAGGATTGTTTCCTTCCGACCGGGCACAGCGCGCCCATTGCCGCTCGATCTGCGGCGAAATGCATTCAGGTTTCAGCAATCTGCGTTCCGCGCTACCGATGAACATCAAGGCACGCTTTGTTGGCTTCAAAGCCTGGGCGGGGGCGCGCGCTGACATCGACCGCATCACCTCAATCTGGAGGGAATGTTTTGACGCCTATGGCGGCCCTTACTTGTTCGGACAGCGCGCCTGCGCCGCGGACGCCATGTACGCGCCGGTCTGTTCTCGGTTCGTGACCTACGACGTTGCGCTCGACGACGATGCCGCAGGCTATTCTCGTACGATGATGGACTATCCCTACATGCAAGAATGGACCGCGGCAGCGAAGCTTGAGCCGGATGAACTCGAAGAATTGGATGTCGAGTTTTGATTTCGTGAATGGTCCTTTGCATCACAGCAAAATTAAAGGCTGATGTCCCGCTGTGAGGGAGCCTCGCCTAGCGAACGCGCCCCGACGTCCGTCATGACCCAAAAGCGGATATCAGTCCTTTGCTGTTGCACGCTGCACTATAGGATTGCATGATGTGGTAAGTTTGCGCGTCCGCTTTACTCCAGAAAGCAGACATTCCGTCCCACATTCGCGATGTCCGTTAATCGCCATGAGCGGACATTAGGATGGCTTCCGGATATGATTTCCTGGTGTACCTGAAGAAAAGGTGCTCAATCCGAGGAGCATCGCCATGAAAGTACCGCGCCGCAAGCTTCTGCATCTGACAGTGAGCGCTGCGGTACTCACGGCAGCGTCACGCATCTCGTTGGCTCTCGATTATCCGACGCGGCCGGTACGCTTGATCGTCGGCTTCTTTGCTGGCGGTCTTAGCGACATCCTGGCGCGCGTACTAAGTCCGCGGCTGTCCGAACGATTCGGGCAGCAATTCATCGTAGAAGATCAGCCCGGTGCCGGCACAAACCTCGCTGCTGAAGTGGTCGTGCGCGCGCTCCCAGACGGTTATACGCTTCTTATGGCCACGTCGGCGAACGCCATCAATGCGACGCTGTACAATAATCTCAAATTCAATTTCATCCGCGACACCGCGCCGGTCGCGAGCATCGCTCGGACTCCGCATGTCATGGTGGTCAATCCCTCGTTTCCCGCCAAGACTGTCCTTGACTTCATCACCTATGCCAAGGCCAATCCCGGCAAGATCAATATGGCGACATCCGGTATTGGGAGTCCGGTCCATCTCGCCGGTGAATTGTTCATGATGATGACCGAAATCCAGTTGGTCCCAGTGCATTATCGCACCAGTTACGTGCCCGATATGCTCGCCGGACAGGTGCAATTGGTGTTCAGCCCCATACCAACGACGATCCAGCAGATCAGAGCAGGCAAGTTACGCGCCCTCGCAGTGACCAGTGAGATACGTTCGCAGGCGCTGCCAGAGATTCCGACGATCGGCGAGTTTGTACCGGGCTACGGGGTTAGCACGTGGAACGGACTAGTCGCGCCGAAGAACACACCCCCTCAGATTACAGAAAAGCTTTACAAAGAGATCGATGCGGTGCTCGCCGATCCCGAAATAACGGCGCGCTTCGCCGACGTCGGCAGCGTTCCAAAATCTATGAGTCCTGCCGACTTCAGCAAATTCATTGTTGAAGACACTGAGAAGTGGGCAAAGATAATCCAGGCGGCCAATATTAGAATGGATTGACTCGTTCACTCGTGGCTATTCGATAAGCTGCATAGCGATCACAGCCACAAGGCAGCGTGATATCATCCTGCGTTTGGACGACGTTGGCCTTGCGGTGTCAGACGCACATACATCCAACTGCAGATCGATTTTTTGCGAAGTGACGGCCAGCACAAAGAGCCGAAGTTCAGAAACAGCAAAGCCGCCGGCCAGGTGAGGCACACCACCGGCAGCTTTGCCTTGTCGCCCCACGATGCCAACGGCACCAGCAGGGTTTCCGGATCGGCTGGAATTTGCCACCGCCAAGAGGACGGTCAATCCGGCGGAAGAACCATAACCCTCACGTCCTCCCGGGCTCAATCGCTCAACCACAGCTGTGACGTTATGCGCTGTGCTTTCTGGGCAACGCTTGCAAGATTTGACGCGCGGCGTGTTGACAGGCTTGCCCGCTGGGCGGGCGATCAAGAATCGGTCACCCCGCCACTATCGTCCAAGTGGTAGGTCAGAGCCGGGATGATGCGCTCACGGTGGTACACGCGGGAGGCCATCGTCCCGGCTCGCACGTTTGCCGCCGGTATCAAGAGCAGTGTAAATAACACCAGTTACCGCTAAACCATCGGCTATTTCGTCAGCCTGCGACGTTATAGTCGGTCGCTATGAGCCCGGACGAAGCGACATAGCAAAGATTCTCCCGCGCCGTGTCCGATCAAGAATTCTAAAATCAGCCGCGCTAGGGGACAGATAGATCTACGAATCGATCCATAAGGCAGTGCAGTACAAGAATAGTGGGGCAATACAGATCGCAACCAGTATGAACGAAATCGACGGGATCACGATGGGCCTCAACGAAGACTCCCCAACGTTCCATTCAATGCCGAAGAAAGTGAGGCCGCTGCACGAAAGTATTGTGAAGGTTTCACAGCGCGTTTCCGGGTTTGTGAAGTTATCGAATACATGTGTCCTCAAAGTTGCAGAAACGCGCAATCCGCAGAGTCGTAATCCGCAGAGTCTCTGACGCAAGGCAGCCAATTGCGACGGTCGCGAACGGTTTGGAAGTCTCCGAGACGTCACGTTGGCAACGTGATGCGAATGATGATTGCCGCGATCGTTGCCGCCACGTCCACAATATCAAGCTCTGCGCAGGAATTCTTGGCGGGCTCGGGCATGCCGGCTACCGCCTTTCCGAGTCCAGATCGCCCGGTCGCAAACATCGTCAGCCCAATCTGGCACGACGAAAAGGAGCGCGACGATGCCGGCGAATCACACCAACTCGTGCGCCTGCTCGGGATCAAATTCGGGATGACCGTGGCTGACATTGGCGCGGGCAGCGGCTATTACGTCGTACGGCTGTCGCCGATCGTCGGTCCCGGCGGCCGCATCATCGCAGAAGATGTCGTACCTGAATATTTGCAGAGCCTGCGCAGTCGAGTGCGCGCTCTCGGATTGCAAAACGTGGTGATCAGCCTTGGTGAGTCGCACGATCCGAGGTTGCCAGCCGATTCGCTCGACACTGCCATCCTGGTGCATATGTACCACGAGATCGCTCAGCCCTATGGCCTGCTCTATAATCTCGTTCCGACGCTTAAACACGGCGCGCGAGTGGGCATTGTGGATGCCTATGCGCCGACGCCGGAGCATGGCACCCCGCCAAGCCTTCTACGGTGTGAACTTGCAGCCGTAGGATACCGCGAAATCAGTCTCGATCGGCTTACGGGCAGCGACGCATATCTCGCGATCTTCGCGCCACCTTCTGTTGCGAGCCGCACTCGGCCGGAAGCTATGGTCGCCTGCAAGGCGCCGTAGCCGATTGCCAACCGCCTCTACCCGATGTCTGCAATTCTCCCACAGGCCATTCGCCAGTGCGATTGGCATGTCCGCTTTGTGTCAAAAGCGGACCAAGTGCAGTACAGCAAAAAGATGGGCCATAGCGTTCACCGCACGATCATTAGGATGCCGAGCTCGCGGCCGACATGTTCTGCATAAAGTTTCGCAGAGCATCCGTATCAAAGGGCTTGCGTAATATAGGCAAATTGGGCGGCACTGTCTGGGCGGCGTCGCTGTAACCAGTTGTCAGGACAACTGGCAAGTGCGGATACAGCGATCGGACTTCGCTCGCCAGCCCGACGCCGTCGATCGCCCCCGGCATGACGATATCGCTGAAAACAAGATCGATCTTGGCGCCATTTCCAAGCAAGTTAAGCGCTGCTTCGGCTGAATCACTATAAATCGTTTCATAACCGAGCTGCTCGAACAGCGCCGATGTTACTTCAGCGACTTCGGCACTATCGTCGACAATCAAGACCATGGGGCGCAGCGAATGTCTCGCCTCGCGTTTGGAAGCCTCCGGCGCATCGACCTTTGCACCCGCATAAGCCGGCAAATAGATCGTAATCGCCGTTCCAACCCCCACTTTGCTGTCAGCACGCACTCTTCCACCGGCTTGGTGTGCGAACCCATAAACCTGCGATAGGCCGAGCCCAGTACCCTTGCCGACTTCCTTAGTGGTGAAAAACGGGTCGAAAATCTTGGACAGAAGATCGGGCGGAATGCCACTCCCAGAGTCGGTAAATGCGATAGCTACGAAATCCGTGGTCCGCCGATCCTGATCGACGTCATTATTTGCCATCACGTTGTCGGCGCTCACCGTGAAGACGCCGCCGTTTGGCATAGCGTCGCGGGCATTCACTGCGATATTGACAATTGCCAGCTCCAGTTCGGCAAGATCGACCTTAACCGGCCACAGCGCGGCGCTGATCTTTTCTTTGTAAACGATGTTCCCGCGCAATGAACTTTCAATCATCGGCCGAATGTTTCTGATGCTGGCATTCAAGTCGACCACCGTCGGGCTGAGATGCTGGCGGCGCGAAAACGTCAGTAACTGACGCGTCAGGCTTTCGCCACGTTTCGCTGCAATCTGAATCGCCTCGATTGCGCGCGGCAACTTGGGATCAAGCAAACGTTTGAATATCTGAGCGTTGCCGCCGATAATCATCAACAGATTGTTGAAGTCGTGGGCGATGCCGCCGGTCAGTTTGCCGATCGCCTCCATTTTTTGCGCCACAGCAAGCTGTTCACGCGCCTCAACCAACTTCTCCTGGGTGTCGCGCCGTTCAGTTGCATCACGGAGGACGCTGGCAAAACCGATCAGGTTGGCATTGTCGTCGCGAATTGCAGTAAGCACCCATGTGACAAAAAACGGGGTGCCGTTCTTCCTGATACGCCAGCCTTCCACTTCGTGCTTGCCCTTCTGAATAGCCATTTCGAGCGCGCGGATCGGCACGCCGGCGCGTCGCTCGTCAGGCCGATACAAGATGCTGAAGTGTTTGCCGACGACTTCTTCGCTGGTGTAACCGATGATTTTCTCGGCGATCTCGTTCCAACTGGCCACGTGGCCGTAGGGATCAAGGACGAATATCGCGTAATCAGAGACGCTTTCGACGAAAATCTGAAAGTGCCTTTTGGCGCCTTCCTGCCTGCCGCGATATCCCGCGATAACCGTGCTCAAGAGCAGGGACGCGACTGATGTGCTTATTGAGAGCGCTAGCAAAAACAAAAGTGATCCATTCAGTCCTGTCGCCGCAAGTGAGCGGCCGGCATCGGGGAGGCTCCATGCAGCGAGCCCGCAAAAAATCAATGCCGCTGTCGCTGCGGCGCGCTGGTTGCCGCGCAAGCTAGCCCATATCAAGGGCAACAAAATCAGAAAGCTATACTGACGTTGTTGGGATAGGAGTTCATTGAAAGCGCTGATCGTTATAGGAAGGAACGTGACGGCGCCGATCACTGCCGTGGAAACCAAAATTGCGGTTGTCTCCAGCAAATCCCACCTGGCGACTGCCTGCCGTGGTGGCATCGCCCAGAGCACGACGACCGGAGTAATAAGGATGGTTCCGGCCCAGTCCGCCAGCCACCAGCCCAAAAAGAGAGTGACCAAACTGGAAAGATTGAGATCACTGGCGGATAGCTGCCCCATTATCGCGCTAGTGGAACTCATCATCGCGGTCGGTACGAAAGCGATAAGCACAAACCGTCCGATACCGAGTGGAGTGGAAAACGTGTTCGTCCCGTATGACTGGCGATTGATCAGCCATGACCCGGCCAAGGCTGCAAGCGTCGTGCCGATCGCAATGGACATTGACTGCAATAGCAAACTGTCCGTCATCGTGCCGGAAGGGACCGCACTGGCGCAAAAAGATGACACGAGAATCGCAGGCCAAATGCGATAGCCACGCAGTAACACGAAAGCGAGTGCGAGCCCGGTTGGCGGCCAGAATGGTGTTGCAGCCGGATTGATGCCGGGCAGCAATAGCGCTGCCTCAGCGAGACTAAGGTAACTCGCGGCTATAGCGGCGAATTCAATCGCGTAAATAGCAACGCTTGGAACTGCGCTAAGAGCGGGAAATCTTGCTGCGCCGCTTCCGGCTTCTGTCATGGCGGACAGCCTCGCGGGTGATCAGCAGCTCAGCGGCGACATCACTCACCTAGCAGGTATGATCGCGGAGAACTCGACCCTCAAACATGGAATTAGACAACAATCGGCACAAAACGCAACGACACCATGAGTCTTCTGTCCTATTTGGATCGCATTTTGACTGAACTGCGCCAACTCTTAGGATTAGCAACAGTTATCACCATCATTCTGCCGGCCGCGCCTTTAAGCAGTCTCGCATTCCGAGAGTTACCGCGCCGTCGGTTGCAGCGGTTTAGAAGGTGGGACATTGGCCGCCTTCGGTGCAGGCGGGGCCAGGGCTAGTATATTCTGACTGATGTCCCGCTCGGCTGCCTGCAATGCCGTGAACGCCTGCGTCATCTGGTCTTGCTTGCGGGCGAGTTGATCTTGATTGCTGGCGAGCTGCTCTACGCTGCGCTTCATGATGGCAAGATCAAGCGCCACCGGTTTAAGCAGCGCCTGTAATTCTGTAGAGGGGGAGGTTGGGAACAACCAGCCGAGCGATGGAGCCCAAGCCTTGACCATCTCCCCACCGTATGACTGCCAAGCAAGCGTAGCGCCGACACCGATGAGAGCAACAACCGAAAAGCGTCCGACGGTGCGAACTATTCGCCTGGCAATCGATGGCCTATCACTTCTGAACTGAGCGTTCTTGGGGCCTGACGCGCGATAAGGCCTGCCTGGTCTTAGGCGATGAACTTTATTAGTGCGCTCGATATCGACATCGTCAATATCACGTTCAGAATATTCGGCGTTGAGAGGTAGGCTTTCGGTGGAATGCATTGGTCCCTCGACCCGCTTGATCGTTACCGCAAGAGGCCATTACGATTTGACAGCACGAAGGCGAGAGGGCGACCGTCACGATAATCAAACTTTCGGCACAATTTTTTTGGGGGGCGTATCCAAAATGCAACATAACCACCCGAGGTTCGAGTGCTGGATCAATCGTCCACGATAGGCAAGTCATTCGGGGCGCACCTCACTTACTTCGCAGGCGCTTGAGAAGGCCGGTTTTGCGTTGCTGTTAGGAGTTTGCGTTTCTGAAGCGTCAAATGAAATTGCGCGTAGGGCATTTTCCAAAGATTCACACGTTTGCGCTGCTGCTTGATCAGAACGCCCTGAGAAAGCCATGAACAATCTCTGAACTGGTATTGACCTGTTGAGCCGGTCGTAAGGGGGGAGATCGGTATTGGCACGGCTAGTTGTCGTTTCTAACCGCGTTTCGGTTCCGGGCGACAGCTCCAAGCGCGCTGGGGGGCTCGAAGTTGCATTGCGGCCAGCACTCCAGAACAACGGGGGCGTTTGGCTTGGGTGGAGCGGCAAGGTCGCGGCCGGGAATGAGCTAGAGGCGCGGTCGGTCCGACATAAGAATGTCGAATATGTAATCACCGACCTTTCGAAGGAAGGCTTTGAC
>Ga0318547_10000942_pt1 | contig 10143 bp, 10 predicted proteins | sample GRESIP169b2f20_FD_203515 | JGI IMG/M metagenome (GOLD analysis project Ga0318547, IMG submission 203515) | Tropical soil microbial communities from Luquillo Experimental Forest, Puerto Rico - GRE.SIPMG.169b2f20 | ecosystem: Environmental > Terrestrial > Soil > Tropical forest > Bulk soil...
TCACCGGAGCGCCGGGATCCTCGGCGTCGGCGGCCTCGACGTCGTCGCGGGGGATCCCGAGCAGGTGCAGGATCGCGTCCAGGTGCGGGACGCTGAGCGAGGCGTCGGCCGCGTCCCGGACCGCGGGCTTGGCGTTGAAGGCGATGCCCAGCCCGGCGGCCGCGATCATGTCGAGATCGTTGGCCCCGTCGCCGACCGCCACCGTCTGGGTCAGCGGTACCCCGCAGGACGCCGCGAAGCCCCGCAGCGCCCGCGCCTTGCCCGCCCGATCGATGACCGCGCCGGTGAGCTGGCCGGTCAGCCGGCCGCCGTCGATCTCCAGGGTGTTGGCCGCCGCGTAGTCGAGCCCGAGGTCGGCGGCGAGCGGGTCGGTGAACTGCGTGAAGCCGCCGCTGACGATGCCGCACCTGTAGCCGAGCCGCCGCAGCGTGCGGATCAGGGTACGGGCGCCGGGAGTCAGCCGCAGCTCGGCCCGGACCTCGTCAATGACCGAGGCCTCCAGCCCCGCGAGCAGGGCCACGCGTTCCCTGAGGGCCGCGGCGAAGTCGAGCTCGCCGTGCATCGCGGCCGCCGTCACCTCAGCGACCTTGGCCGCGCACCCGGCCCGCGCCGCGAGCAGGTCGATGGCCTCGCCGCTGACCAGCGTGGAGTCCACGTCCATCACCACCAGGCGCATGGCCCGCCGGTGCAGCCCGGCGCGCTGCACGGCGACGTCCACGCCGCGCTCGACGGACTCGCGGGCCAGGTCGGCGCGCAGCACGGCCGGGTCGGCCCCGGAGATGTCGAACTCGATGCAGGTCACGGGCCGGTGCGCCAGCCGGGAGATCCGGTCGATGTTCGCGCCGCTGGCGGCGATCCGCCCGGCGATGCCCGCGATCGCGGCCGGGGCCAGCGGGCGGCCGAGCACGGTGACGTGCAGGCTGCCGCGCCGCAGCGCGGGCTCGGCAGACCCGGCCGTGATCTCGGCCTCCAGGCCCAGGTCGGCGGCCATCGCGGTCACCTGGCGGTGGATCGCGGTCAGGTCGGGGGCGCTGTCGCAGGACAGCAGCACGCCGAGCACCAGGCGCCCGCGGATCACGACCTGCTCGACGTCGAGCACGCTCAGCTCGTGCGCGGCCAGGGCGGAGAACAGCCGGGAGGTCACGCCGGGCCGGTCCCGGCCGGTCACGGTGATCAGCAGTGTCATCTGCGGGCTAGACATGGCGCACTAACGCTACCCGCGCCGGCCGCCCCCCGCGGCCCGCGGGTAGCCGGCCCGCGGACGGCCTGCTACGGCAGCAGCAGGTGCAGGTCGCCGAACTCGTGCCAGAGGTACCCGCGGTCGATCGCGGCCTCGTAGCACCGGCTGAGCAGGTCCAGGCCCGCGAAGGCGGCCAGCATCCGCAGGTGCGACGAGCGCGGCTCGTGCAAGCCGGTGATCAGGCCGTCCACGGCCAGCAGCGGGGTGTCCGGCGTGACGATGTGCTCGGTCCACCCGGCCGAGGCATGCACGCCCCGGGACGCCGGGGCCCGGTCGGCTGAGGGCCCGGTCGCCCGGGCCGCGGTTTCCAGCGCCCGCACCACGGTGGTGCCCACGGCGATGACCCGCCCGCCGTGCCGCCGGGTCAGGTTGACCAGCCGGGCAGTGGCCGGGGGGACGTCGTAGGGCTCAGGGTACGGGTCCTCGTCACCTTCCAGCGACGAGACCCCGGTATGCAGGGTGAGCGGCGCGAACGTGACGCCCCGCGCCACCAGCCTGGCCACCACCTCGGGGCTGAACGGGCGGCTCGCGCTCGGCATCTCCGCGCTGCCCGGCCTGGTGCCGAACACCGTCTGGTACCACTCGATCGGCCAGGGCCGCCGCACGTACGAGTACCTGATCGGCTCGCCGTGCCGGAGCAGGTAGGGCACCACCGCGGTGGACAGCCTGGCCCGCCAGAGCCGGGCGGTGAACCTCGCGTCCAGGGCCAGCACCGCCCCGCCGGGCAGTTCCAGCCGCTGCCCGGCCGAACCGCCGCGATACGGGACCGTCGCCGCACCGCCGGCCGCGCGCAGCTCCACCAGCCAGTCCCCGTCGGGCCGCGGGGTGGAAAAATGCGTCACGAGACCGCGCGGCGGCGGGGAAAAGTGATCTGTGAGACCGCGCGGCGGCGGGGAAAGGTGATCTGTGAGACCGCGCGGCGGCGGGGAAAAGTGATCCGCGAACCCGCCCGGCAGCGGCACCGCCGCGGGCAGCGTGGCCGAGGTGTTGACCACCAGCAGATCGCCGGGCAGCAGCAGCGAGGGCAAGTCGGTGAACGCGTGATGGCTGATCTCGCCAGCGCCCCCGCGGCTGGCCAGCAGCGCCACGCCGTCCCGGGGCAGACCCCGGGCCTCCGGCGGCTCGTGCGCCTCGCGCGAGGCAGGCAGGGTGAACTCGAGCGCGACGCGGGCGTCGGCGGCATCCAGCGCGGCCGTCATGACCGGGCCCCCGCCGGCATTAGCTCGGCGGCGCGGTACCGGCCGGCCGGCAGGCGCTCGCTGATGAGCTTCCGGAACGCGGGGAGCACGGCCTCGGGCCGCGGCCGGTCCGAAATGTCCTCCCCGGGGAAGGCCTGCTGGTGCATCCGGGTGCGCAGGTCGCCCGGGTCCACCCACCAGACCCGGACCAGGCTCTCCTCCGCGGCCAGGACGTTGCTGGCCTGCTCCAGCGCGGCCTTGGCCGCGCCGTAGCCGCCCCAGCCCGCATAGGCCTCGACCGCGGCGTCGGAGGTGATGGACAGCACCGCGCCGCCGCGGCGGCGCAGCGCGGGCAGCAGTAGCTGGGTCAGCGCGAGCGGCGCCAGCACGTTGACCTCGAACGCGTCCCGGAGCCCGCCGATGGGGTAGTCGGCCATGGCCGGGAGCGGGCTGGCGCCCAGCGTGCCCGCGTTGTTGACCAGGAGGTCGGGCCCGCCGAGATCCTCGGCGGCCCGCGCCAGGGCGGCGCGGTGCGCGGGATCGGTGACGTCGCCGGGCAGCGCTATAACCTTGGTCCCCGCGGGCAGGCTCACGGCCGCGGCCCCGAGCGCCTCACCGTCCCGGGCGTCGATCACGAGCGACCAGCCGTCGTCGGCCAGGCCGCGGGCCAGCGCCAGGCCGAGGCCACGGGACGCCCCGGTGATCACTGCGTTCTTCGTGTTCGTCATGGATTTCACGCTAGGCAGCCGGGCGCGGCGGCACATCGGGCGCGCGGCCCGGCCGGCCTGGTCCCATGGTCCTAGGACCAGCGGCCGGTCCCTCCGGCCCGCCGCGCCGGTACCGTGCGGTGTATGAGCAGCAGCGCGAGCGCGGTCGACAGCCAGGACGACGTGCTGCGGCAGGTGAGCCAGGTGGTGCTCGCGGTCGCCCGCCAGCTGTCCACCCGCGACGTGCTGCAGATGATCGTCAGGTCGGCCCGCTCGCTGGTCCGCGCCCGGTACGCGGCGCTCGGCGTGCCCGACGACCAGGGATCGTTCGCCGAGTTCGTGGTCGACGGCATGTCGGAGCGCCAGCAGAAGGCGATCGGGCCGGTGCCGCGCCAGCACGGCCTGCTCGGCGTGCTGCTGCGCGAGGGCCAGCCGATCCGGGTGGATGACATCCGCGCCGATCCCCGGTTTGAGTGGTGGCCGGCGTCCCACCCGGACATGTCCGACTTCCTCGGCGTCCCGATCCGGGACGGCAGCGACGTCCTCGGCATCATCTTCGCCGCCTGCAAGCGCGACCCGGGCGGCTTCACCGAGCGCGACGAGCGGCTGCTCGGGCTGTTCGCGTCGCACGCGGCCATCGCGCTGACCAACGCCCGGCTCTACGAGCGCGGCCGGGAGCTCTCGGTGCTGGAGGAGCGCGCCCGGCTGGCCCGGGAGCTGCACGACGCGGTGTCGCAGAAGCTGTTCAGCATCCGGGCCAAGGCCAGCGCGGCCGGGGTGCTGGTCGGCCGGGACCCGGACCGGGCCGTGGCCGAGATCGAGAGCGTGGCCTCGCTGGCCGGCCAGGCGCACGCCGAGCTCCGGGCGGTGATAGACGGGCTGGCGCCACCCGACCTGGCCGCCGGGGAGCTCGCCGGATCGCTGCGCAGCTACGCGGTGCTGGCGGGGCGCACGCACGGGGCGGAGGTGCGGTTCCACGCCGAGCAGCTGCCCGAGCTCGGACCGCAGCGGGAGACCGTGGTCTACCGGGTGGCCCAGGAGGCCCTGCACAATGCGCTGCGGCACTCCGGCGCGGCCGTGGTCTGCGTGTCGCTCACGGCCCGGCGGCGCCGGGTCGTCCTGGAGGTCACCGACCGCGGGCGCGGGTTCGCGCCCGGAGCGGCGCCCGGCGGCCTGGGCCTGGCCTCGATGCGGGAGCGGGCGGCGTCGGCGGGCGGGACGCTGACGGTCCGTTCGACGCCCGGCGAGGGAACGCTGGTCCGGCTGGAGCTCCCCGCGTGATCACCGTCCTGATCGCCGACGATCATCCCGTGGTCCGGCAGGGGCTGCAGGTCCTGCTCAGCGTGCAGGACGACATCGAGGTGATCGGCGAGGCAGCCGACGGCGGCCAGGCGCTGGCCATGGCCGCGCAACTGGACCCGGACGTGATCCTGCTCGACCTCAAGCTGCCGGTGATGGACGGCATCGCGGTGCTGCGGGAGCTGCGCGGCTCCGGGCTCAGGACGCGGGCCCTGGTGCTGACCAGCGCGGCCGACCGGGGCCTGGTCCCGCTGGCCGTGCAGGCGGGCGCGGCGGGCTTCCTGTACAAGGACGTCGACCCCGAGGCCCTCATCCGGGCCCTGCGTTCGGTGCACGACGGGAACACGCTGCTCGCGCCCGAGGCCGCCGGCTTGCTGCTGCGCCCGGGGACGGCCGCCCCGGCCGTGCGCGGGATCGGCGCGCTCACCGGGCGCGAGCGCGAGGTGCTGGCCCAGATCGCCGACGGCCGCTCCAACCGGGAAATCGCCAGGCTGCTCGGGGTATCGGAGAAGACCGTCAAGACCCATGTCAGCTCGGTGCTGGCCAAGCTCGGCGTGGCCGACCGGACACAGGCGGCGCTCCTTGCCGTCCGGCAGCTGGAGAGATAACCTGCGCCCGACCCGATCGTGCGGCGCCGCGGCGCACGCAGGTTCCGAGCCGGGAATGGCGGTGTGCCAGGAAGGAGCCGCATGTCGGACGAGGTGCTGCGACTTCGCGGGGTAGGGGTCCGGCACGACAGGTCGATGCTGCTCAGGGACGTCGACTGGACGGTCCGCAGCGACGAGAGCTGGGTCGTCGTCGGGCCGAACGGGGCCGGGAAGACCACTCTGCTGCAGGTCGCCGCGGCGCTGCGGGCGCCGACCGAGGGCACGGTGGAGATTCTCGGCGAGCTGCTCGAGGAGGCCGACCTCCAGGACCTGCGGTCGCGGGTCGGGTTCGCCAGCGCCGCCGTGGCGGACGAGGTGCCGCCAGCCGAGAAGGTCATCGACCTGGTGCTGACCGCCTCGTACGGGATCCTGGGCCGCAACGAGGAGGACTACGACTCCGGCGACGTCACCCGCGCGGTGGAGCTGCTCGACGCGCTCGGCTGCGCGCACCTGATCCGGCGCAGGTTCGCCAGCCTGTCCGAGGGCGAGCGCAAGCGGGTCCAGATCGCCCGGTCGCTGATGCCCGACCCCGAGCTGCTGCTGCTGGACGAGCCGGCCGCCGGGCTGGACCTGGGCGGGCGCGAGGACTTGCTGCGGCGGGTCTGGATGCTGTCCGCCGACCCGCAGGCGCCCATGATCGTGCTGGTCACGCACCACCTCGAGGAAGTGCCCGAGGGGTTCACGCACGCGATGCTGCTGCGCAAGGGCACCGTGCTCGCGGCCGGGCCGGTCCAGGAGGTGTTCACCGAGCGGAACCTGTCCAAGTGCTTCGGGGTCCCGCTGCTGATCGAGCGCCGCGCCGGCCGCTGGACGGCCAGGGCCGCCCCGCGGCACTGAACTCTCATCCGGTCACCACGTGGCCAACGTCACAGGCCTGGCCGGGGGCTGAAGCCAGCGCGCCACCTTACGATGTGGATCGTGCGAGGGTCATGTGGACCCCGGTGAGGCGCTCGCCATCCTGGCCGCCGGAGCCGCCGCGGGCGGGGTCAACGCGGTCGTCGGGTGCGGCTCGCTGATCACCTTCCCCACGCTGCTGGCCTTCGGCTTCCCGCCGGTCATCGCGAACGTGTCGAACAACGTCGGCATGGTGCCCGGCAACGTGAGCGGCGGGTTCGGGTACCGGCGCGAGCTGGCCGGGCAGCGCGGCCGCCTGCTCCGGCTGGGCGCGGCCTCGGCGGCCGGCGCGCTGGCCGGGGCCCTGGCCTTACTGTCGCTGCCGCCCGCTGCCTTCACGTTCGTCGTGCCGGTGCTGATCCTGCTCTCCTGCGCGCTGGTGCTCGTGCAGCCCCGGCTGAGCGCGTGGCTGACGCGCCGGGACGCCGCGCGAGGCCGGGCCGGGCCGCTGCTGTCGGCCGGGGTCTGCCTGTCCGGGGTGTACGGCGGGTACTTCGGCGCGGCCCAGGGCGTCCTGGTGATCGGGCTGCTGGGCAGCTTCCTCGATGAGACCCTGCAGCGCGTCACCGGCGCCAAGAACGTCCTCGTGGCCATGGTCAACGGCACGGCGGGGGTGGTGTTCATCGCGCTCGCGCACGTCTCCTGGACCGCCGCGGCTCTGCTCGCCGCCGGGTCCACGGTCGGCGGGCTGCTGGGCGCGCGGTACGGGCGCCGTCTCCCGCCGGCCGTGCTGCGGTTGTTCGTGGTGGCCGTCGGGGTGATCTCCGCGGTCAAATTGATCTTCTTCTGACTCCCGGGTTGTGAGCGGTGATGTTCCGGGTACGAAATCCGGCATAGGCGGCCCCGGGAGGCCAGCGATGAAGGGTGACAAGGTCGAGATAGTCGTCGATGCGGGCGACGCCCCGGTCAAGACGTACGAGGTGGAGGCCACCCGCGCCGGGCGCCGGGTCGAGGTGGTCACCCGGCGCGGGCAGGTGGAGGTGACCGAGCTGACCCGGGGCGGGGCCCCGGTCCGGACCGCGCGCTTCATGGCCAGCCGGGTGATAGCGCTGGTCGAGCACCCGGCGCCGCGCCGGGCGGGGCGCCCCGGACGCCAGGGCGCCGAGCCCCGCCGGACCGGCCGCCAGGCCGGCTAGCCCGGGCCGGGGGCCGGGGCGAGCAGGCCGTCTCGGACGGCGCGCTGCACCAGGTCCCTGGCGTACCGGCCCAGGGCCGGCGAGCCGTCCTCGATCAGCACCACCTTGGCCAGCACCTGGTCGGCCGTGATGCCGTGCTCCCGCCAGGTCCCCCCTCCGGCCTTGAGGTTCTCCAGCATGGGCTGCAACCGATCGAGCGCACGCGCGAACCTGGCCTCCGGTGTCCGGCGCTCCTCCGGCAGCAGCGCGAAGATCCGGTCGGCGGCCGCGCGCTCGGCCTCCTCCTGCCGGGCCTGCTGCGCCGCGTCGGCGTAGACGAACAGGTCGCCGGCGTCGATCTCGACCAGGTCGTGCACCAGCACCATGGCGGTCACCCGGCCGATGTCGGTGCCGGGCGGGGCGTGCTCGGCCAGCGTCTGGGCCATGACCGCCAGGTGCCAGGAATGCTCGGCCGAGTTCTCCCGCCGGCCGGGCCCGGCCAGCATGGTCTGCCGCAGCACACCCTTGAGCCGGCCGATCTCGGTGATGAAACGGATCTGCTCGTCCAGGCGTCCCATGCCGGCCCCGCCGGAACCAGGTCAGGCGGTTCTGTGGCGTTGCTTCAGGGCCTCGCGGTACTCGGCCACAACCAGGTTGGTCAGCTCCTGCACCGACGTGTCCCGCGCGTACTTGTCCAGCGTGATCTCGCCGTGCTGCAGCAGGTTCACCCGGTCGCACACCTCGAGCACCTGCCCGTAGTTGTGCGCGATGATGATCACCGAGACGTCGCCGCGCTCCTTGAGGTCGCGCACCAGGTCCAGGATCATCGCCGCCTCCTTGGCGCCCATGGCGGCCAGCGGCTCGTCCAGGAGCAGGATCTTGGCGTCGGTGTACACCGAGCGCGCCACCGCGATCGCCTGGCGCTGCCCGCCGGAGAGCTTGGCCACCGGCACGTCGACGGAAGGGATGTTCACGCCCATCTCGTCCAGGTGCTCGCGCGCCAGTTTGCGCATGGCCCGGTTGTTCAGCAGCGGCCCGCGGACCTGTTCCCGGTTCAGGAACATGTTGTGATACACGCTGAGCTGGTTGATCAGCGCGAGGTCCTGGTAGACGACGTCGATGCCCAGCGACCGCGCGTGGTCGACCGACTTGAGCGTGACCTCCTGGCCGTTCAGCAGGATCCGGCCGGTGTCCGGCGGCTGGAAGCCGCAGAGGATCTTCAGCAGGGTGGACTTGCCGGCGCCGTTGTCCCCGATGAGGCCGAGGATCTCACCCCGGGCCAGGCGGAGGTTGACGTTTCTCAAGGCGGTCACCGCGCCGAATCGCTTGCCGATGTGCTCGGTGCGCAGCACGTCGCCGGCTGCGTCCTCGGCGGCGGGCTGACCCGCGGGGGCCTGCGCAGTCATCAGGTTCTGCCCCTTTCCCGCAGCCGGGTTAGCTGCACGTTGGCGATCATGGCCAGCAGGATGGTGCCGCCGAAGATGATGGGCAGCGGGTATGCGCTGATCCCGATCACGCTGAAGCCGTTGGTCAGCACGGCGAGCAGGATCCCGCCGAGGAACGCGCCGATGATGGTGCCCGAGCCGCCCAGCATCGCGGTGCCGCCGATGACCGCGGCGGCCACCGCGTAGAACATCGGCTGGTATCCGCCGGACGTCGGGTCGATGATGCTGATCTGGAACGCGATCTGGAGGCCGACGAAGGCCCCGAGGAATCCGCTGAGCATGAAGTTCCCGTACTTGATCCTGGCCACGCTGACGCCGGCTTCGCTGGCCCCGAGCTGGTTGCCGCCGGAGGCGATCGTGTGCAGGCCCCACCGGGTTCGGGTGAGCAGGACGTGGAAGATGGCCGTCAGGATGACGGCGAAAGTGATCTCGGCCCACGCGAACTGGCCGATCCATTGGCCGATGCCCTGGACTTCCGGCGGGACGCTTTGCTGCTGCGCGCCCGACGTGGTGAGCACGATCCCGTTGATGACGAAGCCGGTGCCCAGGGTGGCGATGAACGACGGCAGGCCGAGCGTGACCGTGAGGAAGCCGTTGAACCACCCGATCACCGGGCCCACGAGCAGCGCGATCAGTATCGCCAGCAGGCCGGGAACGTGGTAGTCGGTGATCAGGAAGTACATGACGAAAGGCGACAGCTGGTAGATGAACCCGACGGACAGGTCGATCTCGCCGCAGATCAGCAGCATGACTTCGCCGAGCGCGAGGATGATGATCGGCGCGGCGAGTTGGGTCAGGGTGATCAGGTTGAGCTTGGTGAAGAACGCGGTCCGCCCGGTCGTGGAGATGAACCCGAAGTAGATGATCAGCAGGACGTCGACCACCAAGACGGTCGCCTCCCGCTGCCGGATCAGCAGCGCGCCGGCATCCCGCAGCGCCCGCATGACGCCCCGCGGCGGCCGTCCCGGGGGCCCGCCGACGACCTCGGGCGCTTGCTGCACGGCTCCGCTCACCTGCGCCATCCCCTTCCGCTGGCTCAGCGGCGCGCCGGCGCCGTTTACTGGCCCGTATATGCCCCAGTACCCGGCGCCGGCGCTTTTAGCTGTAGAGGCCCCGGTGCCGCGTCACACGCTGCTCGTGGCGATCGGGTTCTCGATGGGGCCGGACCGCGTGACGAGGACGGGCGGCGGCGGGGCCGAGCCCTCGTACGAGGTCTTGGTCTTGATGTACGGCGACACGTTTGACTTCGTCACGAAGGTCAGGCCGGTGTCGGTGTTCGGCGGGACCACCAGCCCGCCGGTCAGGTTGAACAGGTACAGGTACAGCACCGGCAGGAAGCCCTGCAGGTAGGGCTCCTGGTCGATGGTGAAGGTGAGCTGGCCGTTCTGGATCGCGGTCAGTGTGCCCGGCGTGAGGTCGAACCCGCCGGCCGGGATCTTCCCGGCCAGCCCGGTGCTGGCCAGCGACGGGCCTAGTAGCTCGGTCGAGCCCGCGTCCACCGCGAACGCGCCCTTGATCGTCGACTTGACGCCGCCCAGGTACGCCTTCTCGGCCGCTGCCTCCCCGGAGGTCAAAGCGCCGGTCGCGACCTGCTTGACGGTGAACCCGGCTGGCTTGA
>Ga0318547_10000943_pt1 | contig 10137 bp, 7 predicted proteins | sample GRESIP169b2f20_FD_203515 | JGI IMG/M metagenome (GOLD analysis project Ga0318547, IMG submission 203515) | Tropical soil microbial communities from Luquillo Experimental Forest, Puerto Rico - GRE.SIPMG.169b2f20 | ecosystem: Environmental > Terrestrial > Soil > Tropical forest > Bulk soil...
CTGCCTGGGTGCCCACGGAGCCCGTCGAGCCGAGCAGTACCACATCCCGAGGCCGCGAGCGCGAGGATTCCACCTCGTCATTCTGCCCGCATCCACGAGCGCCCGATCCCATGGCACCTGACCTGCAGCGCCGCGAAGCCGACCAACGATAGGCGCGCCCAGCCGGCGCCTTGGCGTCCGGGCGAGGCGCCGCCGACTCCGGTCCGGTGTCCTGGCCGGCCGGCGGCGTCCGGCCGAGCGCTAAACGGCCCGGTCAGCGCCGGCCCTGCGGCGTCCCGGGCGGGGCGGAAGCTCTCCGGTCCGGACGGCCTCGCCCTGGCGGACCGGGTCAGGTGCCCTGCTCCGGGCCGGGCATCTAGCCCGCCGCGACCGGGGCGGGAGCGGACTCCCAGTCGGGCCGCAGCGGCATGTGGGACCCTCCGTCGGCTTCCAGCCGGACCCCCAGGATCTGGTGGAGTTCGACGACGTTGCGGTCGAAGCCGAGGCGCGAGCCCGCCATATACAGCCGCCACACCCTGGCGGTGCCCTGCCCGACCTCGGCGACGGCCTCGGCCCAGTGGGCATCCAGGTTCGCGCACCAGCCCGTGAGCGTCCGCGCGTAGTGCTCGCGCAGGTTCTCCTCGTGTCTGATCTCGAAACCCGCGCCGTTCATGACCGACACCAGGTGGCCGGGCCCTTCCAGCTCCCCATCCGGGAACACGTACCGGTTGATGAAACCGCCTGTTCGCCGGGCCGGCTCGGAATTGTCCCGCCTGGTGATGCAGTGATTGAGCAGCCTGCCGCCCGGCCTGAGCTTGCCGAACAGGAAGGAGAAGTAGGCCGGTAGCTGGGCCTTGCCGATGTGCTCGGTCAGGCCGATGGAGCTCACGGCGTCGAACCCGGTTTCGGTCACGTTCCGGTAGTCCAGGTGACGCACCTCGGCGAGCCCGGACAGGCCCTCGCGCTCGATCGCCTGCTGTGCCCATACCGCCTGCTGCTCGGACAGGGTCACTCCCAGCGCCTTGACCCCGTGCTCGCGCGCGGCGTGCCGGACCATCCCGCCCCAGCCGCAGCCGACGTCCAGCAGCCGCATCCCGGGGCGCAGCGCGAGCTTCCTCGCCACCAGTTCGTGCTTGTAGGCCTGCGCCTCCTCCAGCGTCGCGTCCTCGTCGGGGTAACAGGCGCAGGTATAGGCCATGGACGGCCCGAGCACCCACTCGTAGAAGGTGTTGGAGACGTCGTAGTGGTGCGCGATGGCCGAGGCGTCCCGCCGCTTGGAGTGCCTGAGCCCGCCACGCCAGCGACGCCGGATCCGCACCTCCTGCGGGGGCGGCGGCACCCGCGGGAAGAGCAGCTTCGGACCGCCCAGTTCGCCGAGGGTGCGGAGCCGTTCGCTCAGGTCCAAGTTGCCCCGTTGCGCCTGGGTCATCCGCGCGAGCGCGGTATACATGTCGCCGTCTATATCGAGATGGCCGGAGACGTAGGCGCGGGCCAGCCCGAGTTCGCCCGGTGCCTGGGCGATGTAGGACAGCGCGACGGGGGAGCGGATCGTGATCCGCACCGGCGCCCCCGTGACCCCCGCCTCACTCCCGTCGTAGGCCCGGAACTCCACCGGAGCATCCGGCCCCGCGATCTGCTCGAACACCTTGGCCAGCGCCATGCCGCCATCCCTTCGCTACCTGACCTGCCGCGCGTGGCTACCGGCCGCGCACGCACTTCTCATACAGCCCGGACAGCCTTCCCTCTGGGTCGTAGGCGCTCTTGAGCCGGGCATAGGCCGGGCCGTTGTAGGCGGCCCAAAACTCCTCTTCGGAGTAGAACGACGTCGAATACAGGCCCTTGTGGCCGCCCAGGGCGGCCACCTCAGCCTGGTTGAGGGGGTAGAGCGGCCAGGGGCTGTCGCTGCGCAGGCGCAGCGGGCACAGCCACACCGGGCTCATTCCCACCTCGGCGGCGAAGAAGCGCAGGAACGCGGCACCGCGGTCCACCGGGATCTCCACGTCCTGGATCACCGCCTCCCGCGGCGGGCGGCCCCGGTTGGCGGTGAGGGCGTCGGACAGCCCGTGGCGCCGGTCGAAGGCGACCATCGACCGGTAGACGTCGGAACGCCGGTAGCGTCGCGGCCACAGCCTGCGGATCAGCGGGTGCTGCACGCCGAACGGCCGCGAGCACCAGAACCAGTCGGTGTCCCAGCGCCATAGGTAGTCGCGGATGGTGAGGAAGTCCTCCCGTGGCCCGCGCACCGACTGGTAGTAGATGCTCTGCCCGTTGTAGTCGCTGCGCCAGGGTGCCACCTCGCTGTAGGCACCGACCGTGAGGTAGATCTCCTCCAGCCCGAACGCGGTGCCGTCGATGAAGTCGGCCCGGTGGCCGTGCAGGCTGCCCTCGGCGGCGACCTGGGCGATCGCCTCCATGGCCGCCTCCGGTGTGGCGAAGGCGAAGTGCCGCAGGTGCACGTAGGGTGCCACCCGCTCAAGCTCGATGGTGAGCGACAGGGCGTAGCCGAGCGTGCCGTAGGAGTTCGGGAAGCCGCGGAACAGCGCGGCATGCTCACCCTCGGCGGTGGCCGCGACCACCCTTCCGTCCCCGGTCAGGATCTCCATGGCAGTGACCGACTCGTGCGGCAGGCCGCTGCGCAGCGAGGTCGATTCGATGCCGAGGCCGGTGACCGCGCCGCCGAGGGTGATCGTCTTGAGCTGCGGGACGACCAACGGCATCAGGCCGTGCGGCAGGGTGGCGTCCACAAGATCCTCGTACGTGGTCATGCCGCCGACCACGGCGGCCCGTGCCGCCGGGTCGACGTGCAGCACCCGGCTGAACGCGGAGGCGTCCAGCCCGGTTGCGCCGCCCGCCCAGGGTGCCGCGCGGCGGCCTCGTGTCTTGGGCGCCGGCTCGCGGAACCGGAACAGGTTCGAGGTCCGCTTGGCCAGCCGGACGGGGGCCCCAGGAGGGAGGGCGGCATAAGACTCGCGGAGCGCGGCGACGGCGGTGCGGTGCTCCGCCGCCACCACGAGGGGCAGTTGCACCGGTGCAGCCGTGGCGTGCCCGGCGGAGCCGGAATGTCCCGCGCCGACTGCGGCGTTGGTCATGCCACCCCTCCCTGCTGTCATAGTCGTGGCCCCGGTCTGACGGGCCTGGCTCTGCATCGAGGATTACTGCGCCTGGCCCCAAGGGGCAAGTCCCCATCAACCAGGTCAAGGCGGACAGAGTCTACCGTGGGGTAACTTACACCGGTCAGCCACCGGGATCCGCTCGCCGCCCGGGCGAGCCGCCCAGCCGTTCCTCGCCCATGGCTGTCCGCCGTTTTCCCTGAGCCGTCCGTTTGACCGGAGCCGACCGCCGCTTCCCGGTCCGTCTCGGCGCGGGCGCAGCGGGCGCCTCGGCGCGCGCGTAGCTCGCCGCTACCTCGTCCGGAGTCATCGGCAGCCGCGCCTGCGAAGGAGGTACCCCGGCGGCGAGTATGTCGCGAAGCAACAGTGCCATGGAGTAGCCGGGGTCGGCGGCCAGGGCCCGGTCAAGGGCGATGTTGGCAAGCGTGCCGTCGCCGGCCTGCCACGCTGTGAAGGCGAGCAGCGAGGCCGGAGCGGGCAGCCACGGGCCGTCAGCCCGGCGGACGATGTCGGCCCACAATGCCAGATGCGCCTGGCGGTGCTCGGGGACCATACGCGCCCACGCGTCATCACGCACGGCGAGGTGCACCAGGCTGACGGCGAGCCAGGCGAAGGTGTCCACGTCGGTGAGCCGTCCGCCGCTGCGGTACACACCGACCGCTTCCCGCACCGCACGCCTGCCTTGGCTGATCACCAGCCGCAGCGGGTTGCCGGGCCCCTTGCGCTGCGCCCGGTCCACCAGCGTTTGAGCCTTCACGCAAGCCCGCTCGATTGCCTGGTCCATGGACCACGCTGCCGCGCCCGCCAGCGGCGCCAGGGTGGCTGCGACGGCGGCGCGGTCGGGATAGGCGGCGAGCCCGGCAACGGTCATGGCGGCGGCCGCCGGGTGGGACGGGTAGTCGAAGACCGTCCCACCCGCGGGGCAGCACGCTGGGTTGGCGCAGAGGTAGGACCAGAACCGGCCCTCTTCGACCCGGAGAAGCTCGCGCATCTCAAGACTGCGCCGTCGCGCCGCTGTGGTGAACGCGTCCGCGACCGGGGTGACCAGCCGGCCGGGACCGTAACCGATTCCGATCACCGTGGTGGCGCCGCGCTGCGCAAGCACGGCCACCGCGTGATCAGCGATCTCGGCGGCCGGCTCGACGCCCGGCGGATCGGGCAGGTCGTACCGAAACCCGATTTCCACGCGTCGGCGCGGGCCGCCGGCCCCGATCACCACGAAGCTCAGCTTTGGATGGAACCCGAGCAAGTGCGGCACCACCGCGAGAATGTCAGCGGGTCCGCTGACCCGGACGCGGGATAGGTCCAGGTCCAGCTGGGACCGCGGGCTCGCGTCCCACTGCCCGGATGGCGGGCCCGGGTCCCCGGGAGGCTGGCCCGGGTCCCCGGGACGCGGGCCTGGGTCCGCGGAGGTCTGGCCTGGGTCCGCGGTCGGCGGGCCTGGGTCCGCGGCCGGCTGGCCTAAGTCTGCGGACGGCGGAACGACGGGACTGTCGTCTGGTGAGGGCTGGGCGGTTTCCATGAACCCAGACTCATGCGCCGGAAGAGCAGAGGCGAGACCTTGCCATCCCATGTGGACAAAGCGTGCATGATGGCGCGCATTTGTCCACCGGCTGCTGAGGCTGCATTGACAAGGCGCGCGGCCTGCACGTACTGACGCCTGGCTCGATGACGCTCCTGCGCGCTTTAGAGTGCGACGCCGAGCAGGGCGTCCACGGTGTCGCGGACAATTTCTGCCGAGGCCGCTGTCCCCGGCGGCAGTGAGGCGCTGCCCGTGACGGCCGATGCCCAGCGGTCCACGGCGGCCAGCGCGCCGGGGGCGTCGAGGTCGTCGGCGATGCGCTCTCGCACCGCGGCCAGAACGCTGTCCGCAGCGGGCACGACCGGCGCGGGTATTCCGGGACCCGGTTCGGTCCCCGGCATGTCCGCCGCGAGTACCCCGTAGCCCTGTTCGCTCGCGGCGGGTACGCCCGCTGCGGATACCCCGGGACCCGGTTCAGTCGCTGCGGCGCCGGCGGTGGAGCCAGCCCGGCGCACCGCGGCCCGCCAGTGGGCCAGCCGGTCCTGCGCGGCGGCCAGCCCGGCAGCCGTCCAGTCCCAGTCCCCCCGGTAGTGATGGGTCATGATGGCCAGCCGGATCGCCATCGGGTCCACCCCGTCTGCCACCAGGCGGGACACGAAGACCAGGTTGCCCAGTGACTTGGACATCTTTTCCCCGCCCAAGCGCACCATCCCGGCATGCGCGTAACACCGGGCGAAGGCCTCATGCGTCTGGTCCGCGATGGCCACCCGCGCGTGTGAGGCGCTGCACTCGTGATGCGGGAAGATAAGGTCCGAACCGCCCGCCTGGACGTCGAACGCCGGCCCGAGATAGTGCGTGGCGATCGCCGCGCACTCCACGTGCCAGCCCGGCCGGCCCGGCCCGAAGCTGGAGTCCCAGGACGGCTCCCCCGGCCGGGCGGTGAGCCAGACCAGGCAGTCCAGCGGGTCCTTCTTGCCCGGCCGGCCCGGGTCGCCGCCCCGCTCGGCGGACAGCGCGATCATCTCCGCCAGCCCCAGGCGCGACACGGTACCGAACTCCGGGTCGGTGGCCCGGGAGAAATACACGTCGCTGTCCACTTCGTACAGCGCTCCGCGGTCGGCTAGGACCTGGTTCATCCGGTCGATCAGCGGTAGCGCTTCCACCGCTCCGACCAGCCGGGCGGGCGGCAGCACCCGCAGCGCCTCCATGTCGCCGCGGTACCGCGCGATCTCCCGGTCGGCCAGCTCACGCCAGTCCTCACCGTCGCGGTCGGCGCGCTCCAGCAGCGGGTCGTCGACGTCGGTGACGTTTTGCACGTAGATCACCTCGTGCCCAGCGTCACGCCAGGCCCGGACCAGCAGGTCCCAGGCGACATAGGTTGCCGCGTGCCCGATGTGCGTCGCGTCGTACGGGGTGATGCCGCACGCGTACAAGGTCGCCCGCGGCCCGAGCGCGGCGCGCTTCAGCTCCCCGGTGGCCGTGTCGGCCAGGTGCAGTTCCGGGCCGCGTCCCGGCAGGGCAGGAACGCGCGCCGCGCGCCAGGTCTCCATGTGCGCAGGCTACCGCCGGTCCGCGGGCTCGCCGCCGTGTCGGTGACCACGCAGGTCAGGGATGCGCCGCGCCGGCGCCCGTTGCTCGAACGCGTAGGCAAGCGCGATCAGCGCCGGCTCGCTCCACGCCGGGCCGAGGAAGGAAAGGCCGACCGGAAGGCCAGCAACATTTCCAGCCATGACGCTCACGGCGGGGTACCCGGCCACCGCCGAGGGCCCTGAGGTGTGGAAATGGTCGTGGTCGCCGAGCACGTAATCGGTCAGCCAAGCGGGATTCGCGGTCAGGGTGACAATGGCGTCGAGCCGGTGCGCGGCGAGCGGCCCATCCAGGGCCTCCCTGGCCCGCTGGGAAGCCGCCGCGCGGGCCGCCTGGTAGCCGGGTTCCGCGGGATCGCCAGTGGTTGCCTCGGCCTGCTCGAACACTTCCTGGCCGAAATGGACCAGCACCGTGTCTGCGTATCTCAGGTCGAATTTGATGAGCTCGGCCAGGTCTGCCGGGTGCGTTCCGCGCAGTCCGGCCAGGTAGACATTCAGGTCGTGCTTAAACTCGTGCGTCAGGGCAGCGAACTCCGGTTCGTTGATCTCGGCAGTTCCGGGTAGCTCGACCGGGTCGATGAGCTCTGCCCCGGCCCCGCGCAGCACGGCCACTGCCTGATCTAGTACGGCAGTGGTACGGGCGCCGGAATCCTTGGCCGGGTCCCGCCAGACGCCCAGGCGCGCCCCGGCGAGCGCGGATGGGTCGAGGAACGTCGTGTAGTCGCGGGACCGGACCGCGGCAGGCGCGGTCGCCGGGTCGGCCGGGTCTGCCGCGGCGAGCACCGACAGCAGCGCGGCGGCGTCCGCCACGGACCGGGTCATCGGGCCCGCGGTGTCCTGGGCGAGCGAGATAGGCACGATGCCGCTGCGGCTGACCAGCCCCAGGGTGGGCTTGATGCCCACGATGCCGCATGCACTGGCGGGGCAGACGATGCTGCCATCGGTTTCCGTGCCCACCGCGATGGGAGCCAGGCCAGCGGCGACCGCGACCCCCGAGCCGGAACTAGACCCGGATGGGTTGCGGCCCGGCCCGTGCGGGTTGACGGCCTGGCCGCCGAGCGTGCTCCAGCCGCTGCTGGAGTGGCTGGAGCGGAAGTTCGCCCACTCGGACAGGTTGGCCTTGCCCAAGATCACCGCGCCGGCCTCGCGCAGGCTGGTGACCAGGAACGCCTCATCTTGGTCGGCCTCGGCGAGAGCGGGCGAGCCGGCCGTGGCAGGCATCCCGCGGACCGCGATGTTGTCCTTGACCAGTACCGGGATGCCATCCAGCGGCCCTGGTGCCGCACCAGCCGCCCGGGCCTCGTCGCTGGCCCTGGCATCGCCGACAGCGTCCGGGCTGACGGTGATGACCGCGCCCAGCGCCGGGTTGAACCGCTCGATCCTGCTCAGGTAGAAAGCTGTCAGTTCACCGGCGGTGATCGTGCCCTCGGTGAGGGCCTGGCGCAGCGCCGCGACCGTCGCGGTGTCGGGATCGAGCCCGCTCCCGCCAAGCGTCTGGCTTACCTGCGGCGATGTGCTGGGCTCGGGCATGGTAGGAGGATAACGGCGTGGAAGCTCACATCGGCTCGCTGGCCGCCGTCCCGGCGTTGAGCAGGCCCGACCTGCTGGCGGCGCCTGTGGCCAGCGCACTGGCCGCCCTGGGTGACGAGGTGGCCGGCGGGGTTGGCGTGGCCGAGATCGACCCGGAGGTCGCCGACACGGCCGCGTTCTGCGAGCGGTACGGCGTCGGCCTCACCGAATCGGCTAACTGCGTGGTGATCTCGGGCAAGCGCGAGGGCGCAACCAGGTTCGCGGCCTGTGTGATCCTCGCCACCACCAGGGCCGACGTGAACAACGTGGCTCGCCGTGAGCTTGACGTGCGCAAGGCCTCGTTCGCGGCGATGGACGTGGCGGTCGCGGAGAGCGGGATGGAGTACGGCGGGATCACCCCGATTGGCCTGCCGGCCGGCTGGCCGGTGCTGATGGACGCGCTCGTAGCGGACACCCCGGTTGTGGTGATCGGCAGCGGGTTGCGCCGCTCGAAGCTGATCCTGGCCGGGAAACTGCTTGCCAGCCTGCCCGGCGTGCGGGTGATCGACGGCCTGGCCCGCTGACCGCATCCGCGCCGCGGCGCCGCCCCTGCGCCGCCAGGATTGTTTGTGGCCAGTTACGCCAAGGACCGCATTCTTTGGTGGCCGATGGCGCCAACGGCCACCAACTGAAGAGCGCGCCGATGGGGTCAGGGGAGCCAGGACACGTGGCCGTGCAGGGCCACGTAACCGATAAAGGCGCCAGCGTCGATGAGCGTGTGCGCGATGATCATCGGCGTCACCCTGCCCCACCTGCGGTACAGCACGCCGAAGATGACACCCAAGATCGCGTTGCCGAGGAACCCGCCGAACCCCTGGTACAGGTGATACGAGCCGCGGACCACCGCGGCCAGCGCTATCGCCTTGCCCGGCGACCAGCCGAGCTGGTCCAGGCGGCGCAGCAGGTAGCCGAGGACCAGCACCTCTTCGAGGATCCCGTTCTGCGCCGCGTCGAGGGCTAGCACGGGGATGCGCCACCAGACGGAGGGCAGGTCCTCCGGCACCACGTTCAGGCTGATCCCGAGGTGGAAGGCCGCCACGTAGAGCGCGAGGCCGGTGCCGCCGATGACCGCGGCCAGCACGGCACCGCGAAGCACGTCGCTGGCCGGGCGGGTGGTATCGATGCCCAGCGCCGAGGGCCCCTCACCCTCGCGGGCCAATAGGTAGAACACCAGCGCGACCGGCGCGAGCGTGGTCACAATGCTGGCCAGTTGCAGGGTCAGGTCCAGCAGCGGCCGGCCAGGCGCCAACGACCCGACGAGCAGGGCCTGCTGCTGCCGCAGCGCCTTGGGGGCGGTCAATGAGCCGATCAGGTTGATCAGCGCAAACAGGGAGTTGGCGCCGAGCGACACGGCGAAGACGACGACGATCTCCCAGCCGAGCATGCGCTTGGTCAGCGGCGGGAGCGTGGCCGGAACCCCGGATTTCACCCCAGGACTCTATTAGCTCACCCTGTGCGCCAGGTCAACGCGCGCTGTAAGCGCGCTGGAGCCAGCCTCAGCAGACAGCCGCGCCACGAACCGCGGCCAGGACAGCCGATCCCCGCGCACCGACCGCAGGACACGGGCAGGTGTCGCGCCAGGATCAGGCGCCGGCTGCCGTCACGATCGCGTCGGTGACGAAACCGAGCACGATCCCCAGCAGGATCGCCCAGGTAACCAGTTCCTTGAGCTTGCTGGCGCGGGCGACGGCGAGCAGTTCGATGACCACGTACAGGATTGAGCCGGCCGCGAGGGCAAGGAAGGCGACACCCAGCAAGGGCGTGGTCACGACCTGCCCGACCATCGTGCCGATGAACGTGGGCCCGCCGCCGATGACGCCGAGCAGGATGAGCCGTCCCCAGGTCGGCCGCACACCCGCCGCGGTGAGCGGGGCCACGATGCCGAATCCCTCGGTCGCGTTGTGCGCGCCGAACCCGATCACCAGGAGCAACGCCAGGCTGAGCTGGCCAGCCGCCGCGGAGGAACCGATCGCCAGGCCCTCGCCGAAGTTGTGCATCCCGATGCCGATGGCGATGAGCAGCGACAACTCCATCGCCCGGGCGCGGGCGGCGTCGGGTCCCGCGGGCAGCAACGGCTTGTACGCGGTCGCCGCCCCGGGCCCTTCGGGCCGCAGCGCGGCGGCCCGGCGCTTCATCCAGCGATCGAAGTAGACCAGGCCCATCAGGCCGACGCCGAGGCAGCCCAGCATCACCAGGCCGTTGGTGATCGCAGTCTGATAGTGATGGTTGCTCAGCGCCTCGTCGGCCGGGTCCCAGGCGGCGGTCAGCACGTCCCACAACAGGAAGATCAAGATGCCGATCGCCAGCGCGTTGAGGAAGACCTTGAGCCTCGGCATCGGCGCCCGCATCCGCCCGATGGGCAGGCCCAGGA
>Ga0318547_10000982_pt1 | contig 9986 bp, 7 predicted proteins | sample GRESIP169b2f20_FD_203515 | JGI IMG/M metagenome (GOLD analysis project Ga0318547, IMG submission 203515) | Tropical soil microbial communities from Luquillo Experimental Forest, Puerto Rico - GRE.SIPMG.169b2f20 | ecosystem: Environmental > Terrestrial > Soil > Tropical forest > Bulk soil | place...
GCACGGGCAGCACCAGCCGCTGGCGCGGTCGCCGTACCCGGTCCAGGTCTCCACCGCCAGCCCGCGCCAGCGGCTGGTGCTGCCCGTGCCGCTCTGCGGGTCGGGCTGGAACGAATCCGGATCGCCGTCCGCCGCCGGCGCGTCGCGCGCCAGCGTTCGGCCCGGCGCGAGGTACCAGGACGTGGCGCGTGCGGGCGGCGGCCAGCTCGACGCGGACTTCCAGCGCTGCTCGCCGGTGGTGAAGTAGTGGACCGGCGGCTCCCGGTCCCACCCGTTCGCGCTCGCCTTGAGGTGGAAGTCGAAGAAGCGCAGCAGCTCCGCGGCGTGGTCGAACTCCGACGCGCGTGTCGCGAGCAGCGGATCGAGCGCCTGATCGCCGCCGTGGTTCCAGGGCCCGAGCAGGAGCCGCATGCCGGGGTTGTGCAGCGTGCGGAAGCGGGTGATCGCGGCGCGCGGGTACGCGCCGTCCCACCAGCCGCTCACGCTCAACACCGCGGCGCCCGACGCCTCGATCTGCGCGCGGCGCGCGCAGCAGGGGCTCCACTCCGCCGCCGACCGTCCCATCTCGGGTGGGACGTCGTCGCGAAACTCGACCTCGCGCGCGGCGCGCGCGACGTCGAAGTTCGCGGCGTGCCCGGTCTGCGCGGCGCGCACGCCGGCGTCGCCGTCGGGGCCGTCGACCGGGCGCGGGCCCGAGATGAAGAATGGCACCCACCACGGGAACGCGCTCCACAGCCGGCCGCGGTCGATCGCGTCGTTGAACCGCCCCCAGACCTGCGTGAACCAGACCAGCCGCACGCCGCCGGGGAAGGCGATGTCGCCGTAGCCGTCGAAGAGCGAGAAGCGGGGTGCCACCGCACGCACCGCAGGCCGCTCGTTCGCGAGCAGGAGCTCCGCCGCCGTCCCATCGTACGAATCGCCGAGCGCGCCCACGGCGCCGCTCGACCAGGGCTGGCGCACGATCCACGGCGTCGACGTGCGCGAGCGCAGCGGCGTGCGCACCTACATGACGGTGGTCGACGCCGCGGGCCTCGGCGCGCTGGTGCAGCTGGGCGCGCTCGAGATCCACACCTGGGGGGCGCGCGCCCCCGACCTGCTCCACCCCGATCTGCTCACCTTCGACCTCGATCCGGATCCGAGCGTGCCCTGGGCCCATACGGTCGAGGCCGCGCGCGAGCTGCGCGAGCTGCTCGGGGAGCTGGGGCTCGCGAGCTTCGCCAAGACCACCGGCGGCAAGGGGCTCCATCTGGTCGTCCCGATCGAGCCGCGCGCGAGCTGGGACGAGGCGCGCGGGTTCGCGCGCGCTGCGGTGGAGACGCTGGTCGCGCGCTCACCCGAGCGGTACCTCGCGAAGGCGTCGAAGAAAGCTCGGCGCGGCAAGATCTTTCTCGACTACCTGCGCAACGCGCAGGGGGCGACCGCAGTGTGCCCGTACTCGACGCGCGCGCAGCCGGGCGCGCCGGTGGCGACGCCGATCGCGTGGAGCGAGCTCGGCCCGCGCCTGGACCCGCGCAAGTTCGACCCCCGCAGCGTGCTGCGCCGGCTGGCGCAGCTGGGCCAGGACCCCTGGGAGGGCTACACCAGGCTGCGTCAGACCCTGCCGCGGTAGCGGGTGGGGAACTCGGCGAGCACGCCGAAGCCCACCGCCACCAGCACCGGTCCCACGAACATGCCCACCAGGCCCAGCCCGGCCAGGCCGCCCAGCACGCCGAAGAACACCAGGACGAACGGGATCTGCGTGGGCCCGCTGATCAGCCAGGGGCGCAGCACGTTGTCGATGCTGGTGATCAGCACGCCGCACCACAGCGCGAGCCCGGCCGCGCCGAAGATCGCGCCCTGCGCCCACAGCCAGCCGCAGGCCACGAGCCAGATCAGCGCGGCTCCGCCAGGCAGGAAGGAGGCCAGCACGGTGGTGAAGCCGAAGAACACCGGCGACGGCACGCCGAAGATCCAGAAGCCCACTCCGGCCATCGTGCCCTGGGCCAGTGCGGTGCCGACCAGCCCGAAGACCACCGCCCGCACGATCGCCCCGACCTTGTCCACGAGCTGCGCGTCGTCGCTGGGCAGGAGCAGCGAGCCCAGCCGCCGCGCCGTCGCGCCGACGCGCTCGCCGTCGAGGTAGAGCGCGAACAGCACGAACACGGTGATCAGGAAGTCGAGCACGTTGCGCGCGATGCCGCTGCCCAGCGCCACCGCCCACTGCGAGCCGGTCTCGCCGTAGCGCGACACCCACTCGCCCAACGCAGCCGGCCCGAACAGCGGGCTCTCGCGCAGCTCCGCGGCCCGGCGGGCGAGCCAAGGCGTGTCGATCACCCAGGCAGGAGGCGTCGCACCCGCTTCCACCCAGTGCTTCACGCGGTCGGCGACCACCGAGGCTTCGCTCGCGAACGCCAGCAACAGCGAGGCCACCGGCACCGCGATCGCCAGCGCGAACAGCAGCGTGAACAGCACCGCGCTGAGCCGCGGGCGGCGGCTCCAGTCGCGCACGCGGGCGAACAGCGGCCAGCTGACGTAGGCCACGATCGCGGCCCACACGCCGGGGACGATGAAGGGGTGCAGCACCCAGAGCGTGGCGGCGAGCAGGGCGAGGCCGACCAGCACGCGCGCGACGATCAGGCCCGGACGCGTCTCCCCCCGATCCATTCGCCGAGTATCTCCCAGTTCAAGGCGGACCGGGAGCCGGGGCGAAAGGGGCCGAAGCGAGACAGAACGCCGCTTCGGTCGGACGTCGTTTCGTGAGCGCCGAGCTCCGCTTCTGCCCGGCAAAGGGTGCCCCCCCGGGCTACCCTGATTCTCATGCGAGTACTGGTGGTCGAGGACGAGATCCGGGTCCGCAGCTTCGTGGAGCGCGGCTTGCGCGAGGCGGGTTTCGCGGTCGATTCGGCGGTCGACGGAGACGAGGGTCTGCGCCTGGGACTGGTGAACCCCTACGACGCGATCGTGCTGGATCTGATGCTGCCCCGGCGCGACGGCCTGTCGGTGCTGCGCGAGCTGCGCGGCGGCGGCCGCGCCACGCCGGTGCTGGTGCTGTCGGCGCGCGACGAGATCGACGACCGGGTGCGCGGCCTGGACGCCGGCGCCGACGACTACCTGCCCAAACCGTTCGCTTTCGCCGAGCTGCTCGCGCGGGTGCGGGCGCTGCTGCGCCGCGGCACTGCCCGGCCCAGCGTGCTGGAAGTGGGCGATCTGCGGGTCGACCTACTGGCGCGGCGCGCCGAGCGGGCGGGGTCGAAGCTCGACCTGACTCAGAAGGAGTTCGCGCTGCTCGAGTATCTCGCCCGCCACGCGGGCGAAGTCGTCACGCGCACCATGATCTCCGAGCACGTCTGGGACATGAACTTCGACAGCTTCTCGAACGTGATCGACGTGTACATCCGGTACCTGCGGCGCAAGATCGACGAACCGTTCGAGAAGAAGCTGATCCACACCCGCCGTGGGGTCGGCTACATGCTCGCCGCGACGCCGTGAACCGCAGCATCCGGCTGCGCATCGCGCTGGCCGTGGTCAGCGTGATCGTGACCCTGGTCGCATTGCAGATCTTCTACGTGCTGGGCCGCTTCCAGCACAGCCTGCGCGAAGAAGCCGACGAGCAGCTGCAGGACTACGTCCAGGACCTCGCCTTCATCGTGGATACGCAGCGGCTCAACGAGTGGATCGACCAGGAGACGCGCGTGCACCGCGGCGAGGACGTCGCCTTCGTCGAGATCCGCGACGAGAACGACCAGGTGGTCGCGCGCAGCGGCAACGTGCGCAAGTCCGGCTTCCCCGCGGCGCCACGGCCGGGGCGGGCCGGCGCGCCGGTCTATTTCGAGTACGTGCGAGGCAGTGGGCAGCACGTGCGCGCGCTCGAGACCTCGGTCGGCCCGTGGCGCGTGCGCGTGGGCACGAGCCTCGAGGAGATGCGGCGGCGCTACGCCTCGCTGCGCAAGAACCTCGCGACGTCGCTGGTGCTGATCGCCCTGCTCGGCGGGCTCGCCGCCTACCTGGTGGCGGCGCGGGCGCTGGTGCCGGTGCGCGGATCGCCGCGCAGGCGCGCGCGCTCGGCGATCTGCCCGACGGCACGCTGCCGCGCACCGGCTCGGGCGACGAGATCGACCGGCTGGCGGCGGTGCTCAACGACCTGTTGATGCGCATCCGCGCCGAGGTGCTGCGCGTGCGCCGGCTCACCGCCGATGCAGCGCACGCGCTGCGCACGCCGCTCACCGCGCTGCGCGGCCATCTCGAGCTGATCGCCTCCCACGAGCGCGGGTCGAGCGAGCCGCTCGGCACCGCGATCGAGCAGGTCGACGAGCTCACTCGCTTCGTGAATCGGCTGCTCCTGCTCGAGAAACTCGAAGCGGGACAGGGGGAGTCATTCGCGCGCGAGCGCTTCGACCTGCTCGCCAAGACCCGGCCGCTGGTCGAGCACCTGCAGGTGGTGGCGGAGGAACGCGGCGTCGATCTCGAGTGCCAGGGCGAGAGCGTCGAGGTCGAGGCCGACCCCAGCCAGATCCACCAGGCGATCCTGAACCTGCTCGACAACGCGCTGCGCCACACGCCGCGCGGCGGCAAGGTGGTCGTGGACGTGCGCGAGCGCGACGGCGCCGCCGAGCTCGCCGTGAGCGACTCCGGGCGCGGGCTCGCCGCCGACCAGCTCGAGCGGGTGTTCGAGCGCTACTACTCTACCCGCGCGGGCGACGGCGCGGGCACCGGCCTCGGGCTGCCGATCGCGCGCGCGATCGCGCGCAGCTTCGGAGGCGACGTCTCCGCCACCTCGCCGGGCGGCGCGCGCTTCGTGCTGCGACTCCCTCTCACCCGTCCTGCGGCGATGGATGCAGGAATCTAATCGGATCTCATTACGGGTTAATCCACGGGCCCCGTCCCGCAGGAACGGCTTAGTCTGATGAGAACTAACTCATGAGACTTTCTGGCTTCAACCCGACAAGGGGACATGGCAACTTGCCGACGGAGTCGAGACGAACCCGCGTCGACAGGGGTTGATCCGGGCGGTCGCGCGAGCGGAGGCGGCGTGCGCTGGGGAAGAATTCTGTTGCTGGTCGGGCTCCTGGCCCCGCGGCTTGGCGCCGCGGATCCCGCAGAGCCGCTGACGCTCGAGCAGGCGCTTCAGGAGGCCCGCCGCGCGAATGCCGCCCTGCCGGTTGCGCGCTTCCAGGCGGAGCAGGCCGACGCCGCGGTGCGCGAGGCGCAGGGCCTCCGGCTGCCGTCGCTGGCGTTCGACGGCGACGTGCATGGCGGAACCCCCCGGCGCTACGCGAGCTTCGATGCGCGCACCCAGCTGGTGGCCCAGGTGCCGGTGTTCGACCGCCGGCTCGGCGCGAACGTGAACCAGAGCCTGGCGGCGGCCGACGCCGCGCGCGCGGGCTTCCGCCGCGCTGAGCTCGACCTCGACCGCGACGTGCGCGGGCGCTTCGCGGAGTGCCTGGAGGCCGAGCGCGAGATCGCATTCCGGCAAGCCGGCCAGCGCCGGCTCGAGACCTACCTCTCGATCATCGGCGCGCGGCGCGCCAGTGGACAGGGCCTGGCCTCGGACCGCTCCAAGACGCAGGTCCGCCTGGGCGAAGGCGAAGCTGCGATCGCGGACGCGGAGCGGCGCTTCGACGAGGCGCGGCTCGAGCTGAACGATTTGATGGGCCGCCCGCTCGACGGCCCGCTCGCGCTCGTGCCCCCGGCGCCGCCGTCGGCGCTCCCGGCGCCGCTGGCGGCCGAGCCCTGGCTGCTGACGCCCGAGGTGATCGAGGCGGACGCCGGCGCGGCGGAGGCGGGAGCCGAGCTGGAGAAGGTGCGGGCCGATCGCTGGCCGACGGTCTCGCTGCTCGCGAACGCCGGCGGTCAACCGGTGCTGGGCAACTCCGACGTGGCGCTCCTGAACAACGGCGAGGGCTGGGGCGCCGAGTTCGTGCTGCTGTTCAACCTGCCGCTCTGGGACGCCGGCGTCTACCGCAGCCGCGTGGCTCAGGCCGACCTGGCGCAGCGGGCTGCGAAGCAGAACGTGACGGCGACACAGCGCGGTGTCAGGCTGGAGTGGCAGCGCGCGGCGGCGCGGCTGCGCAACCTCCTGCACGAGGTCGAGGTGCGGCTGCACACGATCGAGACCGCGCGCGATTCGTACCTGCAGGCGGAGAGCCTGTACCGCGGCGGCGCCGGCACGGCCCTGGACGTGCTGGAGGCGTACGACGCCTGGACCAACTCCAACCAGGCGCACGCCGACGCCGAGCTGCGCTACCGCCTGGCCGAGGCGGACCTGCTGCGCTGGGGGACGCAGTGAGGCGGGCGCTCGTCTGCGCCGCGCTGCTCGCCGCGGCCTGCAACGTCGGGTCGAGCGAGGAGACGCCCTCGCCGGACCAGATCGCGGTCACGCCCGTGCGCGCCGCGGAGGTCACGCGCGGCTCGGTCACCGTCACTGTCGCGGGCCCGGGCCGGACGCAGGCGCTGCGCCAGGTCCACGTGCGCGCGCCGTTCACCGGCCAGCTGGTCGAGCTCCGCGTGAACGACGGCGACTCGCTGCGCGCGGGCGCTCCCGTCGGCGCGGTGGTGTCGCAGAACAGCCATGCGGCGCTGGAAGGTGCCCGGGCCATGGTCGCGACCGCGCGCACGCCCGAGGAGAAGGCCGACGCCGCGCGCGCGCTGGAGCTGGCGCAGGGGGCGCTGGTTCGGCAGGTGCTGCGCACGCCGGCTGCAGGGGTCGTGCTCTCGCACAAGGCGAACGCGGGCGACTTCGTCTCGGAGGGCGAGGAGATCGCGACGCTCGCCGACGCCAACTCGATCGCGTTCGTGGCGCAGCTCGGCCAGAGCGACCTGCGCGAGATCCGCCCCGGCGCCGCGGCCTCGGTCGAGCTCGCGGCCTACGGCAAGGAACTCGCGGGCGTGGTGCACGGGGCGCTGCCCGACGCGTCCAGCGAAAACCTGAGCGTGCCGGTGCGCATCGACTTCGCGAACCCGCCGCGCGACGTCGGAGTCGGCTTGTTCGGCACGGTGCGCATCGCGGTCGCCGAGCACCGCGACGTGCTGATGGTCCCGCAGTCCGCGCTGCTGCGCGACGACGTGAGCGGCGTGTCCCGCGTGGCGGTGATCGCCCCCGACGGCGCCGTCCACTGGGTGGTGGTGAAGCCCGGAGCATCGGCGCACGACCTCGTCGAAGTGGAAGCGCCCGCGCTCGAGGCGGGCTCGCGCGTGGTCGTGTCGGGACAGATGGGACTCCCCGAAGGCGCCCGGGTCCGGGTGGAGTCGTAGCGTGCCCGGCGGCCTGCGGCGCCGGGCGGGCGCGGTGTTCGCCCTGCTCGCCCTGCTCGTGGTCGCCGGCATCGAATCGGCACGGCAGCTCCCGGCCGCGATCTTCCCGTCGGTCACCTTCCCGCTGGTGAAGGTCATCGCCGAGGTCGGCGAAGAGCGCGCCGCACGGATGATGCCGATGGTGACGCGTCCGCTGGAGGAGGCGATCCGCCGCGTGCCCGGCGTGGAGCGCGTGCTGTCCACCACCTCGCGCGGCAGCGCCGAGCTCACCGCGCAGTTCGCCTGGAACACCGACATGAACGCCGCGCTGCAGCGGGTCGAGGCCGAGACCGGGCGGATCGACCAGGAGCTGCCCGCCGACGCCCGGCTCGACGTCGAGTGGATGAACACCGCGGTGATGCCGATCGAGGGCTATGCGCTCAGCTCCGACTCGCTGTCGCAGTCCGAGCTGTGGGAGCTGGCCGAGTACACGCTGAAGCCCGCGCTGCTGCGCATCGCCGGCGTGTCGGAGATCCAGATCCAGGGCGGCCGGCGCCGCGAGTTCCAGGTCCGGCTCGATCCCGCCGCACTGCAGGGGCGGGCGCTCTCCGCCGGCGACGTGGTCAACGCGATCCGCGAGAACCACAAAGAGCTCTCCGCCGGCTTCACCGAACGCAACCACGAGCTGTACCTCGCGCTGGTCGACGGCCGCGTCGACGGGCTCGAGCGGCTGGCGCGCATCTCGGTGCCGGTCGCCTCGGGCCCGCCCGCAACGCTCGCCGAGCTGGGCGAGCTGCGCGTCGCGGACCAGGTCTCCTACGTCCGCACCACCGCGGACGCGAGCGAAGCGGTGCTGCTGAACGTGCTCCGCCAGCCGGCGGCGAACACGCTCGCGATCGCCAGCGCGATCCAGACGCTGTTGCGCACGCATCCCGAGCTGATCCCGCCCGGCGTGCGCTTCAGCACCTTCTACGACCAGGCGGCGTTCGTGCGCGACTCGCTGCGCGGCGCCCGCGACGCGCTGTTGATCGGCGTGGCGCTGGCGGCGCTGGTCCTGCTCGCGTTCCTGCGCCGGGTGCGGCTGACCCTGGTCGCGGTCGCGGCCATCCCGATCACGGTCTCGATCGTCGGGATCGCGCTGGCCGTGGCGGGCGAGACGATCAACCTCATGACACTGGCGGGTGTCGCCGCCGCGCTCGGCCTGATCGCGGACGACGCGATCGTGGTGGTCGAGGAGCTGGAGCACGGCAGCACGGTGCGCCAGCTCCTGCCCGCGCTGCTCGGCTCGAGCCTGTCCACCACCGTGATCCTGCTGCCGTTCTGCCTGGTGCCCGGCGTGGTCGGCGCGTTCTTCCGGCCGCTGGCGCTGACGATGGCGCTGGCGCTCGGCGTCTCCTTCGCGGTCGCGAGCGTGGCGGTGCCGCTCGCCGTGGAGCTGTTCGGCGGGCAGGCACCCGCGCGCGACGGCGGTGCGGTGCGCGGGATGGCGCAGCGGGTGGCGCGCGGGCACGAGGCAGTGGCGCGCTTCGCCGTCTCGCACGGCTGGGCCGCGGGTCTGGCGGTGCTGCTGTTGATCGCGGCCGCCGCCGCGATCTACCGCGGCGTCGGCAGCGACTTCCTGCCGGAGATGGACGAGGGCTCGATCGTGCTCGACTACTGGACGCCGCCGGGCACGTCGCTCACCGACACCGACGCGATGTTGCGCCAGGTCGAGAAGGAGATCCTCTCCTTCGCCGAGGTGGTGAGCTATTCGCGCCGGACCGGGACGCAGCTCGGCTTCTTCATCACCGAGCCGAACCGCGGCGACTACGTGATCAACCTGAAGCCGCGCTCGCAGCGCCGCCCGATCGACGAGGTGATCGAAGACCTGCGCACGCACCTCGCGGCCGCGGAGCCCGCGCTGCACACCGATTTCGGCCAGCTGCTCGAGGACGCGATTGGCGACCTCACCGGCGGTACGCCGCAGCCGATCGACGTGAAGATCTTCGGCAGCGACGTGCGCGAGCTCGAGGCGACGGCGCGACAGGTGGCCCAGATCCTCGAGGGCGTGCGCGGCGTCGACGACGTCTTCGACGGCATCGTGGTGGCGGGGCCCGCGCTGGAGATGCGCGTGAACCCCGAGGCTGCGGCGCGCTACGGGCTGACCGCGACGTCGCTCCACGCCGAGGTCGAGCCGGCGATCTTCGGCACCGTGCTCGAGCCCGTGCGCGTGGGCGACCGCGTGTACGACCTGCGCGTGCTCTCGCATGGCGGCCCGGGTGAGCTCGGCGATCTGCCGGTCCGCGCCGGCGGCGCGCTCTTGCGCCTGCGCGACGTCGCGAGCGTCTCCACCGGTCCGCCGGAGACCGAGATCCAGCGCGAGGACCTGAAGACCTTCGTCGGTGTGACCGCCCGGCTGAGCGGGCGCGACCTCGGTGGCGCGATGTCCGAGATCCGCAGACGGATCGAGCGCGAGCTGGTGCGGCCGCCCGGCACGTCGATCGCGTACGGCGGCCAGTTCGAGCAGCAGCAGCGCTCGTTCCGCGATCTGTCGCTGGTGCTGCTGTCGAGCCTGGCGCTGGTCGCGATCCTGGTGTTGTTCCAGTTCGGAGACTGGCGCGCGGCGTTGGCGACCGTCGCCTGTGCGCTGGCCTCGCTCGCCGGGAGCCTGCTGGCGCTCCTGGTCGCGGGCATGACGCTCAACGTCTCCAGCTACGTGGGCGCGATCATGATGGTCGGGATCGTGGGCGAGAACGCGATCTTCGTGATCCACGAGGCGCAGCGCGCGCGCGCCAGTC
>Ga0318547_10000985_pt1 | contig 9965 bp, 9 predicted proteins | sample GRESIP169b2f20_FD_203515 | JGI IMG/M metagenome (GOLD analysis project Ga0318547, IMG submission 203515) | Tropical soil microbial communities from Luquillo Experimental Forest, Puerto Rico - GRE.SIPMG.169b2f20 | ecosystem: Environmental > Terrestrial > Soil > Tropical forest > Bulk soil | place...
GGCCCGAACCGCGGCCAGAACCGCGCGCCCGGGCTGGCCAGCCTGCGCCGGGACGTGGACCAGCCGCCCGACCTGAGCGCGGCGTCCGACCTCGGCGTGGGCCCGCGCACTGCCGCGGTGGCGGCCCTGCTGGCCTGAGCGGCGTCCGGCTTCGGTGTCCGGTCTCGGCGTGGGCCCGCACTGCCGTATTGCCGCGGTGGCGGCCCTGCTGGCCTGAGCGGCGTCCGGCTTCGGTGCCGATCTCGGCGTGGGCCCGCACTGCGTACTGCCGCGGTGGCGGCCCTGCTGGCCTGAGCGCGGCGTCCGCGGCTGCGCCCTGCTCATCTAGACGTCCACGCAGACCAGCCCCCACGGCCGGTCCCGTACCCGCGTCATCACCACGGTGGCCCGCCGCGACCCGGAAAGCCGGAGCCGGCGGTGCAGGCTGTCGACGTCGCCCGCGAGTCCCCGGCGGCGGATGTCGGCCGCGCCGATGTCGAGCGCGCGGAGCCTCGCGGGCAGCCTGCGCTGGTCCCACGGGGCGGAGTCGATGACCCGCAGCGTGCGGGCGAACGGGGTGCGCACCGGGGCGTCGGCGGACAGGAACGCGATCTGGTCATCGATCTTCCAGGCGCCCACCGAGCGGGCCAGGTCCTCCACCAGCCCGGCCCTGGTGACCGCCGGGTTCGGGTCGAGCAGGAAGCCGCCGGGCGGGCGCACCGGCACCGGCCCGCCGGGTCCCGGCGTCAGCGTGTGCCCGCCGGGCAGCACAGTTGCCCTAGTGGCGGTGGTGGCCAATGCCGGGGACCACGCGACCGCTTCCTTCAGGTCCCGGCCGATCGCGATGAACTCAAGTTCCCAGCCCGGTGGCACGGCCTCATGCGGCAGGCCGGGCGCGGCCTTGATCCCCACCCGGGGGACCTGCCCGGCCAGTGCCAGACACCAGTCCAGCGGCGGTTCGCTGTCCCCGGTCCGCAGCCGCCGGCCGCCGGCCCGCCTGGCCGGGTCGATGAACACCGCGTCCACGCCGCGGAGGCTCACCTCGCGCACGTCCGCGGCCACGGCGGACAGGCCGGCCGCCACGCCGTAGACGTCCGCGTTCGCCCGCGCCATGCGCAGGTGCAGCCCGTCGCGGTCCACCGCGAGCACGCCGCGGCCGACGGCCAGGGCGACCAGGTCCCCGCCGATGCCACAGCACAGGTCGGCGACCAGGCCGGCACCCGCATACCTGGCACTACGATGCCCCGCGATCACCTCGGCCGACGCCTGCTCGAGCCCGGGGCGGGTGAAGTACATGTCAAGTGCGCGGCTGAACTTCGCCCGGGCACGCAGCCGTAGTTCCTGCTGGGCCAGCGCGGCGGTGACGAGTGCCACGGGGTATCTGGCCCGTAGTTCCGTGCCCAGCCGCAGCCCGGCCGGGTGGTCCTCGTGGCGCAGCCGGTGCAGCAGTTCCTGGCCTTCCGGCGTGAGCAGGGCCTCGAACGCCGCCACCGCCTCGGCCGGTTCAGCCATGGATGGTGGCATCGCTGGTCCCGGTCATGCGCCTAGCATCCCTTGTGTGCCGCACGCCGGGGGCCAAGGGGTCACCTGGTTTTGGGGAAATATTACCTAGAAGATGCTAAAATGCCCTCCTACGCATTTAGTATGCGAATTTGACAAACGTATACATTTCTGCTATTAGTGTACCCCGAATCCGTATAAACGTACCCCGAATAATGTTCCGAAACGGGAGGCGCAAATTGCGGCGGGTTAATTCGGCGGTGGTGGCTGTGGGGGCGGCCGGTGCCGTACTGAGCGTAGTGGCTGCTGGTATGGCGGGTGCGACGGTACACCATGCCGCCACCAACCCTATTCAGCATGTCGTCGTGATTATGGAGGAGAATCACACCTTCGATAATTACTTTGGCCAATTCCCCGGGGTCGGGGCGCAATACGCCCAGACCTTGCCGGCGGCCTCGAACCCGGCCCCGCATGACATCGACCACACCGGCCCGCGGGCCAGATACGCGATCGACGGCGGGGCCATGGACGGCTTCGACCCGCTCGGCGACGTCCAGTACAGGAAGGCCGACATCCCGGTCTACTGGGCGTACGCGCAGCACTACGGGCTCGGCGAGAACTTCTACACCGACGCCGCATCGAGCAGCACGCCCAACCACATCGCGATGATCGCGGGGCAGACCGGGACCAACGACCAGACGATCCACGTGCACGGCTGCCTGTCACCGGCCAACGACGTGGTCCTCCAGCGCGACGCCAGCGGCAAAGAATCGTACGGCCAGCCGTGCTACGGCATTCCCTCCATCCCCCAGGAAGCGACGGCGGCGGGGCTGACCTGGAAGTACTACGGCACCGCGCCGGTGTGGGACGCGCCGCAGTACATCAAGAGCACCAAGAACAGCCCGACGCAATCCTCCACCCAGATCATCACCGACGCGAAGGCCAACAACCTGCCCAACATCAGCTTCGTGATCCCCGGTGAGGACTCCCAGTCCGATCACCCGCCGCAGCCGACGCAGCCGGCGCAGAACTTCGTGTCCTCGGTCGTGAACGCGATCATGCACAGCACGGAGTGGAAGTCGACGGCGATCTTCGTCACCTGGGATGACTTCGGCGGCTGGTATGACCATGTGCCGCCGCCACAGGTGGATGGCATCGGCCTGGGCCCCCGGGTGCCGCTGCTGGTCATCTCGCCGTGGGCCAAGCCCGGCTACATCAGCTCCCAGCAGGGTGAGTTCGCCTCGTTCGACAAGTTCATCGAGGAGGTTTTCAACCTGCCCAGCCTGGGCGCGCGCGACAGCCTGGCCGCCACCTCGGACCTCATGGACTACTTCAACTTCGCGCAGACACCTGATCCGAAACTGATCGAGGCCAAGCTGCCTTACTCCAACGTGCTCTCGGTGCCCAATGTGGGCAGCGCGGCCGTCGGCAGCTCCCACGCGGGCACGGTGTCACCCCCCTCGGGCGGCCCGAGCACGGCCTTCACGTTCGCGGTCATGTACCAGAACGCGGCGACGCCGACGACCAAGAACGTGGTCATCGACGGCACCAATACGATCCCGATGTCGTTCGCAAAGAAGGTTGGCAAGCTCGACGAATACACGGCGACAACGACGCTGACGCCAGGGCCGCATACTTATACGTTCCAATTCGGCGACGGCACCAATTCCTGGCAGCTGCCGCTGAACAGCGTTCCGTTTAGCGGCCCGCAGGTGCTGCCGTACAACATCACCGGGTTCAAGGTGACCCCGGGCAATGGCGCGCAGCAGCTTGGCCAGCCGGTCACCTTCAGCCTCACCTATAAGTCACCTGCCGGCAAGACGCCGGTCACCGCGCAGATTGACATTGATAACAATATCCACGCGCTGAACGCGGTGAGCGGCACGGCCAAAACGGGCATCCACTACCAGTACACGACGCCGCATCTGACCCAGGGGACGCACTACTTCACGTTGCAGTTCGACGATGGCAGCGGGCTGCAGACGATCCAGAAGTACAGCGTCGACATCACGCCGATCTACCTGCAGAACTCCTCGGTCTCGCCGAAGTCGGGCACGACGTCCACCAACTTCACCTTCTCCACGACCTACACCGGCCCCGACCCGGCGACCGGGGTGGACGTGGTGGTGAACGGGACCTCGCACCCGATGACCCTGATCTCGGGCAACCCGGCCAGCGGTGCGCTGTACCAGGCGACGCTCACCCTGCCCTCCGGCAGCCATGACTTCGCCTTCTACGCCACCGACGGCACCAACGAGTGGAGCGACCCGCCGACCCCGGGCATCTATACCGGTCTCACGGTCACCACCAAGGGCGCGGCCGCGGTCCACTCGAGGATCCGGGCGCCGAAGCCGGATACCGCGCCGTACGCCTACGATCCCGGGTGATCGACACCGGTTCTGGCCGACCCGGGTCCGGGCCGGCCAGAACCAGGCCAGCACAGCGACCCGGTCCAGGGCCAAGCCCTGGACCGGGTCGCTTGCTTTCTGCCTGGCGCCTGGACCTGGTCCCTAGATATGCACGATGGGACAGGTCAGTGTTCTCGTAATACCTGGCACGGACTGAATTTTGGCCACCACGAGGCGGCCCAGATCATCGACATTCTCCGCCTCGGCCCGGACGATCACGTCGTATGGCCCGGTGACGTCCTCCGCCTGGGTGACACCCGAGAGCTCACCGATGCGAATAGCGACCTCGGCAGCCTTGCCGACTTCTGTCTGAACGAGAATGTACGCCTGCACCATGCCGTCCTCCCGGGGCTCGCGCCTGGGTCCGGAATGGCCAACGCTACCGTAAGAGACTGTCTCCAAGCCCGGGTTCCTTTTCCCCGGGTGGAGAAAGCCGGCTTCCCGGCATCGCGGGCAGACCGGACATGCCATACCTCGCCCGGGGGTTCTCGTGACCATCTCTGACCTCGGCGAGTTCGGCCTGATCGAGGCGATCGCGGCGGGGCTTCCGCGCGGTGACCGGACGATCGTCGGGATCGGGGACGACGCCGCGGTGCTGGCGGCGCCGGACGGCCGGGTGGTGGCCACCACCGACCTGCTGATCGAGGGGCGGCATTTCCGCCGCGACTGGTCCGGCCCGGCGGACATCGGCGCCAAGGCCGCCGCGCAGAACCTCGCCGACGTCGCCGCGATGGGCGCGGATCCCGTGGCCCTGCTGGTGGGCTTCGCCGCCCCGGGGGACGTGACCGTGGCCTGGGCGCGCGACCTGATGGCGGGCCTCGCCGGGGAGTGTGCCAGGGCCGGTGCCACGGTGGTGGGCGGGGACACCTCCAGCGCCGATGTGATCATGCTTGCCGTCACCGCCCTTGGTGACCTGGGCGGCCGGGATCCGGTGACCCGTTCGGGCGCCCGGCCGGGCGATGTGCTCGCGTACGCGGGCGTGCTTGGCGAGTCCGCGGCGGGACTGGCCCTGATCGAGGCGGGGCTGACCGGGCCGGCGGCGCTGATCGCCGCGCACCGCCGGCCCGCCCCGCGCTACGCGGCCGGGCCCGAGGCCGCCGCGCTCGGGGCCACGGCGATGATCGACGTGAGCGACGGGCTGCTCGCCGACGCCGGGCACCTGGCCCGGGCAAGCGGCGTCCAGATCGGCATCGACACCGCCCGGCTGCCCGAACATCATGGTCTGGCTACCGCGGCCGGTGCGCTTGGCGCCGACCGCATGCTCGACTGGATGCTCACGGGCGGTGAGGACCACGCGCTCGCCGCCACCTTCCCGCCGGGCCGGGCGCTGCCGCCCCACTGGACCGTAATCGGGCAGGTTAGAGCGGGTCAGGGGGTGCTGGTGGACGGGAAACAGGTCACCGGCCGGGCCGGATGGAAACACTTCGGCGACTAAATGTCCATACCTATCGCACACGCCGCGTGATGGTTTAGATTTAACCCCTCAACGATGCGGCGACGCTTGGTAGCGACCCCCTCATGGCACGACACCGTAAAAGGCCGGTTTCCCGGCATCAGGCGCCAGGGCCCGATGGCAGCCCGGCGTCGTACCAGGCGCCCTACGGGCGCTGGGGCTCGGCCATGCGCCGCGTGGTGGTGACGCCTACCTTCGCGGCCGGGCTCGGGGTCGTCGTCGCGGCGGTGCTCGCCTACCCGATGCAGACGGTGTTCAGCTACGTCGCCCCTGGGGCGCTCGGCCAGGGCGGCCTGCGGTGCGGCCAGAATGGCTGCAGCCGCCAGGCCCTGCCCACCGGGAAGCCTGAGCCGTTCGGCGCTGGCGGCGCCGCGCTCGACCCATCACCGTCCGCGGCCGCCAAGCCCGCGGGCGCGGGCGCGGGCTCGCCCGCCCCGTCCGGGCAGCCGGGGGGCACCGGGGGCACCACGGTCGTTCAGCCGCAGCTGAGCTACAAGATCACCAGCAGGTGGCAGGGCGGCTTCTGGGGCCAGATCACCATCACATTCCCCGGGGCCGTGCCCGCGAACTGGTATCTGCGTTTCGGCTATCCGGGCGGCCACATCCTGGGCATGAACCCCGACAGCCGTCTCGCGCCGAACGGGCATGCCGCGGTGGTGCGCTCCAGCGACTACGCGGCCGGCCCGGGGCCAGACGGGCGGACCTTCGCGATCGGCGTCGGTGTCCAGGGGGTGCCGGCCCACCCGGCCAGATGCTCGTTCGACGGCGAGCCCTGCCACATCGGCTGGCGCGCTGCGGCGATCCCGCGTGCCTGACGCCTCTCGTGCCTCGCGCCGGCCTCGTGTGCCCTGCGCGGCCGGGTCAGCGGGTGACCTTGCCCGCCTTGATGCAGGAGGTGCACACGTTCAGGCGGCGCGGCGTGCCGTTCACCTTGGCCCGCAGGGTCTGGATGTTGGGGTTGAAGCGGCGCGGAGTGCGGTGATGCGAGTGCGAGACCCTATTACCGAATCCCGGCCCCTTGCCGCAGATGTCGCAGACGGAAGCCACGCCGAACGCTCCCTTGTGAGATCGAGGAAAGAAGATACCGGCCCGGCATGGTCGTGGCCGCCCCCTATCCTGAGGGGCCATGGCGGGCCTGGAGGAATCGCTGCGAGTCACCCTCGGCGGGAAGGCAGCGGCCAAGCTGGACACCGCGTTCGGCCTGACTACCGCCGGGGATCTGCTGCGGCACTATCCACGCAGGTACGCCCGCCGCGGCGAGCTCACCGACCTGGCCTCGCTGCGGGACGGCGACCAGGTCACGGTCTTCGCGCAGGTGGAGAAGGCCTATGTCCGGCGGATGCGGGCCAGGCGTGGCCAGTTGCTCGAGGTCACGGTCACCGACGGGCGGGCGCGGCTGGCGCTGACGTTCTTCAACAAGGTGCAGTACTGGGAGCGCCAGCTTGCCCCCGGGCGGCACGCGATGTTCGCCGGGCGGGTGTCCACGTTCAAGGGCAAGCGCCAGCTCGCGCACCCGGAGTTCAAGCTGCTCGGTGCGGACGACGCGGCCAAGGCGGCCGAGTACGCCGCCGAACTGATCCCGGTGTACCCGGCGACCAAGGACGTGTCCACCTGGGACATCGAGAAGTGCATGCAGATCGTGCTCGACACCCTGGGCGAGCTTGACGACCCGTTGCCGGCGCCGCTGCGCGAGCGGTACCGCCTGGCCGGGCTCGCCGATGCGCTGCGCAGCGTGCACCGGCCCGCAGACGATGCCGAAGCCGACCGCGCCAGGGTGCGGCTGAAGTGGGACGAGGCGCTGGTGCTCCAGTCGGTGCTGGCCCAGCGCCGCCTGGCCGCGACCGCGCTGCCGGCCACGGCCCGCCCCGTGCACGAGGGTGGCCTGGCCGACGCCTTCGACGCCAGGCTCCCGTTCTCGCTCACGGCGGGCCAGCGCGACGTCGGTGCCGCGATCGCCGCCGACCTGGCCCGCGACCACCCCATGCACCGGCTGCTGCAAGGTGAGGTCGGCTCGGGCAAGACCGTGATCGCGGTGCGGGCGATGCTCCAGGTCATCGACGCCGGCGGGCAGGCCGCACTGCTTGCTCCCACCGAGGTGCTCGCGCAGCAGCATTACCGGTCGGTGTCGGACCTGCTCGGGCCGCTTGGCCAGGCGGGCAGGCTCGGCGGCGCGGAGGTGGCGACCAGGGTGGCCCTGCTCACCGGCTCCCAGCCCGCCGCGGCGCGCCGGGAGGCGCTGCTCGACGCGGCGTCGGGCGCCGCGGGGATCGTCATCGGCACCCACGCGCTGCTCGCCGAGCAGGTGCAGTTCGCGGACCTCGGCCTGGTCGTGGTCGACGAGCAGCACAGGTTCGGCGTGGAGCAACGGGACGCGCTGCGCGGCAAGGCACAGGGCGCCAGGCCGCACGTGCTGGTGATGACCGCCACCCCGATCCCGCGCACGGTCGCCATGACGGTCTACGGGGACCTGGACGTCTCGACCCTGTCGGAACTGCCCGGCGGCCGGTCACCGATCGCCACCCACGTGGTGCCCGCGGCGGAGAAGCCCAGATTCCTTGAGCGGGCCTGGGAACGGGTGCGCGAAGAGGCGGAGAAGGGCCGCCAGGCCTACGTGGTCTGCCCGCGCATCGGCGGCGACGACGGCGCGTCGGCCGCTCCCGCCGACTTCGACGTGCTCATCGGGCCCGACGACGAGGACGAGGCCCCGGCCCGTCCGCCGCTCGCCGTGCTGGACGTGGCGCCCGCGCTGGAGCAGGGCCCGCTGGCCGGGCTGCGGCTGCGGGTCATGCACGGGCGGCTGCCCACCGACGACAAGGACAGCGCGATGCGCGCCTTTGCCGACGGGTCGGCCGATGTGCTCGTGTCGACCACGGTCGTCGAGGTGGGCGTGGACGTGCCGAACGCCACCGTCATGGTGATCATGGACGCCGACCGGTTCGGGGTGTCCCAGCTGCACCAGCTGCGCGGCCGGGTGGGCCGGGGCACCGAGCCGGGGCTGTGCCTGCTGGTCACCGAGGCGCCCGAGGGGAGCAAGGCCAGGCAGCGGCTGGCCGACGTGGCCGCGACCATGGACGGCTTCCGGCTGGCCGAGATCGACCTGGAGCAGCGCAGGGAGGGTGATGTGCTGGGCGCCGCCCAGGCGGGGCGGAAGAAGAGCCTGAAGCTGCTCAGCGTGCTGCACGACAGGGACCTGATCGTGGCGGCCCGCGAGGAGGCCACCAGCCTCGTGGATGCCGACCCGGACCTGGCGGGCTACCCGGCGCTGGCCGCCGAGATGAGCGCCCTCCTTGACGAGGAACAGGCCGGCTTCCTGGAGAAGACGTGATGGCCGGGGATAGCACGCGGTGACGCGGATCATCGCGGGGGCGGCCCGGGGGCGGCGGCTGGCCGTGCCGGGCGGCACCAGGACCCGGCCGACCAGTGACCGCGCCCGCGAAGGGCTGTTCGCGACGGTCACCGCGCTGCACGGTCCGCTCAGTGGGGCCGGTGTGCTCGACCTGTACGCCGGGTCCGGCGCCATCGGCCTGGAGGCGCTGTCGCGCGGGGCCACGCGGGTGGTGCTCGTCGAGTCGGATCCCGCGGCGGCCAGGGCGATCCGGGCCAACATGGCCGCGGTGGGCCTGCCCGGCGCCCAGCTCGTCGTCGGCCGCGTGGCCACGGTGCTGGGCCGGGAGCCCGTGGGGGCAGCGTTCGACGTGGTGCTGGCCGATCCGCCGTACGCTGCCGGGGAACAGGAGATCACGCAGATGCTGACCGCGCTGCAGGCGGGCGGCTGGCTGGCCAGCGGCGCGCTCGTGGCGGTGGAGCGGGCCAGCCGGTCCGGTCCGGTCGCCTGGCCTGCGGGTTACGCACCGGACAGGTCCCGTCGCTACGGCGAAGCGACCGTCTGGTACGGTCTCGCCGCAGGCACATAGGCCCATCGGGGCTCGTACCCAGGTGGCCTGCACGGAAGGACGGGATGCGCGTGCACCGCGTCGTCTGCCCTGGCTCGTTCGACCCGGTGACCAACGGTCACCTGGACATCATCCGCCGCGCCGCCCTTCTGCACGACGAGGTCCTCGTGGTGGTCGGGGCCAACCGGGCCAAGCACGGCATGTTCACCGTGGACGAGCGCGTGGCCATGCTCGAAGAGGTCACCAAGGATCTGCCCAATGTGTCGGTGGGCACGTTCCGCGGGCTGCTGGTCGAGTACTGCCGGGCCCAGGGCGTGTCGGCGATCGTCAAGGGCCTTCGCGCGGTCAGCGACTTCGAGTACGAGATGGAGATGGCCCAGATGAACTACCGTCTCGCCGAGATCGAGACGCTGTTCATGACGGCGAACCCGCTCTACTCGTTCCTGCGGTCCAGCCTGGTGCGGGAGATCGCCGCTTACGGTGGCAACGTGGCCTCGCTGGTGCCGCCCGCGGTGGAGGCGCAACTGCGGGTCAAGCTGGGCCCGCCCGGCGTGGGCTGACCGGGAACAGCGGCCGCGATCGATTCCGCGGCGATCGCCAGCGATTTCGCAACGATCACCAGCGATTCTGCGGCCGCTGCCATCGATTCCGCAGCGGCCGCGGATCGATTCGGATTCGGGCCGGCGCGCCGGTAAAATAAGTCTCCAGAACTGCTCGCTACCTGAATTTGCC
>Ga0318547_10000993_pt1 | contig 9938 bp, 9 predicted proteins | sample GRESIP169b2f20_FD_203515 | JGI IMG/M metagenome (GOLD analysis project Ga0318547, IMG submission 203515) | Tropical soil microbial communities from Luquillo Experimental Forest, Puerto Rico - GRE.SIPMG.169b2f20 | ecosystem: Environmental > Terrestrial > Soil > Tropical forest > Bulk soil | place...
CTTCCAGCTAGCGTGAACAACGCAACATAAAACAGCGGGCGGGATCGCTCGGCCCGAGCATCTGATCAGCGCTATCTCCCCCGGCCGCCCCGGTCGGCGCGCCATGGCGTCTTGCCAAACCCGCGCTGAGCCGATGTGCTAGGTTCTCCCCGCAGGCATTCGAGGGAGCCGACGATGCTGCGATCCGGCAAAGAGCATCTCAACTCGCTGCGCGATGGCCGCGTCGTTTACATCGGCAGCGAGCGCGTCGACGACGTCACGTGCCATCCCGCCTTCTGCAATGCCGCGGCGACCGTCGCCGCGCTATACGACATGAAGGCAGATCCGGCGAACCGCGAAATACTGACTTACGAGGAGGAAGGCAGCCGCCATTCCGTCTATTTTTTGCAGCCGCGCACGCGCGATGACTTGCAGCGTCGCATGCTCGGGCATCGCCGCATCGCCGATGCGACGTTCGGCATGTTCGGCCGCTCACCCGATCACGTCGCCTCGTTCGTCACCGGCATGGCAATGAAGCCGGACGCGCTCCCCGCCCCCTGCGCACACGCCGACAATCTCCAGCGCTACTATCGTCACCTGCGCGATAACGATGTCTATGTCGTCTATGCCGTGCTGCCGCCCCAAGCCGCGCGCAACCCGGAATTCTACCAGCGCCAAAATCTGCCGGTGCCGACCTTGCGCGCGGTGCGGGAAGCGGACGATGGCGTCGTGATCTCCGGCATGAAAATGCTCGCGACGGGGGCGGTCTATGCCAACGAAATCTGGATCGGCAACGTGCTGCCGCTCGCGCCCGACCAGAAAAAGGAGTCGATCACGTGCGCGGTGCCGTGCAACGCGCCCGGGCTCACATTGTGGTCACGCAAGCCCGCCGCGCTCGGCTGCACGTCGGAATTCGATTCGCCGCTCGCTTGGCGTTACGACGAGAGCGACAGCATGGTGCTGTGCGACAACGTCAAGGTGCCATGGGAGAACGTGTTCGTGCACGACGACGCGGTGCTCTCGCGCGACATCTACATCAAGACGCCAAGCCACTGCTTCGGCAACCATCAGTCCAACGTGCGATACTGGTCGAAGATGCGCCTCTTGCTCGGCCTGTGCAGCAAGGTCGCGCAGGCGACCGGCGCCGATCAGATCCCCGCGGTGCGCGAGACCTTGGGTAAGATGGCGGCGGTGGAAGGCACCATCGGTGGGCTGGTGCACGGCCAGATCAACGCATTCGAAAGCTGGCCTGACGGTTATGTCTGCTTCAACCGCCGCTTCATGTATGCCGGCCTCGACTGGTGCACACAGAACTACAGCAAGTTCGTGGACGAGCTGCGCGAGCTGTGCGGCGGTGGCGTGTTCCAGATGCCGGCCGATATTTCGGTGATGGACGACCCGGAATTGGCCAAGCAGTTCGCCGCCTACTGGCAGACGCCACAGGCCGACGCCTTGACCCGGATGAAGCTTTTCAAGCTTGCCTGGGACATGGTCGGTTCCGAATTTGCCGGCCGCCACCTGCAATACGAAAAATTCTATGCCGGTGCCGCCTTCATCATCCGCAATCATTCCTTCCGCGAGACCGATTGGGCCGAGTTCAATGGTCTCGTCGAGAATCTCATGGCGAGCTACGACATTCCGACCGGCAAGCCGGCGCGTGGCCGTGTGGCCGCGGAGTAATAGCGCCGATCAAGATGGTGTCGTCCCCGCGCCGGGCACCCACGAAAATCGCCGATGTGAGAGCACGATCACTGCGCGACTGGGCCCGGCGATTTTCGGGGGACCCGTAGCGGGGCCCATGCTCCATGGCCACTCGATGGCGCACGGCGCATGGGTCCCGGCTCTCGCGCTGACGCGCTCGGCCGGGACGACACCGTCACAACTGGCGCCGGGACTGTGCGAGCACCGCGGCGAGCTTTTCGCTGCGCAAGTGGTGGAAGCGCAGCAACTCTTCGAGATTCCATGCCCGCTCGGCTGCGCTGCGCTGCTCGCGCGGCTTGAGCTGCGCGCTCAGATACGCGCCCTCCTCCTGACGCCCGAGCGCCACCAATCCCCTGCCGAATGGCACCTGCTCGCGTTCGTAGCGGCGAAGCCCGGCGGCGACGTCGTTGCCCACGAGCGCGTCGGCCAAGCTTGCAGCATCGAGCGCCGCCTTTGTCACCCCCGCTCCGACATGGGGTCGCGCCACAAAGGCAGCATCGCCAAGCAGCGCCACCCGCCCGAACACGATTTTCGGCGGCGCCAGCTCGACGATCGGCTGAAAAAACGGCTGGGCCGTGCGTTCAAGAATTTCGGCGATTTGCGGCGCCAGCAATGCGCGTGCGCTGGCGTTGATAGCGGCAACGACGTCGGGCCGAATGAGCGGCGGCCCGATCGTGGTGCCGTGACAGCGGCCCTGTGCATCGGTGCAGAGGTCGGGCAGCGCCCGGTCCGGATCAACGGGCCGGTACCAAACGATGTTGTAGGCGCGGCGTCCGACCTGCGTCTCGTTGTTACGCCCGGGAACGGGATAGGCGAGGCACAGCTCCCCTTCCGGCAGGCAGAACGTGTAGTGCTCGAAAATTTCCGCGCGGATGTCGCGCGGAATGTCGCTCTCGTCGAGCATGGCGCGCCAGGCGACATAACCGGCATACTCCGGCTGCAATGCCGGCAAAAACTGGTCGCGCACGGTCGAGCGTCCGCCATCGGCGGCAACGAGCAGATCGCCGCGCTCGCGTGAGCCATCAACAAAAACGGCGGTAACCTCGCGCGCGTCCTGCTCAACCCGCTGCAGTGATTGGCCGAGAAAGTACCGCTCGGCGGGAAACGCATCGCGCAGCGATCGATAGAGGCGCCCCCACGAGCTCATGATTCGCGCGGTGGCGGTTTTCAGATAAACGCGGCCGCTGCGGTCGAGGCAGAGGATGCTGGCGATTTTGGTGCCCATCGATTCGTCGAAATCGATGCCGATGCGGCGCAGAATGCTGATGAGCTGTGGATGCGTGCTCAGCCCGGCGCCGCGGCCGGTGAGGTCTTCGGCGTTGCGCTCGAACACGCGCGCGTCCCAACCGGTGCTGCGCAGGAGATGCGCGGCAAACAGGCCGCCGAGCGAGCCGCCGATGATCAGCGCGCGGGGCATGCTCGTTCCCGGGTGTTTCGTTCAGCGCGCATCGCTTTCCGGGTCATGGCCGGGCTTGGTCCGGCCATCCACGTCTTTGCAAAGCTCGAAGAAGACGTGGATGCCCGCGACGAGCGCGGGCATGACGGCACCAGTTCACCCCATGGCCCACGAGATCGTGTCGTGGCCGGGCTTGTAATCGCGGTTGCTCTGGGTGGGGTTGCGGTTGACCAGCGGTCGGCCATAGAGCGGATGGGTCTGGCTGCGAACCTCGTGCTCCACGGTGAACAGCACCTCGCGCGTGTCGAGGTCGATCACGTCCTTGAAGCGATATTCGTACGCGTTGACTTCCATCGTGATCAGGCCGAGCTCCTTGAGCCGCTGGTAGGGGCCGGAGAAGTTGCTGATGTAAATCTGTGCGTGATGCCGGTCGTACGGCTGCTCTGGCGCGTCGGTCTCGCGGAAATACCAGTATTGCTTCTCGCCCACTTGCACGCGCGCCTGACGGCCGCTGCCGTTCTCGATCAGCGTGGCGAGCGCGCCCATCACCTCCCGATAGAAGCGAACGATGCGCTCCGCCGTGCCCGGTCGCACGTCGAAAGCGATGTAAGGCATTCCCAGCACGAGGCGGCCGAAGCGCGCCTCGTCCGGCGCATGCACGGTAATGCGGTTGCCCCAGGGACACACGGTTTCCACGCCGTCATTGCTTTCGTGAAAGTCGAACTTGGTTCCGGCGAGCGGCTTGCGCATCTGCGACAGGCGATCGAGCAGCGCCGCCCGGTCGGGCACCACCAAGCCGGTGACGCCGCGCAAGACATCGGGCTGGCCGGTCGGCAGATGAAATTGGCTCATGCCGACATTGACCCACATCAGCCGGGCGCCGGTGTTGAGAAATGGATCGCGCGTGAGCCCGAGCCCGGTGACGTAATAGTCCGTCGCGAGATGCTGATCGGTGATGCGGACATTGACGTGCCCGAGATTGGCGATGTTGCCGAGGTCCTGGGCGGAGCGGTCGTATTGCTGATCTGCCATGGCGTGCTTCCCTGGAGAACGAAAAATACTAGCGCACGTTTCGCCAAGGTGGAATCGGGCCCGCTGGGAGTCTGCCGCTCATTCCCGCAGCATAAGCGCGTTCACGCGCGTCTTCGACGCGCTATGCGGGAATCCAGACCCTGTTGCGGAGAATTTGTGAACTGGGTTTCCGCTTTCGCGGGGACGAGCGGAGTCGGTAGCTGCTGTCATCATCGGCCGCTGGGCGGCGCGGGCTCGATGACCGGCTCGACCTTGCCGGATTTCGCCGAACGCACGATTGCGTCGAACACCGACATGCCGTGGAGGATATCGTCGAGAGGGATCGGGTACGGCTTTTTTTCTCGGATCGCGCGCGCGAATTCTGTGAGCTCCGCGTTGAGCATGTCGAAGGCGCCGTGTTCGCTGACCTCATCCGGGGGCGCCATAACAGCGCCGGTGGGAGGCCGGTCAGACGTGGGAACGAAACGAAACGAGCGCAGATCGGGCTTGGAAACTTCGGCCAGGCCTTTGCTGCCATAGAGCGTGAAGCTGAAATTGGTGGCGGTCGCGACCGAGCAGAAGATCAACCCGCTCGCGCCGCTCGCGAACTCAAGCAGTACGCTTGTCGTGTCGTCCGACGGGCCGGGAATGACGCGCGCGGTGACGCAGCGCACGTTATGCACCTTGCCCGCAAACTCGATCATGTGATCGAGCGCATGCACGCCGACCGCGGTCAGGGCTCCGCCCGGCGCCTCCTCCGGGGCGGCGCGCCAGTTGTCCGGCGCAATGAACTGCCCGGTGCTGGTGGTGTGCTGCGCCACCATGGCAACCACGGCACCGAGCTTGCCGTCCTTGAGGTGCCGGCGCAGGGCGACCACCGAGGGATGGAAGCGCCGGCAATAGCCGACGGCGAGCACGGCGCCGGCTTTGCGCGCCGCGGCGACCGCCGCGTCGGCGCTCGCCCGATCCAAGGTGACCGGCTTTTCTACGTGGATATGCTTGCCCGCCGTAGCGGCCGCCACGATTTGCTGCTGGTGCAGGCTGTGGGGCGTGGCCAGCACGACGGCATCAATGCCGGAATCGGAGAGAATTTCCTCGTAGCTGTCGATCAGGCGCAGATCATGCTGCAGGCAGAATTCTTCCGCCGGTGCGCGCGTGCGCGTATGCGCGCGCACGAAGCGGATCGCGTCGCTCTTGCCCTGCACGGACGCAACGAGCGCGCGTCCCCAGCGCCCCAGGCCGACGATGGCTGCGCGGATCATCGAGCCACTCTAACGAGGTGATCGGTATGGAGTAACCCGCCGTCCCGCGAAGCAGGGCCAGACCGTAGATTTGGACCGGATGGCCTGGATCCCCGTCCACGCCGAATGAGCGGCCAAATCGTTCCGCGCGCCGTCGATTCCACGTGGGCGAAACGTGCTCTAGGATGGCGCGAATCGCGGCATGGGGCAGCTTTGATGCCGGCCAGCTTCGACACCATCATCGTCGGCGGCGGCGCCGCTGGATGCGTGCTGGCCAGTCGGCTCTCTGCGCGCCCCGGCACAAAAGTACTGCTGCTCGAAGCAGGGCCGGATACGCCGCCGGGACAAGAGCCCGCCGACGTGCTCGATACCTACGCCACGTCTTATTACAACGATGCCTATTTCTGGCCCGACCTGAAGGCGCATTGGCGGCGCAAGGACAATTCGCCGGCGGTGACTTTCTTGCAAGGCCGCATCATGGGCGGCGGCTCCTCGGTGATGGGGATGGTCGCCCATCGCGGAACGCCCGACGACTATGCGGAATGGGAAGCCTCCGGCGCGACCGGCTGGGGTTGGAAGGACGTGCTCCCGTATTTCCGCAAGCTCGAGCATGACATGGACTTCTCCGGCGAGCTGCACGGCTCCGACGGGCTAGTGCCGATCCGCCGCACCAAGCCGGAGGACTGGCCGGCGCTGGCGAAGGCGGTGCGCGCCTATGCCGAGGAACGGCAAATGCCGTTCATTGCCGACATGAACGCGGATTTCCGCGACGGCTACGGCGCGGTACCCATGAGCAATTGGCCGCACAAGCGCGCCTCCGCCGCGATCTGCTATCTCGACGGCGCGGTACGCCGCCGCAACAATCTTTCCATCCTCACCGGCGCCGCCGCGACGGGGCTCCTGTTCGAGGGGCGCCACGTCGCCGGCGTCAACGCGATCGTCGCCGGTGAAAGCAAACGCTTCACCGCGCGCAAGATCATCTTGTGCGCAGGCGGCATCCATTCGCCTGCGTTCCTGATGCGCTCGGGCATCGGGCCCGGCGAGCATCTGCAGGCGCTCGGCATCGAGGTGCGCGCGGATCTGCCCGGGGTCGGCGAGAATCTTTCCAACCACGCCATCCTGTTCATCGGCCTGCTGCAGCGCCCGCACGCGCGCCAGGCCGCATCGGTGCGCCCGCATCCCATGACCGCGCTGCGCTATTCGTCGGGGCTTCCCGGCGCGCCGCGCGCCGACCTGTACATCAACCTGCAGTGCAAGACCTCGTGGAGCCCGCTCGGCCTGCAAATCGCCAACCTTGCGCCGAGCCTGCTCAAGCCGATGGCGCGCGGCCGCGTCTCGCTGACCGCGCCGGGCGACGCGCCGCCCTGCGTCGAGTTCAACTTCGTCGGCCACGAGCTCGACCTCAAGCGCTTCATGCTGGCCTTCCGGCGCGCCGTGGAAATTCTCGCGCATGAGCAAGTGCGCGCCGTGCGCGGCGTAACCTTCCCGGTGAAGTTCGCCGACCGCCTGCGCCGGCTCAATCGCATCAACCCGAGCAACAAGATAACCAGCGCGGCGATCGCGAAGGCGATCGATGTCGCACCGTGGTTGGCCGGGCCGATCTTCTCCACGCTGGCCGATCGCCGCGTCGACCTAGCGACCTTGGTGAAGGACGAAGATGCGCTCGCGGAGCACATCCGCGAGAACGTCGCCGGCACCTTCCATCCCGCCGGAACCTGCCGCATGGGGCCTGCCAACAATCGCAATGCGGTCGTCGACATGGAGGGGCGGGTGCGTGGAGTTGCCGGCCTGCGCGTGGTCGATGCCTCGATCATGCCGACCGTGCCGCGCGGCAACACCAACATTCCGACCATCATGCTTGCGGAGAAGATCGCGGACGCGATCATGCAGACGCGGGCGGTGTGACCTCGATAATTAGTTCAGGCCCGACAAGGACGACGCACTCGCGATCCGATGTTATCCCGCGGCCGCGGCGGCTGCTGGGAACACCTCGTCGGTGTGCTCTTGGATTGCCGCGTAGCACTCGCAGGCGGCGTCTTCGAGGGCGGCGCGGTCGACGACCTGAATGTGGCCGCGGCGGTAGCGGATCAATCCTGCGCTCTGCAGGAGGCGCGCTGCGAGCGTCACCGAGGTGCGGCGCACGCCGAGCATCTGGCCGAGAAATTCCTGGGTGAGCGGGATGGTGTCGCCGCCCACACAATCGTGGGTCTGCAGCAGCCAGCGACAGAGCCGCGCTTCCAGTGTGTGCAGCGCATTGCAGGCGACCGACTGCTGAATCTGCGCGATCAGCAGATCGTTGTAGCGGACCGCGAGCTCGCGGATCGCTGCGCTTTCCTGCGCTGCAGCGTGGAATCGTGCGGCCGGCATCCGGCTGGCCGTGCCGGGGAGCTGAACGATGGCCCGGCCGATGCCGCGTCGCCCACCGAATCCGGCGCCGGCACCGATGACGCCGGTCCGCCCGAGGCTTGCGGTTTCGACCGTGGCCCCGTTGCGCATGATCGTCACCACCGAGACCATTCCGGTGTGTGGGAAGTAGACGTGCTCGATCGGCTCGCCGGCCTCGTGCAAAACCACGCCGCGCGTGAGCTCGACGATGCGCAAATGCGGGGCCAGCAGGGAAAAATCGTTCAGGGGCAGGGCGGCCAAGAACCGATTGGTTCTCGCAGTATCGACGCGAGCCAACACCGCAGTCGTGCTAGGAGGCATCGACTTTACTCCACTCCCGCCGGGGGGGCAGGTCGTTTCAGGAGTGTGTCGATCGGGGCTGACCCATCGGACGGGCTCGTGCTCCTTGGCGAGCGGCCTGATCACACTGCCTAAAACTTGTACACCCGAGAAAGTCCCCGCTCAACGCCTGCGCGGTTTCATTACCGATTGTTCATCTCCTGCCCCGCCCTGCAGTACGACTAAATGCGGCCGACCGCGACGTCGAGGGCGCGTTGCAAGGCGCAGATCGTTGATGTCCGCAGCCGCCAAACGTAGCGAGCGCGTGCCGGAGAGAAGCCCGTCGGCGACCGACTTTAACCGCGCGCCGCGGTCGAACTCCGACCCAAGCTCCTGTCGCAGTTGCCGATCTACCTGGAGCAGAAAAATCGTGCGCTGCCTGATCTCCAACGTCCGTTGCGCCAATTCCGCCAGTTGGCCTTGAAGCGAGACCAGCGTGGTTTTGGATCGGGGCGGCTGCGACGCGACTGTGAGCAGGGGTTCAGCGATCGGCAGAGACAAGAATTCGCCCTCGGCGTCGGCGACGCACAGAACCCAACCAACCCAGCCGCGCGCATTTTCTTCGCCTCGGCCATGGCCAAGATCGCGGATCACCGCGAACGCCTCGGCCCGCGCCGCGGCCCGGCAGGGGAACTCAAACCCCTCCTCGTCGCGGCAGATGCGATTGCCGAAGCTGAGATGGAAGAAATAGCGCGGCATCCGTATCCCTCCCTCTTAAGGGAAGACCGATTACGCCTTTCCGTTCCATCAATAATAGTCGCAATCGGACTCAGCTAAAAAGAAAATAACAAGGCTTAAGTCGCAAACCGAACCAACCACGCTTGCGGAACTCAAGGCTGCCTCTTCCGGAATTGCGCGGGCGGGATCCGTTCGCTTTTCCAGCATGGCCTTGACCATTTCCGCGCGCTCGCGCGCTTGCCGCATGGCCGCATCGAGGGAAGCTTTGAACTTGCCGTCGGTCGGGCTCTGTTCGCCGATCTGGGGGCACAGTTCCATGTGCTCGTCGAGCAGCGCAAGGCAGGCCGCAAGCTTGCCCTCAATCTCGTGCAGCATCGTGACCAGCATGATTTGGCGAGGAAAATGTGTCGGGAGGTCAGTCGTTTTGAGGCGACCGCGCTGGAGACGAGGCCCGTCAGTTCCGCCGTCGTCATTTGCCCGGCTTGACCCGACAATCCATCGACTTCGTGAAAGGCCCTTCTTTTGATGGATGCGCGGGCCGCCAGCGCGCGTTTACGCGCGTCCATAGCCCGTCGAAGACGGGCGTAAACGCCCTTATGGACGCGCCATGCCCGCGCATGACGAGTTAATCAGCAAACGCCCTACTACTTCGGCTGGAAGTCCTGATTGGGGAAGGGCGAGGCGTCCGGCGCCTTGATGACGATGAAGGGATGATCCGTGGTCGCGTGGCATGCGTTGCACGCCTGCGTGAGCTTGCCGTAGGCCTCGTCGAACTGGCTGCGGAAGCGCAGCTTGACCGCAACGTCGAGCAAGGTGAGCGGCTGGCTAACCGCCGCATCGAGAAGCTCCGATACCGGCAGACCCTTGAAGCGCGGCACCGCGCGCGAGACGACCACGAAACCCTGCTTGAGCTCCTTGAGCGCGTAGCCCGCGAGCGGCCAATTGTCCGCCTTGCCGGCGAGGCCGAGCTTGGCGTGGCGCGGCTGGATCAGCATGCTCATCAGCGCGCTCATCTGCGGATTGAACGGCGCCGGCTCGGCGTTGGGGTCGCCGAACGGGCTCTCGGCGGCAGCACGATGCGTGGGCCAAATCATGGCGGCGAGCGCGATAAATCCGGCAAGCGCGAGCACTGCAGCCATGCGACCACCCATGTATGGACCTCCTCTCTGTCCCGCCCGGCCGGAGTTTCGGCTTGGCGTCGCCTCGAT
>Ga0318547_10001008_pt1 | contig 9870 bp, 10 predicted proteins | sample GRESIP169b2f20_FD_203515 | JGI IMG/M metagenome (GOLD analysis project Ga0318547, IMG submission 203515) | Tropical soil microbial communities from Luquillo Experimental Forest, Puerto Rico - GRE.SIPMG.169b2f20 | ecosystem: Environmental > Terrestrial > Soil > Tropical forest > Bulk soil...
CGACACGATGGCGCCGCCTGTGTCGCCACCGATCGCCCCCGAGCCTACCCCCGTCGTGACGCCCGCCTCCGCGTCCACGCCAAATCTCGAGCAGCGCATCGGCGCGCGCTGGACGACGTGGGTGGGAGTGGTCGCCATTCTCTTCGCCGCGGCCTTCGCGGTGAAACTCTCCATCGAGAACGATCTGATTGGGCCGCGCACGCGGCTCGGCCTCGGTCTGCTCGTCGGCCTCGTCCTGCTGGGAGCAGGGTTGATCCTGGAGCGCCGCCGCGACGTGCCGCATCTCTCGGAAGCGCTGGCTGGCCTGGGGCTCGGGCTCTGTTATCTCTCCCTCTACGCGGGCTACGCCTCGTACGATCTGCTCCGGGTCGGCACGGTCTTCGCGCTCATGTTCATCGTCACCGTGCTCGGCAGCGGGGTGGCCGTGGCGACCGAGCGTCAGGCGACGGCGGTGCTCGCGCTCCTGGGGGGACTGCTCACTCCGGTACTCCTCGCCAGGACCGAGCCCAATGAGCGCGGCCTTCTCGGCTATCTCGTGATCCTCGACGTCCTCATCTTCGCCATCGCGCACTTTCGCACCTGGCGCGGACTCAACCGTCTCGCGTGGGCGGGCACCGTCCTGCTCCTGGCGCCGGTGCTCACGCGTCAGCCCGAGGCGGACTATCCCGTGGCCCGCCTCGTGCTGCTCTCGCTGCTCTTCCTGCTTTTCCTCCTCACGCCGCTGGCGCGCGAATGGGGCCAAGGCGAGCGGAGCCGCGAGGTCGATCTCCTCATCGTGGTGGGCTCCGCGGCCGGGTATTTCTGGGCGGTATACATCACGCTCGATGCCTGGCGCCCGAACCTCGAGGCGCCCGCGGCCATGGCCCTGGCCATCCTCTACGCGGTGCTGGCTGGCGCCTACCGGCGGCGCGTACCCGACGACGACGCCACGGTGGGCGTGCTCATGGGGCTCGCCTGCGTGTTCCTCACCCTCGCCGTACCGTTGGCTCTCAAGGGACCGTGGATCACCCTGGCCTGGGCCGTCGAGGGCGCAGTACTCATCGCAGTGGCCCCGCACTTGGCCACGCCGGTCGCGGCGTGGGGCGGCACCGCCGCGCTCGTGCTCGCGGCCCTGCGCGTGGTGGCCGGCGACAAGTGGGGCTCGGCGGCCTGGACGCCTGTATGGAACGCGACGTATTTCGTGCATCTGCTGACCGTGGCCGACATCGCGCTGGCCGGCCAGCTCGCTCTGCGGCTGAGACCACAGCAGCTCCTGAGCGCGAGCCGCGAGGGGCTCCGGAGCGCGCTTTGGATCCTCGCCTCGTTCACCCTGTCCGTGCTCCTCTGGCGCGAGCCTTCAGGGCTGTGGCCCGCGGGGCTGTTGATCATCCAGCTCCTGCTCCTGGGTTTCTTCTCCCGCGTGGCCGCCTCTCCCGCCTTCGTGGTCGCCGTGCCGCTGGCTGGGCTCACCGTGCTCGGGCGCACGCTCGTGGCGGACGACAGCATGGCGCGCACGGCCGCCGACGTGCTCGGCAACGCCTATCTGGTCATGCGGGTGCTGGCGTGCGTGGCGCTCGCCATCGCGGGGAACTGTCTCGCCGGTTCGACGGGATCCTCCCTGGCGCGGCCGGTGGGACGCGCGCTCTCCGGCACCAGCGGCGCCGTCCTCCTCTTCGTGCTGAGCCAGGCGTGGACGCGCTATCAGAACGTGTCGCTGCGCGAGGCGCGCGGCACCGGCCGGTCGGGGCTGGCCGCGGAGATCCGCTGGAAGACGCAGGTGGGGCTGTCCGTGCTGTGGACGATCTACGCGGCGCTGACGCTGGCCTGGGGCTTCGTGCGCCGCTCCACGGCCTTGCGCTACGCGGCGCTGGGGCTCTTCGGCTTCGTGATCCTGAAGGTCTTCGTGGTCGACCTGGCTTCGGTGAAGACCGTCTACCGCATGCTGTCCTTCCTCATCCTGGGCGTAGTGCTGCTCTTGGTCGGCCTGCTCTACCAGAAGGTGAGCCGCCGCGCCCGCGCGCCGGAGAGCCTGGGCAGCCCGACCTAACGCGTCGTCAGCTCTTGCGGCCGACGAGGTACGTGACGCCCTCGGGCCCATACTGCTCGCTGTGCTCGCAGCCCGCGGCCATCTCGAAGATCTCTCCGGTCCGGAAGGTCCGCGAGCGCCCCTCGGAGGTGAGGGTGATGTCTCCGGTGAGGATGAGGGCGCGCACAGAGAAGTCGTGGGTGTGGGGCTTCGTGGCCACCTGGCTGCGGACCGTCTTGGTCTCGATGTTCTCGTAGCCGTCGCGCTGCAGACCCGTCTCGAACTCCGTCGCGTTCATGCGCTCTCCTCCCCTCGAGTTCACCACCAGGCGATGCGATGGCGACGATGCTCTCCTACTTTCATGGACGTGGCAAGCCCCGGTCGCTGTCCAGACGCTGTCGCAGGTAGTCCGCGACCTCCAGCGTGCCCTCCACGCCCTGCGGGATGACCTTGGTCAGGGAAACGAAGGCGTGGATCTGCCCGGGATACTCGTGATAGACGACGTCGACGCCCGCCTCGCGCAGCCGGTCCGCGTAGAGCCGTCCCTCGTCGCGCAACGGATCGAAGCCGGCGGTGATGACGAGCGCGGGCGGCTGCCCCGAGAGATCGGCGGTGCGCACCGGCGATGCGCGCGGATCCGTCCGATCCGCCTCGCCCCGCAGATACTGCTGGGCGTACCACAGGATGCGATCGCGCGGGATGACGTGGCCGTCCACGAGGTCGCGATGCGAGGGCGTGTCGTAGGAGAAATCGACGGCGGGATAGATCAGCACCTGGCAGGTGGGCACGGGCAGCTCGGAGCGGGCAGCGAGCTGGGACACCACGGCCGAGAGGTTGCCGCCCGCCGAGTCTCCCGCCACGGCCACGCGGCTGGGGTCCGCGCCGATCTCGGGCCCGCGCGTTCGGAGAAAGCGATAGGCGGCGAGGCTGTCCTCCACCGCGGCGGGAAACTTCTGCTCGGGGGCCAGACGATAGTCCACCGCTACGACGAGCGTGCCGGAGTGCCGGGCGAGCCGCGCACAGAGCCCGTGATGGGTCTCCAGATCGCCCTGCACCCATCCGCCGCCGTGCAGGTAGACCACGGCGGGGAGCGCGGCGCCCGTCGCGCCCGCCGGATCGTACACGCGGGCGGGAATGGTCGCGCTGGGCCCGGGAATGGTGATGTCCTCCACGCGCGGCAGGGGCGGCGCCGGCTCGTCCATGAGCGACACCATGGTGCGGAGCTGCTGGCGCAGCTCGGGGAGCGGCGGGAAATAGCCGGGGACGCGGATCGACTTGACGAACTCACCCACGATCTGCGCCTTGGGGTCCATGGTGCGGCCACCGATCCTGATGCGCTGCCCCTCGAGGAAGCGGAGCGCCTCCGCCTCGCTCATGGCGGTGTGGGCGAGCTCCAGCGTGGTCGTCGTCTTCGATGCGCTCATGGATCCCTCCGAGCCGTGTGATGCCCGGCATTATCGCGGCTTTTCTCCGCGTGGCAAGCCGCGCCGTATAATCGCCGGGCCGTCATGATCGCCCTCGCCGAGTGCACTCACCTGGAGGCCGCGCGGCTCGCGCGCGATGCCCGAAGCGTCGTCCTCTTTCCCTTGGGCGCGGTGGAGGAGCACGGCCCCCACCTACCGCTCCTCGTGGACTGGCTGGGCGCCGAGGAGCTGGCCCGGCGCATCGCGCCGCACCTCGCGCGCGCGGGCTTTCGCCCTGTGCTGGCACCCTCGCTGCCCTATGGCGTGAGTACGCTGGCCGACGACTGGGCGGGCACGGTCTCCCTCTCGCGCTCGTTGGTGACGCGCCTCATCGTCGAGGTGGTACGTGCTCTCGTGCGCCCCGGCTTCCGCCGGTTCGTCCTCGTCAACTACCAGGCCGATCCCGGGCATCTCCGCGCCATGGCCGCCGCCCGGAATCGCCTCGGGCGGCTCCGAGGGGTGCGGATCGCCTTCGCGGGCTTCGCGCCCGATCGCGCCGCCAACGCGGCCATGGTGGATCCGCGCGTGTACCGGCTCCTCCGGAGCCCGCGGCCGGAGGCCGAGTGGCATTCGGGAGAGCTCGAGACGGCGATGGTCCTTGCCGCGCGTCCGGAGCTCGTGCGTCGCGCGCTCGCGCGGAGACTGCCGCCCGCCTGGGTGGATTTCCGCGCCCGTCTTGCCGGCGGCGCCCGCCGCTTCCGCGACATCGACGGCCGGACCCAGGGCTACTTCGGCTGGCCTGCCGCAGCCCGTCGTGAGACGGCGCTCCGGGTGATGCGCCTGCGCGGCCGGCTCATTGCCGCCCACGTGATCGGCGCCTTCGGCGGACCTCGCCGGAGCCGCGCCCGCTCGTGACTAGCGCGAGGCGCGCTTGTCCGAGACGATCCGCCCTTCCTTGAAGACGAGCAGGAGCTGACGAAGGTTGGTAATGCTCTGCAGCGGATCGGCGGCCACCACGATCAGGTCCGCGAGCTTGCCGGGCTCGACGGTGCCGAGATCCCCGCCCATGCCGCACAGCTCCGCGGCGTATCGCGTCGCAGCCAGCAGGGCCTGCCACGGCGTCGCGCCTGCCTTCACCCACAGTCCCAGCTCGAGGAGCGCCGCTTCTCTGAGCGGGCGGATGTCCGAGCCGAGAGCCATCTTCACGCCGGCCGCGAGGGCCTGCTGGAAGTTCTTGCGGTGCGTCTCCGCGGCCATGTCCGCGCGACGGCAGAGATCGGGCGCGGGGCCTCGCTCGGCAACCCAACGGCGCTCCCACTGATCGGAGGCCTGCTCGGGGGTGAGGTGGGAGATGGCGAGCGTGGGCACGTACCACGTGCCGTGGGCGCGCAGGCTCTCGATGCTCTCCGCGTCCATGATGTAGCCGTGCTCCACGCTGTGGGCGCCGAGCCGAGCCGCCGCCTGCACCGTCTCCGGGCTAGCCGCGTGGGCCATGACGCGGAAGCCGCGCCTCTTGCAGATCGCGAAGGCCGCCTCCAGCTCCTCGTCGAGCAGGAAGGCCTGCCAGTGGCGGTCCCACGCAGGACCCATGATGCCGCCGGTGAGGTTGAGCTTGATGTGATCGACCCCGTTCTTGATCTGCTCGCGGATGGCGCGAACGAAGCCGTACGGCCCGTCGCACTCGCGGGCGTGGCCGGAGGTGAGGAAGTGGCCGCCCGTGGTGGTGAGGAAATAGCCGGAGGCGAAGAGTCGCGGACCCACGTACTGGCCCGCATCGAAGGCCCGCTTCCACGCCACGTCCATGAAGTGCGCGGCGCCCGCGCATCGGAAGCCCACCACGCCACTCTCCGTCAGCCCCTCCATGAGCCGATGTCCGAAGATCGCCGTCTGCTCCGCTACGGAGGCGCCGGTGGATTCGAGATAGTCCGGGTGCACGTGGACGTCCCAGAGCCCGGGAAGGAGAAAGGCGCCGGATAGATCGATGACGGCGGCGTTTCGCGTGTCGGGAGATCGGCTGCCTCCGAGCACCTCGGTGATGCGGCCGTTCTCGATGGTGACGCTGGCGCCCGAGATCGACGTTGGACTGACGCAGTCGATGAGGGTCGCGTTGGTGAGGACGGTGCGCGGCACGCGGGAAGCATACCGCATTCGGCGAACGCCGGCGTGGCGCGGCCTATGGGGCCTTCCAGACCACCTGTCCGTCGGGACCACGCAGGACCAAGGAGAACACCGGGTCCTTCTTGACGACCTCCGCTCCCGCGGGCTTCAGATCGCCCCGTCCTATCAGCAGGCGCTTGACACCTTCGTTGTCGATCAGCTCGAGCACGGGGTCATCGTCCGAACGCACGCTCATGGTGAGGCGACTCCGCTCGTCCTTGCCGAGGAAATTGAGCGAAGGAAACGCGTCGAGCTGCGCGGAGATGTGCCCCTCCTTCCCCCACAGGAGGAGGGCAGGGGTGCGCGGCGCGCTTCCGCCGCCGGGCAGGAAGCCGAGCTCGCCGCGCGCGTGCCCGTCCTCATCGACGAGGACAAAGGCCTGCGCCTTGAGCTCGCCCGGGCCGTTGGTGTGATCGGACGCCCAGCCAAGCGAGGCGAGGGCGAGGACACCGACCATCACGAACCCAATTCCCCACGTCCAGCGCCGTTCCCGCTCGAGTCGCTCGACACGTCGAAGGAGATCGAGCTCACGCGACTCCGTCATGGCCACCTCCTGGTCTCAGTGGTGCCACAGCATCCGAAGGGCGAGATTCGCGAAGTACCCGAACAGGGCGAAAGTGCCAAGAGTCGTGAGGACACCCACGACGTTGGCCACGTACTTCATCTGGTGCCAGAAACGGTCGCTGGCCATGGCTGCCTCCGTGGCGGTCCTCGCCGGACCGCGTTCGGTCGCTGGGTGCAGACACCCAAGCGTACCCGCCCGGGATGAGAACAGGATGAAAATCGCATGAGAAAGGCGGGGGGTCGGAGGGCTTGCGCTCCCGCGGCGGCCACGTCATGGTGTCTGCCGTGACCGCGAGCCTGAGCTGGATCTTGCTGGGCGCGAGCCTGGTCATGGGCCTCGCCGCGCTCGTGCGCATGGCCGATCCCGCGGCGCTCTCCGCCCACGAGCTCACCGGCACGGTTCGCCTCGCCGAAGGCCTGACGCGCGCCGTGGTCGCCCTCTTCACCATGGCCGCCATCGTGTTCCTGGTCGATCTCGTGCGGCGGCTGCGCTCCCGGCGCCGCGGGGAAGGGGAAGTGGCCCTTCTCCCGGAGCCTCCCAAGATCCCGGCCTGGCTGCGCGCCGTCACCCAGATTGTCTCCCTCGCCTACTTCGTCCTCCTCGCCTATGTCCTGTGGAGCCGTGGCCTGCCCCTCATGGCGATGATCCTGAGCCAGCGCGGCTCGTCAGGCTTCGGGACCCTCCTCCCCGAGGCGGTGCCGGACGCCCCGCCCCTCGTCACCTGGACGTTCGGCGCCCTCGCCCTCCTCGCCGGCGTCGGCGCCCTCGCGCTCGCCGTGTGGGTCGCCTTCAGCGACCGCCTGACGGAGTGGTGGACGGAGGCCTCCCGCGAGGAGCCGCCTTCCCCCCTGGCCGAGGTGGTGGCGGAGAGTGTGGAGGATCTCAGCACGGAGCCGGACGCTCGTCGCGCCATCATCCGCTGCTACGCGAGGTTCGAGCGGGTCGCCGCCGACAGCGGGCTGGCGCGGCGGCCGTGGCTCACCCCGATGGAGTTTCTACTCGAGGCGCTGTCCCGGCTCCGCCTTCCGCGAGGCGCCGCCCAGACCCTGACCGGACTCTTCGAGTTGGCGCGCTTCAGCAATCGCGCGATGGGCGAGCCGGAGCGTGTCCGCGCGCTCCAGGCTCTCGACGAGATCCGGGCCGCCGTCCCCGAGCGGAGGGAGCATGCGACGTCCCGACTCTGAGCGGTCGCGACGTCTTCTAGGGCGCGCCATCCTGGCCGTGCTGCTCGTGCTGGTGGCCATCGTGGCCTATCTCGCCACGGCCCCGCGGTGGCGGCCCGTCGGCGTTCGCCTCGTCTGCACAGCGCTCGTGATCATCGGCAGCGTGCGCGCCCGGCGGACCCTGCGGAGAGTGATGGACGCGTATCCGCCCTCTGAGCTCGACGCGCCGCCCGTCCCGCCGCCCACGCGTGAGCTCGACAGCGTCTTCCGGCGCCTGCGCGACGATCTCCTCTTCAGCACCCGGAGCCGACAGTACTTCGAGGCCATCCTGTGGCCGCGCCTCCTCGACCTCACCGGCGGCGTTCTGCGCCGGCCCGCGGCCGAGCGCCGAGGGCGCCGAGGCCCCTCGCTGGGCGAGCTGCGCGACCTCATCGCGGAGGTGGAGCGGCGCGCATGAAGATCGACGCCGTCGCCGACCGGTGCGAGGCGATCCTGGCCACCCTCGCCCAGGTCATCGTGGGCAAGGCGGCCGTGCTGGAGCAGATCCTCGCCGGCGTGCTCGCCAACGGGCACATTCTGATCGAGGACTATCCCGGCCTCGCCAAGACCTTGATCGCTCGGCTTTTCGCCCAGGCCCTCGATCTGCGTTTCAAGCGCATCCAGTGCACGCCGGATCTCCTCCCGAGCGACATCACCGGCACCTTCCTCTACGATCAGCGGCAGGCGCGCTTCGAGTTTCGCGAGGGGCCGATCTTCACCCATCTCCTCCTCGCCGACGAAATCAACCGGGCCACCCCCAAGACCCAGAGCGCGCTCCTCGAGGCGATGCAGGAGACGCAGGTCACCGTCGACGGCGAGCGCTTCCCCCTGGAGCCGCCCTTCCTGGTGATGGCGACCCAGAACCCCATCGAGCTGGAAGGCACGTATCCCTTACCCGAGGCGCAGCTCGATCGCTTCCTCATGCGCGTGGCCGTCGGCTACCCGGACCACGACGACGAGGTCGAGATCCTCACCCGGCGCCGCCTTCGCCGGGACGACGCCATCGCAGTGTCCGCGGTGACCTCGCGGGCCGAGCTTCTCGCCATGCAGGCGGCCATGGAGGATGTGCACGTGGCGGCCGTGATCGAGCGCTACATCGTGGAGTTGGTGCGGGCCACCCGCTCCGATCACCGCCTCGGTCTGGGCGCCTCGCCGCGGGGCGCCCTGGCCCTCCTCAAGCTCGCGCGCGGGCTTGCCACCCTGCGGCGGCGGTAGTTCGTGCTGCCCGCCGACGTGAAGGCCATGGCCGTTCCCGCCCTCGCGCATCGCCTCATCCTCAAGCCCGAGCTCTGGGCCTCGCAGGTGTCTGCGACCCACCTCGTGCAGGACCTCCTTGCCACGGTTCCCGCTCCGGGCCCCGACGCGCGATGACCTGGCGGGTCACCCCGCTCGCGCTGTCGCTCCTCACGGTAGTCGGATGGATCGTGTCCCTGGCCGTTCTCACCGCACGTGCGGACCTCCTCGTCGTCGCGGTGCCGCTCGCCCTCGGCCTCGCCACGCTGGCCCGGCGCGCCGCGCTTCCCGACTACACGCTGGTCCGGCGCTTCTCGCGCGATCGCCTCCTCGAGGGCGAGAGCGTGACGGTAGAGGTGGAGGTGACTGCCCGCTCGACGATACCCCTCATGGAGCTGCTCGATCCGCTCACTGAGGAGGGGGCGGTGATCACGGGAAAGCCCCGCGCCGTGCTCGCCATCCCGCAGGGCGAGACCGCCCGCTGGAGCTACGAGATCCGCTACCCGATCCGCGGCATCCACGACCTGGGCGTGGTGATCGCCCGCGTCCATGACCGATGGGGCGTGCGCACCTGGGAGCGGCGCCACGTCGAGCAGAGTCGCATCCGTGTGCACCCGCGCACGGCGCCGCTGCGCAGCCTGCCGCGTCCCCTGCGGACCCAGACCTCGGTGGGCGACTACGTGTCGCCGCTGTTCGGCGAGGGGATCGAGCCGGGCGACATCCGGGAGTTCGTTCCGGGCGATCGCGTCCGGCAGGTGAACTGGCGTGCCTCGCTTCGACTGGGCACGCTCTACGTGACGCAGCATCATCGTGAGCGGAACGCCGACGTGGTGCTGATGCTGGACACTCTCGCCCAGGTCGGGACGCCGCTCTTCACCACGCTCGACGCCGGCGTGCGCGCGGCCAGCTCCCTCGCCGCCGCCTACCTCGCCCGCAAGGATCGGGTCGGGCTCGTCATCTACGGCGGGCTCATCGACTGGGTCCGGCCGGGCTCGGGACGGAGCCACCACCACCGCCTCGCCGACAGCCTGCTCCGCGCTGACGTGGTCTTCACCTACGTGGCGAAGGACCTCAAGCTGGTGCCGCCGCGGGTCTTGCCCGCCCGCGCCTTCGTCATCGCTCTCACTCCACTCCTCGACCGGCGCTTCACCCAGGCTGTCCTCGATCTGATTGCCCGAGGATTCGACGTGGCCGTGCTCGTCGTCTCGCCCGTCGATCTCGTCCGCGCCAGCCTCGGACCCGCGCCCATCGATCAGCTCGCGTGCCGGCTGTGGACACTCGAACGCCGCGCGCGCCTCGCCGACC
>Ga0318547_10001027_pt1 | contig 9778 bp, 6 predicted proteins | sample GRESIP169b2f20_FD_203515 | JGI IMG/M metagenome (GOLD analysis project Ga0318547, IMG submission 203515) | Tropical soil microbial communities from Luquillo Experimental Forest, Puerto Rico - GRE.SIPMG.169b2f20 | ecosystem: Environmental > Terrestrial > Soil > Tropical forest > Bulk soil | place...
CTCGTGGAGCCGTTCACCGCGATGTCGTTCGCGCTCTCGCGCACGGTGCACCTGAAAGCCGGCACCGGGGTGGCGGTGCTGCCCGGGCGCCATCCCGTGCTGGTGGCCAAGTGCCTGGCCTCGCTGGCTGGCCTTGCGCCTGCACGGGTCCTGCCGGTTTTCGGCCTGCGGCCCGCCCGGCCAGAAGAACGTGGCGTGTTCGTGGTCCCCCCGGGGCGCCGGGCAGCGGTGTTCGATGAATCGCTCAAGCTGATCCGGCTCCTGCTGACGCGGCAGACCGTGTCCTTCTCCGGTGAGTTCTTCAGCGTGGACGGCGCAGGTGTGGGGCCGCTGCCGGCCAAGCCGCTGGACATCTGGCTCGGCGGCAGCGCTCCCGGCGCGCTGCGGCGTGTCGGCCGTTTGGCCGATGGCTGGCTCGGCAGCCTTGTCACGCCAGCCGAGGCAGGTGCGGGCCGGGCCACGATCCAGGAGGCGGCGGCCGCGGCCGGGCGCGAGGTGGAAGCCGATCACTTTGGGATCAGTCTGGCGGTCGCGCGGGACGGCGTACCCGCTGAGCTCGCCGCGTCCATCCGCCGGCGGCGGCCAGATATCGATCCTGCAGCTCTGGTCGCTACCAGCTGGCCAGACGCCCGCAGACTGATCGACGCCTACGTGGCGGCAGGCCTGAGCAAGTTCGTGATCCGCCCGGCCGCCGCGCCGCCGTCGCTGGAAGGATTCCTCGACGACTTCGCCCGCGAGATGATGCCGCTCCAGACCTGACACGGCGGCAGGCCGTGGCTTTCACGCGGATCATTCATTCTGCAGAACGCATAGTGGCGGCACAGCCTTGCCACCCTGTCGTGGGTTATTTGCCGGGCATGCGGTTGCCAGACCATGGGGTCAGGTCACGGTTGCGCGGCCAGCGTGACCGTCACAGTTGCCGACCGGCCATCCCTGGTGTAGTCGATCGGCACCGTGTCCCCGGGCTTTTTGGTCAAGGTCAGCTCTTGTAGCTGAATGTTGCTGGTGGCCGGCTCGCCATCAATCTTGGTGATGACATCCCCTGCGGCTGTCAGGCGCCCTTGGCGGTGCTGCCATACCGGCGGCGGAACTGCTCCACCCGGCCGGCCGTGTCGAGAACGCGGGCCTGCCCGGTGTAGAACGGGTGGCTCGCCGACGAGATCTCGACGTCGACGACGGGATAGGTACTGCCGTCCTCCCAGGTGACGGTTCGCTCGCTGGCCGCGGTCGACCTGGTGAGGAAGGCGAAGTTCGCCGCGCGGTCGCGGAAAACGACCAGATGATAGTCCGGGTGAATTCCCTGCTTCATGATTACCGCTCCTCCCGGAACGCAACGTGGCGGCCGATCACCGGGTCGTACTTGCGGATGACCAGACGGTCAGGATCGTTTCTCCGGCTCTTCCTGGTCACGTACGTATAGCCAGTCCCAGCGGTCGACCTCAGCTTGATGACGGGGCGAAGTGTGCTGCGGCTCATGCTCAGCGCAACAACCTCCTAATGAAAATCATTCCCGATAACTGCTGGTACTGTTGGTGGTCGCCGCGATGGGCAGGATCGCGGGTGAGCGGGCGAGCAGCCGGGCCAGCGCGACCTGCGTGATGGCTGCCCGGCGGGCGATGGGCTCATCGGCAGAACCGGTCGGTGCCGGGCGCGCACGCGACTGGATCTGGACGCCTCAACTGTTGATCGCTAAGGACCTGCCCGATACATGCGTCCCGGTGAATCGCCGGGACCATTTGCCGGAGGATGGTGACCTCGGCCCCTGCCCCGGGCCGGGCGCCGGGCCTACCGTCGTAGCAGGTTACAGACCCGACGGAGGCCACCATGGGATCTACGCATCCGGCGCGCCGTCCATCCGCCGCCGCGCGGCGGGCTGGCTACGGCCTTGCCATCGTGTTCAGCACGGCGCTGCTTGTCATCCTCAACGGCTCGCCCGGATGGCAGGCAATACCGTTTCTCACCAGCGACACCCCCCAGGTGCTGTGGCTGGTCAACCTCTCGCTGGCGGCAGGGATCGCGGCCAACCTCGTGTACCTGGCCTACGATCCGCCGTGGCTGAAATCGCTCGGCGACCTGGCCACCACCGGCATCGGGCTGGCAGCGGCGATCCGGATCTGGCAGGTGTTCCCGTTTGACCTGTCATCCGGCTGGTCAACCGCAGTGCGTGTGCTGCTGATCGTTGTGATCGCAGGCTCCTGCGTCGCGCTAGCAGTCCAAATCGTTGCTCTGGCGCGCTGGCTTACCGGCCACATCTCCCATGGCGGCCGCATGCGCACCGGACACTGATATCGCCCCTGGCGAGCCGGCAATCGCCCGGCAGGACACGGCTCCTTCCTTGCTCGCTGGCGGCCCGTCAACTGGTGATGCTGGCTGGCAGCTTGAGCCTTTTCAGGAGCAGGGCGTTCATGGCGACCAGGAAGCTCGAGCCGGACATGGACAGAGCGGCGATCTCGGGCCGCAGGACCAGCCCGATGGCGGGCTCGAAGACACCGGCGGCGATGGGCAGGGCGAGGGTGTTGTAGCCGATGGCCCAGCCCAGGTTCTGCCGCATCTTGCGGAGCGTGCCGCGGCCGATGGCCAGCGCGGCCGGGACGTCGAGCGGGTCGGAGCGCATGAGCACCACGTCGGCGGTCTCGACCGCCACGTCGGTGCCCGCCCCGATGGCGATGCCCAGGTCAGCCTGGGCGAGGGCGGGGGCGTCGTTGACGCCGTCGCCGACCATCGCGACCTTCTTGCCGCTGGTCTGCAGGTTAGCCACTTCGGCGGCCTTGTCGCCGGGCAGCACTTCGGCGATCACGGCGTACACGCCGAGCTGGGCGGCGATCCGGCGGGCGGTGGCTTGGTTGTCGCCGGTGAGCATGACCACTTCGATCCCGGCGTCCTTGAGCGCGGTCACGGCGGCGGCTGAGCTGGGGCGTGGTGCGTCGGCGATGGCGATGAGGGCCACCGCGCGGCCATCCACCGCGGCCCAGACCACGGTGCGGCCGGTGGCGGCGAGCTCGTCCCGGAGGCTGGCGAGCCTGCCGAGATCTGCGCCTTCGTCTCGCAGCAGCCGGGTGTTCCCGACGGCCACCGCCTGGCCGTCGACGTGGCCGATGGCGCCGTGCCCGGGAATGTTCTCAAACGCGTCAGCCTTCGCCGGGTCGGCGCCGTTCTCCTCGGCGTAGGTGACCACGGCCTTGGCCAGCGGGTGCTCGGATTCGCGTTCGATGGCCGCCACCAGCCGGAGAACTTCCGTTTTAGCCATGCCGTCGGTGAGGAAGTCGGTGACTTCGGGCTCGCCCTTAGTCAACGTGCCGGTTTTATCCATAACGACGGTGTCGATGCGGGCGGAGGTTTCTAGCGCGACCGCGTTCTTGAACAAGATCCCCCGTTTCGCGCCCAGGCCGCTGCCGACCATGATCGCGGTAGGGGTCGCCAGACCGAGCGCGTCCGGGCACGTGATTACCACGACCGTGATCGCGAACAGCATGGCTTGGGCGAATGTCCGCCCGGCCAGCAGCCAGGCGGCCAGCGTCGCCGCTCCGCCGATCAGTGCGACTAGCACCAGCCAGAACGCAGCGCGGTCAGCTAGGCGCTGGCCGGGCGCCTTGGAGTTCTGGGCCTCCTGCACCAGCTTCACGATCTGGGCCAGGGCGGTATCGGAGCCCACCTTTGTGGCGCGGATGCGCAGCGTCCCGTTCTTGTTGATGGTGGCGCCGGTCACCGCGGAGCCCGGGGACTTGGAGACGGGCAGGCTTTCGCCGGTCACCACCGATTCGTCGACCTCGCTGTCGCCCTCCTCTACGATGCCGTCGGTGCCGATCTTGTCCCCAGGCCGGACCAGCAGCAGATCCCCCACCACTATCTGCGCGGTGGGGAGCTCGACGGTTTGCCCGTCGCGGATGACGGTGGCCTGTGGCGGTGCGAGGTCCAGCAGGGCCCGGATGGCGTCGTTGGCGCCGCCGCGGGCGCGCATCTCGAACCAGTGGCCCAGCAGCACGAATGCGGCCAGCACGGTGGCCGCCTCGTAAAAGGTGTCGCCGCCGCCGGTCACGGTCACGACCACCGAGTACAGCCACCCGGCGCCGACCGCGACAGCGACCAGCACCATCATGTCCAGGGTTTTGGCCCGCAATGCGTGGTATGCGCCGTCGAAGAAGATCCACGCTGAATAGAAGATCACCGGCAGGCTGAGCAGCAGCAGCCACACGTCGTCGCGCAACCCGAACGGCGCCGCGACTGTGAAGCCCAGCACCTCGCGGCCGATCGGCGACCACAACAGGATCGGGACCGAGAAGACGGCGGCGACCAGGAACCGGTTGCGCATGTCGGCAACCATCGCGTCCATCGACGCCTCGGCCGCGCTGCCGTGGCCCATCATCTCGTGCGGAGAGGGACCGGGCGGCCCGGTAGCCATCTCGTGACCGGCGTGGGCGGGCCCGGCCTGTACAGTGCCGGCATCGCCGGCGCCCGCAGTCATGCCCGCCTGGGCGCTGGGAGGGTCTGGTTCTGCCAGCGGGTCGCATATGCAGCAGGGGACCGACTGGCCGACGCTCTGGAAACCGCACTCCTGCACGCACCGCCGCAGGTCCGCGATCGATGTCTGGCCGGTGTCGAAGGTGACGTTGGCGGTCTGCGCGACCGGGTTGGCCTCCACCAGCCCAACTCCTGGTCGGCGGCCTAGCACCCGCTCTGGGACCGCCTTCTCCGACGCCCAGTTCAGGCCGCCCACGTGCATGACCGTCGTGACAGTCGTGTTGGGGCTGTCCTCGGTCCGGGGTGTCATGCTGCGCTCCGTCACATAGTGCCGCCTGCCCGCTGGCCGGCGATGGGGGCGCCCGGGTGCTGGGCTGCGTCGAAGGCGGCCGCGCAGTGCTCGGAGCAGAACCAGACGGTCCCTGAACTCGTGACGCGATGTTCGGGTGCCGAGGCAGGGTCCACGGTCATCCCGCAGACCGGGTCAGTGACCTCGGTGCTGCCGGCGCTGGTCTCGACCAGCGGCTCCACGGTTCCTGGCGGGGCGGCGGGCAAGGGCGCAGGATGCCAACGGCGGAGCCGGTTGGCGTTGGTGACAACCGATAGTGACGACAGCGCCATGGCGGCGGCGGCGATGATCGGAGACAGCCGGATGCCGAAGAAGGGATAGAGGACGCCGGCGGCGAGCGGGATGCCGACGGCGTTGTAGGCCAGGGCGAAGACCAGGTTCTGGCGGATGTTGCGCATGGTCGCCCGGGACAGCTCGATAGCGGCCACCACCCCGGCCAGCGACCCGGAGATCAACGTGACGTCGGCGGCCTCGATCGCCACGTCAGTGCCGGTGCCGATCGCCAGGCCGACGTCGGCCGCGGCCAGGGCCGGGGCATCGTTGATCCCGTCGCCCACCATGCCCACCGTGCGGCCTTCGCCCTGCAGGCGGCGGATCTCAGCCGCCTTGTGCTCGGGCAGGACCTCGGCCAGCACCCGCCGTGCCCCCACCTGCCGGGCGATAGCCGCGGCGGTGCGGGCGCTGTCGCCGGTGATCACGACCACCTCCACGCCAAGCCGGTGCAGCCCGGCGATCGCGGCGGCCGAGTCGTCTTTGACCGGGTCGGCGACCGCCAGGACCCCGGCAGGCTGGCCGTCAACCGCTGCCAGCACCGGGGTCTTGCCATCCGCGGACAGTTCTCCGGCGACACCGTCAAGCACAGCGGTGGCGATGCTGGCATCGGCGAGCAGCCGGGCGTTACCCACCAGCACCGAGCGGCCATCCACGGTGGCCTGGACGCCCTTGCCGGTGACCGAATCAAAGGCCGTGGCCGTGAGCGGGTCAAGGCCGCGCTCGCGGGCTCCCGCTACGATCGCGGCCGCTAGGGGGTGTTCACTGTCGGCCTCGGCCGCTGCCACCAGGGCCAGCAGCTCATCCTCGCTCCACGAACCCGCGGGGTTCACGTCGGTGAGGGATGGCTTGCCGGCGGTGATGGTGCCGGTCTTGTCCAGGACGATGGTGTCGAGCTTCTGCGCGGTTTCCAGTGCCTCGGCGGAGCGGATCAAGATTCCGGCCTGGGCGCCCTTGCCGGTGCCGACCATGACCGACAGGGGGGTAGCCAGGCCGAGCGCGCACGGGCAGGCGATGATCAGCACCGACACCGCCGCGACCAGCGCCAGCGTGAGCGCCGGGGCGGGCCCGGCGGTGAACCACACCGCGAAGGTCGCGATGGCGATGGCCATGACGGCGGGCACGAAATAGCCGGACACGGTGTCGGCGAGCCGCTGGACGGGGGCCTTGGACGCCTGGGCCTGCTGCACCAGCTTGATGATCTGGGCCAGCATGGTGTCGGCGCCGATCTTGTCCGCCCGCACCCGCAGCGACCCGGTGGTGTTGATCGTCGCGCCGATCACGGTGTCCCCGGCGCGCTTGGTGACCGGCATCGGCTCACCGGTCACCATCGATTCGTCCACCGCCGACGAACCGGACACCACGACGGCGTCGACCGGGATCTTCTCCCCCGGCCGGATGACCACCTCGTCCCCGACCACCACCTGCCCGGCCGGGATCTCGATTTCGGCGCCGTCGCGGACCACCCGGGCGGAGCGGGCCTGCAGCCCGAGCAGCTCGCGGATGGCCTGCCCGGTGCCGGCCTTGGCGCGGGTCTCGATCAGCCGGCCGAGCAGGATCAGCGTCAAGATCACCCCGACCGCCTCGAAGTACACCTGCCGAACGTCGGCCGGGAACAGCGCGGGCGCGACGGTGACCAGCAGGCTGTACCCGTAGGCGGCGGTCGTGCCCAGGGTGATCAGGCTGTTCATGTCTGCCGACCGGTGCGACAGCGCCAGCCAGCCGGTGCGGTGGATCGGCCAGCCGGTGTAGAACATCACCGGGGTGATCAGCGCCAGCTGCACCCAATGGTTCAGCAGCACCCCGGGCACCCAGGGGGCCTTGAACACCTCATGGGCCATGACCGCGAACAGCACCGGCGCCGTCAGCACCGCACCCACGATCACCCGACGGGCCAGATCGGCGATCTCCGCCCGCCGCTCAGCCGCCTCGGTGTCCTCTCCCGCCGCCTCGACGTCACCGCCGGCCGGCCCGGCGGGTAGGTCTTCGGCGGGTACATCCGCGATAGCGGGCTGCCCGTCGGGCCGGTCCGCGCCCGGTTCACCCGCCGGCTCGACGATGAGCGTGCCGTGCACCATGTTCATCCCGCACGCGAAGCCGAACGTGCCCGAGCTGGCCGGGGTCAGCCGCACCGTGGTCTGCTGGTAGGCCGGCAAGGCGGCGCTCACCGTCAGATCGGGGAAGACCACCCGGGAGGTGCAGTCGCCGGACTCCTGCCGGTCGAACACCATCTCCAGCGGAACGCCCTGGCGGGCCTTGATCACATCAGGGCTGTACCCGCCCTTGACCGTCACCACGGCCCGCTGCACCCCGCCATCCAGCCGCGCCGCACGCGCCCGCCGCGGCCCGAAGAAGAACCACCCCAGTCCTCCAATGGCCACCACGGCAGCCAGTAGGACACTGACGTCGGCCACGCTCACCACGATCTCCCCTCAAGCGCCTCCTGCCATAGTCCAAAGGTATACCCCCCAGGGGTAGTGACTTATTCCCGCATCCCAGGGGACCTTCGCCCACGGTATCCGCGCCCCACCTGGCCAGCGCCGACACGAGATCGGCTTGACGAGGCCGGCATGGGCAGCCCCGACTGCTGCTTCCTGCAGGGGGCGGGTGGCAGAGGCGGCCTGGGTGACCACGTCAGGGCACCAGGTGTCGGCTTCGATCATCTTCTGCAGGCCGTGGACCTGATCCTCGATCTTGCGCAGTCGCCACAGGTAGTCGTCCTCGCCGGAGGCGTGGCCGGGGGCCGTCCGCGGGTAACGCCGACCCACGGCGGCTGCAGTCGCTGGCTTGCAGGCCATCACCGCCGATGGCGAGGGCCGTCATCGGCTGCTCACGCCGCCAGCGGGGCTGCGGTCGTCGCCGGAGGCCAGCGCATCGCGCAGCCGCCGGTACTCAGCGGTATCGATCTCGCCCCGGGCCAGCCGCTGGTCCAGGATGCGCCGCGCATCATCGCCGCGGTGCCCCTCGCCCAGGGTTCCGGGGTCGCGCCGGCGGGTGGTGCTGGTGACCAGGGCGTAGACGGCCCAGATCAGCAGGCCCCAGAACGCGACTATGCCGACCCACATCAGGGAGACCTCCCAGAAGGGCCAGCCGCCGCCGTACCAGAACATCATCACGACCATCTCCTTGCGGCGCCCGGCCTGCCCGGGCTGCATCCGCTATTCCAGGGTCGCCCGGTTATACCCCTGGGGGGTAGTGCCATCGGTCCCGCGAGCAGGTGACCAGCGTCCTGCGTGCGCTGTGCTAAGTGACCCTACCTCCCGGGGGTATCGCGCAGGCACCGTGGCAGCGAGCGGCACTCACAAGGTGCCCGCCACCGGAAGGGGGTGGTTGAGATGGCACCGGCACAAGTGGCTAGTGGGCGGTGCACGCCGGCGTGGCCGAAAGACGCACTGCGAATCAGCTTTGGGATCATCTGGCTGATCGACGCGGTACTGAAGTGGCTGCCCGGGTTCCGGTCCGGCTATATGAACGCGATCATGGGCGAGGCGCAGGGCCAGCCGGGCTGGCTCAAGCCATGGTTTGACTTCTGGATCAACTTCCAGCACCCGCGGGTGACGTTGTTCGCCTACCTGGTGGCGGTCGTTGAGACGCTGATCGCGCTCGCGCTGATCGCCGGGTTCGCCCGCAAGGTCACCTACATCTCCGCGATCGTGTTCAGCCTGCTCATCTGGGGCACCGCCGAAGGGTTCGGCGGCCCATATACCTCCGGCGCCTCCGACATCGGCACCGCCATCATTTACGCGGTGGTGTTCGCCGCCCTGCTCGCGCTGAGCTACTACGCCGGGCCGTCCCGCTACAGCGCCGATTACTACATCGAGAAGCGCATCAGCTGGTGGTGGAAGATCGCCGAGACGCGCCGCCCCGCTCCCGCCCAGGCGCCGACTGGATCGCCGACCGTGGCCACCATGAGCGCAACCACAGCCACAAATGGCACCGCAACCGAGTCGCGGCGCGCCACATGAGCGCACTGGAACCGGCCGGCGCACAAAGGATCAGCGACAAGGAGTATCAGTCATGACACGCAAGCGGGCCAGCATCCTGGTCGGCGTGGCAGTAACAGCGGCAGCAGGACTCGGGGCCGGCCTGGCCATCGCGGCCACCAGCGGCAGTGGCACAGGGCACAGCACCGTGGCCACTGCACCGGGCAGCCCGCCGTATTCCTACTACCACTCGATGATGGGCAGCTACGTCGGCGGCACCTCGATGATGGGCGGCAGCGGCAGCAACCAGTGGATGATGGGCCCAGCGGGCTACCGGTGGATGTTCGGCGGCGCCAGCGCACCGGCCTGGATGCGCGGTGAGCGGCTGCCCACCGGGATGATGGGAACCGGCACCGACCCCGGCCAGGTCATGGGCCGGCTGTGGGCCAGCGCCCCCGGCCCGCGGGTCAGCCCCGGCCAAGCGATCGCACTGGGCAGCCAGGTCCCGGCCGGTGCCCGCATCGACCGGGCAGCGCGGACCATCACCTTCACCACCGGCGGCGTGCACCTGACCGCCGTGGCCAGCCCGGCGGGCGGTCCCGATGAGACCTTCCGCATCGCCGGCATGGTCAACCCCACCATCACCGTCCCGGCCGGGGCCAAGGTCAGCATCCAGGTCATCAACGCCGACCCCGACACCGCCCACGGCCTGGTCATCAGCGCCAGCAGCGGCCGGTCATCACCGGCATCCACGAGGACCGGCCGGCCCGTATTCACC
>Ga0318547_10001029_pt1 | contig 9767 bp, 6 predicted proteins | sample GRESIP169b2f20_FD_203515 | JGI IMG/M metagenome (GOLD analysis project Ga0318547, IMG submission 203515) | Tropical soil microbial communities from Luquillo Experimental Forest, Puerto Rico - GRE.SIPMG.169b2f20 | ecosystem: Environmental > Terrestrial > Soil > Tropical forest > Bulk soil | place...
GCCCGACTCCTCGCAGGTGGACACGCTCCGCCGCCAGGTGCTGGACCAGCTGATCGACGAGAAGCTGGTGCTGGCCGAGGCCAAGAAGCAGAACCTCTCCGTGTCGCCGGCTGAAGTGCAGAAGCAGGTGGACAGCGCCATCTCCGAGGCCAAGCAGCGCTACGGCGGCGACGACGGCTTCCACGAGCAGCTCGCGAAGGAGAACACCACTGAGGCCCGCCTGCGCGAGCGCTACAAGGGCGACATCGAGAAGCAGATGCTGGAGCAGATGGTGGTGAAGAAGCTGTTCCCGAAGAAGACCGTGAGCCAGGCGGACGCCGAGGCGTATTTCCAGGCCCACAGGGACAAGTTCCCGAAGGTGCCGCCCCAGCTGCACTTGCAGGTCATCCAGATCGTGCCGACGCCGGATTCGCTGGCGCTCAAGGCCGGCAAGGCGCGCATCGACTCGGTGAGGAAGCGCATCGTCGTCTCCGGCGACAAGTTCGCGAAGATCGCGGCCGACGTCTCGGACGATCCCGGCACGGCCAAGTCGGGCGGCGACCTCGGGTTCTTCCGCCGCGGGCAGATGGAGCCCACGATCGAGGACGCGGCCTTCGGGCTCGGGAACGGCAAGGTGTCGCAGCCCATCCGCACGCCCTACGGCTGGCACCTGATCGAGACCATCGAGCGCGACACCGTGCGCGGGCCGGACGGCAAGGATTCGCTCGGCACCGACGGCAAGGCGATCCAGGAGGTGCACGCACGTCACATCCTGGTCAAGGTCACCCCAAACGACGACGATGTGCAGCGCGCCCAGACGCTGGCCCAGAACGTGCGGGAGCAGGCGGCCAAGGGGGGCGATTTCGCCGCGCTGGTCAGGAAATACAGCACCTATCGTGGCCCGTCATCGGCCGATGGCGACGTGGGTTTCCTGAGCCTCGCCTCGCTCCAGCCCGGCATCCGGGCGGGCCTCGAGCCGCTCAAGGTCGGCGAGGTGAGCCAGGTGCTGCCGAACGCACAGGGATTCAATATCTTCAAGGTCCTGGAGAAAAAGCCCGAAAGAGACTACGAGCTGGCCGAGATCAAGCAGGAGCTGCCCGACGCGGTGGCCGACGCGCAGTTCCGGGACAAGTACGAAGCGTGGTTGAAGACACTCCGGAGCAAGGCGCAGATCGAGTACCGCAACCTGTAAGCGAACGCAGCCAGGAGGCGCGATGATCGCATTCGAGCACGTGACCAAGCGCTACGGAGAGCGCCTCGCGCTCGACGACGTGACGTGGCGGATGGAAGAGGGCGAGTGCGCCGTCGTCCTCGGTCACAGCGCGGCGGGCAAGACCACGCTGCTCCGGCTCATCACGCACGAGACGCAGCCCACCACGGGCACGGTCACGGTGGGCACGTTTCGGGGCGGCCGGCTGTCGCGCTCGCACCGCGCGCTCCTGCGCCGCACGATCGGCGTCATCTACGAGGACTTCCGGCTGCTCTCGGACCGCACCGTGTTCGAGAACGTGGCGCTGGCGCTGCGGATCGCCGGCCAGCACGACGAGAGCGAGGTCACGCCGAAGGTGTTGAGCGCGCTGCGGGAGGTGGGGCTCGAGTCCCACCGCGACCTGCTGCCGGCGGAGCTGTCGTTCGGCGAGCGCCAGCGCTGCGCCATCGCGCGCGCCGTCGTCAACCGGCCGACGCTGATCCTCGCCGACGAGCCGACCGGCGCGCTCGAGCCGAAGAGCGCCGCCGAGGTGCTGTCGCTGCTGCTGCGCATCCACAAGGAGGGCGCGGCGCTCCTGCTCGGGACCACGCGCGCCGAGGTGGCGAACGTGATCGGAGGCAAGCGCTACCTGCTGGAGGACGGCCGGCTGCGCGAAGGGGCGCCGGGCTCGGTGCCGATGCAGGCGGCCGCGACCGGCACGGGAGGGCTCTAGGCCATGCAGCTCTACTTCTGGCGCGAGGCCTGGCGCAGCTTCCGCACGCACCGCGGGCTCGCGGTGACCTCGATCCTGTCGCTCGCCGCGCTGCTCACGCTCTCGGGCATCTTCATGCTCGTCGACCACAACGTCGGCCAGGCGCTGAACGCCATCGGCGACCGGCGCGAGATGATCATCTATCTCAAGGACGAGGTGAGCGAGGCCCAGCTCGCCGAGCTGATGGACAAGGTGAAGCAGTACTTCGGCGAGCCGACGTACGTGACCCGCCAGCAGGCGTGGGACGAGCTCTCGCAGCAGATCGGCGACCCCGACCTGCTCTCGGGCGTCGAGGACAACCCGCTGCCCGCGAGCCTGCGCGTGCGCCTGAAGCCCGAGCTCCTGAACTACGCGGCGATGGAGCAGGCCGCGAAGCAGGTGCTGGAGTTCCCCGAGGTGGAGGACGTGCGCTACGGCGCCGACTACATCCGGCGCCTGGACGAGTTCTCGACCGGCGTCACCACCGGCGCGTGGGCCGCGGGCGCGCTCGTGGCGCTGGCGATCGTGCTCGTGCTCTACAACACGCTTCGCCTGACGGTCGTGGCCCGCCGCCAGCAGGTGGAGATCATGCTGAAGCTCGGCGCCAGCGACCGGTTCATCGCCACGCCGTACGTGATGGAAGCGATCATGCACACGGTGATGGCCGCGGGCGCAGCACTCCTGCTCGTGTTCGCGCTGCAGCGGGCGCTCGCGCCGCGCCTGGCCGGGCTCACGTTCCTGCCGTGGCCGTGGTCGCTGGCGTTCGTGGGCGTCGCGGTCGCGGTCGCGTGGGTGGCGTCCGCGACGGCGCTCACGAGGATCCTGCGGACGATCGGGTCGTGAGCACGGCACGCGTCGCCGGCCTGCTGCTGGCGCTCGCGATCCTCGTGGGCGGCGGCGTCGCGCGGGCGCAGCAGGACAGCCTCGAGGCCGAGAAGCGCCGCGAGCTGGAATCGCTGAGCCAGCAGGCGAAGGAGACGCGCGCGCTCGGCGACCTGAAGCGCACCGAGCGCGACCTGGCGGCCACGCGCAAGCGGCTGAAGACGCTGCACGCGCGGCGCGAGCGGCTGGACGACCAGCTCGTGCTCACGCGCGCGAACCTCGAGCGGAGCGTCGCGTCGCTCTCCACCAAGCGCGACCAGCTCGCGCACCGGCTGCGCCACATCTACATGGAGGGCCCGGCGCGCGACCTCGAGTTCCTGGTCTCCACGAAATCGTTCGCCGGGCTCATGATGCGCTGGGACTTCCTGCAGATGGTGGCCGAGCAGGACCGGCTGCTGCTCGAGAGCGTCGAGACCGAGAAGGACAAGGTCGAGGCGAACAAGAAGCGGCTCGAGTCGAACCTGCAGGAGGTCTCGGTGAACGCCCAGCGCACCACGAAGGAGAGCTCGAAGCTCACGAACCTGCGCGAGTCGCGCGCGAGCACCGTGCAGCAGATCCAGTCGAAGCGCGAGGAGTACGAGGCCGCCGCCGCCGAACTCGAGCGCAGCGCGCGCGCCGTGGCGGCGCTGCTGGCGCGGCTCGAGCGCTCGCGCCAGGCCGAGGCGACGAAGGCCCGCGGCGAGGGCCGCAACCCGCAGCCCTACAGCGGCGACTTCGCCCGCGGCCAGGGCCAGCTCGACTGGCCGGTGCAGGGGAACATCGTCGGCCACATGGGCCTCGAGACGCACCCCAGATTCGGCACCCAGGTGCGGAACGACGGCATCGACATCGCGGTGCCGAGCGGCACGCCGGTGCGCGCGGTGGCGAAGGGCCGCGTGGACTTCGCGAACGACGACTACGAGGGCATCGGCGGCATGGTGGTGCTGAACCATGGCGACGGCTACTACACCATCTATTCGCACCTCTCCGAGGTGAACGTCTCGAGCGGCATCGAGGTGAACTCGGGCACGGTGATCGGCCGCTCGGGCGAGACCGGGTCGCTGAAGGGTCCCGTGCTTCACTTCGAGGTCCGCAAGGGCGCGACCCCGCTCAACCCGGAGAGCTGGCTGCGATAGACTGCGCCGCATGCTCACCGCGACGCTCTCCACGCTCCTCGGCCAGCCCGAGGTCTCGGCGTTCCTGCGCGGTATCGTCTCGCGCGGCCGGTACGCGAACGCCTACCTGTTCCACGGGCCGCATGGCGTCGGCAAGGGCACCGCGGCGCTGGCGTTCGCGCGCGCGGCGCTGTGTGAGCGCGTGCCGGGGGCCGCGAGCGCCGATCGTGGGGCGTCGCTGTTCGACGAGACGCCCGCCATCGAGACCGCACCGGGCGACGATGCATGCGGCGAATGTCGCGGCTGTCGCATGACCGGGACGCTCCAGCACCCGGATCTCCGGTTCCTGTTCCCGGTTTCGGGCGAGGAGCGAGCGCTCGAGGGGACGATCGAGGAGACGCTGGAGGCCCTGCGCAAGGACCCGCTCCACGTCTTCCAGTACGAGAAGGCGGCGAGCATCCGCATCTCGCAGACGCGCGAGCTGATCGCGGAGCTGGGCTATCGCCCGCACACGGCGTCCCGCCGCGTGGTCGTCGTCCGCGACTGCGACCGCATGCGCGAGGACCAGTTCTCGGCGCTCCTCAAGTCCATCGAGGAGCCGGGGGCTTCCACGCTCTGGGTGCTCACCACGGCGCACCTCGCGCGCGTGCCGGCCACGATCCGCTCGCGCTGCCAGCGCGTGCGCTTCCGGCCGTTGCCGGAATCGCTCGTGCGCGAAACGCTCGAGCGGGAGGCCGGCGTCGAGGAGAAGGAGGCGCGCGTGCTGGCGGCACTTTCCGCCGGCTCGCTCGCCCGGGCACTGGCGATGCGCGACGCCGACATGAAGTCGCAGCGCGACGCCGCGCTGGCGCTGCTCGGGCCGGCGGTCGAGCGCCGGCCCGACGTGCTCTGGCGCGGCATCCAGCAGGCGACCGGCTTCGGCAAGGCCGGCCGCGAGCGACTCCGGCTCATGCTCGAGTTCCACCAGCTCTGGCTGCGCGACGCGCTCCACCTGCGCTACGGCGCCGCGCCGGAGAGCCTCGTCAACCGCGACCGGGTCGCGCTCCTCCGGGAGTTCGTCGCGCGGCTCGACGCGGCCGAGATCCGCCGCCGGCTGCTCGTGCTCGAGGAGGCGCTCCGGAGCATCGACGGCAACGTCTCTCCCGACCTGACGCTCTTCTCCGCGCTCTCGCGCGCGGCGGGCGACCGGCTGGGCGAGGGCGCCTGGCCCGCCCACGCCACGGCGCGCTGGGACGTCTAGCGCTCTTCGGCCGCTAAGGCTTTCTCCCCGTCACCCACGAGCGCGAGCACGGAGGCCCTGTCCAGCCGGTCGACCTCGGGCGGCTTCGCGGGCCGCCGCATCGCGGTAGCGAGGTAGACCGCCGGCAGGACCAGCAGCGTCAGGATCGTCGCCGAGAACAGCCCGCCGATCACCACCACCGCCAGCGGGCGCTGGGTCTCGGAGCCGATCCCGCGCGAGAGCGCCATCGGGAGCAGCCCGAGCATCGCCAGCAGTGCGGTCATCATCACCGTCCGGAACCGTGTCGTGGCGCCCTCCCACACCGCGTCGTGGACCGGGAGGCCCTCGGCCCGGAGCTGGTCGAAGCGCGTCACCATCACCACGCCGTTCAAGACGGCCTGCCCGAACAGCGCGATGAACCCGATCGCCGCGGACACGCTCAGCGGGATGTGCGTCAGGAGCAGGGCGAGCACGCCCCCGATGAGCCCGAGCGGCACGTTCATGAGGATGATGAGGGCGCTTCGCAGGGAGCCGAACGCGTTGAACAGCAGCACGAAGATCAGGAACACGCTGATCGGCACCACGATCGCGAGCCGCGCCATCGCACGCTGCTGGTTCTCGAACTCCCCGCTCCACGTCAGGTGCCAGCCGGGCGGCAGCGACACCCGGCGGGCGCGCGCCTTCATGTCGGCCACGACGCTGCCCATGTCGCGGCCGTGGATGAACACGCTGACGGCGGAGAGCCGCGTGCCGCCCTCGCGGCTGATGTTCATGCTGCCCGACGCCTCGCGGAAGCTCGCCACCTGCTCGAGCGGGACGTGCATCCCGTCGGGCGTGTCGACCAGGAGCCGCTTCATCTCGGCCAGGCTCCGCTTCGGCTCCGGCAGGCGCACGACGACGCTGAAATGGCGCTCGCCCTGCCACAGCTCCGTCGCCTCCCGGCCGGCGAGGCCGATGTCGATGACGTCCTCGATGTCGCCCACGTTGAGCCCGAACCTCGACGCGCGCTCGCGATCGATCTCGATCAGCGCCTGCGGAACCTCGCCGGCGCGGTCCACGGCGACCGTCGCCACGCCGCGCACGCCCGCGATCGCGGTCATCAGCTCGTGAGCCGTGGCGCGCAGGCGTGCGCTGTCGTCCCCGAACACCTTGAGCACGACCTGCCCGTCGATCTGCGAGATGCTCTCGAGCACGTTGTCCCGGATCGGCTGGGAGAAGCTGATGTCGACGCCGGGGATCGTCGCCAGCTGCCGGCCCATCTCCTCGATGAGCCGTTCCTTGGTCCAGCCAGGGCGCCAATCGCGCTGGGGCTTCAGGTCGACGAAGATCTCCGCCATGTTGATCGGCTTGGGGTCGGTGCCGTCCTCGGGCCGTCCGGCCTTCGACACCACCGTGCTCACCTCGGGAACCTTGAGCAGGGCCTCGCGCATGCGCCTGCAGTACAGGCGCGCCCCCTCCACGGAGATGCCGGGAGGCAGGTTCGCGTTCACCCAGATGCTGCCCTCGTTCAGCTCGGGCAGGAACTCGCTTCCGAGCCGAGGCGTCAGCGCCATGGTCGCGAGGAACACCCCCAGCGCCAAAAGCACGACCCGGCGTGGACGCGCGAGCGCGAGCCGCAGCGCCGGGGTGTAGGCGCGCTTGAGCCAGCGCACGACGCGGGTCTCCTGGTGCGGCAGCCGCCCGCGAAGCGCCAGCAGGCAGAGCAGGGGCACCAGAGTGAGCGAGAACACGAGCGAGCCGATCAGCGCGCTCGTCACCGTCCACGCCATCGGCGAGAAGATCCGGCCCTCGTGACGCTGCAGCGTGAAGATCGGGATGTGCGCCGCGATGATGATGAGCATCGAGAAGAATGCCGGTCGCCCGACCTCGGTGGCGCCCGCCTCGATGATCCGGAGCAGCGCCCCGTGTTCGCGGTCGTCGTCGGCCGCGAGCCGCCTGAAGATGTTCTCGACCACGATCACGGCGCCATCGACGATGATGCCGAAGTCCATCGCGCCGAGCGACAGCAGGTTCGCCGGGATGCCGCGCCACGTGAGCCCGACGAACGTCGCCAGCAGCGACAGCGGGATCACGCTGGCCACGATCATCGCCGCGCGCAGGTTGCCGAGGAACACGAGCAGCACGAGCGTCACGAGCATCGCGCCCTCGACGAGGTTGTGGAACACCGTCTCGAGCGTCGTGTGGATCAGCCACGTCCGGTCGTAGTAGGGCTCCAGGCGCACGCCCTTCGGCAGGATCGTGTCGTTGAGCAGCGCCACGCGCTGCTTGAGCGCAGCGAGCACCTCGGACGGGTTCTCGCCCTTGCGCATCAGCACGATGCCGGTGACCACGTCGTCCTCGTGGTTCACGCCGACCACGCCCTCGATCGGGACGTTGCCCGGCTCCACGTCGGCGATGTCGCGCACCCGCAGCGGGACGCCCGCGCGCGCGGTGACCACGATGTCGCGGATCTCCGCCGCCGATCGCAGCAGGCCGACGCCGCGGATCAGGTACTGCTGCTCGCCCTGCGTCACCTTGCTGCCGCCGACGTTCGCGTTGCCGCGGCTCAGCGCGTCGTAGAGCTGCTGCAGCGACACGCCGTAGAAGCGGAGCTTCGCCAGGTCGGGCTGGACCTCGAACGTCTGGATGCGGCCGCCCAGCGCGACCACGTCCGCCACGCCCGGCACGGCGCGCAGGTTGCGCTCCACAACCCAGTCCTCGAGCGTGCGCAGCTCCCGCGAGTCGTGGCCCGGACCGACCACGCGGTAGCGGTAGATCTCCCCGATCGCCGTCGACAGCGGCTCCAGCTCGGCGTGGAGGCCCGCGGGCAGGTCGGCGGTCGGGAGCCGCTCGAGCACCTGCTGGCGCGCGGCCGCGTCGGTGATGCGGTCGTCGAACGTGAGCATGATGAACGAGAGCCCGAACTGGGTGTGGGAGAACATCCGCACCATGTGCGGCAGCCCGTTCAACGCCGTCTCCAGCGGCATCGTGACCTGCTGCTCGACCTCCTCCGGCGCGCGTCCGGGGTAGAGCGTGATGACCGTGGCCTGCGTGTCGGAGACGTCCGGGAACGCCTCGATGGGCAGCCGCAGGAACGCCGTCACGCCCAGACCGACGAACAGCACGGCGATGAGCGCGACGAACAGCGGCTGCCGCAGGGCGAAGGCGACGACGCGCTGGATCATGGGAGGCGCACGCCCGGACTCAGTCGAACAGCTGCTCCAGCAGGACGCAGCCCTCCGTCACCACGCGCTCGCCCGCGTGCACGCCCGCCGAGATCAGCACACGGTCGTCGTGTTCGTCGTGGACGTCGACCTGGCGGCGGACGAACGTGCCCGGCTGCTCCTCGACGAACACGTAGTGCCGGTCACCCTTGAGGAACACCGCGGGCGCCGGCACGCTCACGTCCGCCGAGGCGCGGGTCGGCGCATGGACGCTCACGAACATCTCCGCCTTGAGCTGCCGGTCCGGATTCGGCACCGTGCCGCGCGCCCGGAGCGTGTGCGTGACCGGGTCGATCGCCTCGGAGACGACGTCGAGCCTGCCCTCGAAGTGCCGGTCCGTGAACGCGCTCGAATCGATCTCGAGGCGGGTTCCCGGCGCCAGCGCGCCCAGGTCGGCCTCGCTGGCGTCGAGTTCGATCCACAGCCGGGTGGGGTCGCTCAACACGAACAGCGGCGAATAGAACTGCGGCGCGTTCGCGAGCATCTGGTCGGGCCGGGTCTCCTGGCCGGGGGTGACGTTGCGCTCGACGAGCGTGCCGGCGATCGGGCTCCGCAGCAGGAACACGCCGTCGACCGAGTCGGCCGGGGCCCCGTAGGGGGCCAGCCGCGCCTGTGCGCGCTCGCGCTCCGCGGTCGCCCGCGTGGACTCGGCCTCGGCCGCCTCGAGTTCCTTGAGCGGCGCCGCGCCGTTCTCGTACAGCTCGCGCAGCCGTGTCAGGTTGCTCGCCGCCAGACGCTCGGCGCTCTGGGCCGTGCGCGCGTCGGCCTGCGCCTGGCCGTAGTCCGGCGACTCGATCTCGGCAAGCGCCGTGCCCTTCGCCACGGCGCATCCCGTGCCCACGAGGACGCGGCGGACGCGCCCGGCGAACGGCGTGAACACGCGCACGGTGAGATCCTCGTCCCAGACGAGATGACCGAAGAAGCGCGCCGTGCGGACTCCTTCCGGGTCGGCGTTCACGACGCTCAGCGCCCCGAGCTGCGGGGCGTCCGAGGGGAATACGATGCGGTCGCCGACCACCCGGGGATCGGGGATCGGGGTGGCCACCTGCGTTCTATGGCAGCCGGTGGCGAGCAGCGCGGTCGCGGCGAGGACCGGCAGCATGCGGCCACGTGCACGGGTCATCGAACCTCCATCGAGGTCGTGGTCATCGCGGCACGCAGCCGCGCGGCAGCGATCACCTCGTCGCTCGCTGCCTGCATCGTGGCAAGGCGGATCTCGTTGTCGCTGCGCTGCGCGCCGAGCAGGTCGACGAGCGACGCGCCACCCTTCTCGTAGGCGAGTGACACGCTGCGGCGCACGGTCTCGGACCGCGGCCGCAGCTCGTCCCGGTAGACCTGCCAGCGCGCCGTGGCCTCGTCGTAGGTGCGCTGCGCCGCCGCGAGGTCGGCGGCCACGCTCGCCGCGGCGCGCGCGGCCGCGTGCCGCGCCTGGTCGCGCAACGCGCGGGCG
>Ga0318547_10001049_pt1 | contig 9686 bp, 7 predicted proteins | sample GRESIP169b2f20_FD_203515 | JGI IMG/M metagenome (GOLD analysis project Ga0318547, IMG submission 203515) | Tropical soil microbial communities from Luquillo Experimental Forest, Puerto Rico - GRE.SIPMG.169b2f20 | ecosystem: Environmental > Terrestrial > Soil > Tropical forest > Bulk soil | place...
GCGTCCTGCCATTGCTTCGATCTGCTGCCGTCGTCAAAGGGCTTCGTTTCCCGCACAAGGTCCGGGAGTATTTTGAAGCCATGATGGAGCGCATCGGGTACCAGCCGTTGCCTGCGGTATAGGGAGTGCATGCCATGAAGCGCATACATATTCATGTCGGCGTCGCCGACCTCGAGCAGTCGATCGGCTTCTATTCGGCGCTCTTTGCCACGCAACCCAGCGTGGTCAAGGCCGACTATGCCAAATGGATGTTGGATGATCCGCGCGTGAATTTCGCGATCTCGACGCGGGGCAAACGGCCGGGCCTCGATCATCTCGGCATCCAGGTCGAAAGCAAGGACGAGCTGGGCGACGTCTATGCGCGCTTGCGCCAAGCCGGCGGCACGATCATCGAGCAGGGGCAGACGACCTGTTGCTATGCCAAGTCCGAAAAATCGTGGATCGACGATCCGGCCGGCATCTCCTGGGAAACGTTCTTCACCACGGGTGAGAGCACGCACTACGGTGATGGCACGGGGGAGCGTGAGGCGCGCGTGGCTCACCAAAAGGTGTGCTGCGAGCCGCAAGCTACCTCGCAGCCCATGCCTCAAACGGCGTCGGCTTGCTGCACGGTATAGGCGCGGGCATGCCGGATCGTCCCTTCAACGTCCTTTTCTTATGTACCGGCAACTCGGCGCGCTCGATCATGGCCGAGGTCATTCTGAACAAGCTCGGCGCCGGTAAATTCCGTGCCTACAGCGCGGGTAGCCACCCGAAGGGCCGAGTGAACCCGCACACGATCCAACTCTTGCAGAGCCTCGGCTATGACACGTCGGGCTTTCGCTCGAAGTCGTGGAACGAGTTCGCCAAGTCTGGCGCGCCGCCGCTCGATTTTGCCTTCACCGTCTGCGACAACGCGGCCGGCGAAACCTGTCCGGTGTGGCCCGGCCAGCCGATGACGGCACATTGGGGCATTCCCGATCCGGCCGAAGCCAAATGCTCCCCGGCTGAGATCGCCCTTGCGTTCAAGGATGCGTACCGGATGCTGCATCAGCGCATCGGCGTTTTCACGGCGCTGCCGATCCGCAGCCTCGATCGGCTGAGCTTGCAACGGCGGCTCGAGGAGATCGGCCGCATGCAGGGAGCGACGGGCAAGGTGACCGAGCCGAGCTGATGCCCTCGCTCGGACAACGCGCGTTTTGCGAATGGTTGGGGACCGCATTTCTGCTCGCGGCCGTCGTCGGCTCCGGCATCATGGCGCAAAAACTCGCGGGCGGTAACGACGCGCTTCCGCTCCTGTGCAACACGCTTCCGACCGGTGCGATCCTGGCGGTGCTGATCCTGGTATTCGGCCCGCTTTCGGGCGCGCACTTCAACCCCGCGGTAAGTATTGGATTCGCCTTGCGCGGCGAGTTGGCATGGTCGGCGGCGGCGATTTACATCGTAGCGCAAGTGCTCGGTGGTCTCGTCGGCGTGTGGGTAGCGCATCTCATGTTCGAACTGCCGGTGTGGCAGTTCTCGATCACAGAGCGCACAGGTCCAGGACAATGGCTGGCGGAAGCTGTCGCGACCTTTGGCCTTCTGCTCACCGTCTTCGGCTGTGTATCGCGGCGTGCTCAGTCCGTTCCTTACGCCGTTGGGCTCTACATCACGGCGGCCTATTGGTTCACGGCTTCGACATCGTTTGCCAATCCCGCCGTCACCATTGCCCGCTCGCTGTCCGACACGTTTGCGGGGATCGCGCCCGCCGGAGTCGCGGCTTTCATCGCTGCCCAGTTGGCAGGAGCGCTCGCCGCAGTTGGCGTGAGTCGCTGGCTTTGGAGTGAGCGGATGGCCGCCTAGGGTTCATCGGCACACGCGGCGTCGGCGATGACGATGGTCTTTTGCGTCCACCCCCGGGGATGCTCAAGCAGGTGAAAATTGGCGAGGGTCAGGGCGCGGCGTTCATCGCAACTCCTGCTCCGGCGCCCGCAGACGGTAACCGATCCCGGTTTCCGTCAGTATGTATTGCGGACGCTCGGGGTCGGTTTCGATCTTCTGCCGCAGTTGGCGCACGTAGACCCGCAGGTACTGCGCGTCGGTGAGATCATCCCACAGTTCGCCGAGCAGGAATTTGTGGGTCAGCACCTTGCCGGCATGCTGCACCAGTACGCGCAGAAGCTCGTACTCCTTGGGCGACAGTTTCACCTCCTTGTCACCCACCCTCACGATACGCCGCACCAGATCGACTGCGAGATCGCCGGTGCGGAAAATCGGCCGCTCGCCGTGCACCTGCAGCTGGTGGCGGAGCGCTGCGCGCATCCGTGCGAGCAGCTCGTCCATGCCGAACGGCTTGGTGACATAATCGTCGGCGCCGAGGTCGAGGGCCTGAACCTTCCCGACCTCGTCCCCGCGGCTCGACAGCACCACGATCGGAACGCCCTCGTTGCGCGCACGTATCATACGCAACAACTCGAGTCCCTGCATGTCGGGCAGGCCGAGATCGAGAATGATCAAATCAGGGTTGCGCGCCAACAGATCAAGCGAGGCCTTGCCGTTCGCCGCTTCCAGGATTTCATAGCCTTGCGTGCTCAACCCCATGCGCAGCAGCTTGCGGATCGGCGGCTCGTCGTCGACCACGAGGATTTTGAGCGGGGCAGCACTCATGCCGCGGTGTCCAGCTGCTTCGTCTCGGACGGGATCGGCAGCCTGATGGCGAATACGGCGCCGGTCCGATCGGTACGGTTTGCCGCCGTGATGGTCCCGTGCATGGCTTCGACGAAGCCGCGGGAGATCGCCAGTCCGAGTCCGGTGCCGGCACGGACCCGATCGCCCTTATGCACGCGATAGAACTTGTCGAAGATGTGCTCCAATTCCGTGGGTGGAATGCCATCGCCTTCGTCCAAGACCTGCAGGCAGACGGAATCCTGGTCGCGCCAGCTCTGGATGCGGATGGTCGTGCCATCGGGAGAATATTTCGCGGCGTTATCCAGCAAGTTGAACAAGACTTGCTCGAAAAGGACCGCATCCAGATCCAGCATGGGGAGATCCGCGGCGAGCTCCAACTCGACCTGATGGTGCGCCAAGATTTTGCTGGCGCGGCGCAAGGCACTGCCCACGATTTCGCCGATATCGTGCCGAGCCGCGTTCGGCACGATGGCGCCGGATTCGAGCTTGGTCATGTCGAGCAGGTTGGCGATGAAACGGTTGAGCCGTTCGGCCTCGTCCACAATGGTCGCCAACAGGTCGGCCTTTTCGCGCTCGCTGAGCGCGCTGGAAAGATCGCGCAGCGTGCCCGCCGCTCCCAGAACCGCAGCGAGCGGCGTCTTGAGATCGTGCGAGATCGAGGTCAAGAGCGCGGAGCGCAAACGATCGGCCTCGGCGGTTCGTTTCGCCCGTTCCAAGTCTTCGACCAGGCGGACGCGCTCGATCGCGAGCGCGCTCTGATCGATCAACGCATCGAGCAGACGGCGCTGATCGGGGGTGAGCAGCGGGCCAGGCTTATCGCTGTCGATGCCGATGACGCCGATGGCGCCGCGGCCCGTTCGCATAGGCAGAAACAAGCGCTTTGCGCCGGGAAGTGTGTCGGAGCCGCGCCCGGCCGAGCGATCGTTCTGCCAAGCCCATTTGGCGGCAGCGATATCGGCGTCGTCCAGCATATCCTCCGGCGGATAGCCCGCCTTGACCGCGATCGAGCCGTTCTCGGGGAGCAGCAGCACGACCCTGACTTTGAGCATGAGCGCGGTCTGGTAGGCCGTCGCCCACAGCACGTCGTCGAGCGTTCCGACCCCGGCGAGCTTGCGGCTGAACGCATAGAGCAGCTCCACCGTACGCACGCGGTCGTGCGCGGCCACGGTCCGGGTTCGACCGCGCGCGGCAAAATGCGATACCACCACTGCGACGATCGTGAAGAACACGAAGGCGCCGATGTTGGTGGGATCGGTGATCGTGAAGGTATAAATCGGGGGCAGAAAGAAGAAGTTGTAGCACAGCGAGGAGGCGACGGTCGCGAACAGCGAGGGCCAAAGCCCGTAACGCACGGCGACGCCCACGACGGCGGTGAGAAAGACGAGATCGACGTTCTCGATGCCGAGGAACGGCTCGATCAACTCGCCGACGCCTAGCGCGCCGGCAACCGCCAACAGCGCGACGACATAGGGCCGCGGATCGAATGGCGCGGCTCGTTCTGCCGCACGCACCGTCTTCTTTGGGATGGGATCGCGGGAAAGCTCATCGCCGGCGATGACGTGAACGCTGATATTGCCGGAGCGGCGCACCAGATCATGCACCACGGAGCCGTGCAGGATCTCGAACCATCGCGACCGCGTCGACTTGCCGACGATGATCTGCGTGACGTTGTTCGCGTGGGCGAACGCGACAACATCATCCGCGATGCCGCGATCACCGCCCGGAACGGTGATCGCCTCGCCGCCCAGCGCCTCGGCCAGCCGCAACGTGTCGGCGACGCGATCGCGCTCGACCTCGCTCCACTGCAGGCTGCGCCGCGTCTCCACGCACAGCGCCGTGAATGGGGCGTGCAGCCGGTCCGCCAGGCGCTTGGCGTAGCGCACGAGGCCGGCGGCGCGCGGGTCTTCGCTGACGCAGACCAGGATGCGCTCGCCCGCGGCCCAAGGCCCGGGAATCGCATGCGCCTGCATATGCGAGAGCAACTGCTCGTCGACCCGCTCGGCGGTTCGCCGCAGCGCAAGTTCGCGCAGCGCCGTCAGATTACCGGGAGAGAAATAATGCTCGAGCGCGCGCTCCGCCTGCTTGGGTACGTAGACCTTGCCCTCTTTCAGGCGCTCGATCAGATCGTCGGGGGTGAGATCGACGAGTTCGATGGCGTCGGCGCGGTCGAACACCGAGTCCGGCACGGTCTCGCGCACGCGCACATGCGTGATCTGCGCGACCACGTCGTTAAGACTCTCGATGTGCTGGATGTTGACGGTGGTATAAACGTCGATTCCGTGTCCGAGCAGCTCTTCAACGTCGAGGTAGCGCTTGGGATGGCGGCTGCCGGGCACGTTGGTGTGGGCGAGCTCGTCGACCAACACGATCTGTGGGTGGCGAGCGATGACGGCGTCGAGGTCCATCTCCTCGAGCGACTGTCCCTTGTATTCGAGCCGCTTGCGGGGAACGACCTCGAGATCCTCGAGCAGGGCCTGCGTCTCCTTGCGCCCGTGGGTTTCGACGACGCCGACCACGATATCGTAACCGTCGCGCTTGCGGGCGCGCGCCTGCTGCAACATTTCGTAGGTCTTGCCGACTCCAGGCGCGGCACCGACGAAGATCTTGAGGCGGCCGGACTGACGCTCTTCGCGCCGCGCGGCCTCGAGCAAGGCCTCCGGCAAAGGTCGCTGGTCAGAGTCGCGCCGCTGGTCCGCCATCGGGACTCACGTGCCTGCCCGTAGGTGTCCCGGGCGCAGCGCAGCGCAAAGCGGTGCGCTGCAGACCCGGGACCGTTCCAGACTGTAGCGGTCCCGGATCAGCGGTGCACCGCTATCGCGCTGCACCGCATCCGGGACACGAGAGGGCAACTTGTCAAATATACCTTACCGCGCCGAGGCGCCATCGAGCGCCAAGTTTAGCGCCAGCACGTTCACCCGCGGCTCGCCCAGGAGGCCGAGGGTACGCCCCTCGATATGCTGCTCTACCAGCTGCCGCACACGACCTTCCGGCAGATTGCGGGCTTTCGCAACTCGGGGGACCTGGAACAAGGCCGCATCCGGAGAAATATGCGGATCGAGGCCGCCGCCGGAGGTCGTCACCAGATCGATGGGAACGGGGGCGGAAGGATTCTCCTGCTTGAGCTTGTCCACGTCGCCCTGCACGCGTTCGACCAGAGTCTTGTTGGTCGGGCCCAGGTTCGAGCCGCCGGAATTGGCCGCGTTGTAGGGCGCGGGTACGGTCTTGGTCGCATCGTTCGGGTCGGGAGCAACCGTCGCCGACGGCCGGCCATGGAAATACTTATCGCTGGTGAACTCCTGCCCGATTAGCGCCGATCCGACCACCTTGCCATCCTGCTCGATCATGCTCCCTTGTGCCTGATAGGGGAAGATAACGCCCGCAATGCCCGTCATCACGAGCGGATAGACGAGACCGGTGATGACGGTCAGCGCGACCACCAACACGATTGCGGGACGGATTTCCTTCAGCATGGCTTTCCTCCTCAGGCGAGGTGCAAGGCGGTGACCAAGAGATCGATCGCCTTGATGCCGATGAACGGCACGATGATGCCGCCGACGCCGTAGAACAGCAGGTTGCGCCGCAGCAGCGGCCCGGCGCCGATCGGGCGATAACGCACGCCTTTGAGCGCCAGCGGGATCAGCGCGATGATGATCAGCGCGTTGAAGATGATCGCCGAGAGAATCGCGCTCTGCGGCGTCGCCAGGTTCATGATGTTGAGCGCCTGCAGTTGCGGATAGAACGCGACGAACATCGCCGGGATGATGGCGAAATACTTCGCCACGTCGTTGGCAATCGAAAATGTGGTAAGCGAACCCCGCGTCATCAGTAGCTGCTTGCCGATCTCGACCACCTCGATCAGCTTGGTCGGATTGGAGTCGAGATCGACCATGTTGCCGGCCTCGCGTGCGGCCTGCGTGCCGGTATTCATCGCGACCCCGACGTCCGCTTGCGCGAGCGCGGGCGCATCGTTGGTGCCGTCACCGCACATGGCGACGAGCTTGCCCTTGGCCTGCTCGGCGCGGATGAGCTTGAGCTTGTCCTCGGGCGTGGCCTGCGCGAGGAAGTCGTCGACTCCCGCCTCCGCGGCGATCGCGGCCGCGGTCATGGGGTTGTCGCCGGTGATCATGATGGTGCGGATGCCCATGCGGCGCAGCTCGGCGAAGCGCTCGCGAATGCTGCCTTTGACGATGTCCTTGAGGTGAACGATACCCAGAAGCCGCCCATCCTTTGCAACGGCAAGCGGGGTGCCGCCGGACTTGGCAATCGCGTCGGCGATTGCTTGCACTTCGCGCACGGCATCGGCGCTGATCACCGGTTGCAGCGACCGGACCGTGCCGGCCGGGGTCACAGCAGCCGTCGGCGCGTTGAGATAGTTCAGGATGGCATCGACTGCGCCCTTGCGCACCCAGGAGCCGCCCACCTCGACGCCGCTCATGCGGCTCTGGGCGGTGAACGGGATGAAGTTCGCGCGCAATTCAGCGAGGTCGCGGCCACGGATGCCGTATTTCTCCTTGGCGAGAACGACGATGGATCGCCCCTCCGGAGTCTCGTCCGCGAGCGATGCCAGCTGCGCGGCATCGGCCAACTCCTGCTCGCTGACGCCGCGCACCGGCTTAAAGTCGGTAGCCTGGCGATTGCCAAGCGTGATGGTGCCGGTCTTATCGAGCAGGAGCGTATCCACGTCGCCTGCCGCCTCGACCGCGCGGCCCGACATCGCCAGCACGTTGAAGCGCACCAGACGATCCATGCCGGCGATGCCGATGGCTGAAAGGAGCGCGCCGATGGTCGTCGGGATCAAGGTCACGAACAGTGCCACCAGGATCACGACCGAGATGGCGCCGCCGGCATAGGTGGCGTAGCTCGGGATGGTGACCGTCGCGAACACGAAGATGATGGTGAGGCCGACGAGAAGAATATCGAGGGCGATCTCGTTCGGCGTCTTTTGCCGCTCCGCCCCTTCCACCAGCTTGATCATGCGATCGAGAAACGTCGACCCGACCGCCGCAGTAATGCGCACCTTGATCCAATCGGACAGCACCTGGGTGCCGCCGGTCACGGCCGAGCGGTCGCCGCCGGACTCGCGGATGACCGGCGCCGACTCGCCGGTGATCGCCGCTTCGTTCACCGAGGCAATGCCTTCAATCACCTCACCATCCGAGGGAATGGTGTCGCCGGCCTCGACCAGCACCACATCACCGACCCGGAGGCTGGTACTGGGGATCAATTTGTGGCCGCTCCCGCCGGGCCCGGTCAGCAGCTTCGCCTGGGTCTCGGTGCGCTGGCGTCGCAACGCCGCCGCCTGCGCCTTACCACGGCCCTCGGCGACCGCCTCGGCGAAATTGGCGAACAGCACCGTGAACCACAGCCACAGCACGATCTGGAATTCGAAGCCGATATGCTCGCCGCCGGTGGCGAGGTCGCGGATTAGGATCACGGTGGTGAGCACGGTGACGACCTCGAGCACGAACATCACCGGATTCTTCATCAAGCTGCGCGGATTGAGCTTGACGAAGGCCGAGCCGATCGCCGGCACCACGATCTTGGGATCGAACAGCGCCGAGACCGGCATGCGCTTGCGGATCTGTGCGGTTTCCATGGAGCTTGCTCCGGATCAATTCGATGCGAACAGCGTGCCCGCGGACATCGCGAGTTGCTCGACGATGGGACCGAGCGCGAGCGCCGGGAAGAAGGTCAGACCACCGATGATCACGATCACGCCCACCACCAGACCGATGAACAGGCCGCCGGTGGTCGGGAAGGTGCCGGAAGACGGCGGGATCGATTTCTTTTCTGCGAGCGAGCCAGCGATCGCCATCGCGGGGATGATCATCCAGAACCGGCCGACCAGCATCGCGCAGGCGCCGGTGAGATTGTAGAAGAGGGTGTTTCCGCTGAGGCCGGCGAAAGCCGATCCGTTGTTGCCGGTCTGCGAGGTGTAGGCATAGAGCACCTCGGTGAAGCCATGCGGGCCCGGGTTGGCCATCGACGCCACCGCTGTCGGAGTCACCACGGCGACCGCGGTCCAGCCGAGGTACATCAGCGGCAGGATGAGGATGGCCAGCATCGCCATCTTCACCTCCTTGGCCTCGATCTTCTTGCCGACATATTCGGGCGTGCGGCCGACCATCAGGCCGGCGACGAAGATCGCGATGATGACGAACAGCAGCATGCCGTACATGCCGGCGCCGACGCCGCCGACGATGATCTCGCCGAGCTGGATGTTGATCAGCGGGATCATGCCGCCGAGGGCGGTGAAGGAATCGTGCATGGCGTTAACGGCGCCGCAGGAGGCGGCGGTCGTGATCACCGCGAACAGCGCGGACGCGACGATGCCGAAGCGGACCTCCTTGCCCTCCATGTTGCCGCCGGTGAGGCCCATCGCCGTGAATGCGTCATTGCCGTGGGCTTCAGCCCAGTAGCAGACGAAGACACCGGCGATGAACAGCACTCCCATGACCGCAAGGATGGCCCAACCCTGGCGCTGGTTGCCGACCATGCGGCCGAAGACGTTGGTGAGCGCGGCGCCAATCGTGAAGATCGAGATCATCTGCACGAAGTTCGACAGTGCGGTCGGATTCTCGAACGGATGCGAGGCGTTGGCGTTGAAGAAACCGCCGCCATTGGTGCCGAGCATCTTGATCGCGATTTGCGAGGCCACCGGCCCGACCGCGATGGTCTGCTTGGCGCCTTCGAGCGTGGTCGCCTCCACATAGGGTCCGAGCGTCTGCGGCATGCCCTGCCAGACCAGGAACAGCGCGTAGATGACGCAGATCGGCAGCAGGATGTAGAGCGTGCAGCGCGTGATATCGACCCAGAAATTGCCGATGGTGCGCATGGATGCGCGCGCGAAGCCACGGATCAGCGCCACTGCCAGCACGATGCCGGTGGCAGCGGAGAGAAAGTTCTGGTGCGCCAAGCCGAGCATCTGCACCAGGTAGGACAGCGTGCTTTCGCCGCCGTAGTTCTGCCAGTTGGTGTTGGTGATGAAGCTCACCGCCGTGTTGAAGGAGAGATCCTCAGGCACCGCCGACTGCTCGGCC
>Ga0318547_10001066_pt1 | contig 9656 bp, 8 predicted proteins | sample GRESIP169b2f20_FD_203515 | JGI IMG/M metagenome (GOLD analysis project Ga0318547, IMG submission 203515) | Tropical soil microbial communities from Luquillo Experimental Forest, Puerto Rico - GRE.SIPMG.169b2f20 | ecosystem: Environmental > Terrestrial > Soil > Tropical forest > Bulk soil | place...
GAACATAAGCTCACGTTTAAGCAAGCTTGCTGCCTATGGGATCATCCGCAAAAGCTGCTATAGCAGTGGCCCAAGGGGAAACGTCTATCGAGCACTGACCGACGAACAAGCCGCGTCAAAATCTCCGACAAATCTGCTCTCGCTCGCCGACGAGGTGATCGAATAGCGGTGCTGTTTTGCTGCAATGCGAATGTCCGCTTTTGGCACTAAGCGGACATTCCGCGATGTCCGCTATTTGTCCGCTTTGAGGGGTAAAGCGGACATGGCCAGGTGACCGGTGATGTCCGTTCCTGACCCAAAGCGGACATCGAGGGGACTGAAATCCCGCAGTGCAGCGGTGGAAGTGTGGTATCATCCCTCCATTGCATGAATGACCCCCAGCTGGAGGGTCACATGGCAAGCCACATTGGACGCCGAAAATTCTTGGCGACGCTCGGCGGCGCAGCGGCGGCGTGGCCGGTGACGGCGCGGGCGCAGCGACTGTCAGTACCGGTGATCGGTTTACTTGATGCCACCACGGCTGCCGATACCGTTTACCGGGTATCGGCATTCCGCGCGGCCTGAAGGAATCCGGGTTCATCGACGGCCACAACGTCGCGATTGAATTTCGCTGGGCGGAGAACAAGTTCGATCGGCTGACGGCACTCGCGGCGGATCTGGCGCAGCGGCAGGTGGCCGTGATCGTCGGCCAAAATACCGCTATGCACGCGGCCCGGGCTGCCACCTCTACTATACCGATCGTGTTCGTCAGCGGCGGCGATCCAATCGAAAGCGGTCTCGTGACCAATCTCAGCCGGCCGGGCGGCAATATCACCGGGGTGAGCTTTGGGTCGGCTTCTCTACAGCCAAAGCGCCTGGGGCTGCTGCATGAGCTAGTGCCACCGCCAGCCACGATTGTCTATCTGCGCGATCCAAACGCTCCGAGTTTCGAAATCGAAGCACGGGATGTAGAGGCGGCGGCGCGCGAACTCGGCCGTAACATCCTGAGCCTGAATGCCTCATCGCCACGCGAAATCGATGCCGCCTTTGCGACTATCGTTCAGTCGCGCGCCGGCGCACTGCTTATCGGTAACACCGCTCTTTTCGGCAACCGCCGCCGGCAGCTCGCCGCACTGGCGACGCGGCATGGCCTGCCGGCGATTTCCTCCATTCGCGAGTTTGTCGTGGCCGGCGGCTTGATGAGCTACGGCGCTAGCGACAGCGCTGCCTATCGCCGCGCCGGCTCTCACTACGTGCCGCGCATCCTCAAGGGCGCGAAGCCAGGCGACTTGCCGGTCGAGATGCCAACAAAGTACGAGCTGGTCATCAGTGTCGTGGCCGCAAAGGCTCTTGGCCTCGAAATCCCGGACAGGTTGCTGGCGCTGGCCGATGAGGTGATTGAGTGATCTGAAGCGAGAGGGAGGTTCAACAATGAAACTTCCCCGCCGACAATTTCTGTATCTGGCCGCTGGCGCTGCCGCGCTGCCGGCCGTCTCGCGCTTCGCTTGGGCGCAGACCTATCCATCACGACCGATCACGATGATGGTGCCGTTTCCGCCCGGCGGGCTGACCGATGTGGTCGGAAGAATGATCGCCGAAGGCATGCGCACAGCGCTTGGCCAGACCATCATCATCGAGAATGTCGGCGGGGCAACCGGCAGCATCGGGACCGGGCGGGTGGCGCGCGCCGCGCCCGACGGATACACGATCACCGTCGGCATCTGGAACACGCATGTGGCCAACGGGATAACCTACGCGCTGCAGTACGATGTGGTCAGCGATTTCGAACCCATCGCGCTGCTCGCAGACGCGCCGCTGCTGTTCCTGGGAAAGAAAGATCTGCCAGCGAACAGCCTTAAGGAGCTGATTGGCTGGCTCAAGGAGAATCCCGACCAGGCATCGATGGGCTCGACCGGGGTGGGCGGTCCCGGCCATCTGCTCGCGCTTCTGCTGCAAGAAAAAACCGGCACACGCTTTAACCTAGTGCCTTATCGCGGCGTCAATCCCTCGGTGCAGGATCTGATTGCCGGGCAGATCGACATGACGATCTCCAACACCGCCACCGCGATGCCGCACGTACGCGCGGGCAGGGTCAAGGCGCTTGCGGTCACCACCAAGGACCGCATCGCAATCGCGCCCGAAATCCCGTCGGCGGAGGAAGCGGGGTTCCCCTGGTTCCAGTTCTCGCTGTGGGCGGGTCTGTTCGCCCCCAAGGGCACGCCTAGGGACATCATCCACAAGCTCAACGCCGCCGCCGTTGGCACAACGCACGATCCCGCCATGCGTCAAAACCTTGTTGACCAGGGCTTTGTCATTCCGCCGCGCGAGCGCCAGACCCCGGAGGCGCTCGGCGCCTACCAGAAAGCCGAGATCGCCAAATGGTGGCCGATCATCAAGGCGGCTGGCACCAAGGCGGACTGACGCGGGTCACGATCCAATATTCCGTAACGCTCGTTCCGCGAATGCCGGCGAGGCAATCGAATAGCCGTGCTATTTGCTGCACTGCATATGTCGGCTAATGGCACGAAGCGGACATGCCAACATGTCTACGCTTTGTCCGCTTTGAGGAGTAAAGCGGACAACACCATTAGGGGAGTTCAGCTCTGTGACTTCTTCGGGAATGCCCAATGCCTTCACATAAGTTCCATATCGGCGAGAGCGTGATGCTCAGGCCTGCAGTCAGTCGCAATGCACCGGGTGGGGTCTATGAAGTGACCAAACACCTCCCACACAATGGGCTCGAGTTCGAGTACCGCATCAAAAGTGCAAACGAACCGTATGAGCGCATTGCGGGGGAAAGCGAACTGATTAAGCCGTAAGCGGCCTCTAACGCCCGGTGGTGCGGACGGCGATAAATCATCACTCCCGCCCAGCTTTTGGCAAATGCGGTCATCGCGGCCTCGCTTGTCGCGTAAACTGCTGTTTTTTACGCGCATTTAACGGCACTAACTCAAAGAATTTCACGTTTTCGCCACGGTCCTGAAGTGGCCTTGCGGCGCAAATAGGGGAAGCCGCACGGGGGATGCAATGGCCAGAGTTCTCAACGAAATCTTGGCGTACTCTTGCATGGCAGCATTTGTCACGGGAATTGTCGTGCTCGCTGCCGCAACCTTCATTAGCTAAACGAACCCAAACCGAATAGCTGTCCGCCGACTGGGCTCGGCTGCCGCGAGATTATCAGGCGCATGGACGCGAGTTTAGTAATCGGTGCTCCGCTCGGGCTTGGCGTACTGATCGCGCTGGGAGGCGTCTTAGTGATGATGGCCTATCTCTCCCACTGACCCGCTTGGCTGCGGGCGTTTGGTCGCGCCATGACCGATAAGCAGATTACTCGATCATCATGACTCTGGGCCGTCTCCGCCTAAGCGTCGCGGACGCACGCGATCTGGCGGAAGGCGCGTTACGCGGCATCGGATATCATAACGATGAGGCACGCATCATTGCCGACCACGTGATTGATGCCGCCATGTGCGGCTATGAGTATTCGGGTCTGGCCAAGATCCTCAACGTGTTCGAGAGCGAACACTTCCGGTTGCCGCGCCGATCCATGAAGGTGTTGCGTGAGACCGAGGTTTCGCTTGCTTTTGATGGCGGCAACAATGTCGGGATGCTTGCGCTCTTTCACGCGGTACAAGCTACGATCAAGAAAACAGCGTCCCGCGGCATTGCGCTCGTTTCGGTGACCGACGCCTGGATGAGTGGGCGCGGCGCCTACTATGTTGAGATGATCGCCAAACACGGCCTCGTCGCGATCCACACTGCGGCCAGCTCGCGGCTAGTGGCCCCGCCCGGCGGCATACGGCCGGTGCTCGGCACCAATCCGATTGCGATCGCGGTTCCGTCGTCGCGCGGGCCGATCGTGCTCGATATGGGTACTTCAGCTTATATGATGACCGAGGTGATGCTACGCGAACGGCTTGGAGAGTTGCTTCCCGAAGGCGTCGCGCTCGGCCCTGGGGGCGAGCCGACCAGGGATCCAACGGCGGCACGACGCGGCGCCTTGCTGCCGTTCGGCGGGTACAAAGGTTTCGGGCTTGCGCTCATGATGCAGGCGCTAGGACTGCTTGCCGGCTCCGGCTCGGATGCCGAGAGCGAGTACGGCTATCTGTTCGTCGCCTTCCGGCCCGACCTCATTGGGTCAGCCGATATATTTGAGCAGCGGGTGACGGAGTTGATCGAGCGCATCAAGGCGACGCCACGGCGGCCCGGCGTCGACCACATCCGCATTCCGTCCGAGCGGGCATTTCACTCTCGCGAGCGCGCACTTCACGAGGGGTTGGAGATCGACCGGGTGGTATTCGATGCGCTCGTCGCACTGCGCGCGCGGCAAGGATAGCGCTGGGGCGGCATATTTTCTGAGCCCTTTAGCTACCGCGCCTGTCGCTCAATCCTCCGAAATCCGCACCGCTACGGAGCCGCCCCCTACAAGGGCCTCACCTTTTGCGCGGGCTGGCCGGCCAGGGCGCTCGGCCTTGAAGTGCCGCCGGGTTTGCTGACCACGGCCGACGAGGTGATCGAATAAGAAAACGTGCTGCAGTGCGAATGTCTGCGTTTGGCACAAAGCGGACCTATCGAGGGAAGGTCGTGATGTCTGCTTTCGGGGGCAAAGCGGACATCGGCTAGGTGTCGGGTAATGTCCGCTGCTGACCCAAAAGCGGACAACTTTTGCACGTTCTGAAGCGCTCCAAAACGTCTTACTCTCGGCACTCTCAGGTCATATTTCCGCCCGTCGCCGAAGGTATTGAGAGATGGTGCGCCGGGGGATCGTCGGCGCGCGAGTCGGGGGACCCTTCGCTTTGTTGATCCGTCATCAGACCCGCTTGAGCCGCGGCGTCAAAGACATCCTCGTGACCGGCATCACGGCCACGACGCTTCTCACCTCTGTCGCTTCGGCCTCTGCCCAAAACATTTTCGAGGCGCTGTTCGGCCGCCTGTGGAATTCTCCCGTCACCAGTTATGCGGATCCGAACGCCTCGTCGCGCAGCCCGGAAGCGACCCGTTCCGAGGGAGGGCTCGCCTATTGTGTGCGCCTATGCGACGGACGTTACTTCCCAATTCAACGTTATAGCGGGGCAACTTCGGCGCAGACCTGCAGTTCCATGTGTCCGGCAAGCGCAACCAAGGTCTACAACGGCAACGGCATCGACCACGCGGTCGCGCCAGACGGCAAGCGCTACTCAGAGCTTGCCACCGCGTTCACGTACCGCAAGAAGATCGTCCCCGACTGCACCTGCAACGGCAGGGACGCCTTCGGCCTCGTCAACACAACCGTTGCTGATGATCCGACATTGCGTCCCGGCGACATCGTCGCGACCAATGCTGGTCTGATGGCCTATAACGGCGGGCCAAACGGCTCAACCTTCACTCCCATCAGCACCTCTGCGGGACTCTCAGCAGACCTACGGCGCCAGCTCACTGAAACCAAGATCGAGCCGGCCGCGGAGGGACCTGAACTGCTGCCGCCCCTCCGGCAGGCGGAGGCGCCGCCCGCCCGCAGTAGCACGAATAAGCGCGCTCAGGTCGACAGGTAGGCATTCGGATGCTTTTCCTTGCCGGGTAGCCAGGTATGACCACGCTGCTACCAAAAGTGCTTGAGATTGAGCGACGCCAACTCGCTGATTGCGCCCGCGTTGATTACGCGATCACGAAGGGCGAAGACGAAATTGCCGCACTGGAAGAGCTGTGTCTTGGGCCAAACGAGTTGCGGAGGGAAGCCTCGGTCGTTCGTGACCGGACCGTTCTCGCTGTCCGCGAGGTTCGCAACAACATGGCGAAGCGCGCCATCACAGCCAAGAACATGCAGGGGTCCTTGATCGAATCTCTACGGCAGCGTTCACGTTTTGCTGCAGTGGACACTGTCGACGCGAGTTTACGCGCGCGCTGCTTCGCGAGTTTGGAGTGCATACCGACCCTTACGCTTCTTTGTCACTTCATCGACGCGATCAAGGCCGGCGACTTCGCTCGCGCCGAAAGTGTTCGCTTTGAATTTCAAACCCGCGAAGATCGGCACGAATATGCCGTCACCTCCAGGGCTATATTTGCGCAGTTCGCGCCTTCTGAATCAGCGGACATTCTGAAACGCATTGCCAAGATATGTCGCGCGGCTGAAATGGCGGACGCGAGAGTCGTTGATTTGTTTCGCCGCTGCGATCCGATTTTTGTCTTTCATCGGATTGAGCCGATGGATCGTGGACTAGATCGATCTCGCGCTTTTGACACTTCGCTTCTTGACGCGCGTCCAATTCCTCCGCGAGAGCGCGCGATTGTTTCGGTCCGCTCCGCATTTGCTGCATGATACGAGTTGCTTGAGCTGCGCGGGTAACCAGAGACGTTGCGGGGGCGACTTGTCGCCGGCCTCACCAGCGACGCTGTCGATTGCACGCCGGCGTGAGCGGTACCTGGCGAGCGGAATGGGCGAGCGGGCCAGGGCCGCGATTGCGGAGCGGCAGAAGTTTAGCGCGTTACTGAAATTGCTCCGCGCTGGCCTCTGCTAGATGGATGTCCGCTTTTGGGGTAAACATTTGCTCATTCTGAGCTTTTCCGCTTTTGACCCAAAGCGGACATCAACGGGACTGAAATGCCACAGCGCAGCAGTCTCCTGCCCTGCCGAGGTGTGTTATCTTTTGGTCGGAGCACGGGAGACTGGATGAAACGGCGTGCCTTCATCACGCTGCTCGGCGGTGCGGTGGCTGGTTGGCCGCTTGCGGCGCGCGCGCAGCAGCCGGGGGGCAGGCGGCGTCTCGCCGTGCTCATGGCCACCGCTGCTGACGATCCCGAATCTCGCAAGCGGCTGTTCGCGTTGCTACAAAGCATGCAGCAATTGGGTTGGGTCGAAGGTCGCAATCTGCGCATCGATATCCGCTGGGCCGCGGGCAATACCGACGACACGCGCAAATACGCCGCCGAATTGATCGCACTCACCCCCGACATCATTCTAGCTGCTGGCAGTCTTGCACTGGGTCCATTGCTACAGGCGACCCGCACTATTCCCATTGTCTTCACGCACGTGCCCGATCCAGTCGGCGCCGGTTTTGTCGACAGCATGGCGCATCCGGGCGGCAATGCCACCGGTTTTACCTCGTTCGATTACGGCCTGAGTGTGAAATGGTTGGAACTGCTCAAGGAGATCGCCCCGCGGGTGACGCGGGTAGGGGTTATTCGTGATCCCAATCTCACAGCAGGCATCGGGCAGTGGGGTGCAATCCAGGGTGCGGCACCAGCGGCCGGGATGGAGGCTGTTCCGCTCAACGTGCGTGAGGTAGCTGAAATCGAGCGCGCCGTCGCTGCCGTCGCGCGCCCAGGCAATGGCGGCCTGATCGTGACGGCAAGCGGGGCGGCGGTGGTTCATCGCGAATTGATCATCGCGCTCGCAGTTCGCCACAAACTCCCTGCGGTCTACTGGCAGCGCTTCTTCGTCGCCGATGGCGGCCTGATCTCCTACGGCGATGACGTGACCGAGCACTACCGTCTCGCGGCCGTCTACATCGATCGCATCCTCAAGGGCGAAAAGCCGGGGGACCTGCCGGTTCAGCTGTCCACAAAGCTCGAGCTAGTGGTCAACCTCAAGACCGCGAAGGCGCTCGGCCTCGAAGTGCCGCCAACCCTGCTCGCCCGCGCCGACGAGGTGATTGAGTGATGTGAAGAGAGAGGGAGGTTCAAAATGAAACTTCCCCGCCGAAATTTTCTGCATCTGGCCGCAGGCGCTGCCGCGCTGCCGGCCGTCCCGCACATTGCGTGGGCGCAAGCCTATCCGATGCGACCGATCACAATTGTCGTGCCCTTCCCCGCGGGCGGTCCCACGGACACGCTCGCACGCATACTGGCCGAGCATATGAGGACATTGCTCGGTCAGTCCGTGATCGTCGAAAATGTGACCGGTGCAAGCGGCAGCATCGGCGTCGGCCGCGTCGCCAAAGCTGCTCCCGACGGCTACACGCTCAGCATCGGCCATCTGATCACCCACGTTTTCAACGGCGCCGTGTTCACCCTGCCATACGATCCAGTAGAGGACTTTGCGCCGGTGGCGCTGCTAGCGGCCGTGCCAACCTGGCTCATCGGCCGAACAAGCTTGCCGGCGAAGGACCTGAAGGAGCTGATAGCTTGGCTCAAGGCGAATCCGGACAAGGCATCGGCCGCGACGGTGGGCGCCGGCAGCGCCGCCCACCTCTCCGCCATCCATTTCCAGAACAAGACGGGCACGCGCTTCCAACTCGTGCCTTATCGCGGCGCTGCCCCGATCATGCCGGACTTGATCGCCGGGCAGATCGACCTGATGTTCGGTGAGGGGACAACGGCCTTGCCGCATGTGCGCAGCGGCAGAATCAAAGCCTTTGGCGTGATGGCCAAGGCCCGCTGGTTTGCGGCGCCCGATGTGCCGACCATGGACGAACTCGAAGCGCCGGGGCTTTATATTTCCTTCTGGCACGGCATGTGGGTGGTCAAAGGCACACCCAGTTCCATCATAGCCCGTCTCAATGCTGCAATTGTTGAAGCCTTGGCGGATCCCGCGGTGCGGCAGCGGCTCACCGACATTGGCCAGGAAATTCCTCCGCGCGACCAACAGACTCCCGACGTCCTCGGCGCGCTGCAGAGGGCCGAAGCAGAGAAATGGTGGCCGATCATCAAGGCGGCGGGCATCAAGGCGCAATGAGTTCAAACGCAGAATGAGGTGATCGAGTGAGCAACTGTGTTGTTGGCTCAGACGGATCGCGGCTGCCATGCAGCATTATCGCGGAGCATAGCGTTGAGGGTTGTGATCATTTTTCGCATGACGGCGACGATGATGACCTTGGATTTTTTGTCGGCGGCGGCGAGGCGTTTGTGGAAGGTTTTGAGGGCGGGACTGTAACGGCTTGCGCTGAGGGCGGCCATGTAGAGGACGTTACGGACCGGCATCCGACCACCATAGATGCTGCGGTGTCCCTTGAGCTTGCCGCTGTCGAAGTCATACGGTGCGAGGCCGACGAGGGCGGCGATCTGCTTGCGGCTCATCTTCCCGAGTTCTGGCAACAGGGCGATGAGCGTGAAGGCCAGCACCGGGCCGACGCCTGGCATCGAGGTCAGCAGCTCATAGCGCTGAGCGAGAGCACCATTGGCGGCAACCATCTCGGCCAGGCGCTTGTCGAGGAGGCGGATATCAGCCTCCAGTCGCGTCTGGCGGCGTTTGCTGAGCCGCCTGAGCATGGCATCTTCGAGATGAGCCGCCTGGTTCTCGGCCGCAACATGCTCGTCACACAGCTGTCGCCGCATGGTCACGATCTCGGCGAGTTTTTCGACCGCAGCGTCCCGCTGCACAACTCGTGTCGGCATGATCGCGACGTACTCTGCGATCAGCCGCGCATCGAGGCGGTCGTTCTTGGCCAGCACGCCGCGGGCGCGGGCGAACTGACGAAGCTTGTTCGGGTTGATACGTCGCACCGACAGCCCCGCCGCGAGCAGGGCACGGATGATCCCGCGCTCGTAACCACCGCTCGGCTCAAGGCCAATCGCGGAGACTGTGAGCGGGCGCAACCTTGCGACCAGCTCGGCCCAGCCGGCTGTGTCGTTACTCACCGAAAAGAACCACCCCTCAGGCAGCACCACCACGTCCAAGCGGTCCTTCGACACGTCGATACCGCAAAAAGAGAGCATGGCCATCTTCGTATCCCATCCTTGCTGATGCGGGCTCGTGCCCTGGC
>Ga0318547_10001071_pt1 | contig 9636 bp, 10 predicted proteins | sample GRESIP169b2f20_FD_203515 | JGI IMG/M metagenome (GOLD analysis project Ga0318547, IMG submission 203515) | Tropical soil microbial communities from Luquillo Experimental Forest, Puerto Rico - GRE.SIPMG.169b2f20 | ecosystem: Environmental > Terrestrial > Soil > Tropical forest > Bulk soil...
GTGCTCGCGATAGCCCGCGCTCACGTGCGGGCTCGCGGCGTGCTGGCCGGTATGGGCGCCGAAGTCGTCGGGGACCGCGCTATAAGCCAGCGAATCGGCGCCGGAATCCGCGGGAGCTTCGAAGTAGCCGGGAGCCACCGCGAACGGCTCGATGAAGTTGGTGTCCGGGTCCTGCGCGTAGGCCATCGCAGTGGTGGACGACGCGAACAGCGGAGCATTCGCCGACGCCAGCGCCGCTCCCCGGGCCAACGCCGTGTCCGGCTCCTCGGGCGCCGTCAACGGGAGGGTGGTTGCCTCCCCCAGCGCCGACATGATCATGGGGATGTCGACGCCGGAACCGCCGACGACGAAGACCGCGTCGGGGTGCGTCGCCAACGCCTCGGCGCCAGAGACCAACGCGGTCAGCTGGATCACGGCCGTTTCGTCGTCGCGTAGCGGCTGTCGATGAACGTCGATGATCGAGCCGTCCGCGGTGTCGACGACCGCCAGGGTCGCGGTGTCGGGCTCGATATACAGCAGCGCCGTGCGCGCGTAGTTGGTTTGATTGCCGACCGTTTGGGCCAGCGCGGCCGCGGCCAGAAACGCCGAGACCAGCATCACGTTCTCGACCTTGCGGGCGGCCAGCGCATCGCGCAGGGCGGCGGCCTCGATGGGGTCAGTAAAGGTGACGCCCGTCGACGCCAGTTGATAGCCGCCCTCGGCCGCACCTTGACGGGTCCCCAGGATCGCCGAGACTACCTGGTCGGCCGCAGCGACCGTTGCCGCATCATCGTCGGCGGGCACCTCGAATTGGTCTTCGTCGACGGTGACGCCGTCGCCATTTTGACCTTCGACCAGCACCATACGGACTGCCGTCGGCGCCATCGACACACCAAGTACGGTGTCCATAGCTCCTCCATAGTCGTTTGCTAGTCAGCGAACTCGGGAACGGGGTCGTTGTCAACACCCAGCAGGTCCACAGCCCCTCGATTTTAGCGTTTCCGCGCCTTCCGAATGGGCTAAAGGCCCAAGATGCCACGCCCCACGATCCGGGGGACGGCTAATGGTGGTGCCCACCGCCGAAGTGCCCGCTGTGGCCGCCACTGTGCCCGCCGCCGCCACCGCCGAAGCCGCCGTGACCGCCGCCGCCGAAGCCGCCGCCGCCACCGCCGAAGCCGCCGCCACCACCGCCGAACGGCCCACCGCCACCGAACGGCCCATCGCCACCGAAGGGTCCGCCGCCACCGAAGGGCCCGCCACCATCGAACGGCCCGCCGCCACCAAAGGGCCCGCCGCCGCCACCGAACGGCCCGGGTACGGCGGGCTCACCGCCGCCGTGACCGCCGCCGCCGAACGGCCCGCCACCGCCAAACGGCCCGCCACCGCCAAACGGTCCGGGCCCGCTGGGCTCACCGCCGCCAATGGGCCCGCCGCCGCCGAACGGGCCGCCGCCAAACGGTCCGCCACCGCCACCGCCGAACTCGCCAGGCCCAGTGGGCTCACCGCCGGGGATGTGAATGGGCCCACCGCCGCCCTGGTCGCCGGGGCCGCCTAACCTCGGTAACGGGCTTTGCCCATGGGGAGCTTGGTAGGGCGGCGAATGTGGAATTGTGCCACCGCCCTGCAACGGCGACTGCGGCTGCGGGACATGAATGGGCAGTTGGGGCGCCACGGGTTGCGGTGCAGGCAGATGCGGGGCCTGCACAACCGGCGGGCTCACCACCGGGTTGGGAATAGGTACATGGATCGGTGGCACGGGAACCGGCGCCACTGGAGGGACCACCACCGGAACCGGAGCCGCCGGAAGCGGAGGTGTGAAAGCGGGAGGAGCCGCGGGAACGGGAGGAGCCGCGGGAACGGGAGGGGCCGCGCGTAGTTGCAGGGGGGCTGGCGGGTTCACTGGCCTGGGCACCACGATCGGCTGCGGCACGCCGAGCTTCTCGGCCAACGCCCCGACCGGCGTGGGCGCCTGTTGCGTTGGGACGATGAGGTTTTGGCCCGGGGTGGGCCGCAACGCGACGGTCCCGGTTGTGCGGATGCCGATCGCCAGTGCGATCTCGAGCGCCAGCACCGCGCTGATGCCAACCACCGCCAGTCCACTGCCAACCAGCAGGACCGGCCTGCGACGCGGTTGGCTTTGTTCGGGGGCGAAGAGCCTTTCGATGAGGACCGTCTGAGCATCGGCGTCCTCGTCGGGCACGGCGCTGTAGGCGCGGTCGTCGCCGCCGAGCTCAGAGCCGAGGGGAACGCTGAGATACTCGGGCAGGGTGCAGTGGTCGGCCACGTCGGTGCCCGCGTCTTGGGCGTAAGCCAGCGCCGCGGTCGACGAGGAGAACAACGGCGCGTTCGCCGACGCCAAGGCGGCCCCGCGGGCCAGCGCCGTCTCCGGCTCCTCCGGCGCGCTGACGGTAAGTGCCGTCGCCGACTCCAGGGCCGGCTTGATGGGGGCGATGTCGACGCCCGAGCCGACCAAAAACAGGCCCTCCGGGGGCAATTCCAGCCGCTCCAGCCCAGTGACCATGGCGGTGAGTTGTCCGGTCGCCTCTTCGTAGGACTCGGCGTAGATCTGTTGTGTGTAGACGTCGCCCACGGAGCCGTCGGAGGTCTCAACGACAGCCAATGTTGCGGTGTCGGGCTCCACGAGAAGCACCGCGGTGCGCTCGTAACCCACTGCGGCGCCGACGTTTTGAGCCAATGCCGCCGCGGCCAGAAACGCCGAAACCAGCATGACGTTCTCGATTTTGTGGGCGGCCAGAGCGTCGCGCAAGGCGGCCGCTTCTACTTTGTCGGTCCAAGTGACGCCGACCGCCGACAGCTCGAGGCCGGCATCCGCCGCGCCTTCACGGGTACCGAGAATGGCGGCGATCACCTGATCGGGTCCGGTTGCAGTGGCCGGGTCGTCACTAGCGGTGACGTCGAACTCGTCCTCTTCTACGGTGGCGCCGTCGGCGTTCTCGCCTTCCAGCACGACCATCTGGATCGACGCCGGTGCCAGCGACATTCCGAGCACGATATCCATACGACCCCTCCAAAAAGATTGCTAGCCAAGCCATGGTCGGGCGGAGGAGAAACCACGGACCCGTCGATTATCGCGCGCCAACGCTGTGCGAGGGCTCTCGCGAACCTAGGTACTTCTTATGAAGTTCTGGTAGGAGCGCGACGGTGTAGGACCTCGCTGACCCTGATACTTCGACCCCACGCGCGAGCTGCCGTACGGGTGTTCGGCCGGGCTCGTCAGCCGCAGGATGCACAGCTGACCGATCTTCATGCCCGGCCACAGGGTGATCGGCAGGTTGGCGACGTTGGAGAGCTCGAGCGTGATGTGACCGCTGAAGCCGGGATCGATGAAGCCGGCGGTCGAATGGGTCAGCAGACCCAGGCGGCCCAGCGACGACTTGCCCTCCAAACGTCCCGCGAGGTCGTCGGGCAGGGTGAAGAGCTCCAGCGTCGAGCCGAGCACGAACTCGCCCGGATGCAGAACGAACGGTTCCCCGTCGACGGGTTCCACCAGGCTCGTCAGCTCGTCCTGCTGCAGTGCCGGGTCGATGTGGGTGTAGCGGGTGTTGTTGAACACCCGGAACATGCAGTCGAGGCGGACGTCGATGCTGGACGGCTGCACCAGCGTGTCGTCGAACGGATCGATGCCCAACCGGCCGGCGGTGATTTCGGCCCTGAGGTCACGATCGGAGAGCAGCACGCGACGAGCCTATCCGCTGATAGCAGCGAGTCGTCCTGCCTTCAGTCGGCGAGATACATTTCGCCACCCTTGGGGTATCCGCCTCCGGTGGTCGTGACGTGGACGTGGTCATAGTGGCCGAGCCTGCTTGGTTGCGATCCAGTGGGCGTGTAATAGACGCCTCGCCAAATCGCGTCCTGTATCCCGAATCGCTTCGCGTTCTGCAGCACGTAGGCGACGACCGCGTTCCCCAGCGCGATGCCGTCGGCGCTGCCGGGGTCAGGAATCATCACATCGACGGCCAATCCGAGGGGATGCCAAGGCAGCGGATCCGGTCGAACCCCACCCATCGAGTGGATCTGGGGGAACTTCGCGCTGATACTGCGGGCCGTCAAGATCGTCCTGACCTGCAGGCCCTGCTCCGGTGCGACGTCAGCGAGTAAGAAACGGGCCCGCGTGTGGTACCTCGACGCCGCGGGCAATTGGCCGTCGCTCAAACCCGTCCCTACCGGGCGGTGCGATAAACTCGCTGGCGCCGCGACGATTTCCAAGCAGCACTCCACAACGTCATTGATAACGGGCTTGGCCACGTCACGGGTGGGGACTGGACGGACATCTCCCGCGCCCGCGAAGACGACGACCGCAGGGGCAAGCACCGCAGCCAGGCCAACTGGAAGCTTTCGCCGTTTTCTGGCTAATTCATGCCGACCCACGGGAAGGCATATTACGGGTAGATAACGAAATAATAAATATCGGGTCTATAAGAAGTGAGGCGTATCTCTTCCGTTTTCTCCGCACGCGGGGTCCCCAAGTTGTTAGCGGTGGGGACTTCGGAGCTCGACTGACCTTGTGTATGCATGCGGGTGCCTCACCGCCCCATTGAGACCGGCGCGGGATGCTAGCCTTTCGGGGCGACCGCGCCGATGTAGTTCAATGGCAGAACATCAGCTTCCCAAGCTGAATACGCGGGTTCGATTCCCGTCATCGGCTCCACTCTGACCAGCGTCGACGCCGGCGGACGGCGTTCCCCGGGGAGTGGGTGGGTACCTACCCGATACCTACCTCTGGCGGCGTGCCGTGTGCGAGCGGCTGAGCGAAATCTAAGGGCGTTCTGATCTTTGCGATGCCACGATGTTGATGTGAGTGATGGACGTGTGCAGTACGCACGCAACGGCGACGTCCGCCTTGCCTATCGGGTGTGGGGAGACTCGGATCCGACGTTGGTATGGGTCCCGGGCGCGTGGAGCAATGTGGACTTGTTTGACGACCCGACAACTCTCTATGCCGTCCTTGGGGAACGGCTCAGACAGTCCACGCGTTTGGTGGTCTGGGATAAGCGGGGCACCGGGCTCTCAGATCCGGTGACCCACGTCCCGCCTCTCGACGAGCGCATGGACGACTTGCGAGCGGTGCTCGACGGCGCCGAGGTCGACCGCGCGGCACTCCTCGGGGTCTCCGAGGGAGGTCCGATGAGTGTCCTCTTCGCAGCAAGCTTTCCTGAGCGCGTCAATTCGCTTGTGCTATACGGGACTGCGGCGCGGTTGTCCGCCAACCCACCGGATTTTCCATGGGGATTCACGGCAGCCCAGATCCAGGCGCATCTGGAGGATATTGACAAGCATTGGGGCGAGGGCGCACTTGCCGAGCTCTTCTTCGGTGCTGCCGCCGAGGTGCCCGGGGTGCGCGAAATGTTTGGACGCGAGCAGCGAGCTTCGGCGAGTCCTACGATGGTCCGGCTGCTGTGGCAAGCGCTTCAGGAGATCGATGTCCGTGATGTCCTCGAGGCTGTTCGTGCCCCAACGCTTGTCATCGCGCGGCCGGGAGACCGCATCGCACAGTTTGAGGCCGCCGGGGCGCTGGCGGCCGGCATTCCCGGCGCGCAGCTGTTAACTCTTCCACCAGGCGAGCACTACGCGATCGACATCCTTGACTTATTGACCCCACCGGTCTTGGAATTCGTCGTCCGCAAGCCGGTTCCCGCCCCCACGGAGCGAGTTCTCAAGACATTGGTGTTCACCGACATTGTCGGCTCCACGGAACAACTCAGTGCGACCGGTGATGCTCACTGGCGTCACCAGCTCAATGCACACGACAAAGTCGTCGACTGGCTGTTGGAGAAGTACGGTGGCCATCGCGCCAAGCACACGGGCGACGGGATTTTTGCGCTCTTCGACGGACCCACTCGAGCTGCCCGTTGCGCGCTCGATATCGTGCCCGCCTTAGCTGCGCGGGGCATCCGCATCCGAGCGGGTGTCCACACCGGCGAGTGCGAACGACGTGGCGAGGAGTGGAGCGGCATGGCCGTGCACACCGGCGCTCGCATCGGCGCACTGGCAGGCGCGGGTGAGGTGCTGGCCAGCCGCACGGTGCGCGATCTCTCTGCCGGATCGGGCCTTATTTTCGAAAGCCTTGGCCCACAACGCCTCAAGGGCCTGCCCGAAGAGGTCGACGTCTACCGGGTCACTACACCAACGAGCGGCCTAGCACCGTAGCCGTATGACGTTCAGGTGTGGAAATGGCTTCCCAAGCTGAATACGCGGGTTCGATTCCCGTCATCGGCTCCAACACATCGCCGCAGGTCAACTAGGCCTTTCAGCCGATCTACCAATGCTTCGGGCACTCGGTCCATGGTTGTCGTGCCATTAGCGTGCCATTAGGCGTCGGGCATGCCCTCACGGTGGGCCTGGACCATGGCCGACAACTGCTCGGCGATACGCCGGTCCGCTTCACTCGTGGCGCGTTGATAGACGAGCGCTGCGAGCATGTCGTCGTGGCCCATCCGGGCCATCAGGTCCCGTGTTGAGGTGCCCGATTTCGATGCCCAGATGTTCCCTGCGTGCCGCAGGTCGCGGAAATGCACACCCGGCATGCCGAGATTGGCGACCATCGTCGTCCACTTCACGCGCTGAGTAGCCGCGCCCTCGGAAGTGCCAATCCCGACCTCCCCGCGACAAGGACGCCCCAGGAGACGTCCCGACACAGAGTGCCGATCACGGCCAAGTCGCCCATCAACTGACGGACACCTGTCGCACATCACCCGTCGGAACACATTGCCTGCGCAAGTTGCCTGCGCAAGTTGTCTGCCGAATTCCGCACTAACGAATCAAGAGCGGCGCACAAGCGCGCCGCCGCGGTCGGGGTCTGCGCTAACGCTCCAACCCCGACCGACCGAGCAGTCATGGCCGCTTATGCGCTTGGGCATGCGGCAACACCCGCACTCCATTCATGCGGTCCCGCACTCCGCTCGGCGGCCGCGTCTACGCGGGATGGCGCAGTTCGTGCTCGACCGCGCGACGAATCCAGGACGAGACCGAGCGATCGTCGGCAGCGGCGGCCGCGCGCACCTGCTCCAACAGCTCAGCGGGAAAACGGACCGGCACGGTAGCGGTGAGCCGGCGGCGCGCTGCACCTTGAGGTACCTGGTTCTCGGGGCGTTCGTAGAACGCGTATTCCTCATCGGGGGTCATGGGTTGGGTCATCTGTCTCTCCGGTATTGGTCAGCGAGGTGTTTGGATGCGACGTAGCAGCCGATCGGGCGACACCGTCCCGGGTTGCCATCGCGGGAGGGGGCCAGCGGCACCATGAAGACAGTGCCGTCGACCTCGGCGACCATCAACCAGTGCGCGGGCGGTTTGGCGGGGTAGAACATGGGATCGGATACCCACACCTCGTGGATGTCGTCGATGCCCAGGTGCGGGTGTTTGAACAGGTGAGCAGCCTGGGTGTCAATCTCGAACGGATCCTCGTCATCGAGGAGATCGAGATCAAACAACCCGTCCGCCACGCATCCGATTGTATTACAAATGGATGCAGCATTGCGTCGATCCTCTGCCCGCCTCGCGTGCCATTAGCGTGCCATTAACCCCGGTCAACACCGGTCAATCACGGCCACCTCCGGCCCGCCATTCGCGCAGGTCAACGCCTACGCGCCAGCACGTTGCAATGCTTCCCAAGCTGAATACGCGGGTTCGATTCCCGTCATCGGCTCCACGATTACCAGCGCGAACAACTGTTCGAACTGTTCGATTAGCCGGTGTCAGTGTCACGGGATGTCACAACTCGATTCAAAGTGTCACCCGCCGCCCTCAAAGCATCGTCCTGGGAGTGCGCATACAGCTTCATCGTCAGGCTTGCGTCTTTGTGGCCGATCCACGCGGCGATCACCGCGACAGGGACGACTTGCAGGTGCATCAACGTGGCACAGGTATGTCGGGCGGCGTGCAGCTTGATGTGCCGAATCCCTGCCGCTTCCACTGCCTCCCGCCAATACCGCGACAGCACCCCAGGCGCGTATGGTTGCCCGATTCATTGCTCACTACGTAATCCCACGAGCCGCCGCTCGCACCGAGGGCCAGCCGCTCGGCAGCTTGGCGCACCTTGGCTGACCTCAAGACGTTCACGAGCCGGTCGGGAAGGGGCAGCGTCCGCCGCGAAGTCTCAGACTTGGGATCGTTTTCGACTGAACGGCCCCCCGCCGCCACCCTGTTTGTGGGTGATTGCCAGAGTGTTCTTGTTGAGATCGACATCGGATCATCGAAGGCCAGCGATTTCCCCACGCCGCAACCCACACAGCGCCAGCTCCCAGGCATGGCTCAGCCGGTCGTCGGAGATTGCTGCCAACAGCTTTTGAACTTCTGTTTCGGTATATGTATCAACGGCTTTATGCGGCTTGCTCACCCGGTTGACCAGCTCAGCGGCGTTGCGCCCGACGATGCCCTGAGCTTTGGCGTCGGCCAGCAGTTGCTCGATGCTGGCGATGACCTTATTGACGGAATCTGCCGACCACGGCCGACGCTCGTGACCTTTCGATGTTTTGGTTCCTCCTGCGACGAGATCGGCGACAAGGGCGTCGATGTGAGCCTTGTTGAGCCGCTGCACCGGGAGCTGCGCATGCCGTTCTCGTAGGGGAGCTAGGTCATATTGCAGCTTCGCCTTCGAGGAATCCCGAAGTTTGCGGCGGCCTGTCAGGTAGTCGGCGCACATCTGCTCGACGGTCAGCGTCGAGCGGGAGATGAACTGGCCTTTGGCGGTTGCATCGGTGATCTCGGCGAGCGCCGTGCGAGCCTGCCGTTCGGTCGCATACCGCCTCCGCGCCTGCTGCCGGCGGCCCGTCTGGGGATTGATGCCGGTATCAACCGTAACTTGGTCGGGTTTGGCGTAACGCGCCCTACCAGGCTGTGTAGGTCACCATCACGACGAGAATCAAAGTGAACGCGGCTGTGAATAGAAGCAGGTCTCGCCACATCTCCCGAAATTCGCGGTCAGCATCAAAAACTGGGCTTGTCATCTCAGCCTCCTTTAGAGGGCAGGAACCCCAACAGTCTCCGGCGCGGCGGAGATGGCCGCATAGAGTAGGCGACTACTCCATTTCTGCGGATGGTCTATCAATGGCCGCGTTTTCGATGCTCGGGACACCATGCAACTCTCGGCTCGTCGTTGAATTACCACCCAGCCGGCGTGGGATAGATCGGCTCTGTCTTCATCGGATCTCCCTTCCACAGCACCGCCTCGGCGATGCACCCCGGCTCGTCGCAGTCGACGAGAATCTTGACTGGCCCAGAAGGCGTGGTTTCCCCCATGCCTTAACGGCTACCCGGTGTCCGCGGAATTATCTTGCGAGCGTCAAGAAATTCAGCCCGCGATACCGGGACGCACGGTGACCACCCCTTATACAGCTTCAGCGCCGTTTGGTTGGTGCTGCTTTGGTGGCGCATTTCTCAGCAGTCGTTTCCGATACCCAGCCGGCGTTGATTGACGTTTGCGCCGCAGCGTGCCTATTCCGGTACGGCTGATTCCAACCCGTGAACGCCGGATCGAAGGGCGCCCCGCCGAACCGGGCCTGACGGCGCGGCCGGATGGTCGGCGGCCGGGGAGTCGGTCGGTGCTAGGTGGTCGCCGCGTCCATCAGCAGCGCGCCGGGAGATCCCTTCGGCTCGCTCATCACGCGCCCAGTGGCAGAAGCGCCCAAAACAGGCGGGCTA
>Ga0318547_10001095_pt1 | contig 9574 bp, 6 predicted proteins | sample GRESIP169b2f20_FD_203515 | JGI IMG/M metagenome (GOLD analysis project Ga0318547, IMG submission 203515) | Tropical soil microbial communities from Luquillo Experimental Forest, Puerto Rico - GRE.SIPMG.169b2f20 | ecosystem: Environmental > Terrestrial > Soil > Tropical forest > Bulk soil | place...
CGATCGACGCGGTGGCCGCGGCGTCGTGCCCGATGGTCGCGTCGTCGGAGACGGCCGACGGGTCCGGGAGCGCCGCGAGCGCGTCGTGCACGCGCTCGACCAGCGCGGCGCGCTCGGGCATCGCCACACCGGCCGCGAGCGCCTTGCGGCGGACCTTCGCCATCAGGCTGAGCGCGGGAAGCGCCTCGGGGATCCCGTCGAGCACGCTCGTGCGACCCTTCTCGGCGAGCTTCAGGTCCTCCCACCGGCGCGCCACCGCGTCGGGGGAGGTGGCGACCGCGTCGCCGAAGACGTGGGGGTGCCGCGCGACGAGCTTGCGCTCGACGGCGTCGGCGACGCCGCGCAGGTCGAAGAGCCCCTCCTCGGAGGCCAGGTGCGCGTGGAAGACCACCTGGAAGAGGAGGTCGCCGAGCTCCTCCTCGGCGTGGCGGGCGACGACCTCGAGGGCGCCGCCGCCGACCGGCGCGCCGTCGTCCCTGTCCTCGCCCAGCGCGGCGGCGAGGGACTCGAGCGCGTCCAGCGCCTCGTAGGCCTCCTCGAGGAGGTACCTCGCGAGCGAGGCGTGGGTCTGCACGCGGTCCCACGGGCACCTCGCGCGCAGCTCCGCCATGAGCGTGACGAGGTCCTCCGCGGCGTCCCCGGCGCCCCGCACGCTCGGCAGGTACACCGAGGTCAGGTGGTCCGCGTCGACGAAGCCGCCGAGCTCGCGGGCCGGCATCTCGACCACGCGCGCGTCCTCGAGACCGAGGTGGTGGAGGACGACGGCCCGCACCGGCTCGTCGGCCAGCTCGTCGTCGACGCGCAGCGCGATGTCGTGGAGGACGGCCGGCGCGTGCGCCTGCGCGAGGAGCAGCGGTCCCGGGCCCCCCAGGTGGGCGGGCAGGGCGAGGCAGTCACCGAGTCGGAGCCCGACGTCGACGGGGTCGATCGCGAGCGCCGCGCACGCGAGGTCGAGGAAGCTCGGCGCGGGCTCCACGACGAGCGTGACCTCCGGGCGGTCGCGCAGCATCGCGACGGTGCGCTCGGCGACGAGCGGCGAGCCCGGCACGGCGTAGACGACCCTGCCGCCTGGGGCCGCCGCGGCGAGCGCGACGAGCTCGTCGACGATCCACCGGTACAGCGTCTCGAAGTCCGGCGCGCGCTCGTACAGGTCGTCGAAGCTCTGGATCTCGGGGAACTCGTCGGCGGCCGGGTGGCGCCTCGTCCGCAGCCGCGCCGTCGAGGCCCCGGCGAGTCGGGACCGGGTGACAGCGGGCAGGAGGTCGGGGCCGGCGGGGCCGAGCCCCACCGCGATGACGGTGGGCACCCCGCTAGGGCGCGGTCACCGGCGCGTTCGCCGACCCGTTGAGAACCGCGTCGGAGGGCGGCTGGGTCGGCGGGACGATCGTCCCGCCTTGCAACGTCTCGGTGAACGTCCCGATCGTCGAGCTCACGGTGACGTGCGCGTTGCGCTGCACGCCGGTCGCGAGCAGCGCGGCCGACCTTCCGTTGAGGGTGTTCACCGCCGCGGCGACGGCCGCCTGCACGGCGCTCAGCGGGTTGAGGGTGCGACGCGTCACGCTGAAGAGCCACGCACCCCCCTGCGGGTTCGGGTACGGCTGGGAGACGCCGCCGACCCGGACCCCCAGGGTGTACTGGAGGACGGTGCCGTACCCCCGGCTCGACGGGCCGAAGCACCCGATGACACCGCCCTTCGGGCCGGTCGCCGTGTCCCTGGAGTAACGCCGCGCCGCCGTCGCGAACGGAAGGCCCGCCTGGATCCTCGCCGCGACGGCCGTCGCGGTTCGCTGATCGGCCAGGGCGATGTACGAGAAGCAGACCGTCGCGAACTCGGCCCTCCGGCTCGCGTACCACGCGGCGAGGCCGGGCCCGCTCGTCGGGATCGCCGTCGGCAGCAGCGTGACGAGCGCGAGGTTGGCGGCCTCGGCGACGACCTGGTCGTGCTGGAACCACGCGGGCATCGACGCCAGGGTCGCCGGCCCGATCGCGCTGGGGTCGTTGTTGAACGGCGCGAGGTTGACCTTCGAGCTGCACTTGAACCCGCCCGTGCCCTGGTACGCGGCCGCGATCTCGCTCGTGATCGAGGTCTCGAGCGACCGCTGCGCCACCGGGAGCGCCTGCGGGGCGAGGCCTGCGGGGTCGTGTCGCTCGATGAACTGCACCATGGCGAGCTGCGTGGTGCGCTGGTTGGTCCACTCGACGGTGGTCGGCGTCGACCAGGCTTGGCTCGGGATCCCCTTCACCGTCGAGGGCACCGCGTTGCCGGCGTTGAACGCGACGGCCTGCAGGTAGCACAGCCACAGCGGGCTGGCGTCGATGGCCACGAGCTCCCGGTTCAGCTGCGCCTGGCTGACGGACTGCGCGTTGACGGTCAGCGCGCTCGACGGGACGGCGAGACCGGCCCACACCGCCGCGGCGGCCGCCACGACCACGAGGACGAGCGCGCGACGCACGGCACGATCGTAGGCGAGCCCCCTCGAGATCAGCGCGCGGGGACGAGCGTCCGCAGCAGCTCGGTGAGCTGGCGAGGTGACGGGTCGCTCGCGTCGAGCACGACGCGGACCGTGCGAGTCGACGGCTCGTACGCCGCGTCACCGTGCAGCCGGCGCAACCGGACCTGCGCGGAGAGCGGCAGCTCGAGCGGCGAGAGCCTGGCCACGGCCTCGCGCCGGATCCCGCCGCGCGCGGGGAGCACCTGGATCTCGCGCACGCCGACGCGGAGGCACTCCACGCGCAGCGCGGCGAGCGCGAGCAGGATCCTCGCCGGGTCCGGCAGCGGGCCGAACCGGTCGGCCCACTCGGTCTCGACGTCCGCCAGCGCCTCGGGCGTGGTGACGCCGGCCAACCGCCGGTACGCCTCCAGCCTGTCGTCCTCGGCCGTGACGTAGGTCGCCGGCAGGTGCGCGTCGCCCGGGACGTCGAGCGAGACCGTCGGGAGCTCGGGGCGCACGACGCCGGTCGCCTCGCCGATCGCCTCGGCCACGAGCTGCACGTAGAGGTCGTACCCCACCGCGGCGACGTGACCGGACTGGTCACGGCCGAGCAGGTTCCCCGCCCCACGGATCTCGAGGTCGCGCATCGCGATCTTGAACCCGCTGCCGAGCTCGGTGTGCTCGCCGATCGTGCGCAGCCGCTCGTACGCCTGCTCGGTGAGCACCCGGCCGGGGGGGTGGAGGAGGTACGCGTACGCCCGCTGGCCGGATCGACCGACCCGCCCGCGCAGCTGGTGGAGCTGGCCGAGCCCCAGGAGGTCGGCGCGGTCGACGACGAGCGTGTTCACCGTCGGCATGTCGATCCCAGACTCGATGATCGTCGTGCACACCAGCACGTCGCTGCGCCGCTCCCAGAAGTCGTAGACGACGCGCTCGAGCGTCCCCTCGTCCATCTGGCCGTGCGCCACGACCACACGCGCCTCCGGCACGAGCTCGCGCACGCGGCGCGCGACGGCCTCGATGTCACGGACCCGGTTGTGCACGAAGAACGCCTGCCCCTCACGGAGCAGCTCGCGTCGCAGCGCCTCGGTCACGGCGCGCTCGTCGTACTCCCCCACGTAGGTGAGGATCGGCTGGCGGTCCGCGGGCGGCGTCTGGATCATCGAGAGGTCGCGGATCCCCGTGAGGGCCATCTCGAGGGTCCTCGGGATCGGGCTCGCGGTGAGCGTGAGGACGTCGACGCCGGTCGCGAGCTGCTTCACCGCCTCCTTGTGGGTGACACCGAACCGCTGCTCCTCGTCCACGACGAGCAGGCCCAGGTCCCTGAACGCGATCCGCTGGGCGAGCAGCCGGTGCGTCCCGATGACGACGTCCACGGACCCGTCGGCGACGCCGTCGACGACGTCCCGCGCCTCTGGGTCGGTGAGGAACCGGCTGAGCAGCTCGACCCGCACGGGGTACCCCGCATAGCGGTCGGCGAACGTCTGGAAGTGCTGGCTCGCGAGCAGCGTGGTCGGAACCAGGACCGCCGCCTGCTTGCCGTCCTGGACGCACTTGAAGGCCGCGCGGAGCGCGACCTCGGTCTTCCCGAACCCGACGTCCGCGCAGACCAGGCGGTCCATCGGGCGGTCCAGCTCCATGTCGGCCTTGACCTCGTCGATCGCGCGCTGCTGGTCGACGGTCTCGGTGAACGTGAAGAGCGCCTCCACCTCGTGCTGCCACGGCGTGTCCGCACCGAACGCGTGCCCCGCGGTCAGCGCTCGTGTGCGGTAGAGCGCGACGAGCTCCTGGGCGATCTCCCCCGCCGCAGCCCGCACGCGCGCGGTCGTGCGCTGCCACTCCGCGCCGCCCATCCGCGAGAGCGTCGGCGTCTCGCCACCTGAGTACGCGGTGATGGCCTCGATCTGGTCGGTCGGCAGGTAGAGCCGGTCGGACCCTCGGAACTCCAGGATCAGGTAGTCGCGCGTCGTCCCTGCGAGCTCCCTCGTGGTCACGCCACCGAAGCGTGCGACGCCGTGGTGCCGGTGCACGACGAACGACCCGATCACGAGGTCGTCGAAGAACCCCTCGACGGCGCGCGAGCGCGGGCGCGGCGGGCGGTGCACGGTCCGACGACCCGTCACGTCTTGGTCCGCCCAGATCGCGATCCCTGCGGCCGCTGCCACGCACCCGGCCGAGAGCGCGGCCACGACGACGCTGACCGCGCCCGCGACGGGCGCGTCGGCGACGATCGCGTGCGCGCCCTCCCGCGCGAGCTCGTCGGCGAGGTGCGCGGCCGACTGCGGCGTCTGGGTGCAGACGACCGCCGTGGTCGAGGGCTCGAGCTCGGCGAGCACCGCGGCGAGCCGTGCGGGGTCGCCGTGCAGCGGCGGCGCCGGTCGCACCCCCGACACCGGCGTGGCCGGCCCCTCGGGGACGGGGACGACGCGCACCGGGTCCTGCGGCGCCGCGGCGAGCACGTCGTCGAGCGCGACGTGCAGCGCGGTCGGCGACGACGGCGCGCCCCAGCTGTGCGCCAGGACCTCGACGAGCGCGGTCTCCTCGTCCAGCAGCTCCGCGGCGCGCTGCTGGGTCCGGGTCGGGTCGACGACGACCACGAGGTCCTCAGGGCGCAGGGAGGCGGTGAGGGGCGGAGCGGCGGCCAGCCACCCGAGCCACCCCTCCATGCCGTCGAAGAGCTCCCCGTCGGCAAGGCGGGCGAACTGCGGGGCGGCCCAGGGCTCGGCGAGCTCGAGGCGCGCCGCTCGCTCCCGGTCCGCCTCGTCGAGCACGAGCTCGCGGCAGGCGAAGAGCCACGCTTCGTCGCACTCGCCGGCCTGTCGCTGGTCGCCCGGGTCGAACGTGCAGAGCCGGTCGACCTCGTCGCCGTAGAGGTCGACGCGGACCGGCGCCTCGGCGGTCGCGCCCCAGGCGTCGACGATCCCCCCACGGACGGCGACCTCGCCCCGGTGCTCGACGCGGTGCTCGCGGCGGTAGCCGAGCTCGACGAGGGAGCCGAGGAGGTCGTCGCGGCTGACGACGTCGCCGTGGCGGACGACGACGGGCTGGGGCGGCAGGTGCGGCGTCGGCCGCTGCAGCACGGCGCGCACGGAGGCGACGACGACGGCCGGTCGGCCCTCGGCGCTCGCGAGCCGCCACCGCGCGGCGTGGCGCGCCCCCATGGCGGCGACCTCCGGGCTCACCCGCTCGAACGGCAGCGTGTCCCACGGCGGGACCGCGACGATGGGGCCGTCCACCGCACCGACCGCGCCCGACGTCGACTCGCCGAGGAAGTAGGCGAGGTCCTGCGTGAGCCGCTCGGCGTCCGACGCGGTCGGCAGCACGACGAGCACCGTCGAGCGAGCTCGCGTCGAGGCGAGGGCGGCGAGGACCACCGCCTGACCGGCGGCCGGGACCGCGACCGTGGCGCCGGGCGCTGCGGCGAGCACGGCGGGGTCATCGCGGAGCGCGACCGCCAGGTCGCCGAGGATGCCGGTGACGTCAGCCACGCGCGGTGCGGTGGAGCCGCGCCTGGGCGGCGTCAAGCCCGTCGTGCAGCACGTCCTCGAGCACGTCGGCCGCGGCGAGCATCACGGCGTCCATCGAGTCCCGGGCCGCACGCGACGGGCGCTCGAGGACCCAGTCGGCCCCGTGCTCCTTCGAGCGCGGCTTGCCGATGCCGATCCGGAGGCGCGCGAACTCGCCGGTGCCGAGCGCGCCCGCAACCGAACGAAGGCCGTTGTGCCCGGCGAGGCCGCCGCCGACCTTCAGCTGGAGGCGTCCCGGCTCGAGGTCGAGCTCGTCATGGGCGACCAACAGCCGGGTGAGGTCGTCGAGCCCGCCGCGCCGCACGAGCGGCACGACCGCCGCAGCTGACTCGTTCATGTACGTCGTCGGCACCGCGAGCAGCACCCGGCGCCCTTCCACCGAGACGTCGGCGATGCGCGCACGCAGCCTCGGCTCGGCCTTCAGCGTCACGCCCAGCCGACCCGCGAGCTCCTCGACCGCGGCGGCGCCCAGGTTGTGGCGCGAGTCGCGGTACTCGACCCCGGGGTTGCCGAGGCCCACCACGACCCACTCCGACGGCGTCCCGCGCCGCGCGGTGCCGTCCTTGCGACGGCGGAACACGGGCTAGGACTCGTCGGCTGCGGGTGCGGGCGCGGCCGCGGCCGCCTCCTCGGTCGGCTCGGCGGCGGCGGCCTCCTCGACCTCCTCGGCCGTCGGCTCGGCGGCGACGACACGGGCGGCGCGCGTGCCGACGACGGTCGTCATGGGGTCCTGCGTCGCCTCGACCCCCTCGGGGAGGTCGAGGTCACCGATCCGGATGGCGTCGCCGACCCCCAGGCCCGAGATCTCGACCGTGATCGCGCTCGGGATCCGCTGCGGCTGGGCCTTGACGTGCACCGTGAAGAGCTGCTGGTCGACCTCCCAGTCGTGGTGGCGCACCTCGACCGCGTCGCCCACGATCTCGATGGGCACCTCGACCTCCAGCTCCTGGGTGCGGCTCACGACCTGGAAGTCGACGTGGCTGACCGTCCCGCGCACCGGGTGGCGCTGGATCTCGCGGGCGAGCACGAGGTAGTGCTTCTTCCCCGCCACGAGGTCGAGCAGCGTGTTCAGCCCCTGCGCGCCCGAGAGCGCCTGCCGGAACGCAGCGGCGTCCACCGCGACCGCGACCGGCTCGACGCCCGGCCCGTAGACGACGGCGGGGATCTTGCCGCTCGTGCGCAGCCGTCGCGTCGGCGCGGATCCCAGCTCCCGGCCGACCTCGGCCTCAAGCGTGATCTCGGGCATGTCGGTCTCCTCAGACGTACGCGGTGGGGCCCGTCAGCCAAGGCGGGCGGACGCGCGATCCTACCGCGGGGCCGCGATCGTCGGTCTCAGGCCAGGTTCTCGCCACCGAAGATCTCCGAGACCGAGGTGCACTCGAAGACGGCGTCGATGGCGTCGGCGAGGAGCTGCGAGACAGAGAGCACCTGCAGTCCCTCGAAGTGCCGCTCGGGCGGGATCGGCAGCGTGTCGGTCACGATCACCCTCGAGATCGGCGACTCCTTGAGCCGGTCGCTCGCCGGGTCCGAGAGCACGGGGTGGGTGGCGAGCGCCCAGATCTCCGACGCGCCCGCGTCCACCAGCAGGTCCGCGGCCGCGCAGATCGTTCCTGCGGTGTCGATCATGTCGTCGATGAGGATGCAGTGCCGACCCGCGACGGTGCCGACGACGTGGCGGGCCTCGACCTCCTGGCCGCCGTTGCGCGGCCGCGTCTTGTGCACGAGCGCGAGGTCGGCACCGAGCCGCTGGGCGTAGCGCTCCGCGACCTTCACGCGGCCCGCGTCCGGGGTGACCACGACGAGGTCCGAGGTCGCGTGCTCCCGGAGGTAGGACTCGAGCACCGGCGCGGCGGTCAGGTGGTCGAACGGCACGTCGAAGAACCCCTGGATCTGCCCGGAGTGCAGGTCCACCGACATCACCCGGTCCGCGCCTGCGGCCTGCAGCATGTCGGCGACGAGCTTGGCGGTGACGGGCTCGCGGCCCGTGGACTTGCGGTCCTGGCGGGAGTACCCGTAGTAGGGGCAGACCGCGGTGATCTGCTTCGCCGAAGCGCGCTTCGCCGCGTCGATCATGATCAGCTGCTCCATGAGCGTGTCGTTCACGGGGTTGCAGTGCGTCTGCAGGATGAAGACGTCCGCCCCGCGGAGCGACACCTCGAAGCGGCAGTGGATCTCGCCGTTGGCGAACTCCCGGAGGTTCGGCTCCGAGAGCGGCACGTCGAGGATGGCGGCGATGTCCTTGGCCAGCCCCTGGTGAGACCGGCCCGAGACGAACTCGAGGCGGTGCTTCGAGATCACCTCCACGCGCCGAAGGCTAGCCCCGGAGCAGGTGGTCGCCGCCGGCTACAGCCCGAGGGTGGAGTGCGGACCGATGCGCGCGCCGGAGGGGACGTCCGTCCCCGGCCCGAGCACGCTGAAGCTCCCGACCTCGGCGTCCTCCCCGACGCGCGCTCCGGTGGCGTGCACCGTGCCGAGGTGCGCACGCGCGCCGACGACCGTGTCCTCGAGGAGCGCGAACGGCCCGACCTGGGCGCCGGCGCCGATCCTGCACTCCCCCTTCACGATGGTCCCGGGCAGCAGGGAGACGTCCTCGGCGAGCACCACGTCGGCGTCCACGTACGTGGAGGCCGGGTCCCACATCGTGACCCCGTGCTGCATCCAGCGCTCGTTGATGCGGCGCCGGAGCTCCGCCTCGGCCGCGGCCAGCTGGACCCGGTCGTTGACGCCCGCGACGGCGGCTCGGTCCTCGGTGAGCACCGACCGGGTGACGTGGCCGGCGTTGTAGAGGACGCTCACGACGTCGGTCAGGTAGTACTCGGACTGGGCGTTCGTCCGGTCCAGCCGTCGGAGCGCCGGCCCGAGCAGCGCCCGCTTCACCATGAAGATCGACGTGCTGACCTCGGTCTCGGCGCGCTCCTCCTCGGACGCGTCGAGCTCCTCCACGATGCGGGCGACGGCGCCATCGCGCCCGTGGACCACGCGGCTGTACCCGGTCGGGTCCTCGAGCACCGTCGTGAGCACGGTGAGCGCGTGGTCCCCTCCGAGGTGCGCGCGGACCAGCGGCTCGAGGATCTCGGTCGGCAGCAGCGGCACGTCGCCGGGGACGATCAGCACGTCGCCCTCGTCATCGGCATCGGCCGCGTCGAGCGCGGTGAGCGCGACGCTCACCGCGTCGCCGGTGCCTAACCGCTCGCTCTGCTCGACGAACTCGATCTCGAGGTCGTCGAAGGTCCGCTGGGTCAGGGACTTGATGACCCACTCGGCCTCGTGCCCGACGACCACGACCATGCGGTCGACGTCGAGCTGCTCCACCGCCTCGATGACGTGCAGGACCATCGGCCGACCGCAGAGGTGGTGCAGGGGCTTCGGGCGCTGCGATCGCATGCGTGTGCCCTCACCGGCGGCGAGCACGATGGCGTCGAGGACGGTCACGCCTCCTCTCTAGCAGCACGGAGCGACCTAGCCTCGACTCATGCCGCGCATCCAGTACGACGAGTTCTCGATGCTGCACGAGAACGCGGAGGAGTGGGGGATCCCGTACTCGGCGCCACCGGTGGTCGCTCGCATCGAGGTCCCCGTGACCCCGGGGCGCCGGCTCAGCGCGCTGCGATGGGG
>Ga0318547_10001096_pt1 | contig 9572 bp, 6 predicted proteins | sample GRESIP169b2f20_FD_203515 | JGI IMG/M metagenome (GOLD analysis project Ga0318547, IMG submission 203515) | Tropical soil microbial communities from Luquillo Experimental Forest, Puerto Rico - GRE.SIPMG.169b2f20 | ecosystem: Environmental > Terrestrial > Soil > Tropical forest > Bulk soil | place...
GCGTAGGCCCGCGCGAACCCGGCCGGAAGCGCCGCGTCGTCCGCCGGAAGCATGTGGATCGAGCCGGCGAGATAAACGATGTTGTGTGTGCCGCGGACCGCCCAGACCGGGCTCGCGGCGTGAGTGCTCAGGCTGCCGAATAAGCCGAGCGCGAAGAGCCACCGCAGTGTTGTTCGACCCACACGACCTCCGTCAGCAGCGAGCCGTCGGCCCGCAGCTCGAACGTACGATATGCCGGCGGCCGCGGGTCCACCGCGAACTCATCCGAGTTGGGCAGGAACTGGGCACAGGTCGAGGGCGTCGCGAGCAGCCGCACACCCTTGCGCAGCGCGTCGTAACTCTGATGCACGTGCCCCCAGACGATCGCGCGCACGTTGCGATGCGCGTCGATGGTATGCAGGAACTCCTGCGCGTTGGTGAGACCGACGCGATCGAGCCAGCGGCTCGACATCGGCACCGGGTGGTGGTGCAGGCAGACGAGGCAGTGACGCGTGCCGGCGCTGGCGAGCGCCCGCTCGAGTGCGGCGAGGCTCGGCGCACTGATCGCACCGCTCGCGGCGCCCGGGATGCAGCTGTCGAGCAGCACGATGCGCCAGCGGCCGAGGTCGAGGAATGGATCGAGCACGAAGGGCGCGGCCGCGAGCTCGCGGCGCATCGCTTCGGGCTCGTCGTGGTTGCCCGGCAGACACAGCACCGGAGGCCCGAGTCCGCCGAAGATCTGCCGGAAATGCGCATAACCGCCCGGATCGTCCTGCACGATATCGCCCGTCACCAGCAGCGCATCCGGCGGCCACTCACGGGCGCGGGCGTGCGCAAGCGCTGCCCTGAGCGCGGGCAGTGTCGGCACGCCGCGCAGCGATTCGCTCTCGCTGCCGTACAGGTGCGGGTCAGTGAACTGAATCAGACGGAGCACGCTCATGAGTGCAGGGTAGCAGAGCATCATCGAATGGGCAGTGAACCAGTCGTGCGTGCCGTTCCGGCTAACGCACGGCTCACGCTTCACCCAGCAGGACCTGCGCAGAGTGTGAAGCAGTCCCCGCGCAGCGCCGCGCACGAGGGGAACTTAAGTTGCCTGGCGCAGCGTGGCGACACTGTGCGTAGCGCACACAGCGGGCGAGACGTGCGCTGCGTCGCAGCCGGCCCGCGCCTGGCTGTGATTGAGCAACGGGCGGGACTGGTAGACAATGCGCGCCCCTGCAGTGCGCGGCTGCCTGACCGCAGGCGCGGCACTCGCCCGTGAAAACAGCGGACGGCCACCGGCCGCCCAGAGGGCCGCATGATTACACGCCGCGAACTCGCCAACGCCATCCGTGCGCTCTCCATGGACGCCGTGCAGCGCGCCAACTCCGGACACCCCGGCATGCCGATGGGCATGGCCGACATTGCGCAGGTGCTCTGGTCGGACTTCATGCGCTACAACCCGGCGAACCCGCTATGGGAGAACCGCGATCGTTTCGTGCTCTCGAACGGGCACGGCTCGATGCTGCTTTACTCGGCGCTGTATCTCACCGGGTATGCGTGGACTCTCGAGGACCTCAAGGGATTCCGTCAGCTCGGCAGCCGCACGCCCGGTCACCCGGAGCACCATCCGGAGCTCGGCATCGAGACGACCACCGGGCCGCTCGGACAGGGACTCGCGAATGCCGTCGGCATGGCGCTCGCCGAGAGGCTGCTCGCGACCCAATTCAACCGCCCCGGTTTCGATGTCGTCGATCACCACACCTGGTGCTTCTGCGGCGATGGCTGCCTGATGGAAGGCGTCTCGCACGAGGCGTGCTCGCTCGCCGGTACGCTCGGGCACGGCAAGCTCATCGTCTTCTACGACGACAATGGCATCTCGATCGACGGCAAGGTCGTCGGCTGGTTCACCGACAACACTCCGGAGCGTTTCGCCGCGTACGGCTGGGATGTGGTGCCCAACGTCGATGGGCTCGACGCCGCGGCCGTCACGCGTGCCATCGCCGCGGCGCGTGCGGAGACTGCGCGTCCGTCGATCATCTGCTGCAAGACCATCATCGGCTACGGCGCACCGCACAAGCAGGGCACCAAGGAAGCGCACGGCGAGGCGCTCGGCGCGGATGAGGTCGCGGCTGCGCGCCGCGAGCTCAACTGGCCCTACCCGGCGTTCGTCGTGCCCGATGAGATCCGCACCGCCTGGGACCACCGCGAGCAGGGGGCGGCGAGCGAGGCCGAGTGGCGCGCATTGTTCGCGCGTTACGCCGAGGCATTCCCCGACCTGGCGCGCGAGTTCACGCGGCGCATGCGTGGAGATCTTCCCGCGGGCTGGCGCGATATCGCGGCGCAGGTTCGCCAGGAGCTCGGCAAGCAGAGCGCACCGCAGGCGACCCGTGCTTCCTCGCAGGCGGCGCTCAACATCATCGGGCCTGCCTTGCCGGAGATCTTCGCCGGCTCCGCCGACCTGACACCGTCCAACAACACTATGTTCAAAGGCGCGGTGACCCTTACCCCCGGCAAGGCCGAGGGCAACTATCTGCACTACGGTGTACGCGAGTTCGGCATGACCGCAATCATGAACGGCATCGCGTTGCACGGCGGCATGCTTCCCTACGGTGGCACCTTTCTGGTGTTCTCGGACTACGCACGGAACGCGGTACGCCTCGCCTGCCTGATGAGTGCGCACGTGGTCCTGGTGTACACGCATGACTCCATCGGGCTCGGCGAGGACGGGCCGACGCACCAGCCGATCGAGCACCTATCGAGCCTGCGTGCCATTCCGCACATGCAGTTGTGGCGGCCGTGCGATGCGGCCGAGACCTCGGTCGCGTGGACCGCGGCGATCGAGCGCCGCGGGCCTACGGCTCTGGCGCTCACCCGCCAGGCGCTCCCGCAGCAGCCACGCAGCCCCGCGCAGATCGACAGCATCCGCCGCGGCGGCTATGTGCTGATCGACTGCAGCGGCGCAGCCGAGGCGCTGGTGATCGCCACCGGGTCCGAGGTCGGCATCGCGGCGCAGGCGGTGAATTCCCTGAACGGCGCGGGACGGCGCCTGCGGCTGATCTCCATGCCTTCGACCGAGGTGTTCGATGCACAGGATGAGTCTTACCGCGAGTCGGTGCTGCCGCGCGCGGTGCGGTTGAGGCTCGCCGTCGAGGCGGGCGCCCGTCAGACCTGGTGGCGTTATGTCGGCAGCGACGGACGGGTCATCGGCATCGATCAGTTCGGCGCCTCCGGCAAAGGCGCGGAGGTGATGGCCCATTTTGGCTTCACTGCCGATAATATCGTGCAACAACTGCGCTCACTGCTGGAGGCCGCATGACGATCAGGGTCGGGATCAATGGCTACGGACGCATCGGGCGCAACGTGCTGCGCGCACTCTACGAGGGCAAGCGCACCGGCGAATTGAAGATCGTCGCGCTCAACGACCTGTGCGACCCGAAGACCAATGCCCACCTGACGCGCTTCGACACCGTGCACGGCCGCTTCGACGGCGAGGTCAAGGTCGACGGCGACCACCTGGTGGTGAATGGCGACCGCATTCGCGTATTTGCCGAGCGCGACCCGGCGAAGCTTCCCTGGGGGGATAGCGGAGTCGAATACGTGCTCGAATGCACCGGCCTGTTCACCAGCAAGGCGAAGGCGGGCGCGCATCTCAAGGGAGGCGCGCGCAAGGTGGTGATCTCCGCGCCCGGGGGCGAGGACGTCGATGCCACGATCGTCTATGGCGTGAACGATCAGACCCTGAAGAGCGACTTCACCGTCATCTCCAATGCCTCGTGCACGACCAACTGCCTGGCGCCGGTCGCCAAGGTGCTGCACGACAAGGTCGGTATCCTCGCCGGGATCATGACCACCATCCATGCCTACACCAACGACCAGGTGCTCACCGACGTCTACCATCCCGACCTGCGCCGTGCCCGCTCGGCCACCATGTCGCAGATTCCCACCAAGACCGGGGCTGCCGCCGCAGTGGGACTGGTGCTGCCGGAGCTCAAGGGCAAGCTCGATGGCTTCGCGGTGCGCGTGCCCACCATCAACGTGTCGCTGGTCGACCTTACCTTCACCGCCCGACGCGCCACCTCGGTCGAGGAGGTGAATCAGGCGCTGCAGCAGGCCGCCGCCGGCCCGATGAAGGGCATCCTGGCGTACAACGACGCGCCGCTGGTCTCCATCGATTTCAACCATGATGCGCATTCCTCGATATTCGACGCTACGCTCACCAAGGTGATCGAAGGCAAGCTCGTCAAGGTGTGCGCCTGGTACGACAATGAGTGGGGCTTCTCCAACCGCATGATCGACACGACACTCGCGTGGTCGCGCGCCGCATGAAGCTCGCGCGCATGACCGATACCGACCTGCGCAACAAGCGGGTGCTGATTCGCGAGGACCTCAACGTGCCGGTGCAGCACGGGGAAGTGAGCAGCGACGCGCGCATCCGCGCCTCGTTGGCCACGATCCGCTATGCGCTCGATCAGCACGCGCGGGTGTTCGTCATGTCGCACCTCGGCCGTCCGCAGGAGGGCGAGGAGGACCCGGCGCTGACACTGGCGCCGGTGGCCGCGCGGCTCTCGGAGCTGCTCGGCAAGCCCGTGCCGCTGCGCAAGAACTGGATCGATGGCGTCGACTGTGCGCCGGGCAGCGCCGTGCTGTGCGAAAACGTGCGCTTTCTCAAGGGTGAGAAGAAGGACGACGAGCAGCTCGCCCGCCGCATGGCGGCGTTGTGCGAGGTGTTCGTCATGGATGCCTTCGGCACGGCACACCGCGCCGAGGCGAGCACCCACGGCGTGGCCCGCTTCGCCCCGGTCGCCTGCGCCGGCCCACTGCTCATGGGCGAGCTCGAGGCGCTCGAGCGTGCGCTCAAGGAGCCGGCCCGGCCGCTGGTGGCGATCGTCGCCGGCTCCAAGGTGTCGACCAAGCTCATGGTGCTCGAGGCGCTGCTCGATAAAGTCGATCAGCTCATCGTCGGGGGCGGCATCGCCAACACGTTCCTTGCCGCCACCGGCGTCGATGTGGGCCGCTCGCTGTGCGAGACGGAGATGCTCGATGTCGCGCGCCGCCTCATGGACAAGGCGCGCGCCCGCGACGCGCAGATCCCGTTGCCGACGGATGTGGTCGTCGGCCGCGAGTTCGCCGCGACGGCACACGCCGATGTGCGCCCCGTGGGCGAGGTGCGCGCCGATGAGATGATCCTCGATATCGGCCCCGATACCGCCGACCACTGCAGCGCGCTGCTGCAGGCGGCGGGCACCATCATCTGGAACGGGCCGGTGGGCGTGTTCGAATTCGAGCAGTTCGGCGAAGGAACGCGCACCATCGCTCAGGCGATAGCGCGCAGCAAGGCGTTCTCGCTCGCGGGCGGCGGAGATACGCTGGCCGCGATCGAGAAGTACGGCGTCGAGGACGGTATTTCCTACATTTCCACCGGCGGCGGCGCGTTCCTCGAATTCGTCGAGGGCAAGACACTGCCCGCGGTGGCGGTGCTGGAGCAGCGTGCCCGTGGCTGAGGGTGCCGGCGAGGCCCTGCGGCGCGCGAAGATCGTCGCCACGCTGGGGCCCGCGACCGACGATCTCGAGGTGCTCACGCAGATGATGCATGCCGGGCTCGACGTCGTGCGCCTCAATGCCTCGCACGGTACGGTGCAGGACCGCCGCCGCCGGCTCGCTCAGGTGCGTGAGGCCGCGCAGCGGGCCGATCGCTGCATCGGGGTGCTGCTGGACCTTGCGGGGCCGAAGATCCGCATCGAGTGTTTTCGCGACGGGTCGGTGCAGCTGAGCGAAGGTGCGCCCTTTACGCTCGATACCGCGCTCGATCCGCGCAGCGGCAGCGCGCAGGCGGTCGGGGTCGCCTACAAGAACCTGCCGAAGGATGTGGCAGCCGGCGACACACTGCTGCTGAATGACGGACAGATCGTGCTCGATGTGGTGCGCGTAGCCGGGACCCGCATCGAGACCCGCGTGCGTGTCGGCGGAACGCTTTCCGACCGCAAGGGCCTCAACCGTCAGGGTGGCGGCATCTCGGCGCCGGCGCTGTCCGAGCGCGACCGCGAGGACATCGTGTTCGCGGCCGAGGAGGGCGTCGACTATGTCGCGGTGTCCTTCGCGCGCGAGGCGCGCGATATCGAGGAGGCACGCACGCTCCTGCGCCAGGCAGGGAGCGAGGCGCGCCTCGTCGCCAAGATCGAACGCCACGAAGCGGTCGACAATCTGCCCGGCATCATCGACGCGTCCGATGTCATCATGGTGGCGCGCGGCGATCTGGGCGTCGAAATGGGCTATGCCGAGCTCACCGGGCTGCAGAAGACCATCATCCATCAGACCCGCATCCGCAACAAAGTGGTGATCACGGCCACGCAGATGATGGAGTCGATGATCCAATGCCCGGTACCGACGCGCGCCGAGGTGAGCGATGTAGCGAATGCGGTCATGGACGGGACCGATGCGGTCATGCTGTCGGCCGAGACTGCGACCGGGCGCTACCCGGTTAAAGCGGTGGAGGCGATGGCGCAGGTCATCGAAGGTGCCGAGAAGTACCAGCTCACTCACAGCCGCGCGCGTCACCGCAGCGAGGAGGGCCAGTTCAAGGGCACCGAGGAGGCGATTGCCATGGCCGTGATGTACACGGCCAACCACATGAAGGTGCGTGCGATCGTCGCGCTCACGGAGTCGGGCGCAACGCCGCTGTGGATGTCGCGCATACGCGCCGATATACCGGTGTATGCCTTCACGCGTAACGAAGCGACCCGCCGCCGCGTGACGCTCTACCGCGGGGTGTATCCGGTCATTTTCGACGTCACGGCCGGCGGCGGATCTACCGAGCGCCTGTACCACGCGCTGTTCACTCGCCTGCTGGAGCTGCAGCTCGTGAAGGAGCGTGACCTGGTGATTCTCACCAAGGGCGAGCACTCCGGCGTCCAGGGCGGTACCAACTCCATGCAGATGCTCACGGTCGCGCTCGATCCACCCCGCTAGGCCATCCACTCACCGCACGTGCGCACGCTGAAGCTGATCGGCGCAGTCGCCGCGATCCTGGTGCTCGCGGCCATCGGCACCGTGTACGGGCTGTTACACGGGTCGCTGCCGCAACTCGACGGTGAGCTGCGTGCTGCGGGGCTCAGCGCGCCGGTGCACATCGCGCGCGATGCGCTCGGGGTGCCGACCATCGAGGCTTCCGGGCGCGCCGATCTGGCCTACGGCACCGGATTTGCGCACGGCCAGGACCGCTTTTTCCAGATGGATCTCGCGCGCCGTCTCGCCGCAGGAGAGCTCGCGGAGCTCTTTGGCGCGGTGGCGATCGAACAGGACCGCGCCACGCGGCTGTTCCGCTTCCGCAGCGTCGCACGCGCAGTGCTGGCCGGGGCGACTCCTGCACAGCGGGCGGTGCTCGAGGCTTACACACGCGGCGTCAATGCCGGGATCGCCAGCCTCCATGTCCGCCCGTGGGAGTATTTGCTTCTCGGCGCCGCACCCGTGCCGTGGCGCAGCGAGGACAGCGTGCTCGTCGAGCACGCCATGTGGTGGGATCTGCAGGTAAATGGCCTGCGGCGCGAGAAGCTGCGGCAGGAGATCAACGCGCGTCTCGGCGGACCGCAATGTGCGGGTGGCTGGAAATGCGTACTCGGCTTCCTGTATCCGGCCGGGACGAGCTGGGACGCCCCGGCCGCTGCAGGGTCCGTGGCGGCGAGCGCGGCGCCAGTACCCGACGCGAGCGTGCTCGATGTGCGCGACGCGGTAGCTGCACCGCCACTCGCACGCGCGGTGCGCACTCCCGCAGTTGGTAGCAACAGCTGGGCGGTGGCCGGCACTCTCACCGCCAGCGGTGCGGCGCTCATCGCCAACGACATGCACCTCGGGCAGCGCGTGCCGGCTACCTGGTACCACCTGCGCATGCGTCTTGCCGCGCACGGCAACGACGCGGGGCTCGATCTGACCGGAGTGACGCTGCCGGGCGCACCGCTGCTCGTCGCCGGCTCGAACGGCCACATCGCCTGGGGCTTCACCAACAGCTACGGCAACTGGCTCGACCTCACCCCCGCAGCGTGCGGCGCGGCCGGGGAGGATGGCTCCGCGCCGCAGCCCGCCGCACCCTTGCGCGTGGTGCACGAGGAGATCATGGTGCGCGGCGCGCCGAGCGTTCGGCTCGACATCGAGAGCGGGCCCTCCGGTGTGCTGTGGCGCAGGGATCCCGGAACGCAGCGCTGCTGGTTCGTGAGCTGGCTCGCGCAGCTGCCTGAGGCTACCAATCTGAACCTGATGGAGCTCGAGCGCGTCACCTCGGTGGCGGAGGCGCTGGCACTCGCTCCGCTGATCGGCATTCCGCACCAGAACGTCGTGTTAGGCGACCGCGAAGGCCACATCGCCTGGACCATCTTCGGCCGCATTCCCGCAGATACCGGTAGCGCCCGCGCGCGGGCCGGCGGACCGTGGACCGCAGCCGCCGAGCATCCACGCATCATGGATCCACCGCTCGGGCGGCTGTGGACCGCTAATGCGCGCGTCGCGACCGACCCGCGCCAGTTGCAACTCATCGCTGGAGACCTGGCGAGCCTCGGCGCCGAGTACGACCTCGGCGCACGGGCGGGCCAGATCCGTGACGACCTGATGGCGCTGCGCGGACCGGTCACAGCGACGGACATGCTGCACGTCCAGCTCGATGACCGCGCAGTGTTCCTCGGCCGCTGGCAGGCACTCCTGCTGCGCGTGCTCGATGAGCAGGCGCTGCAAGGTGCGCCGCGGCGGGCGGAGTTTCGCGGGCTGGTCGAGCGCTGGAAGGCGCAGGCCAGCGTCGACTCGGTGGGTTACCGGCTGGTGCGTGTCTATCACGACCATACGCAGCAGGCAGTGTGGGACATGCTGCTCGCGGCGCTGCGCATCCCGGCCGACGAGACCAGCTGGCCCCCGGCACAGTTCGAGGGACCGCTGTGGCAGTTGGTGAGCGATCAACCCCTGCACCTGCTGGCGCGTGACTATGGCGACTGGCGGCAATTCCTGCTGGCGCAGGTGGATGCAACCATCGCCGAGCTCGCGGCGGTCTGCCCGCAGCTCGCGCGCTGCAGCTGGGGGGCGGGCAACGTCGCGCACATCCGTCATCCCCTGTCGCGGGCGCTGCCCTGGGCCGCTGCGTTACTCGACATGCCGGTGCTCGAGTTGCCGGGCGATCACGACATGCCGCGCGTCCAGGACGGTGCCGTCGGCCAGTCCGAGCGCTTCGCCGTCTCTCCGGGGCACGAGGAACAGGGTTACCTGCACATCCCCGGTGGCCAGAGCGGCCACCCCCTCTCGCCGTTCTACCGCGCTGGCTTCATGCAATGGGCGCGCGGCGAGCCGTTGCCGTTCCAGCCGGGTCCCGCTCAGCACACCCTGACGCTCGCACCCTGACTCGGGGCGCTGCCGCGCACACCGCTCTCGTCGTCAGCAGGCGAGCCGGCTGTTGTAGTTAGCTATTCCGCCATGATTGAGCCGCGCGCGGTTAGACTCTCAGCCCATGAGCGATCTGCAACGTTTCACCGGTACCGACCGCTACATCGCCACCGACGATCTCATGATGGCGGTGAACGCCGCCATCACTCTCGCGCGGCCACTGCTCATCAAGGGCGAGCCCGGCACCGGCAAGACGC